>Ga0192281_1001_pt1 | contig 27051 bp, 22 predicted proteins | sample Koala_Koa22_C3_FD_131254 | JGI IMG/M metagenome (GOLD analysis project Ga0192281, IMG submission 131254) | Enriched cells from koala feces incubated with labeled cellulose particles, San Francisco Zoo, California, United States - Koala_Koa2-2_C3 ...
AATGAAAAATGAATAAGGAGGTGCTCCTGTGCCTACAGTAATTACAATTGCTGTTGTAATTGTGCTGGTTCTGGTGGCGGCCGCGATATCTGCGTTTGTTTCTGTTAACTATTATAAAAAGACGACAGAAGAAAAACTTGGCAGTGCTGAGGAGAAAGCAAGGCAGATCATCGATGACGCTCTGAAGGCTGCAGAGTCAAAGAAACGCGAAGCACTTCTGGAAGCGAAGGAAGAATCTTTGAAGACAAAGAATGAGTTGGAAAAAGAGTCGAGAGAGCGCAGAACAGAATTGCAGCGTTACGAGAAGCGCGTCCTGTCAAAGGAAGAAAGTGTAGACAGGAAAGCGGACGCTCTGGAACGCCGGGAATCAGGAATTACAGCCAGGGAAGAAGAGTTAAAGAAGAAGACCGCAGAAGTGGACAAGCTTCGAGACCAGCGTCTGACCGAACTCGAGAGAATCTCAGGACTTACCTCTGAACAAGCAAAAGAATATCTTTTAAAAACTGTTGAAGATGAAGTAAAAATTGATACTGCGAAGCTCTACAGGGAACTGGAGAGCCAGGCAAAAGAAGAAGCTGGAAAAAAGGCAAAGGAATATGTGGTTACGGCGATTCAGAAATGTGCCGCTGACCATGTCGCAGAGACGACGATCTCTGTGGTTCAGTTGCCGGGCGACGAGATGAAAGGCAGGATTATCGGACGCGAGGGAAGAAATATCCGTACACTGGAAACACTGACGGGTGTGGATCTCATCATTGACGATACGCCGGAAGCTGTCATCCTGTCCGCGTTTGATCCGATCAGAAGAGAAGTGGCAAGAATTGCACTGGAGAAGCTGATCGTAGATGGTCGTATCCACCCGGCCAGAATTGAAGAAATGGTGGAAAAGGCGCAACGTGAAGTGGAGACGATTATCTGCGAGGAAGGAGAAGCTGCCACGCTGGAGGTTGGCGTACATGGCATTCATCCTGAGCTGATTCGTCTGCTGGGCAGAATGAAATACAGGACCAGCTATGGTCAGAACGCATTGAAGCATTCGATTGAAGTGGCGCAGCTTTCCGGGCTGCTGGCCGGTGAAGTCGGCGTCGATGTGAGAATGGCTAAGCGTGCGGGTTTATTGCATGATATTGGCAAATCCATCGACCATGATATGGAAGGCTCTCATGTACAGATCGGAGCAGAACTTTGCAGAAAATACAAAGAGTCCCCGATTGTCATTAATGCCGTAGAGTCTCATCATGGAGATGTAGAACCAGAATCACTGATCGCCTGCATTGTACAGGCTGCGGATACCATTTCGGCAGCCCGTCCGGGAGCACGTCGTGAGACTCTGGAAACATATACAAACAGATTAAAACAGTTAGAAGATATTACGAACACCTTCAAGGGTGTGGAGAAATCCTTTGCTATTCAGGCAGGTAGGGAAATTCGGGTTATGGTCGTACCAGATCAGGTGAATGACGCAGGCATGGCGCTTCTTGCGCGGGAGATTGCCAAACGGATCGAAGCGGAGCTGGAGTATCCGGGGCAGATCAAAGTAAGCGTGATTCGCGAGAGCAGAGCGGTCGATTACGCGAAGTAAAAGACAGAATAAGTTGCCGCAGGGAAGTAGATGTTTCCCTGCGGTTTTTCTTTTTCAATTTCTAAAATTTTATTAAGCTTTTGTGAGAAAATCCACATTTGCTTGCACACTTTTGCGGGTTGTAGTACAATGTTGTAATAGTTCAGAACAGCATCGAAATGAAAAGACAGACTGTGCAGGCTTGCCTGCTAAAGGCTGTATTTTCATTTCGGGATGGGCGGGACGCCCATCAAGCCACAGACATATGACGCGTCAGCGGCATATAGCCTTCGAAGAAGGCGATCTGCGGCCTGCTGTTCTGAAAAGACTCTAAATCATCCGGGAGGATTTTTATTTATGAAGGGAATTATTCTGGCGGGCGGCTCAGGAACGCGCCTTTATCCATTAACCAAAGTGACGAGTAAGCAGCTGCTGCCGATTTATGATAAACCGATGATCTATTATCCCATGTCGGTATTGATGAATGCTGGCATCCGCGACATTCTGATCATATCGACGCCGATGGATACGCCTCGCTTTGAGGCGCTTTTAGGCGACGGGCATCAGTTTGGCGTGCATCTGTCCTACGCGGTGCAGCCCAGTCCGGACGGGCTGGCACAGGCGTTTATTATTGGCGCGGATTTTATCGGAAATGATACAGTCGCTATGGTTCTGGGCGATAATATTTTTGCCGGTCATGGACTGAAAAAGCGTCTGAAAGCCGCAGTGGAGAATGCCGAGAGCGGCAGGGGGGCGACCGTATTCGGCTACTATGTCGATGACCCGGAGCGCTTTGGTATTGTGGAGTTTAATCAGGAAGGGCATGCGGTTTCGATTGAAGAGAAGCCGGAGCATCCGAAGAGCAATTACTGTGTGACCGGGCTGTACTTTTACGACAATAAGGTCGTGGATTACGCCAGAAATCTTCAGCCATCCGCGCGAGGCGAGCTGGAGATCACAGATCTGAACCGCATCTATCTGGAAGCAGGCGACCTTAATGTCGAGCTGCTTGGACAGGGCTTTACCTGGCTGGATACCGGTACGCACGAGAGCCTGGTTGAAGCGACCAATTTTGTGAAAACCATGGAAGATCATCAGCACAGGAAGATTGCCTGCCTGGAGGAGATTGCGTATCTCAATGGCTGGATTACCCGCGGGGAAGTGCTGGAAATCTACCAGGAACTGAAGAAGAACCAGTATGGACAGTATCTGATGGATGTCCTGGAAGGGAAGTATCTGGACGCGCTGCATTAAAAAATGCGGCTGCTTAGAGTGAGTGGAATGAATGAGCATACATTTGTAATCTGTGCATACAAAGAAAGTCCATATCTTGAGGACTGTATCTGTTCTTTGCTGGCGCAGACGGTGAAAAGCCGTATCATTCTGGTGACCTCTACGCCAAATCACTATATCAAAAGTATGGCGGAGAAATACCAGATTCCATATTATATAAATGAAGGTGAAGGCGGCATCACGCAGGACTGGAACTTTGGTTACGCAAAAGCGGGCGGGGGTTATATTACAATCGCGCATCAGGATGATATTTATGAAAAAACATATCTTGCGAGCGCGCTTGAAATGATGGCGTCAGCGAAAAAACCGCTGATTTATTTCTGCAATTATTATGAGATCCGCAACGGAGAGAAGGTAATGAAAAACCGTTTGCTTGGCGTCAAACGGCTGATGCTTCTCCCGCTTCGAATCCCCTGCTTTCGAAATTCCGTATGGGTGCGCAGGAGAATTCTGTCCTTTGGGACGCCGATTTGCTGTCCGTCTGTGTGCTACGCGTCCGGGAGCCTCCCGGAGGTTGTTTTTCAGAACCATTACAGAGCCTGCGAAGACTGGGAAGCCTGGGAAGCTATCTCAAAAAGAAAAGGGGCGTTTCTCTATGATTCCAGGCCACTGATGGGACATCGGATTCATGCGGAATCGGAGACTTCCCAGGCCATCGGAGACCATCAGCGAACCGATGAGGAATACGAGATGTTCCGGAAATTCTGGCCTGCCTGGGCGGCAAGACTGATTGGAAAACTGTATGCGACAGGGCAGAATTCCAATCAGGTGTAGAAAGCAGTTATGAGTATAGATGTGGAGCACAGACAGATGAAAAGACTGATAATCATACCGGCCTATAATGAACAGGAAAGCATTCTTGATACAGTTCGAGATGTGGAAAAAAATGCGCCGGGGTTTGACTATGTGGTGGTCAATGACTGTTCCAAAGATAACACATTACAAATATGCAGAGAGAACTACATTCATGTGCTGGACTTGCCGATCAATCTGGGGATTGGCGGTGCGGTCCAGACAGGATATCTGTATGCGTACCGCAATGGTTATGATATTGCGGCGCAGATTGACGGGGATGGCCAGCATGACGCCTCCTATCTGGGTATGATGGCGGATGAATTGATTTCGGAAAATCTGGATATGGTGATTGGCTCCCGTTTTATTGATAATGAAGGCTTTCAGTCTTCCTGGATTCGGCGCTCAGGCATTCGTTTTTTTACTTTCCTGATGCGCGTTTTGTTTGGAAAGACGATCACGGACGCCACCTCGGGTATGCGCCTGTGCAATCGCAGGACGATGGAGCTGTTTATCCGGGATTATCCGAGAGACTACCCGGAGCCGGAGACCGTGGCGCGTCTTTTGCGGCATAAATACAAGGTAAAAGAAGTGCCTGTGAAGATGCGGGAACGCTCAGGTGGGGTATCCTCTATCTCTGCACGCAAATCGGTTTATTACATGATTAAGGTCACTCTGGCGATTCTCATGGAACGGCTTCGCTGAGTAGAAGGGTCACGCATCCAGACGGGTGCATGACAGGAAAGGGGAGGAGAGTTCCGTATGATGTCATTCAGGCTTCAGATTATTCTGGTGGTCATATTGCTCGCGGCTCTGGCTGTGATTATAGCCATGCTCAAGAAGCGGACACTGGATCTGAAATACGTGCTGGTCTGGTTTTTCTGCCTGATCGTGCTTTTGATTTTTTCGATTTTCCCGGGAACCATGACGAAGCTGGCCAGATTTATCGGTATTTATTCGCCGGTCAACATGATTTTCTTCCTGGGTTTTCTGCTTGCGGTTACGATTATCTTTACTCTGACGGTCAGTCTGTCCAGGACAACGGGAAAGGTGAGAAAGCTGGCGCAGATGATGGCGCTCGAAAACGATACCTGGGAGAAGGATAAAAAAGAGGCCGGAACCGGGGCGGGGGTTAACGCGGATCATGAACAGGCTCACGAAGAATTACATTTACAATAGCGCGTATCAGCTCCTGGCTGTGCTGATTCCCCTTCTGACGACCCCGTATCTGACCAGAACGCTGGGGGCGACATCGCTGGGAATTGACAGCTATGTGCTTTCTGTCGTACAGCTGGCGGAGGTCCTGGGGACGTTGGGGACAAATACCTATGCCAACCGGGAGATCGCGTATGTGAGAGACGACCGGGAAAAACTGACGAAGACCTTTGCGGAGATTTTTTTACTGCGGACGACGCTCTGTGTTCTTGTGGTACTCGTATATGCGGGTATCGCGTTGCAATCGGAATACCGGACGGTATTTCTGATTCAGACTGTCACACTGGTCTGCTATTTTTTTGATATTTCCTGGCTTTTCATCGGCATGGAAGAAATGAAGCCGGTGGTTATTCGGAATATCTGTGTCAAGCTGCTTGTGACTGCCTGTATTTTCCTTTTGATCCGAAAGCCGGATGACCTGCTTCTTTATGTCACGATTACCGCGTCCGGTCAGCTGCTTGGAGATCTGCTGATTGCCTGGCAGGGGAGACGCTATCTGGACTTCCGGGGGATTGGCGCGCTGAATCTTCGACGGCATATCCGACCGGTGCTGCTTCTGTTTCTTCCGCAGGCAGCTTCCTCTCTGTATGTGCTGTTTGATAAAACGATGCTGGGGCTGCTCTCAGAACAGATTGACTGTGTTTCCCTCTATGACAAGGCGGAGTCGCTGGTAAAGACGCCGCTGGTGTTCGCAACGGCGATGACGGCGGTATTGATGCCCAGGATTGCGAACGAATTTGCATCAGGGCACCGGGGCAAAATAAAGGAACTGGTGCAGGACTCGGTAAATTTTATGCTTTTGATCTTTCTGCCGATCGCGTTTGGAATGGCCGTGATTGCAGAGACGTTTGTGCCCTGGTATCTCGGGGAAGCTTACCAGGCGAGTATTGCTGTGGTATATATTCTTTCACCGGTGATTCCGGCGATTGCGCTGAGCAATGTCAGCGGGACGCAGTACCTGGTGGCGACAAAAGAAACGAGGCCATTGACAGTTTCCTATGTGGCGGGGGCTTTGTTTAATCTGGTGGGGAATTTTATCCTGATCCCGATTTTCAATGAGAGAGGAGCCGCGATTACAACAGTATGTGCAGAGTGGCTTGTGACGCTGCTTCAGTTTTACGCCGTGCAAAAGAGAATCGGACCGCTGCATATATGGAAAAACAACTGGAAGAAGCTGGCGGCGGCGCTGGGAATGCTTCTTCTGATCGTGCCGATGGGCCGGATTGCGGATTCCATCTGGGTGGTTCTTCTGCAGATGATATGTGGGGCAATTGTCTATTTCGCCCTTTTGCTACTTATGAGGGAGAAAATGCTGCTGGAGGCGCTGCAAAAGCTCTGCGCACGCGCAAAGAAAACGCGCGGATGACAATGCTGTGGCAGTGTTGGCTGTGCAAAAAGCCTGATCCGGATAGAGTGTTTAGAGAGGAGCTGGAAGATGAATATTGCTTTGCTGATTGCCGGGGGTAGCGGTGCGCGGATGCATCAGAGCATCCCGAAGCAGTTTTTGAATGTAAATGACAAACCGGTCATGCTTTATACGATGGAAGCATTCCAGAAGCATCCGGACATTCATGCGATTGAAGTGGTATGCCTGGACGGATGGCATGAGATTCTGCGGGCGTACGCGGAGCAATATCATATTTCAAAGCTGGTGAATATTGTATCCGGCGGGGAGAATGGCCAGAGCTCCATCCGCAATGGCGTATTTGACCTGATGGAGCATTATCAGGAGGAGGATCTGGTACTGATTCATGACGCGATCCGGCCGATGGTCTCACAGGATATCATTTCCGATAATATTGCCAAGTGCAGAAAATATGGTTCAGCAGTGACGGTCATCCCCTGTATGGAGGCGATGCTGTTCAGCGAGAACCGGGTCAGCTCCAGCCAGACGATTCCGAGGGATACCCTGCTGCGCACACAGACGCCGCAGACCTTTCCTCTGGGCGTGCTGTACCGTCTGCATCAGGAGGCACTCGAAAAGGGGATTACGAATTCAATTGCGACCTGTACGCTGATGGCGGAGCTGGGGTATGAGGTCTATTTCGCGGCCGGCTCAGAGAAAAATATTAAGATTACGACGGTAGAAGATCTGGATATTTTTAAAGCGCTGCTGCAGGTCGCTCCGTAGGGAGGCAATGGCAGAGATGTCTTTGGATAGAATTTGTCAGATGTATGAAAAAGAGTCCGAAGCATATATGACAGGACCGATCCCCTGGGAATGGCTGGAAGGGAAAACCATTCTTGTTGCGGGTGCAAACGGCGTGATCGGCGCAGCCGTCGTCCGGTTGTTATTGCATCGCAACCATTTCCATGGGGGAAACATGCGTCTTCTGGCTGTTTCCAGAAGCCGGGAGCACTTCTTACAGTGCTTTGCCGGACAGTATGAGGAGGCGGAGCTGTCCTATTACGCGATGGACATCAGTGAAAATGTGCAGATTCCGGAGCGCGGGGTCCAAAACTTCCAGTTCCGTTATAACCAGGCCCATCCCAATGCCCGTATCTGGCGGCATATGCTGTACAAGCGCACTTTTTTCTTCTTCCGAGACGGAATCGCCTTTTCCGTCCAGGTTACGCTTGTCCGCTTCGTCTATGCCGGAACCAGCCGTACTTTTACTTTTTATGGTGACCTTTTCTGCGCTTTCTCCCACTTCTCGTCTGAATTTATCCGGCAGGCCGTGGCCGAAAAAGACATCGGGGACAGTTTTCCTGCCCTCACTGTTCCCGAGGTTGTTTTAAATGTCTGGGGTTCCCTCCCGCCGTCGGGCTTCCGGCCACGGACCAATCCTCCTGACATTACAGCATAAACCGCCTTCCTGACATCCGGTCTTTCCTGTGCGATAATGGCCGCATTACAGGAAAGGAGGAGTTTACCTGTCATGTCTGACAACAAAAACAAGGCCCTGACGCTCGCTGAACGCCAGATCATCGAGACCGGCATCAAAAATGGCTCTACAAAAGCCGCCATTGCCAAAACCCTCGGGAAAGACAATTCCACAATCGGCAAGGAGATCAAGGCGCACCGCACCCGTGCCCAAAAATGCAGCCTTCCACTGGAATGCAGTGCTTACCGTAAATGTGTACACGGAAGGAAATGCACCGCCGACTGCCCGGATTACTCGCCTTTTAAATGCCCGCGCAGAGACCGTTCCCCGGGAGCCTGCAACGGTTGCAGTTTCTGGAGGAGCTGCCGCTTCGACAAATATACCTACGACGCTGCACAGGCAGAGCATGAATACCGTTCCATCCTGGTGGATTCCCGCCAGGGCGTGAACCTGACCACTTCAGAGGCGAAAACAATCGCATCCGTTGTCGGCCCGCTCCTGAAACAGGGGCTTTCCCCTTACCGGATCGTGGCCGCGCATCCAGAACTGGGCATATCTGAGAAGACACTTTACAACTATATCGAATGGGGTGTCCTGGAAATCGGCGGCGTCTGCAACCTGGACCTGCGCAGAAAGCCTTCCCGCAGGCTTCCAAAGAAAGCTGCCGGTAAATATAAAAAGCGCGAAGACCGTGCCTTCCTCAAGGGGCGCCTCTATCAGGACTACCTTCATTACATGGAAGAGAACCCCCTTGCCCATGTCCTGCAGATGGATACGGTTTATAATGATGTGTCATACGGCCCGTTCATGCAGACCTTTAAGTTCATTGACACAGGCATGATGATTGCTGTTTACCATAATGGGAAAACGGCACAGGACATGGTCGCCGGCCTGGACACGGTCGAATCGTTCCTCGGCCCTGACCTGTTCAACAAATGGGCCGAAGTACTCCTTACGGATCGCGGCGGGGAGTTTACGGCCGCAGATGCTTTTGAAAACCGTCCGGATGGGACAAGGCGCACGCGCGTTTTTTATTGTGACCCGATGCAGTCCGGACAGAAAGGTTCCCTGGAGGTAAACCATGAACAGCTCCGGTATATTTTCCCGAAAGGGACCGACCTTCGCGGCCTCGGGCTGACCGGACAGGAGGCACTCAACCTCGCACTTTCGCACATTAACTCCGCCGCCGTGGAATCCCTGAACGGGAAATCCCCCATTGAATTCACGCGTTTCCTTTGTCCCGAGCTCTGGGAAAGGCTTATGGCGGCTGGCATCCGTGAAATACCAAAAGATGAGATCATCTTAAAACCGTATCTTTTAAAAAGCCTGAAAACACGTTAAAGCATCCAGGACATATATCATTTGTGTGTATATCGTGCGCAGGATTACAAATAACACAGGAGGCAAACCATGAAAACCACTAATAAAAAACGGGTCAACATCTATCTTTCCGAAGATACCATCGAACGCTTAAAGCAATACGCATGGGAAAACCATACCAGTGTCAGCCATGCGGTTACAGAATGGATCTGGCATACAAAAGTAAAAAATGAACAGATCCGCGGCCAGATCAGCCTTGACCTGAAATGAACCCGTCCGGCCACCCAAACAGCAGGCGCGGCATTATGCCGCGCCCTGAATTGTCAGATAATATGTCCCCGATTTAGCCCGTCTCAGAGGTGGATTTCAGTCTTTCATCATTGGATGAATCGCTGAAATACCGCCGCTTTCTCATGTCTGGAAACAGACAGGATTTTTATCATACAATGAGTGTAAGAGCTATTTCATCTTGTTTTTTCATTCTCACAGCTGCTTAATTCATGATTTTGTAAGAGTAATTTCCATGCGATTTTTTGGGGTTTTCGGAGTGGAATTTACTTTTTCACTTCAGCAAAAAGATCGGTGTGCGCTCTTCCAGCGCATTATAAATGGTCTCCGCCACATCGTACGGCAGATTTACACAGCCGTGCGAACCATTGGTCTGGTAGATATTCCCCCCGAAAGAGGAGCGCCAGGTCGCGTCGTGCAGTCCCTGTCCATCGTGGAATGGCATCCAGTATGTCACATCCGTCTCCCAGGCACTTGACCCTGAGCCGCCGCTCAGCGTCACATTCATCTGTTTGTAGGGAATCATAAAGACGCCGGTCGCTGTCTCCCGTTCTTCCGTCGGCTTACCTGTGACACAGTCACTCTCTACAATCAGCTCTCCATCCTTATAATACCAGATATGCTGGCTCGTCAGATCTACCTCAACATACGTGCCGCAGATATCGTCTGTGCCATTGCGCGCCAACCCTTTCGTAGAATAAACCGGCTCACGGGTCACCTCCGTGTTCGACGTAATGTCCGCAATCAGCTGTTCTGCTTCCGCGCTCTGGTCAATCTGGTAGCCGTAATCGCTGCTCGCATACGTGATCGTATCCCCATTGCTGGTCGTAAACGTGCGCGGCAGATACAGGGTATTGTAAGTTGCCGCCAGATTATAGACAAAATCTTCCACCTGCTCTTCATCAATCGAAGCGAGCTCACCATCGATGATGATCCAGTCCTGAATCGTGGTCCAGTCAAGAGTCACCGTCTCATCACCGAAAGTCAGCGTAATGACAGCATTACAATAAGAATTATAAATATCCATGAGGGTATTCATATCCAGATCATCCTGCGTTACCGCCGGCAGATAATAAAAGGATTCCGGAAGCGTAATCACCACATCCTCCTGCGGACGGCTCTCGGCCACAAGCTTATCCACACAATCCTTCACCATAACCTGGAGATCCGCGTCATCAAACTGTGTACCGTAAACTTCCTCTTTGATGTAGTAATTCGTTCCGTCATATTCCAGCGTTGCGTCCTCGCTTTCTGTACGCGCAGATGCAAAATTAGCGGAAGTCACGGCCGACAAAAAGACGTTCTCGTCAAAATCAAACGTCACCTCCACCTCAAACGTATTCCCCTGATACAGGCTGGAAATCAGTCCCTGATTCTGCTCACGCAGGCAGGTCTGTATATCGCCCAACAGCTTTGTCTCATCAATCGTGTAACCCATCTGTGAGAGCTTTAACGCCAGCGCCGTCTCATCTCCCTCCAGAATCGTAACCGTCGGTGCGCTGTAGTCTGCCTCCAGCATGTCAAAAACCTCTGAAACATTCATTCCGGATACGTCATACCCATTCAGCGTCGTCTCCTCGAAAAACAGACCACTGTTCGCCTGCTGGTAAAGATAGTAGCCTGCTCCTCCAAGCCCCGCCAGCAGCACAATTACAATGAGTACAATCGCAATCCGTAATCCCTTATGCTTTTTTTTCATGAAAATCCCCTTACCCTTCTTGTCATTCTCCTATCTTGCACCATTTAGCAAAAATAGTCAAGCCTGGGAATCTTAAGAAAATTATAAAAACCGGGATTAACGCGTATTTTGCACGTTTCCCGGTTATTTGCCACATCACTCCCTTATGCAGCCTTGTCAAACCACACGGTGATTTCCGTCCCCACTCCAACCTTACTCTCTAACTCGATCTCGGCATGATGCTGCGCGACAATATGTTTTACGATTGCAAGACCCAATCCGGTTCCTCCGGTATTTTTCGAGCGGCTTTTGTCCACACAGTAAAAACGCTCAAAAACACGCTCCTGGCTTTCTTCAGGAATTCCAATACCAGTATCCTTTACCGAAAGCATCACCCGGCCGACCCGTTCCCCAACCGTCACTGTCACGGTTCCGTTTGGCCGATTATAACGGATTGCATTGTCACAAAGATTATAAATCAATTCATCCAGCATATTCTTATCCCCGCGCTCATAATCAGAAGATATTTTTGACTGAAAATTAAAATTTTGCTTGAAAAGTTCGGAATATTTCTTTATCATAGGTAATGTGATCGGGAGTACTGCAGTGACTGGCGATAATAAATAGGACTCGATCCTGCACAAGCCTGTCAACAGTTTCCGATTGGTGATGAGAGAAAGGACGAACTTTGGACGGTAGGTTCTTTCTCTCTTTATTTGTGACAAAATAACTATAAGGGGAAAAAACAAAACTGTCAAATGGGATGTTGGAGAGATGTTCGTTACAGAAATAAAGTGTAAGACTTATCTCCATATGCTTATGAGTGGAAATGGCTGAAAGACTAAATTCAACTTTGCCCCTTTCGGAGTGGAATTTACTTTTTCACTTCAGCAAAATTGAAAAAATGAAAAATAATTGTTGACAAAGTGGCCGCACATGGATATAATGAATAAGCGCTGTTGAGCAGATAATTAAATTACGAGATAGATTCAGTGTTTGGAGAAGTACTCAAGAGGCTGAAGAGGCGCCCCTGCTAAGGGTGTAGGTCGTTAACGCGGCGCGAGGGTTCAAATCCCTCCTTCTCCGTTTCAACTTGATCAGGAAAATAGAGAATAAAAAACTTGAAAAAAGTTGAAAAAAGTTGTTGACAAACAGGAAAACATGTGATATCCTATCAGAGTTGCTCCTGAGAAATGAGCCAACAACAAAGAAATAAGAAAGAACCTTGATAACTGAACAGTGAGACAACCTTGAAAAGATTCTAAAAAAGTTTCAGCCGTCTTGATCGATAGGCTGGGAACTTAGATGAGTTAAATTTAAGGAACTGACCTTTAAAAAACAGTAAAGGGAAAGATAGCTAACGTTATCTGACCTGGATTGAACATTTTATCAGAGAGTTTGATCCTGGCTCAGGATGAACGCTGGCGGCGTGCTTAACACATGCAAGTCGAACGAAGCATTTCCGATGAGACCTTCGGGTGGATTTGGAGATGACTGAGTGGCGGACGGGTGAGTAACGCGTGGGCAACCTGCCCTGTACAGGGGGACAACAGCTGGAAACGGCTGCTAATACCGCATAAGCGCACGGAGACGCATGTTTCTGTGTGAAAAACTCCGGTGGTACAGGATGGGCCCGCGTCTGATTAGGCAGTTGGTGGGGTAACGGCCTACCAAACCGACGATCAGTAGCCGGCCTGAGAGGGCGACCGGCCACATTGGGACTGAGACACGGCCCAAACTCCTACGGGAGGCAGCAGTGGGGAATATTGCACAATGGGGGAAACCCTGATGCAGCGACGCCGCGTGAGCGAAGAAGTATTTCGGTATGTAAAGCTCTATCAGCAGGGAAGAAAGTGACGGTACCTGACTAAGAAGCTCCGGCTAAATACGTGCCAGCAGCCGCGGTAATACGTATGGAGCAAGCGTTATCCGGATTTACTGGGTGTAAAGGGAGCGTAGACGGCGAAGCAAGTCTGATGTGAAAGGCCGGGGCTCAACCCCGGGACTGCATTGGAAACTGTTTTGCTTGAGTGCCGGAGAGGTAAGCGGAATTCCTGGTGTAGCGGTGAAATGCGTAGATATCAGGAGGAACACCAGTGGCGAAGGCGGCTTACTGGACGGTAACTGACGTTGAGGCTCGAAGGCGTGGGGAGCAAACAGGATTAGATACCCTGGTAGTCCACGCAGTAAACGATGAATACTAGGTGTCGGTGCCCAGGGGGTATCGGTGCCGCAGCAAACGCAATAAGTATTCCACCTGGGGAGTACGTTCGCAAGAATGAAACTCAAAGGAATTGACGGGGACCCGCACAAGCGGTGGAGCATGTGGTTTAATTCGAAGCAACGCGAAGAACCTTACCAGGCCTTGACATCCCGATGACGCAGAAGTAATGTTCTGTTCCCTTCGGGGCATTGGAGACAGGTGGTGCATGGTTGTCGTCAGCTCGTGTCGTGAGATGTTGGGTTAAGTCCCGCAACGAGCGCAACCCTTATGTTCAGTAGCCAGCGGGTAAAGCCGGGCACTCTGGAGAGACTGCCAGGGATAACCTGGAGGAAGGTGGGGATGACGTCAAATCATCATGCCCCTTATGGCCTGGGCTACACACGTGCTACAATGGCGTAAACAAAGGGAAGCGAAGCCGCGAGGTGGAGCAAATCCCAAAAATAACGTCCCAGTTCGGACTGAAGTCTGCAACCCGACTTCACGAAGCTGGAATCGCTAGTAATCGCGAATCAGAATGTCGCGGTGAATACGTTCCCGGGTCTTGTACACACCGCCCGTCACACCATGGGAGTCGGTAACGCCCGAAGTCAGTGACCCAACCGAAAGGAGGGAGCTGCCGAAGGCGGGACTGGTAACTGGGGTGAAGTCGTAACAAGGTAGCCGTACGGGAACGTGCGGCTGGATCACCTCCTTTCTAAGGAAGAGAGTCAGAAGTAGAGGGTGTCTTACTGTTGAGTTACCAAGGAGCGAGTGCGCAGACAGTTCCGAAGGGAAGCCGGGAGCTTGCTCACGGAAGTCCCTGAGCAGCTGGATGCATAAGAGCCTTGCAGATCGCGAGATGAAGCGAAGCGGAATCGAGCGAGCGGAGAGGCGGGCACGCGCGACTGTGGCAATAAAAATTTCTGGTGGCGATGCGCCTGGGGGTCACACCCGTTCCCATCCCGAACACGATGGTTAAGACCCAGGCGGCCGATGGTACTGCATTGGAGACGATGTGGGAGAGCAGGTGGCTGCCAGAATTACAAAAGGGCTTATAGCTCAGCTGGTTAGAGCGCACGCCTGATAAGCGTGAGGTCGGTGGTTCGAGTCCACTTAAGCCCAGAATATGTGTATGAGCTTAAGAAATAGTCTTAAGCCCATCCCATGGGGGTGTAGCTCAGTTGGGAGAGCACCTGCCTTGCAAGCAGGGGGTCAAGAGTTCGAATCTCTCCATCTCCATTTGGCAGCACAATGTTGCCAAATATCGTACCTTGAAAACCGCATACAGAAAAAAATATCCGATGAATTTCATTTTATGAGAAAGCCAGGATGAGAATCCTGTCAATAAGATTAAATTCATCACAAGACATCCGAGGATATGTTCAGGTTATTGAGAGATGGCCTGAATGTATAAATTGCAACAAATTCTTATTAATGAGCATTAATAAAGAAAGAACCAGCCGGAGCATACAACGCTATGTATGTGAAGGTTAAGCGAATAAGAGCGCAGGGTGGATGCCTTGGCACTAAGAGCCGATGAAAGACGTGATAAGCTGCGAAAAGCTTCGGGGAGGAGCAAATATCCATCGATCCGGAGATATCTGAATGGGGAAACCCGGCGGAGGAACCCTCCGTCACCCATACGCCAATCCATAACGTATGGGAGGGAACCCGGTGAACTGAAACATCTAAGTAGCCGGAGGAAGAGAAAGAAACATCGATTCCGTAAGTAGCGGCGAGCGAACGCGGAAGAGCCCAAACCGGGATGCGTGCATCCCGGGGTTCGGACCGCAGAATTGATTCTGCAACTGTAGGGGAACGGTTTTGGGAAAGCCGTCCAGAGAGGGTGAAAGACCCGTACCCGAAACGGAAGCAGACATGGCGGTATCCAGAGTACCACGAGACACGTGGAACCTTGTGGGAACAAGCGGGGACCACCCCGTAAGGCTAAATACTACTTAGTGACCGATAGCGCATAGTACTGTGAAGGAAAGGTGAAAAGGACCCCGGGAGGGGAGTGAAAGAGAACCTGAAACCCTGTGTTTACAAGCTGTGGGACATCTATAATTAAGATGGACCGCGTACTTTTTGTAGAACGGTCCGGCGAGTTGCGGACACTGGCGAGGTTAAGTATCAAAGATACGGAGCCGGAGGGAAACCAAGTCTTAATAGGGCGATAAGTCAGTGTATGCAGACCCGAAACCGGGTGATCTACCCATGTCCAGGTTGAAGCTGCCGTAAGAGGTAGTGGAGGACCGAACGCACATCTGTTGAAAAAGGTGGCGATGAGGTGTGGGTAGGGGAGAAATTCCAATCGAACCCGGAGATAGCTGGTTCTCCTCGAAATAGCTTTAGGGCTAGCCTCGTTTTAGTCTAATGGAGGTAGAGCACTGAATTTCCTAGGGGGCGTCAAAGCTTACCGAAGAATATCAAACTCCGAATGCCATATAGATGATGAACGGGAGTCAGACTGCACGAGATAAGTTGGGTGGTCAAAAGGGAAACAGCCCAGACCTCCAGCTAAGGCCCCAAAGTGCGTGTTAAGTGGGAAAGGATGTGGGATTTCAAAGACAACCAGGATGTTGGCTCAGAAGCAGCCTCACATTAAAAGAGTGCGTAATAGCTCACTGGTCGAGAGGTCCTGCGCCGAAAATTTCCGGGGCTAAAACACGCCGCCGAAGCTGAGGAATTGAGAAATCAATTGGTAGAGGAGCATTGCATACGTGAGGAAGCAGTACCGAAAGGAGCTGTGGAGTGTATGGAAGAGAGAATGCCGGAATGAGTAGCGAGAGGGAGGTGGGAATCCTCCCGGCCGAATATCCAAGGTTTCCAGAGTAAAGCTGATCTGCTCTGGGTAAGTCGGGGCCTAAGGCGAGGTCGAAAGACGTAGCCGATGGACAGCAGGTTGAGATTCCTGCACTACAGTGAGACAGAACTGTGGGGACGCATGTGGAGAGCACGGGCGCGGAATGGAAAGCCGCGTACAAGCGAGGTAGCCGTAAGGGAGGCAAATCCCCCTTGCAAAGCGAAGACGTGATGTGGACCGAACTATTAGTAGGGAAGCGTGTGAGCCATGTGCCAAGAAAAGCCGCTATTGTTCTGACTGTACCCGTACCGTAAACCGACACAGGTGGATGAGGAGAGAATCCTAAGGCCGACGGAAGAAGCATTGTTAAGGAACTCGGCAAAATAGCCCCGTAACTTCGGGAGAAGGGGCGCCAGGGAGACCTGGCCGCAGAGAATAGGCCCAAGCAACTGTTTAGCAAAAACACAGGTCTATGCAAAACCGCAAGGTGAAGTATATGGGCTGACGCCTGCCCGGTGCTGGAAGGTTAAGAGGAGAGCTTAGCGCAAGCGAAGGTTTGAATTCAAGCCCCAGTAAACGGCGGCCGTAACTATAACGGTCCTAAGGTAGCGAAATTCCTTGTCGGGTAAGTTCCGACCCGCACGAAAGGCGTAATGATTTGGGCGCTGTCTCGACAATGCATCCGGTGAAATTGAAGTACCAGTAAAGATGCTGGTTACCCGCGCCAGGACGGAAAGACCCCATGGAGCTTTACTCTAGCTTGGCACTGGGATTCGGTAATGCATGTACAGGATAGGTGGGAGGCTGCGAAGTCGTGACGCCAGTTGCGATGGAGCCAATGTTGGGATACCACCCTTGCGTTATTGGGTTTCTAACCCGCGGCCGTAAGCCGGCCGGGGGACAATGCCTGGTGGGGAGTTTGACTGGGGCGGTCGCCTCCGAAAGGGTATCGGAGGCGCCCAAAGGTTCCCTCAGAATGGTTGGAAACCATTCGAAGAGTGCAAAGGCAGAAGGGAGCTTGACTGTGACACCGACGGGTGGAACAGGTACGAAAGTAGGGCTTAGTGATCCGGTGGTATTAAGTGGGAATGCCATCGCTCAACGGATAAAAGCTACCCTGGGGATAACAGGCTTATCACTCCCAAGAGTTCACATCGACGGAGTGGTTTGGCACCTCGATGTCGGCTCATCGCATCCTGGGGCTGTAGCAGGTCCCAAGGGTTGGGCTGTTCGCCCATTAAAGCGGTACGCGAGCTGGGTTCAGAACGTCGTGAGACAGTTCGGTCCCTATCCGGCGCGGGCGTAGGATATTTGAGAGGAGCTGCCCTTAGTACGAGAGGACCGGGGTGGACTGGCCACTGGTGTACCGGTTGTTCCGCCAGGAGCACGGCCGGGTAGCCAAGCCAGGCAGGGATAAACGCTGAAGGCATCTAAGCGTGAAGCCCCCCTCAAGATGAGATATCCTAAGACCCCTTGGAGAATACGAGGTAGATAGGGCAGGGGTGGAAGTGCAGTAATGCACGGAGCTGACTGCTACTAATAGGTCGCAAGCTTATCCTATGTTCCGATTTTCGAAGAAAGTCGAGAACTTAAGAATATCATGGTTTACAAGGTAAACAGGTGATAAAAGAACGGTTGGGGAATTGATTGTAATGGTTCGGATGATATAAAATTCTGTGTGTGGTTTTGAAGGTACGATGAAATAAGGCCCAGTGGCTCAGTTGGTTAGAGCGCCGCCCTGTCACGGCGGAGGTCGTGAGTTCGAGTCTCATCTGGGTCGTTTCTTTAATATATGGGGTCTTAGCTCAGCTGGGAGAGCATCTGCCTTACAAGCAGAGGGTCATAGGTTCGAGCCCTATAGGCCCCAGTTAAAGAAATTCTCGTGCCGATGTGGCTCAATTGGCAGAGCAGCTGATTTGTAATCAGCAGGTTATCGGTTCGAGTCCGATCATCGGCTTTTGAATCAAATAAATATATGGGTGGGTTCCCGAGCGGCCAAAGGGGGCAGACTGTAAATCTGTTGTCGACGACTTCGAAGGTTCGAATCCTTCCCCACCCAGTTGTCAATTATATTGGCATCATAATTTTATATCGCGGGGTGGAGCAGTCCGGAAGCTCGTCGGGCTCATAACCCGAAGGTCGCAGGTTCAAATCCTGCTCCCGCAACTTGGCAGGATCAAGGGGATTCTGCCGTAAATGTGCCCAGATAGCTCAGTTGGTAGAGCAGAGGACTGAAAATCCTCGTGTCGCTGGTTCGATTCCGGCTCTGGGCATGCTGTTTATTCTCCGGAGGATTTCTTTCTGAGATAACAACAGATGGGATATTAGCTCAGGTGGTAGAGCACTTGACTTTTAATCAAGTTGTCCGGGGTTCGAATCCCCGATGTCTCATGAGGTACTTCAAAAATTCGAATAGAATATTTTTGTTGGAACTGGAACGTCTCTTTTTGAGGCGTTTTTTTTGTACAATAGGAATGTTCTTGTACTCCCTTGTAAAAGATAAGCTATGCGCACAGATGTGTCTGGAAAATAATTTTGATGATAAGGAAATGTGATAGTTGACATTTTATATACCGAACGGTATAATTGGAAAGAAAGCGGCGAAATGGAGACAATATGGAAAAGACGGATATTGTAGTGAATATGGAAAACATGGATAACCGAAGCCGGCTTTTGCAGTGCGCAAATGAATTGTTTTATGAAAAAGGATATGACGCGGTCGGCGTGCAGGAGATCGTAGTTCAGGCAGGCTTGACGAAGCCCACTCTTTATTATTATTTTGGCAGTAAAAAGGGGTTGCTCGAAGCACTGGTTGCGGATCGTTTTGCGCGTCTTCGTGGGATGTATCAGGAGCTGAGTAGGCGTGAGAATATGCGTATAGAGGAAGCGCTGAACTGGCTGGCTGATATTTTTTGCGGATTTTTTGAGCAGGATCGGCACTTTTAGATGTTGATGATGGCTTTGTTTTATTCGGCAAGAGGAAATGAGGCTTATCAGACAATCCAGCCATATATGGTAGAGTTTTATGATATGGTAGTGCGGGTGTTTGACCGTGCGGCGGATCAGCTGGGAAATATGTACGGGCGACAGCGGCAGTTTGCGATTGGTTTTGTGGGGACGATCAGTTCTTATTTTCTGCTTCATTACGAACATGACCCTGGAGAATGCGAGCGGGTGGACAGACAGCAAATTTCATCACTGGTAAGACAGTTTATGTATGGAATTTTCTCCTGATGGCAGTATGAATGATGACGGAAGATGCCTCGCGATGTCAGGACATCAGCCGAAGACAAAAGCAAACGTAAAAGAAGAATGTATGAATGATGTCGGAAGATGCTTTGCGATATCGGGCGCCGGATATAGCAGCGATATCAGCAGAGGATTATACAGTTTATGAGAAAATATTTTACGGAGGAACAGTAATATGTCAGTCTGGTATGACAACACAGTTTTTTATCACATGTATCCGCTCGGAATGAGCGGCGCACCATTTGAGAATAGAGAAGAACAGGTGGTTCACCGTTTTTCAGAATTGGAAAAATGGCTTCCACATATTCGGAATCTGGAATGTGGAGCGATTTACATCGGGCCACTGTTTGAGTCGACAACGCACGGGTATGACACGCGCGATTATAGGCTGGTGGACCGCAGATTGGGTGATAATGAGGATTTTAAACGTTTTGTAAGGAATGCTCATCAGCTTGGGCTGAAGGTGGTAGTGGATGGTGTGTTCAACCATACGGGGCGCGAGTTTTTTGCGTTTCAGGATATTCAGAGAAACCGGGAAGGTTCGCGGTATTGCGGCTGGTATAAGGGGATTAATTTCTGGGGAAATAATCCGTATAATGATGGTTTTGGATATGAGGCATGGAGGAATTGTTTTGAGCTGGTGAATCTGAATTTGCAAAACAGGGAAGTAAAAGATTATCTGTTTGATGTGATACGTTTCTGGATTCATGAATTTGATATTGATGGGATTCGGCTGGACTATGCGGATTGTCTGGACTTTGATTTTATGCGGGAAATGCGATGGATGACAGGGAATGAGAAGCAGGATTTCTGGCTGATGGGTGAAGTAATTCACGGAGATTATTCACGATGGGTAAATCAGGAAATGCTGCATTCTGTGACAAATTATGAGCTGCATAAGGGACTGTACTCGGGACACAACGATCACAATTATTTCGAGATTGCCCATACGATCCGGCGCTTGTTTGACGGGAATGGTGGATTGTGTCGCGGCAAGATTTTGTATTCGTTTGTCGACAATCATGATGTGGATCGGATCATTTCGAAGCTGAACGATAAACGTCATATAAAATCGGTATATACATTGCTGTATACATTGCCTGGGCTGCCTTCGATTTACTATGGTTCGGAGTGGGGCGTGGAGGGACGTAAATCTAATGGCGGTGATCCGGCGCTGCGCCCTTGCCTGAATCTGGAGGAAATGGAAAAGAACCCGCCGGTGCCGGGGCTGGAAGCGTATGTGACATTTCTCGGAAAATGTCGCAGAGAACATCCGGTGGTCGGTGAGGGGATATATCGGGAACTGATGCTGACTACGAGACAGTATGCGTTTGCGCGGATTGGTCAGAATGAGACGGCAGTTGTAATGGTAAATAATGATGAAAATCCGGCAATTCATTCCGTTCCGCTGCCGTGTGCGGCAAATCGAATTACAGAGCTGGCATCCGGTGAGACTTTCTATGCGGAGAATGGGAGGCTGACCGCTGAAGTTGGGCCGGGAGAGGGACGGATCTTTATCCTGGAAGTATGAAATTATGGTTGCTGGTCAAAGCCGGACTGCATACCTGCTATGGGTTGTCGGTATAGGTCACACCTGCAGAGAAAAAATAAGGGAAATTGGTCAGAGCGCGGCCTGTAACAGCGACCAGTAACATGAACGATAATATTGCATAGAAGCAGTTGCGGGATTCGCAAATTAAGTGTATATTAATTATAATTCAATGGTTCGAAAAATGGTTTTTTATTGTTAATAACTGAAAATATTATAACAGTGAAGGTGTTGGACAGTTACGAAAAGGGTAATATGGAAACGCCCCGTTATGACCGGACGCGCAGGCGGCGATGGATATAACGTGGGGAGCGGGCAGGCAGTGTCTAATAAAATTAAGGAGAAGTACGGTTATGGCAGAGAAAGGAAAGAATTCAGCGACGGGGTTGCAAAAAAAGTCTGGTTCGGAGAAGGCAGCGTTTATTACGGAGCTTGATCAGTATCTGTTTGGACAGGGGGCACATTATGATATTTATAAGAAGCTCGGCGCGCACCCGATGACCTGGCAGGGGAAGGAAGGAACTTATTTTGCGGTGTGGGCTCCGCATGCGCAGCAGGTGCAGCTAATAGGTTCTTTTAATGACTGGGATGAATACAGTCATCCGATGGAGCGGCTGGAGCCACTGGGAATTTATGCTTTGTTCGTGCCGGGCGTGGCTGCCGGAGAGCTGTATAAGTATCTGATTGTGACGCCGGATGGCCGGAAGCTGTATAAGGCGGATCCGTTTGCAAATTATGCGGAGTATCGGCCGGGCACCGCGTCGCGGGTTGTGGATTTGAACAGAATCACATGGTCAGATACGGTGTGGCAGGAAAGCAAAAAGAAATTTGAGCAGGATAAGAGTCCGATCGCGATTTATGAGGTGCATCCGGGCAGCTGGAAGCGCCATCCGCATGGTGAAGATGAGAGCGGGTATTATAATTATCGCGAGCTCGCGCAGGAGCTCACTGCTTATGTGAAAGATATGGGTTATACACACGTAGAGCTGATGGGGATTGCGGAGCATCCGTTTGATGGTTCCTGGGGCTATCAGGTGACTGGTTATTTTGCGCCGACGTCTCGCTATGGGACGCCGGAGGATTTTGCCTATTTTGTGAATTATCTGCATAAGAATAAGATTGGTGTGATTCTGGACTGGGTACCGGCGCATTTTCCACGCGATGCACAGGGACTTGCAGAATTTGATGGCACCTGCCTTTACGAATATGCGGATACGCGTAAGGGAGAGCACCCGGATTGGGGTACGAAAGTATTTGATTATAGCAAATATGAGGTAAAGAATTTCCTGATTGCGAGTGCGATTTACTGGATTGAGCAGTTCCATGTAGATGGGCTTCGTGTAGATGCGGTGGCTTCTATGCTGTATCTGGATTACGGCAGACGAGATGGTCAATGGGTAGCGAATAAGTATGGCGGGAATCAGAACCTGGAGGCGATTGAGTTTTTCAAACATCTGAACAGTGTGTTGGTTGGAAGATATCCGGGCTTTATGATGATCGCGGAAGAATCGACGGCCTGGCCAAAGGTGACCGGGCGGCCTGAGGATGACGGCCTTGGATTTACGATGAAGTGGAATATGGGCTGGATGCATGATTTCCTGGAGTACATGAAGCTTGATCCTTATTTCCGCCAGTACAACCACAACAAAATGACGTTTGCGATGACCTATGCATATTCGGAGAAATATATTCTGGCACTTTCGCATGACGAGGTGGTTCACCTGAAGTGTTCGATGGTGAACAAAATGCCCGGGCTGTATGACGACAAATTTGAGAATTTAAAGTGTGGTTATTCCTTTATGATCGGCCATCCGGGCAAGAAGCTTCTTTTCATGGGACAGGATTTCGGGCAGCTCAGAGAGTGGAGCGAAGAGCGTGAACTGGATTGGTTCCTGCTTTCGGAACCGCGTCATCAGCAGATGCAGAATTATTTTCGAGCGCTTTTGAAGCTGTATCGTAAAAATGCCTGCTTGTATGAGCTGGACTGTGAGCCGGCTGGTTTTGAGTGGATCAATCCGGACGACAATTTCCGCAGTATTTTCAGCTTTGTGCGTCACTCGGCGAACGGGAAGAATAATCTGCTTTTTGTTATTAACTTTACACCAGTCGATCGTCCGGATTACCGGGTCGGGGTTATGCGGAGAAAGCAGTACCGCCTGGTGCTGGATAGTAACGCGGCAGAATTTGGCGGCACAGGGAAAGAGCAGCCGGAGGTTTATAAGGCTGTGAAGCAGGAGTGTGACGGAAAGCCATTTTCCTTTGCGTATGACCTGCCGAGATACGGGGTGGCTATTTTTAAATTTTAAAAAACCGGTTAGAACAGCATCGAAATGAAAAGGTGCTGTGTGCCAGTGGCACGCGTTTAGCACCGACCGAAGCAAAGCTGAGACAGCCTGTGCAGATGAATCTGCGAAAGGCTGTCTTTTTACTGCTTTTTTTCTTGTCAAAAAGCGGAAAATAGTTTATTATGACAGAAGAATAAAAAGGTTTTCAGTTACTGTGTAGCTATTGACGCTAAGTACATTATACAAGGATGGGTAATTATGATATCAAGCCAGATTTTACAGAATACGATTGAGGAGCTGCACTCGATTACGCATGTGGATTTTTTGATTACAGATACAGAAGGAAATGAGGTTGTCTCGACGATGGACGCAGAGACCGTGAGGCCGGAGGCGGTAAAGCAATTCGTGAATTCTCCTGCGGACAGCCAGGTGGTGCAGAGCGCTCATTTTTTCAAGGTGTTTGATGATAAGAAGCTGGAGTATATTCTGATAGCGAGCGGGAAGACAGAGGATGCTTACATGATGGGGCGGGTAGCGGTCAGCCATGTGCAGAATCTGATTGTGGCTTACCGGGAGCGCTATGACCGGAATAATTTTATTCAGAACCTGCTGTTGGATAATATGCTGATGGTGGATGTATATAACCGGGCGAAGAAGCTGCACATCGATGCAGAGGCACGCAGAATTGTTTACCTGATTGAGACGAAGTATGAGAAGGACAGTACAGCGAAAGAGATCGTGAAAGGGCTGTTTGGGAATCAGGCAAAGGATTTTGTCACAGAAGTCGATGAGAAGAGCATTATTCTGGTGCAGGAGCTTGATGAGAAGGATACGTATGAGGATGTGGAACGCACGGCGAAGATGCTGCGTGATATGCTGAATACGGAGGCGATGTCGAATGTAAAGATCGCTTATGGCACGATTGTGAAAGAAATTCGTCAGGTGTCCCGTTCTTATAAAGAAGCGAAGATGGCGCTGGATGTCGGTAAGATCTTCTATGAGGAGAAACAGATTGTCGCGTACAATACGCTGGGCATTGGGCGGCTGATCTACCAGCTTCCGATTCCGCTCTGCCAGATGTTTATGAAAGAGGTATTTGGCGAGGAGACGCCGGACACATTTGATGAGGAGATTATCACGACAATCAATAAGTTCTTTGAGAACAGTCTGAATGTCTCTGAGACGGCGCGGCAGCTGTATATCCATCGGAATACGCTGGTATATCGTCTGGAAAAGCTGGAGAAGAGTACAGGACTTGACATTCGAGTATTCGACGACGCGTTGACCTTCAAGATTGCGATGATGGTTGTAAGCTACATGAAATATATGGAGCGGGAATCCTGAGCGCGCATTTTTCTATCGTAATTTGTCATTATTCTACAAAAATCGGGGAGTCGCATCCCCGGTTTTTTTGTGCGCTCCTCACAAAAGTTCAAAAAATCAACTTATCATATTTACAAATTCTAAAAATGTGGTATAATCGCATTACATCACTTCAAAAAGCTGATTTATACATCATATTATTAAACCTAAATATTGAGAAACATCAAGATAAGTCAATCAAATTACAAAAGATAAAATAAGAAACCAACAAAGCAAAACAAATTATACTAATAAAAGAAAATGGCGAAAACAAGGAACCTGTTGATACAAAAGAAAAGGATTGAAGTAAAAACTATCATACAGGGAATTACAAGGATTGCAGGGAAAGGAGGCGGATTTTATTTACAGGGAAATTCAGATGCTTTCGCTTACGGGCATCGCGATGACGGCGGTACTCTGTGATTTATGGACGGAGCGAATTCCAAATGCTGTGATTTCGGTCGGTCTGGCGATGGGGATGGTTTACCAGCTGTATGCGGAGGGAATCGCAGGCTTTCTTCTGTTTTTGGGTGGTGTGATGTTGCCGGTTTTGCTGTTCGGAATATTATATTTCTTCCGGATGATGGGTGCGGGTGATATCAAGCTTCTGTGCGTAGCAGGAGGATTTTTAGGGCCGACAGGAGCGTTTTCCTGTATCGTGCGCTCTGTATTTGCTGCAGCGGTAATTTCGGCGGTGATTCTGTACCAGAATCGGACACTGGAAGGTCGATTGAGGTATTTTTGGAACTACGTTATGGATTACTCGGCGACCAGACAGTGGAAACCATATATGGACGGAGTTGATGAAAAAGCAAAATTTTGTTTTTCCGTGCCGGTGCTGATTGGGATTTTGAGTAGCCTGTGGTAAACGATGCTGGCATAGTCCGTAGTAACCTCTCTTATATCGCTTGAATCATTGTATGAAAGGCTGGGAAATGGATGAGGGATCGTATGAATTGTAAAACTGAGAAAATAAGAAATAACCGTATGAATGGAAAACAGGGAGGGCTGTATGAAAAAAAGCATATTTGCGGTTTGTGATCTGGAGGCTTCGTATGCATGCAATCTTACGGAGTATTTAAATGAGCGGAAGACGACGCCGTTTGAGGTGCAGGCGTTTACGAATGTGGAAAGTCTGGAGAAGTTCGCCAAAGAGAATGAGATTGAGATTCTGTTGATTTCAACGAGGGCTATGTGCAATGAGATACGGGATTTGCCAATCAACCGCACGATTATTCTGTCGGAGGGGGAGCAGATTTCGGATCTGGGGTATCCGCTGGTCTACAAGTATCAGTCTTCGGACGATATTCTTTCAGAAGTGATGGAATATTATGTGCAGGATCATCCGCAGCCGCATATTCTTTCACTTGGCGCCAGAAAGACGAAGCTTTATGGTGTGTATTCGCCGATTGGGCGCACCCGAAAGACGTCGTTTGCGCTGGCACTGGGGGAAATCCTGGCGGAGACGAAAAAGGTGCTTTATCTGAATTTTGAAGAATATTCAGGATTTGAAGAACTGTTCCAGGTGAAATATCGAATGGATATCTCCGATTTGATCTATTTTTCCAGGCAGAGAGAGGGCGGTTTAGTTTACAAAATCAATTCTGTGATTCAGACATTCCATGAACTGGAGTATATTCCCCCGGCTCTGTCGCCGGCGGATGTGCGCGATGTGTCCGGTAAGGAATGGCTTGCGTTTCTGAAGGAAGTGATGGATTTTCGGGAATATGATGTGATTATTCTGGATCTGAGTGAGCAGGTGGATGATTTATTTCGTATTTTGAAAGAATGTGACCAGATTTATATGCCGGTGCAGGACGATATGATTTCCCAGGCAAAAATGAAGCAGTATGAACATCTTTTGCATATGCTGGATCTGGAAGAGGTACAGGAAAAAACGTTTTGTATTCATCCGCCGGTACAGCCGCTTCAGCGGGATGGAGGAGACCTGACGCAGCAGCTGGTGTGGGGAGAGATGGGCAATTTTGTCCGCAGGATGCTATGGGAAAATGAGAGTGAGAATGGATGAAAAGAATAATGCAAAGAAAGACTTTATAAACGGAGGAGGAAGCATGGACGAGCAAAGATTTTCGAGGATGCGAAAAAAACTCCTGGATAACCTGGAAGGGACGCGAGAGCTTCAGGATGAGGAGATTTATCAGAATATTGATGATCTGATCCTGGAATCCGGGATGGAGTATTACATACGGCTTGGGGAACGGATTAACCTGCGGCAGGAGCTTTTCAACTCGGTGCGGAAGCTGGATATTCTGCAGGAGCTGATTGACGATGATACGGTCACGGAAATTATGGTAAATGGGACAGAGGGTATTTATGTAGAGCGGGGTGGGCGGCTGACGCGCTGGGAAAAGCGATTTAGTACGAGAGAGCGGCTGGAGGATATTGCGCAGCAGATTGTCGGTAAGTGTAACAGGATGGTGAATGAGTCGACGCCGATCGTAGATGCGAGACTGGATAATGGAGCCAGAGTGAATATCGTTATGCCGCCCGTGGCGCTGAATGGACCGGTGATTACGATTCGGCGGTTTCCAGACAAGCCGATTCTGATGGATCAGCTGGGTCGGTGGGAGACGGTTACACAGGAGGCAGGGGAATTTTTGAAAA
>Ga0192281_1004_pt1 | contig 19924 bp, 17 predicted proteins | sample Koala_Koa22_C3_FD_131254 | JGI IMG/M metagenome (GOLD analysis project Ga0192281, IMG submission 131254) | Enriched cells from koala feces incubated with labeled cellulose particles, San Francisco Zoo, California, United States - Koala_Koa2-2_C3 ...
ACCAGTGAGACTGCAGCGGAGACAAATACGGAAACGGAAACCGCATCTGTGGCAGAAACAGCAGAAAGCGTTGAAGCGGAAGCCGCAACCGAAGCCTCGGCTGAGCCTGCAGAAGAGGTAAAAGAAACAGCGGAAGAGACAGACGCGGAAGAAGCGGCTGAGGCAGGCGCGGGTGAGACAGAAGAAGCGGCGGCTGCACCGGAAGCTCCGGCCGAAACCATGGCAGACTATGACGATGCCATCACTGCTTCCATGAAGCCCATCCACGAGGGCGACATCCTCAAAGGCACTGTGATCGGCATCTCCGACGAGGAGCTGACCGTGGACCTCGGCATCTACACGGACGGCGTTGTCCGTCTCGCGGACGCGAGCGACGATCCCGACTTCTCCTTCCGCGATTTCGAAGTCGGCCAGGAGATCTCCGCTACCGTCATCCGCCGCGACAACGCGCAGGGACGCATTCAGCTCTCCCTGAAAGCAGCAGCGGCTGTCCTTGGATGGGAGCGCCTGCAGCAGCTGGAAAAGGATCAGTCCAATATCACCGTAAAGATCAGTGAAGCAGTCAAGAGCGGCGTGACCGCCTACGTAGAAGGCATCCGCGGGTTCATCCCGGCTTCCAAGCTTTCTCTTTCCTATGTGGAGAATCTCGATGAATACGTTGGCCGCGAGATCGAAGTCCGCGTCATCACCGCAGAGCCGGAGAACAAACGTCTCGTCCTTTCTGCCCGCGATATTCTCCGTGAAAAAGAACAAGAAGAACGCAAACAGCGCATCTCCAACGTAGAAGTTGGCCTCGTGACCGAAGGTACCGTAGAGACGCTCAAGGATTATGGCGCTTTCATTGACCTGGGCAAAGGCATGAGCGGTCTGCTCCACGTCTCACAGATCAGCCAGCAGCGCATCAAGCATCCGGGCGTAGTGCTCAAAGAAGGCCAGAAGGTCAAAGTAAAAGTCATCGGCGTAAAAGACGGCAAGATCAGTCTCAGCATGAAAGCGCTCGAAGACGCGCAGGCAGAGGAAGTCGAAGAAGAGACCTACAAGATGCCCAAAGCGGAAGCGGCGACCACATCCTTTGCGTCACTGCTCAAGAATATTAAGCTGTAATTTTTAAAAATACAGTGACCGAACAGGGGAAGCAGTTCCTCATACCTAGTTATCTCACCGACCCAGAGTGTGACATCTGCTTCCCTTTTGATATTTGCAAAATCCTGCGGATTGCGTTTATCCGACCTCGAATCTATCCTCCAGATAATCCAAAATCCCATCGCAGATCGCCTGCGCCATCTGATCCTGGTATGCCTCCTCCTGCAGCAGCAGCTCCTCTTCGGGATTTGTCAGGAAACCACATTCCACAATCACCGTCGTGCTGACCGACCTTTTTAATATGTAGTAAGTCGTGTTGCCCTTCTGTACCCGCGGCCGCTCAATCTCCAGCTCCACATTCAGGCTGTCCTGAATCGCCGTCGCCAGCTTCTCTCCCTCCGCCGACTGCTCGTAGTAAAACACCTGCGGTCCTTTCACCGAGGAATCCTCCGGATAGCTGTTTTGATGAATGCTCACCGTCAGAACCGGATCCTCCGCCTCAATCACCGCCACCCGCCGCTGCATATCCTGCGCTTTCTTATTCGACGCATCCGCATCATACAGGCCATCCTCCGTCGTACGCGTCAGCACCACCTTATATCCTTCCGCTTCCAGCAGCGCCGCCAGCTTTTTGGCATAAACCAGGTTCAGCACCTTTTCACTGATACCGCTCTCGCCGATCATGCCAGGATCATCACCCCCGTGTCCGGGATCAAGGACGATCGTCTGCGCGTTTTGTACCTCCGTCATCTCCTCCGACGTATTATCCGCCCCGGACATTTCACTTTTCCAAAGGCTCGCCGCCTGCCATTTTGCAGCATATCGCGGCAGAATCAGCGCCGCCGCGAATACGACAAGAATCATAAAATACTGAAACAATTTCACACCTTTTCTGACCTTGTTATCCACGCCTGCACACCCAATACACTGTTTTTTACAATATATGTAAAAACATCTAAAAAAAGACAGCGCTTCCCTTTCGTTTCATCTATCCTGCTTTTCAGTCCTTTGTGAAAGAGTTCGAACAGCAACAAGTTTTTTTACATATATAAGATTTTGCATTGCAGGATTCCCGAACCAGCGTACAGCATGAGCCGGACAGAGGGGAATTTTCACTCTCTGTCCGGCTCGACTATACTTACACTAAAAACGGCGTCTCTTCTCCGTTCATAAAGGCCATCGCGCCGAGAATTGAGTTTTCTGCCATATTTGCCACGGCCTCATCCGTGTAAAAGGCTGTATGCGGACTGACGATGACATTGGAATAGGAGCGCAGGATCGCCAGCTTCGGATTGTGCAGCGGCTCTCCCATGCGGTTGAAATAATACAATCCGCTCTCGTGCTCCACCACATCCAGCCCGGCAAAACCGATCTTTCCGCTCTCAATCCCGTCAATCAGCGCATCCGTATCCACCAGAGAGCCCCTTGCGCAGTTGATCAGGATCACATCCTGCTTCATTTTCCCAATCGCCTGCGCATCAATCATATGATAATTGTCTTCTGTAGCGGGCGCGTGAAGGGTGAGGATATCAGACCCCGCATAGAGTGTGTCCAGATCTACATACTGCGCGTATTCTTTTACTTCCTCGTTCTCGTAGATATCATAAGCGAGCATTTTACAACCAAAGCCGGAAAGGTGGCGGATCAGCGTCCGCCCGATACGGCCGGTGCCGATAATCCCCACCGTGCAGTCCTGAATTTCGCGGCCGAGCTTGCCCTTCAGCGTGTAATCCTGCACCTCCGCCCGCTCCATGATGTGCTTCGTCCGGCGGCTGCCCATGCGCATCAGCATGAGGGGATAATCCGCGAGGCTGTTGGGTGAGTAGCTCACGTGAACCACGCCGATGCCGAGGCTTTTCGCGTAATCGACGTCTATGTGGTCGTAGCCGATCGTCCGCGTCGTCAGGCAGCGTACGCCCAACTCGTGAAACCGATCCAGCATCGGCCGGTCAATCACGGTCGTGATAATATCTACCACTTCGTAACCCTTGCAGTAGTCCAGATTCTCCAGGCACGGCGTCTCCGTCGTGTAAGCGTATTCAATCCCGTATTTTTTGCAATATTTTTCAAAACAGGGCAGTTCATCGAACTCCCGCATGCTGTAGACGTATAATCGCATTCCGGTATCCTCCTTTGATTTACGCGAAACAGCCGCACCAATTCCTCATCCCTTTTGGCACCGGTCGTTTCAACACCTTATCATTCATAAATGAAACTATAACACAAGCATACCAGACTGTAAATTGCAAAAATGATAGAAAAAAAGACCGTCCGTGCACCGTCGGTCTTTTTTCCATATTGCTGTTTCCTCTATCTGTTCTGCATGAATGAATCAGATCTGATAAATCTTCTCTGCATTCCCGTGCAGCATCTGCTCTTTTTCTTCCTCGGTGACATCCAGCGCGCGCACAAACGCCGGGCCATCGGTCAGCCATTCTTTGCGCACCGGGTACGAGGTGCCCCAGATGATGTGATCCGCGCCAAGTACCTTCACCGCGCACTCCAGCTGGTCCTTTCCCCATGGCTGCGCATGGGACATTTCAAAATAGATGTGCTCACGGAAGCGGGCTGCCATTTCACCGCTGTCGGATTTGAAGCGGCTGACATCTTCGCTCTTTTTCGCCTGCTGCGGAAACATCATATTCGCGATGGCAAAAAAGCCGCCGCCGAGCATGGAATGCACCATTTTGAGGTTCGGATATTTTACAAACAGATCGCTAAATACCTCGCGGCCTACGGCGAGTCCCTGATCCACACAGCGGCCATAGGAACGCCTTACGTTATTATACGCGCAGAAAGACTGGTATTCCGCCGGAATCGGGGTGTGATGAACATAGACACTCATCTCCAGCTCATTGACCTTCGCAAAAAAAGCATCAAATTTTTCATCGTCCAGATAGGCGTCGCCGTAATGTGCGCTGACCTGTACGGCGTTCATGCCCAGCTCTTTTTTGCAGCGCTCCAGCTCCGCCAGGCTCTCCGGAGTACCGTAGGGAGGAACTACTGCCAGCGCGATCAGCCTGCCATTGCTCGCTTTTTCATATGCGTGCATCCCGTCATTGAACATCCGGCAAAAGTCCAGATCCATCCACTCATGGCAGCCCGGCACTTTCAGCAGCGCCTTGTCGACGCCCGCCGCATCCAGATCCGCCAGCTGGCTCTCCATCTCATAGTCTCCCTGCACATAATTCAGGTTCGGGCTGCCCTCCGGCTTCTCAAGCACAACCTGCTTTTTCCCGTTCGTGCCGGGAATCTCCTCGCAGCGGCCATGCCAGCCAAACTTCACCTCACCCAGGAAACGCGCCATCAGATCATCGTCTGTAAAAAGTGCTTCCGGAACCCAATATAAATTCGCATCGATTACCATTTTTGAATACCTCCCACCTCATTTTAGCGTTTCATCTCCGGCACTTGTCAGGCAACCGGCTCTGCACGCTGTCCGTTATTTCTCGTTACAGGTCACACCCCAACCCAATTTACGTTATTTTGTTCCTCTACAGGTGTGACCTATAACAGCATCTGGCCAATTAAAATCGCTTCGCGATGGGGCCAGATGCTCACAACCTCTACGTTTTCGCCCCTGACCACGCAGCAAGTGCGTGGTCGGGGTGTGAACAGTAACTATTTCTCTCACTTATTATAACGCCGGTTCAATCCTGTGTAGTAAATCTGATTTTGAAATATATGTTTCAAATTTAGTAACTATCCAGAACAGCAGGGCGCAAATTATTTTAGATTCTCCAGCAGCTCCACCGCTTTTGCCGCGAGCAGCTCCGCCGCGCCGCGTCCGAACGGGGAATTCTGCGCCTCGTAGCAGCTGCGGTCGTATGCGCTCTCATCTGCCATATATTTGGATGCGCCGTTGACAAGCGTACAGATCAGGGTCGTGCCAAACCCGGACTGCTCCGCGATGAACGCCGCCGTCTTGCAGGTCAGCTCCGGCTTCACGCCCAGCAGCGCCAGATCGCCGATGCGGATTGCCTCGATCGTGGTCTCGCTCTCACCATCTGGCTCATACACGGCATGTCTGGTCGGGCGCAGACTGTGCAGGTCGCGGTTCATATGCTTCGCCGGTACCATCAGGCTTGCGGAAGTCACCTTAATCACTGGTTCAGTCCTCTCATCCGGAGTTGCCTCGCATGACTCCGCATTCTCACTGCAGCCGTCTGCCTCATTCTTCCGACATTGGCTCTGCGCTTTCTGACCACATAACACATTTCCCTGCAAAGAATTCATTCTTGTCTGACTCTGACCTGCTTCATGCGCAATCTCGCAGATCCGCTTCTTCAGTTCCTCAGAGAGACGCTCACAAATTGCAAAACCTTCCTCATGCAGATCGGTATGGATTTTCTCGCCGTTTTCAAACGTTTCATTTACTGCCTTCTCGATGGGCGCCTGATCCGCCGCCGCGCCGATCAGGAACAGGCAGACAAGGCTCTCCCCGCTCTCTTCTTCTACTTTTCGGCAGGCGTTCCCCGCGATATCGGAGGTCACTGGCTTTTTGCCATCTGAGAGCTCCGACTGATCCATGACGGAAGACTGAATCGCGAAATGACTGATCAGGGCGATTGGCTTTCCTGCTGAATCATTGAACCGAAGGACAGTCACCGTGCGGTTCGTCGGCCCATCGCCATTCGTACCGACCCACCAGCCGTCGGCTGTCTCAATATCCCGGCTCGCCACGATACCGCAGTCTCCGGCTCCGACCGCCAGGGTCGTGCTCTGCATATGCTCCACGGCGTCCGCCGCCGCTCCAACCGCCGCGGACTGCAGCGCTTCGCGGTATTCTGCTTTCAGGGCAAGCTCTGTTTCCGATTTAAAAAAGTGATCCGGAAGCAAATGCGGCGAGGAGAACGAATGCGTCACGCACACCCAGATGTTTTCTTCCCTCACACCCGTTTTTCCCGCGATCAGAGTACGGATAGCCTCCGTCTCTTCTCCCGGCATGGAAGTAATCTCCAGAGACACCAGAATCACCGTGTTCTCCGCTTTTTCCTGCCGGATTGCCACTGCTCTCGCGTGAATCGGGTCATGAATCATCCCGAAATTCTCAACCGCAAGGTAATCCTGCGGAACCGCAATTACTCGTTTTCCCGCTCCTGCCTGTAAACCACCCATACTTTTATCCTTCTTTCTTTGTTTCGATCCACATTCGATCGTTTAACCAGGCGCAGCCAGGATCCCATCCGGATTTCTGCCACATAAAATATCAGAAGTAACTGTGAAGATACGAAACAATTACTATCAGAAAACCTGCCAGGTTACTTCAGCGTCTTATCATAAGAAAAAAAATAGCCTTTGTATACAAAATCCACCATGTTTGGATTTACCTTAGAAAATCCACCCTTCGGCACATCCGCGCTGTGCGGCCGCTGGCAGTCATAGATCAGGTTTCCATCGGCGTCCCGCTCATCGACAATCGGCGGGTGCGGCTCTGATGCCGACGGTTGTTCCAGCTTTTCTCCCGCCAGAACCTTGCAGGCCGCCTCATAGAAAATTTCCAGCTCACCGTCCGCCACTTTATCAGGGCCGCCATAAACCGCGTCAAACTCATCCCGGTGCGCCAGCAGTTTTTCAAGGTCGCTCTTCCATTTGCTCACGGAGCCATTCAGGGTCTTACCATGTCCCATTACTTCATCTCCGGTGAACAACAGTCTGCCCTTCCGATCCAGAATCGCGATTCCGTCCGCCGTGTGGTCGCCGATGCGGAAAATCTCCAGTTCGCGCCCCTTCAGCGGAATGATGTCGCCGTCACCCACCGCCGTTTTGGGGTAGTCTGGCTCCGGGAAAGCGATCCCTTCAAAGCTCGGATAGGGAATGGACACCAACGGCAGGGCTTCCTCACCCATATAAGCCATATCAAAGTAAAAATTATTGGCTGAATGGTCGAAATGGTTATGGGTATTGATTACCCACGGCACGGGTTTCCCGCAGAGTTTTTCCAGGAACTCCCTTAAATTCCCGGCGCCATAGCCAGTATCAATCGCGACTCCCGTCTCGTCGCCGACCAGCAGGTAATGATAATCGCCGGAACTCATAATCTGCCAGGTATTCTCATTAATCTGCGTAACCTCATAATACGGAACATCCATCGGCGTAAGTGTTCCGTCCTTATGGCGAATCTGAACGTTGTGTTTTGGTGAAAAATCAATCGCTGTCATTTGCCCCTCCTGTTCTGAATCGTTACCTTTTTCATCTGATCGTTATGATCTGTTTGATTCAGTATAGCATTTTCCGCGGCAAACGGCACCGCGATTTCACTGCCGTCCAAGGCGTTTATCGACTTACATCAGATATCCCTGTGATTGGGAGGTTCGTAACGGAAAACGCTCCGCAGCCTGTCAATCGTGAATGATTATTTTTCCCGAATTGCTCTCACCTCTTCGCAAATCTCTTCGAACCGAATCCGACATTTCCCCTCAAAAATCTGCACCGGAACGGGCTGATCCATGCCATAAATTGACGTTCGGATGCTTTCACCAGTGTGGTCATGTACAATCACCTTCTCCTGCCGCAAATCCACAATCCAGTATTCACGCACTCCCGCATCCAGATACTTCCATAATTTGGTTGTCATATCTTTACGGGCCGTTGCGTCTGACAAAATCTCAATCACAAAATCAGGCGCGCCATAAACGCAGCGCTCTCTGATCTTATCCCTGTCACAAACCACCAGCACATCCGGCTGCAGCATTGTCCTGTTGTCACAGTCCAGCTGAACATCAGTCGGCGCTGCCATCGCCCGGCAAGAACCCTTCTGGTTTTTGATAAAATTCGATAGCTGCGCACAGATTTCAAAGCTCGCAATCTGATGTGTCGTATACGGCGCCGCCATATCATAAAAAAAACCATCAATCAACTCTACCCGCCGCTCATCCGGCAGTGCATAATAATCTTCCAGAGTATACTCGCCCTGTTCGCGTTGTCTGTATGCGTACTGAATTCCCGCTTCACCTAACTGATCTTCGCCTGACGGTCTTCTGCTTTCCTCATATGTAAACGCTCTTTTATCGGCTTCGTCTGGCGTACTTTTTACATTCTTCGATTCCTTTTCCTTCAATCTGCTCCCTCCTTTATCCATCTTTATCTATATCCCTTCTTCTTACCCATCTTATCTTTTGTTTGTATACGCATATTAACACATGGCAGCAGGCGTGTCAATATGTTTCTTAAATTTCATTATCATATCCATTTCTTTATAATATGCAACTGTTTGTCCATTTTCATTTTCCACAACGGGAAAACTTTTCAGCATGCTGTCGCCTCTCCTGTTCCTGTCATTTTTCCCGGAGTCCGGCGTTTTCCCTCATAAATCTGCACCGGCACAAGCTAATCCATGCCGTAACTACAGAAAAAGGAGCCGTTTTTCACAGCTCCTCTTCTTTACTACTTCACATTTATCAGTTCATATTCCGCATTTCCGAGCCCAATCTTCACTGCGTGCTCAATCGACGACTTCCAGTTGGTGTCCGGCGACACGCGGCCAAAGTGGTCGCGATCCTCGTGGGTGTGCTGCTCCACGGACTCGCCTAACATGCTGTTGCGAAGCGGCGGCTGCGCGTTGACCGCGTCGACGCACGCCATGTCAAGGGCAACCGGATCAAAGGACGCGAACATGCCGACATCCGGCACGATAGCGGCATCGTTCTCCGCGTGACAATCACAGAACGGCGACACGTCTATGACCAGACTGATGTGGAAGCAGGGGCGCCCCTGACAGACGGCTTTTGAATATTCCGCAATCTTGCAGTTCAGGATATCATTTGCCTCATCGCTTGCAGGCAGAACCGCGTCCTTCGGACAAACGCCGATACAGCGGCCGCAGCCGACACATTTTGCATGATTGATGGAGGCTTTTTTGCTTTCCTTATCCACTACCGCCGCGCCGTGTGCGCAGATTTTTGTACATTTTCCGCAGCCGACACACTGATTCTGATTCACATGCGGCTTACCGGCGCTGTGCATCTCCATTTTTCCGGCGCGGGAGCCGCAGCCCATACCGATATTTTTGAGCGTGCCACCAAAGCCGGTCGCCTCATGGCCTTTAAAGTGCGTGAGAGAAATAAAAACATCCGCGTCCATGACCGCGCGGCCAATCTTAGCTTCCTTTACATATTCTCCATCTTCCACCGGAACCAGAGCCTCATCCGTGCCCTTCAGCCCGTCCGCAATCAGCACATGACAGCCGGTCGCATAAGGCACGAAACCATTTCCATATGCGGAATCCATGTGATCGAGCGCATTCTTACGGCCGCCGACGTACAGAGTGTTGCAATCGGTCAGAAATGGCCTGCCGCCGAGCTCCTTTACCACATCCGCCACTGCCTTCGCATAATTCGGGCGCAGGAACGCGAGATTCCCCGGCTCGCCAAAATGCATTTTAATCGCGACATATTGATCCGTAAAATCAATCTCTCCGATCCCGGCTTTTTTAATCAGCCGTTTCAGCTTGCCAGGAAGCGTATCCCCGTCATGGACACGCAAATCTGTAAAATAAACCTTAGACTTTTCCATCACTTACCGTCTCCTCCTATGATGTTCACTTTCTTTTTCGCCGTATAGTTTATCATATTATTTTCCACGTCACAAGTCCGAACAAAACCAGAGTTGACAAACCCTCTGGCAAGACATATGATCCTAATGGAAAAGATTCGTAACTGTTCTGAATCACTACAAATCGCCTATACGAGGAAATTGTTTATGAAAATTGCCCTGATTCAAATGAAAGTACAAAAAGCAAATGACGCAAATATCCAGTCTGCCTGCCGCCAGGTCACCACTGCCGCACAGGCCGGAGCGGATCTCGTCCTGCTGCCGGAGATGTTCTGCTGCCCCTATGAGACGGCAAATTTTCCTCTCTATGCGCAGCCGCAGGGCGGTGCGAACTGGAGTACTTTATCCGCATGCGCGCGGGAAAATAATGTCTACCTGGTCGCCGGATCCATGCCGGAGCGTGACGGCGAAGCAGTCTTTAATACCTGCTATGCGTTCGACCGTCAGGGGAAACAGCTCGCGAAATACCGGAAAATGCACCTGTTCGACGTAGACATCAAAGGCGGACAGCGCTTTTTTGAGAGTGAAACCCTGACCGCAGGCAGCGAACTGGCGGTATTCGATACGGAATTTGGCCGGATGGGGCTGATGATCTGCTTTGACATCCGCTTCCCGGAGCTGGCCCGCCTGCTGGCGCTGCAGGGCGCAAAAACCATTCTGGTACCGGCGGCGTTCAATATGACTACCGGCCCGGCGCACTGGGAGCTTCACTTCCGCTCGCGCGCGGTCGACAATCAGGTCTTTCTGATGGGCTGCTCGCCTGCGAGAGATCTGAGCGCCAGCTATCACGCATACGGGCACTCACTGGTGGTCTCTCCCTGGGGAGAAATTCTCGCGAAATTGGAGGAGCAGGAAGGAATCCTGTACTGTGATGTCGATTTGCAGAAAACGGAAGCTGTACGCGAACAGCTCCCGCTTTTAAAGGCGCGGAGAACAGATGTGTATGATACAAGAATTGTGGGGCGCTGAATGGTTCTGCGTGCCAGCGGCACGCATTCAAGACGGACCAGAGCGAAATGGAGATCCAATGGACATTCATTTCACCCTCGCCGATCATTCCTCCAACTCATGCCTCCAGCGCCGCAATCACCCCCGGAAGATCACGAACCTCCGGGCAGATAGCGGCCGCTCCGGCTTCTTCCAGCTCCTTTTGCGTCCCATATCCGTACAATACGCCCACGCAGGGGAGTCCATTTTCCTTCGCACCTTCTACGTCATGAAGGCGGTCGCCCACCATGAGAACATTTTGTAATCGCAAGGCATTCCTTTGTTGCAGTACATCCCGTCCTCGCCGGAAGGCATCCTCACCCTCTGAGCGGGATATTCCTCGCCGGTTTATGTCCCCAATCTTTGATTGTGGGGCGTGGACATTCTCGCCCTCTGGGCGGGATATATCCGCAATCTCTGACAGCGCGTACGCGATCACCCGGCCTTTCTGGCTCCGGCTCTCATCCATCGACGCCCCGAAAACACGTTCAATATACCGATCCAGATGAAAGTATTCAACAGTCCGTATGGCGATGGGCTCCGGCTTTGAGGTCGCAACAAACAGCTTCCTGCCCTGCGCGCGCAGGGTCTCCAGGATCTCCGGGATTCCCTCGTAAACGGCATTTTCTTTCCATCCACAATCCTGATGGTATTCCCGATAATCGTCTACCATGCGGAGCGCCTGCTCCTTCGGCATCCCGTAGTACTGCTGAAAGGAATCTGTCAGCGGCGGCCCGACAAAGGCCAGCAGCTTCTCCCTGTCTGTCTCCTCGATTCCGTTCTTTTTCAGCGCGTACAGAACTGCATTGATAATCCCCGGATGCGACTCTGTCAGCGTACCGTCCAGGTCAAACAGGATATATTCGTAGTGCTTCATTGTATCTTTTGCTCCCCTCTCACCAGATGCGGTAATTCCCGCTCAGCGCCAGCACTGCGAAGAAGTAAAGACAATTGTCATAATATCTTCTTTTTCCGGTTCGCAGCTCCATGTTCCAGAAACGCTCCACCCATTCCCGCGTAGTGTCATTATCAGCGGCCAGAGACGCCTGAGCGACCGTTGCCGGAATCGCTACGGGGTGAAGCGGCTTCTCAGCTGCAATCCGACCGTCCGTCTCATAGATGTGGTAAGTGCCATTGCGCTCATCTTCAATCAGGTACTTCTGAATACGGTCCGCCGCAGCTCTCTGCCCGGCGTCTTTGCCAAACCACTCATAATCCAGCCCGATGTTCGCGACCGTGCGGTAAGAGTCGCTGAAAAACCAGTCATGCCGGTCTTTTGTCCATGCAACTCCCCGGGAAAGCGGCCTGCCGTCAAATTCTGCGTATTCCGGAGAAAATCCGGTCAGCGGATAGCAGGCAGCCGCCAGGTATTCCCGGCTTGCCTGCGCGGCGGCTTTCCAGAATTCCCGGTCCTCCTCATCCGCCCACAGCGCAAACAGCTCATAAAAATGCGGCAGGTGATAGGATGGATCCGTAAAATCAATCCCCGGCACAAAGAGAATCTGATGGTTCTCGTGATTCCACATCGGCTTCCCCGCACGGCCATTTTCCCCTTTGTGCAGGCAGGCTCTCAAAATAGCCCTGGCTTCCTTCGAGTACGCATAAATCCCCTCTCCGTCGCCCCATCTGTGTGCGGCAAAAAACAGCGCCATAGCAAAAAATTCCTCCCCGTCCGGTGCGGGGCCATACGCATTTTTCGTCCCGTCCGTCGCACAGGACCAGGCAAAATAGCCTTCATTCTCCTGCCAGGCATCGGTCTGGGGACAGTCCTGCGGAGCACAGCCATCCCCCATCCACATATAGGTTTTCGCCCATTTCCACAGGCGGTCAAATTCTTCCTTTTTATCCAGCTGCACACAGATCATCATGCCATAAGACATCCCCTCCGTCCTGGCATCGTCATTTCCCGTGTCGCAGATATAGGCCATATCATCCCCCACCGGATAATAGACCCGTTCCTCTTCCCCTCCATAGAAAAAGGTATCCCAGGTCTTTTGCAGCTTCCGCTGAATTTCCGCCTCGCCAATGCCAATTTCCTGAAATACATTTCGATAGCTTTTCTTTTGCAGTTCGTCCATTTTCCGCGTCTCCTTTCTTTTGTCACCTGTATCATTAGATTATCCTAAAACCGCCGGATATTCTCCTTAAATATTGCTAATGTTTCCGCAAAAACAATTGCATCCTGTAACAAATCCGAGTAAAATCAGGTATAAATCCGAATGCAACCTGGCAGCCATTGCCAGGCACACCGTGAATGGTTACGAAAGGGGCTCTTTATGGATTGTATTATTATTGGAATCGCCGGAGGCACCGGCTCTGGAAAATCGACTTTTACGAACCGCCTGAAAGAACAATTTTCAGATGACATCGCAGTTATCTATCATGACAATTATTATCGGCGGCAAGACAACGTCCCATTTGAAATACGGAAAATGGTGAACTATGACCACCCAGACGCACTGGAAACCGATCTGATGGTGCAGCATCTGGAAATGCTGAAAAACGGACAGGCAGTGGACTGCCCGGTCTACGACTACAGCCAGCATAACCGTTCCGACCAGACCATCCACATTGAACCGCGCCCGATCATTGTGGCAGAAGGTATCCTGCTCCTGGCGGATGAGCGCCTGCGCAACCTGTGCGACATCAAAATCTTCGTAGAAGCGGACGCAGATGAGCGCATCCTGCGGCGAATCGTCCGTGACGTAAAAGAACGCGGCCGCGACCTTGACAACATCGTCCAGCAATATCTGACCACTGTCAAGCCCATGCACTATATGTTTGTCGAGCCGACAAAAGCCACCGCCGATCTCGTGATCAACAGTGGCATGAATGACGTCGCATTTGATATCGTACAGACAAAAGTCCGGCTGCTGCTGGAGACAGCTTCCGCCTGAATCAAACCTGCTGCACTTCCGGCCGCAGCATCTTCCGGCGGTGGTGCTTCCGGCACAGTGCCGTATAATTGTCATTTGCGCCGAGGACGACCTGGTCGCCCTCGGTAATCATTTCTCCGCGCTCGTTAAAACGGGCGTTGCAGGTCGCCGCTTTTCCACACCAGCAGACGGTCTTGATCTCCTCAATCACATCCGCCCACGCGAGCAGCCACATACTGCCTGGGAACAGATTTCTCTGAAAATCCGTCCGCAGCCCGTAACAGATCACCGGCACCGTCAGATCATCAACAACATGCACCAGAAACTCAATCTGCTCTTTCGTACAGAACTGCGCCTCATCGACGACCACGCAGTCATATTCCTGAATCTCTTCTGTCGTCATGCGGACGAGGTCTTCCACAAAAATGCATTCTTTCTTTAATCCGATGCGGGAGGAAATAATCCCTTCCCCGTCCCGGTTGTCCAGCTGAGGCTTCGCAAGCAGCGCCCGCTTTCCTCTCTCATAGTAATTATAGTCCACCATCAGCGCATTGGCGGTCTTGGAACTCCCCATCGCGCCGTAGCGAAAATAAAGCTTAGCCATATTGCTGATTCTCCATTATTAATTATTCGCCGCAACACCTTCCACACCGGATGGGCAAAACCATCCGCCGCGGAAAATGTTTTTTATCATTTCAGCATATATTTCTGCAAATCATTCTTCTGCTCCACGCCCAGCTTACTCATGACCGATTTCATATGCGCCTTGACCGTATTCACTGAGCTGCCGATATGGGAGCTGATCTCCTGATAGGTCCAGCCTCGGGCCGCCAGCATGGCGATCGCAAATTCCGTGGTGGTCAGATTGTCCGCGACATCGTGCCCGGTATCCGGATTATGTACTTTCCGCCACCCCTCCGAAAAACTGTAAGTAATATTAATAATCTGCTTAAACGCTTCCGGGTAATCCTTTTTCAAAGTAGCTTCCAGGACGCCGCCAAGCAGGCCGTGGTGTTCTCCAAACGGCTCAATCAACCCATCCGGCCTGGCGATCTCCCACGCAAGCTGCAGCTGTTCTTTTGCCTGATCAGACTTTTTCAGCCCCATATAATTCATGACCGCTATCAGCCTGAGATAAATCGTCGGAATCGGGTAAACCTGCGGCTGCAGCGCCAGAGCCATCTCCACATTGCCAATGCTCCTGCTGTAATCTCCCTGGAGATACGCGTAATGTGCCTGTACATAACAGGCAAAGAAACGCAGTCCCGGCGGCAGAAGCGCCAGATTCGCCGTATCAAACGCGCGGCCATCCTTTAACGGAAGATGGAGCAATACAGCCGCTGTAGCAGAGACAAAGGTAACCATCGCTTTCTCTTCAGGCGAAGCATCCGGCGTCCGCATGACTTCCGCATAACTTCTTTCCATCTCTGTCATGGCATGACGGGCGAGCCGGATGTTGCCCGTAGCCAGATTCGCATAGGCATAAACCAGGCAGGCCGACAGGCGCAATGCCAGCTCCTCACTTGCCAGATACGGCTCCATCTCTTTCGCCGCCTTTTCCGGCTGGCCGCTGAAATAATAATATTCTCCCATCGCAACATCGCGCTCTTTGATGTCCGCGATTGCCTGAACGGTTTCCAGACAGTGACCGGGGAGAAACGCGCGGTTGACCAATGGCATGAGGGTATAGTGTGCCGTCTGAGGTTGCCCGACAGGCGGCTGCGTGGCATTATTTTCCATATAGTTACCGACTCCTCATCTTTTTCTGTGCATTATTTTACTCTTTCTCCTTTCTTTATGCAAGCAAAGAAACATATTTTTGGCGTTTTCACACTTGATTTCCTCCTGTCTCCCTTTTATAATACGCTTGACTTGAATCATTGCAACTGTTCAGTACCCTCGCAGTTACGAGGGAAAAGGAGAGGGTTTTATGGCACTTGAAGATTACAAAAAAGCATATCAGGCAGGGAAAAAAGATTACCAGGCGCGTATGATGCGCGGCGAGCGGCCTACGCTTCAGGTTTTGGATGAGCTTCTCCCCTCGGAGAGCCTGCCAATGGTTTCCCTCGGGCTGGTACAGATTCCAATCGACCAGATTGTCGGCACCCGTTATGGGGGGCGCGCGACTTCTTTTTCGGGAAACTTTATGCCAATTCTTGAAGAGAACTCTGAATTTGCGCAGAAATGGGCGAATTTAAGCACGGCTCACATGGAAGAAGGCATCCACGATCCCATCAAAGCCTGGGAATACCGGAACCGCTTTTATGTAGAAGAAGGAAATAAGCGTGTCAGCGTGATGAAATATTTTCAGGCAGTCTCGATTCCCGGGACAGTGACCCGCATTCTTCCAAAGCGCACGGATGATAAAGAGACTGTCATCTACTACGAATATGTAGACTTTTACAATCTCTCCAAAATAAATTATATCGAATTTTCCAAAGAGGGCAGTTTTGCAAAGCTGCAGGCCGCAGTCGGCAAGAAGCCGGATGAATCCTGGGATGACGATGACCGGCTGAATTTCAGCTCAGCCTACACACGTTTTACCTCAGCCTTTGATGCGAAAGGCGGGAAAAAGCTTCCGATCACACCGGGCGACGCTTTCCTTTCTTTCCTTACACTGTACGGCTATGAGAAAGTGAACAGCATCACTGCCGACGAAATGAAAACGCTTATCGCGAAAGCATGGGAAGAATTCACGCTGCTCGGGGAAGAGGAAAAGGTTGCCCTGAAGATGGATCCGACCACAGAGAAGAAGCCGCTCCTGAGCCGCCTGCTCACGAAAACACCCTCCCGGCTGAAGATCGCGTTTGTTTATGATAAGACGCCCGGTTCCTCTGCATGGACCTACTCTCATGAGCTCGGCCGCCTGCATCTGGAACAGACCTTCCCAGAGGAGGTAAGCACCATCGCATACAGTGGAATCACCGCAGAGACAATCGAAGCCTGCCTGGATAAAGCCATCGAGCAGGGTTGCAACCTGATCTTTACCACGACGCCGGTTTTTGCCGCTGCCAGCGTAAAGGCCGCGATTGCCAACCCGGATGTCCGCATCCTGAATTGCTCGCTGAACACCTCGCACCGTTACATCCGCACCTACTACGCACGGATGCACGAAGCAAAATTCCTCATGGGCGCGATCGCCGGTGCAATGGCGGAAAACAACCGGCTCACCTACATCGCCGATTATCCGCTTTTTGGCACGATTTCAAACATCAATGCCTTTGCGCTCGGCGCAAAGATGATCAACCCGCGGGCAAAGGTTTACCTGGAATGGTCATCCAAAAAAGACGTTGACATCGACGACGAAATCCGACGCCTCAATCCGTCCTGTATCTCCGGCAAGGACATGGTGATTCCAGAGGACGCTTCCCGTCTGTTCGGCATTTACCACATCGTGGACGGCCGCCCGCAGAACCTCGCGATGCCGCTGTGCCACTGGGGACGCTTTTATGAGAAGCTGATCCGCACCATCATGGACGGCACCTGGAAATACGACGATGACACTGGTAAAGCGATCAACTATTGGTGGGGCATGTCCTCAGGCGTCGTAGACGTTATCTGCTCACAGAATCTGCCGATCGGCACCAAGCGCCTGGTCGAGCTGCTGAAAAACACGATCAGCGCGGGCGAATTCAACCCGTTCTCCGGCATCCTGTACTCACAGACCGGCGTCGTCAAGTCGCACTGGGAAGGCGACCTTTCCCCGGAGCAGATTGTCAAGATGGACTGGCTGGCAGAAAATGTAATCGGCTCCATCCCGGAGGAATACGAGCTGACGGAGCAGGCAAAGCCTGTTGTCGCACAGCAGGGTGTGAAGAAATCTCCTTCCAGCCTGACATAATAATAGTACCTGATTAACGTTTTTGAACAACTTGAGGAAAGGACCACACAAAGATGCGGATACTGGCAATCGCGGATGAAGAATCCTCCTACCTGTGGGATCATTTTGAAAAAAGCAAGCTGGAAGGGATTGACCTGATCATTTCCTGCGGCGACCTGCACCCGCATTATCTTTCCTTCCTCGCTACCTTTACATCCGCGCCAGTCATCTACGTGCACGGAAACCATGACACCAAATACGACACGGTACCGCCGGACGGCTGTACCTGTATTGATGACGATATTTTTGTCTATAATGGAATTCGTATCCTGGGTCTGGGCGGCTCTATGCGCTACCATCCCGGCAGCTACCAGTATACGGAACAGGAAATGCAGAAAAGAGTGCGGAAGCTCCGTTGGAAGCTGTTCCGCAATCATGGATTTGATATTCTGGTGACACACGCGCCCGCCTATCAGTTAAACGACGGGCGCGACCTGCCGCACCAGGGATTTAAAAGCTTTCTCACGCTGCTTGATAAATATAGCCCGCGCTTTTTCCTGCACGGGCATGTTCATATGTCTTACGGCCGTCAGTACAAGCGCTATGATAAATATCAGAACACTCATGTGATTAACGCCTACGACCGATTCGTCTTTGACTACGAAGCGGACTGCGAGGAAAAAATTATGGTATCTTATTACGGAATCCAATGACGGTATCATTTCCTGCCGCACTTCCGTCCTTATCAGACCCTGACAACCCGCTTTCCGATCCACTCACTCGCGTGTTCCGCGGCCGATTTTCCTGGAAATAATATACCGCGGTCTCCCCTTCACTTCCTCATAAATCTTTCCAATATAATATCCGATGATGCCAAGACTGATCATCACCAGACTCCCGATCATTAAAATCAGCAGAATTACTGTCGTAAACCCTTCCACTGCATGCCCGGAAAAATACCGCACCAGCGTCTGGATTCCCAGAAAAATGGCCGCGATAAAGACAACCACTCCAGCCATCGTCACAAACTGAAGCGCCGCCGTTGAAAATACGACAATGTTTTTTACCGCATATTCGACCAAAGACCAGGTCGACCATTTGGATTCGCCTTCTGTGCGCTCCTGCACATCAAATTCCACCGACGTCGTCTTAAACCCGATCCAGGAGGTGAGCGCCCGGAAGAATACATTCCGCTCCGGCAGTGACAGCAAGGCCTCCACCGCACGGCGATCCAGCAATTTAAAATCCGACGCCCGCGACATATCAATCTTCACCGCTTTGGAAAGCATTTTGTAAAACAGCCCCGCGCTGAGCCGATGCAGTGTGCTCTCCTTGCCGCGCGTACGCTTGACTCCCTCAATCACCTCGTACCCCTGCTCCCAGAGACGATACATTTCCACCAGCGTTTCCGGCGGGTGCTGCAGATCACAATCCATCACCGCACAGCAGTCGCCGGACGCCTCCGCCAGCCCCGCGAGCATCGCAGCCTCTTTGCCAAAATTCCGCGAAAAACGGATCCCCGTAACATTCGGGTTCTCCTGTGCGGCCTTTTCGATTTCCTCCCAGGTATTGTCCTTTGACCCGTCATTCACAAAAACAATCTCATACGGGATTTTTTCCGCTGTCAGGATCTGGTCAATCCGGGCGGAAGCCTTTTGTATCATTTTTTCCTCGTTATACGCGGGTAGTATTACGGAAAGCACTTCTCTGTCATCCCCTTACTGCTTTAAAATATGTAACTGCTCAGAACAGCAGGCCGCAGACCGTCTTTTCATTTCGATGCTGTTCTGAACTGTTACAAAAATATTTGATCTGCCCGTTTTCGTGTCTGCGCAATTTTCTCATACACACCAAAATCCAGTTTCACCGTATCATGGCTCGGATGCCGCTGCTCCTTGGGCGGGAGGCTCATATAATCCCCATACAGCCAGGTAAGATAAGCGTCATACTCCTTTGGCACCGGCAGCGGATATCCCTCAAAGTCCACATATATCACTTCGTTCAGCAGCTTCTCCGGAAAGGCGCCGCGCGCCATATTCTGACCCATGCCGTCATACAGATATCCGGTTTCCCTGTTTCGGAAAAGCACCAGTGTCTGATCCCGCATCTGAACCGCGAGCTTCATGGGAATCAGGCCTTTCACCCGGCTCACCATCCAGCGGATAACCGGATGGCTGCCATCGCCTTTGATCTCTGTATTGCCCCATTTATTAAAAACAATCGACCGGGTCACCTTCGTGACCATCCGGTGCAGCTTCTGCGACCAGCCATGACAAGCGGTGCGGTCATGCGCGAAAATATCCAGAAAAATGCCGCTGTGGATATCGGAAAACCGCGCCATAAATTCTGAGGCAAACTCCGTCCCATTGACGCGCAGCCTTGTGTACGGATTATAATTCGCTCTCTGAAGAAAAAGCCTGTCGGAAAGGTCGTTTTCCGCCACCCGCAGGAATTTTTCATAGTCCTCGCGCAGCATCATCACATCCACATCATCGTCCCAGGGGATAAACCCGTGATGACGAATCGCGCCGCGCAGCGTCCCGCCCGCCAGGAAATATTTGATATTATTCATCCGGCAGACACGATCCAGCTCCAGCAAAGTGGC
>Ga0192281_1006_pt1 | contig 19185 bp, 13 predicted proteins | sample Koala_Koa22_C3_FD_131254 | JGI IMG/M metagenome (GOLD analysis project Ga0192281, IMG submission 131254) | Enriched cells from koala feces incubated with labeled cellulose particles, San Francisco Zoo, California, United States - Koala_Koa2-2_C3 ...
GGGGTTGATCGAAGCCATCGTCAGTTGGCAAGTCTGCGAATACAATGAACGCTTGCAACAGAGCGAAGTGCTGAAATACCTCACACAGGAAGAAGTGGAAAATAAAACAGCTTCCGGCAAAGTAGGATTTGCAGTAAACTATAACGGCAAACCTGCCGCAGAAGTCGAAGCCATCACCAATGCTTTGCAATTCTATGAGGACGGAATTTTCCGTATCTTCATGGATGATACGGAAGCCGGAGACCTATCCTCTCCCATTCAACTTAAAGAAGAATCTACCTTAACCTTCATCCGGCTCGCTATGCTGTCGGGAAGATTATGGTAATCATTATCCTATAAAACACATTTAAAACGAAAAGAATCATGAGACTGATTTATAATGACGCATTAAATAAACGGATTGCTCCGTACCTGGAAAGGTTAACGAAAAAGAGAACCAGTTTAGACAAAGAGACAATGGCACTGTTGGAGGTATTTATGCAATACTTCAACATGGATACCCGGTATGGTGCATACAGCGATAAATTAGAGCCTTGCATCATCTATATTATCCAAGAAGAGAAGATTAAAAGCGTTGCCAATCTTTTCGATGGTAAGTTGAACAAGCTACTCCGCTATTTATTGGGAGACGAGTACGCCCACCTGTTCCACACCTATCTGAAGCTCAAAGCACGGTGCCCGTACACTCACGGATACTCGCGCCGGTCACAACGGTCGGCAAATCCTCTTCTGCATATCGGCCACGTTATAGATGCACTGACCCAGTTTCTGAAACTGCGCGCCACCGGATTTACGGATCAAGCCATACTGAACGGAGGAAATACTCCGGAAGAAATAGAAGCATACAAGGATTCAATGAACTGCCAAAACTGGATGGCCGCCCAAATAGCAGAAGGCAACCAGACTGTCATTGAATACCTCAACAATGTGCTGACCAGTGAGAATAATGCCAATCGCCTCAACCAGGGACATCTCCAAGCTATCGCAGTAAGCGGATACCGCCCCTTGCTGGAACTGGAAGGGAAGTTACTTCTGGCAGCCAAGTTACAGGAGGGTCTCCGCCAAGCTATCGTGGAAACGATGGACGAAGGTTGTCCCGAAAGTTATCTCCATCTTTTCTCGGTCATCTGCGATAACGACCTGCAACGATTTGCTTCCGTGAAACGTGGCATTGCAGTTAGTACGGGTATCGGAGAGCAAGACAGCAACGAACGTATCACCAATAAATATGTAGAACTGATCCATCGTTTTCTGAACGACCGGAAACAAGCACACAGTGCTCTTCAAAGCAAAGATACAGTCGAACTCTATCTGGCTTTATGGAGCATCGGATTCTATAATACGGAAGAGATTCAGACGCTTGTGCCGGAAATTATCAAGAAAGGTGCCAAATATCAGGTACAGACATTACTTTATTTCTTACGCTGTACGCAATACTCCGGCATGAACCACCGCATCAGTAAAAATGCCTTTGAAAGATGGTATAAGGAACCGTCGGTGGTGGCGGCTATCTTACCGTTGTATCTGTCCGGCCTCTATCTTAGCCGGTATGGAGGGCACAAAGACGCCCCGTCACTCCACGATTATTTTGATAGCAAAGAAGAGGCAATCCGCCATTATGAATATTTGAAGCAAGTCTATCAGTCCATCTCCGCCAAAGAGATTTATTCTCCTTACGTGTTCCCTTGGGAAAGTACAGAGCTCACCCGTTCGGAAATCGTTCTCAAGATGGCATACATCACTTGGATGACCAATAACTCTGCATTAAAAGACGATCTTTGTACCTATCTTCCCTCTCTGGATACTTATATGCGGGCAGGCTATATCGGTGTCGTATTAGCTCCACCGACCAGTCCGCTACAGGAAGAATATGTGCTGCAATCATTGGGTGACCGTTCGCAAGATGTGCGTGAAGAAGCATATAAAGCATTGTCCGAGATGACCTTGTCGCCCGAACAAAACCAGAAAATAGAAGAGTTGCTGCGCTTCAAATACAGCGAAATGCGTATCCATGCTATCAATCTGCTGATGAAACAGCCCAAAGAACAGCTAGCGGGCAGCATCCGCCGCTTGCTAACGGACAAGGTTGCCGAACGCCGTCTGGCAGGATTGGACATGATGAAGACCATACACAATGTAGAATTCTTGCAAGATATCTATCAGGAATTGATTCCGACAGTCAAAGAGATTCAGAAGCCGAACCCGAAAGAAAAAGTATTGATAGAATCTCTGATTGGCGATGGAACAGAAGAGAGCGTCACACAACATTATACCAAAGATAACGGTTTCGGTCTGTACGATCCGTCTCTTGAAGTCAGTCTGCCGGAAATTACCCAGGACAAAGGATTCAACGTTAAAAAAGCATTCGAATTCATTTGCTTCGGAAGGGCTAAACTCGTTTTCAAGAAACTAAGCAAATACATCGAAACCTACAAGAATGAAGAATTCAAGAATGGTTACGGAGAAGCACGCCTGGTAGGTAACAGTGTCCTGATAAACTGGAGCAACTACGAAGGATTGAGCGGACTCGGATTCCCGGAATTGTGGAAAGCCTTCTACGAAGAAGAAATAGGAAGCTACGACAAATTGCTGATGATGAGTTTCATGCTTGCATCGACAGGTACTCCTAAAGACGAAGACGACTCCGACGAGGAAGATGAAGAAGACATCAAGGCAGACCAGAAATCAAGTAATACTTTTGAGCCGCTTGTCAACCGGATGTATGCCGGCATCACTTACCGCGGATTGCAGAAAGACCTCCGCAAGATGCCGTACTATGAACAAATGAGTGACATCATCGAAGCACTGGCATACGAATACAAAGATGAAGCCGTCTTTCAACGACTGGCCGTCAATATGCTGCTCCAACTATTGCCTTTGCTAAATACCAAAAACATCTTCCGCCAGTACACCAGTAAGCATGCATGGCTCCGGGACAAACTGGAATACGGAGAAAAACAGATCGTTTATCCGATACATAACAACAAATTCGTGAACTTCTGGCTCGAAATGCCTCAAAAGCCCATGAATGATGATCTATTCATCCGTTACTTCACAGTGCGCTATCAGCTTTATAAGCTCACCAACTACATGGAGCACACCCCCGAACTGGAGGAAACAGACTCTTATCTCCATGCCACGGACTTCGCCCGTGCCTGGATGCTGGGAATCATCCCGACAGAGGAAGTATACCGTGAAATGATGGGACGCATCAGCTCTCCCAGCCAGATCAAAGCAATCACCATGGTGTTGAACGACAACGTTCGTTTCAACAAGGAAAAAGAAAGATACGCCGATATCAAAAACATCGACTTCTCCCTCTTCCGTTCCCTCGCCCAAAAGGTGGTAGACCGGATTCTTGAAATCGAATTAAAACGTGGAGACTCCGAGACACAAGTCACCTCCCTTGCAGAAGAACTAAGCTACGTCTATGGAGCCGAAACATTTATCCGTATTCTGCAAGCATTCGGCAAAGATACTTTCATACGTGACAGTTACAACTGGGGCAGCACCAAACGGGGTGTATTGAGCAGCCTGCTCCATGCTTGCCATCCCCTGCCTACGGACACTAGCGAGAATCTGAAGAAACTGGCGAAGCAGGCCGAAATCAGCGACGAGCGACTGGTAGAAGCCGCCATGTTCGCCCCACAATGGATTGAGCTGACCGAAAAGGCAATAGGTTGGAAAGGACTGACAAGTGCAGCCTATTATTTCCACGCCCACACCAATGAAACGTGTGACGACAAGAAGAAAGCGATTATCGCCCGCTACACTCCCATCGACGTGGATGACCTGCGGGAAGGTGCTTTTGACATCGACTGGTTCAAAGATGCATTTAAGACAATTGGCAAGCAACGCTTCGAAGTGGTCTACAATGCCGCCAAATATATTTCATGCAGCAACAGCCATACCCGTGCCCGTAAGTTTGCCGATGCTACCAACGGTGCAGTGAAGGCGGCAGATATAAAGAAAGAAATAATAGCCAAGCGCAACAAAGACTTATTGATGAGCTACGGCCTCATCCCATTGGGACGGAAGCCAGATAAAGAACTGCTGGATCGTTATCAATACCTGCAAAAGTTCCTGAAAGAGAGCAAGGAATTCGGTGCTCAAAGACAGGAAAGCGAAAAGAAAGCGGTAAACATCGCCCTGCAAAACTTGGCACGCAACTCCGGCTACGGAGACGTTACCCGCCTGACCTGGAGCATGGAAACCGAACTGATTAAAGAACTTCTTCCCTACCTGTCTCCCAAAGAGATAGATGGCGTAGAAGTGTATGTACAAATCAACGAGGAAGGCAAATCGGAGATTAAGCAAATCAAAGACGGCAAAGAGCTCAACAGTATGCCTGCCAAGTTGAAAAAGCATCCGTATATAGAAGAACTGAAAGCGGTACACAAAAAGCTGAAAGACCAGTACACCCGTTCGCGCATCATGCTGGAACAGGCGATGGAAGACTGCACCCATTTTGAAGAAAACGAATTGCGCAAGCTGATGCAGAATCCTGTTATCTGGCCATTACTGAAACATCTCATCTTTATCTGCAACGGACAGACGGGCTTCTACACCGATGGATTGCTGATTACAGTGAATGCCGTTTGCCTCCCGTTAAAACCGAAAGACGAGTTACGCATCGCGCACCCCACAGACCTGTATACAAGCGGAGACTGGCATGCTTATCAAAAATTCCTGTTCGATAAATCAATCCGCCAACCTTTCAAACAGGTATTCCGCGAACTTTACGTTCCGACTCCGGAAGAAATAGAAGCCACTCAATCCCGCCGCTATGCCGGCAATCAGATTCAACCGCAGAAAACGGTTGCCGTACTGAAAGGGCGCCGTTGGGTAGCCGATTATGAAGACGGCCTTCAAAAGATATATTACAAAGAGAATATCATCGCCACCATCTATGCCATGGCAGACTGGTTCTCTCCTGCCGATATCGAAGCTCCGACATTGGAATATGTCTGCTTCCATAGCCGCAAAGACTACAAGTTGATGAAAATCTCGGAGATTCCTCCTGTCATCTTCTCCGAAGTAATGAGAGACGTAGACCTGGCAGTAAGTGTAGCCCATGCCGGAAGCGTTGACCCGGAAACCAGCCACTCTACCATCGAGATGCGCAGCGTACTGGTGGAACTGACGATGCCGTTGTTTCATTTTAAGAACGTGACAATAAAAGGAAGTTTTGCTCACATCGAAGGTAAACTGGGTAAGTACAATATTCATCTGGGCAGCGGTGTGATCCATCAGGAAGGTGGTGCACAGATAGCCGTTCTTCCGGTACATTCGCAAAATCGCGGACGCCTGTTCCTGCCTTTCGTAGATGAAGATCCGAAGACTGCCGAGATACTGACTAAGATTATCTTCTTTGCAGAAGACGATAAGATAAAAGACCCAAGCATCCTGAACCAAATCAAATAGTAAAGAGATGGCAGAAAATTTAATCATCCACACAGGAAGCAAGGAAGAAAAGTATCGGGAGTTACTTCCACAACTGCATGCTTTGGTAAGCACGGAGGCGGATCTTATTGCCAATCTTGCCAACATGGCAGCAGCCTTAAAACAGACCTTCGGTTTCTTCTGGGTAGGCTTTTACCTTGTGAAAGAGGAAGAACTCGTACTGGGTCCGTTTCAAGGCCCCATTGCCTGCACTCGCATCCGCTTTGGCAGAGGAGTTTGCGGAACCGCTTGGAAAGAAGCCCGTACACTGATTGTTCCTGATGTAGAGCAGTTTCCCGGACACATAGCCTGTAGTTCGGACTCGAAATCGGAAATAGTAGTACCGATCCTCAAGCAGGGGAAAGTTGTCGGGGTGCTGGATATCGACAGTGATACATTGGATAGCTTCGACACTATCGACGCACGCTATCTGGAAGAGATTTGTACGTATATTGTATTATAAAATAACGGTATAAACATCCTGAAAAAACGGAGGCTCTGATTGAATGAATCAGAGCCTCCGTTTACTATAAATAGAGCCTCTGTTCGAATCAAACAGAGGCTCTGTTTTTTTACCAGTCCATATCTTTTATTTCCCGTTCCCGGTACAGCAAAAGTTGTTTGCGAAGCGAACGCATTTCGTGCCTCATATCTTCCATCCTTTCCAGCAAATGATGAATGGCATCGATACCTTCCATGTTGATGGACAAGTCATAGTACATTCTGCTATAACGTTCCACGTTCGGGAGTTCCGACAAAAGCAGATAATGTTCGCCGCCTTCGGTATGCACGTTAATCAAACCGCCCTCTTCCAACATTTCGATGAATGAAGGCTCAATATGACATTTGTGACAGTATTCACTGACAATTATTAATTCGGTCTGCATAGTACTCATTCATTTTAGTTCATACTCTGTAATTGACGGAACAACTCTTTCTGTTTGTCGGTCAAGTTCGTAGGAATCTTGACAGAATAGGTCACAATCAAGTCACCGAATTGTCCTTCCTTCTTATAAACCGGGAATCCTTTACCTTTCAGACGGACTTTCGTACCGTTCTGCGTTTCCGGTTTTATCTTCAGTTTCACTTTACCGTCCAGCGTGTCGACTACTTTCTCGCCTCCCAATACGGCAGAGTAAAGATCTACCTCCACATCTACGTACAGATCGTCGCCCAGGCGTTTGAACACCGGGTCTTCGGCTATAACGAACGTAATGTACAAGTCGCCCGCAGGTCCCCCGTTGACACCTTCGGCTCCGTAGCCTTTCAGTTTAATAACCTGTCCGTCGGCTACACCGGCAGGGATAGTGATACGTACCTGTTTACCATTTACAGTCAATATCTGCTTATGCGTTTGAGCAGCATCACGAAGGGAAAGATGAAGTTCGGCATTAAAGTCCTGTCCGCGGAATCCCGCAGAGCCTTGTCCTCTTCCTCCCCGATGTCCGAACATTGATTCGAAGAAATCGGAAAATCCACTAGCGTTGCCACCGGAAAATCCTTCTCCATCGGAACTATACCAATAGGTTCCGTTACCGTCGGAGAAACCCTGACCCGTACCGCCGAATCCGCCGAAACCTCCTGCACCGCCAAAGCCTCCGGCTTGTTGCTGTGCACGTTTCTGCGCTTCGAATTCATCGGCATGCTTCCAATGTTCTCCGTACTCATCATACTTTTTACGTTTCTCGGGGTCACTCAGTACTTCATTGGCTTCGTTGATTTCCTGAAATTTATCCTTTGCACTAGGGTCATTAGGATTCAAATCAGGGTGATATTTCCGGGCCAACTTACGAAAAGCCTTTTTGATATCGTCCTGAGAAGCACTTTTGTCTACTCCAAGAATCTTGTAATAATCTATATAGGCCATGTTTTATGAATTTAATCGTTCATACATCATACGGCAAATAACACGCCAATCCCATTTTTGGATGCAAAAATTAACAAGGATTAATACCTAATATTTAATACTTGATATTCCTCTTTTCCAGCATCTGGAAGTCTTGCTTCTTCATGCCCAAATCATCCAACGAACGAGGATCATTGTGATCGTTCAGATAAACCCTCGGTTTCAGGACGTAGTGCGGAGCCGTCACAGCCTGCGAATCATCCCGGTAAGGAGTTTCTATTCCTCCTAAAGACAGCATAGTCGGGAAGAAAGAGCTGCTGGAAGAAATATTCTTATCCTTATTTTCAATAGCGGTATTCCAACGTTCGGGATACGTTTCGCGGTAGTCATCGGACATCCAAATCAGGAATGGCACATGAAGTTGATAATAAGAAGGTACGGGAGAAGCGTGGAGGAACAGATGACGGGAATCGTCGAAAATGTCCTCTCCATGATCGGAAGTGTAGAGCATGGCGGCATCTACCTGCTGTTTTTCCAACATACGGATAAGTCGTGACAGAAAATCATCCGTGTAACGGATAGAGTTGTCATAGGCATTCACCAGGTTATCCCGGTATTTTCTCTCTGCTTCCATCGGATAATCGGGCGTAAAGAAAGCATCTTCCGACGGGTAACGTTCGCGATAGTTAAAGTGGGAACCGTAGGTGTGAAGTACGATGAATTGTTTCGTTGCACCTTTCGCCAGTTCCTGCTCCACCAATTTCAGAAGTTCGTCGTCAGAAGGATTGTAGGTAGAACTGACCGAATCTTCTTTTATAAAATCATACGTATCGGCTTCCATTCCGAAGAAGTCGATAAATGAATGGTTGTAACGTTGGTTGGAGAAAAAAGCCGTCCGGAATCCTGCCTCTTTGAAAGCGGTGATGATTCCTTTTTGATGATAGATAGAGTCGTAGTTACAAGCGGTAGCGTCCGACATCAGCATGGGGACACTTTTATGTGTCGTATTCGACTCTGTCAACACTTTCGGGAAAGCAATCAGGCCCGTTTGCCGGGATAAAAGTGGGTTCGTTTCACGTTCGTAACCATACAATTGCCAGTTTAGGGCACGAGAGGTTTCTCCTATGACCATTACATATACTTCCCGTTTTCCCTCCGGATGAGTAGGCCGGGCATGGAAAGTAAAGTCTTTGGATGTACGGTGGTAGTCCTGTGTCAGAGCTGTTCTTTGAAAGGCAAGACCTACGTTGTAGCATACGTTTAGCGGGTATAAATCAGATTTCAACTCATATCCCGAATCCTGAACATAGGCTCCAACAAGACTAAGAAGGGAGATGCCAAAGACCAGGAAGGCTCTCTTCCGTTCCCTGCGAATGAACTCTACCGTAAGTTTCCGTTTACGTATAATTGAAATCGTCCCTAATATCAGGGCAGGTACATAGAGTATGATTACAGCAATAATGGCAGGTGTGAGATTATCGAGCAATTCCAATGCCTCACTCGAATTGGTGGTGACCAGATTCAGAAACATATCGACAGCGATAATGGACTGGCCGAATAAATAAAGCAACACGATCTGAAAGGCTCCGAAGAACAGAAACAGGAATAAAATCCACAGCATCTTGCCGCAATTCCTCGACAAAGTCATCAACAGGTAATAGCAACCGAAAGGTAACAACACATTGGCGACTTTTGCCATAAATGGTAAAGGTTCTGTAAAACAGAGTACCATATTAGGTACTATCAAGATAAACAGGAACAGATAAAACAGATGTTCCTGATTTTCCAACCAATTCTTTATATTCTTAAAAAGCTTCATTGATGTTAAAAATAAATCCGGTCTGGTGTTTGCCAAACCCTAAATCTAAACGTACATTTACTCTCTTCTTAAACTCCCAACGATAACCGAAACCATAGTTAGGCAGAATGTGTTTCGGGGTGAACTCGGAAAGTCGTGGAAAAATCGTTCCCGCGCCTGCCCATACAGCCACTCCATTCCGCTTCCATACGTGTTGGCGGAGTTCTATCTGTGCATCCATAGCACACTTGTCCCGATAGCGTCCTTCGTAATATCCACGCATGGAGTAGGAACTTCCCAGCGTTGCCATCAAGCCCCAGGGGGGTATCTCCATAAGTAAGCAATGTGTGGAATTGCCCTGCCAGTACTCCACCCTTCCATATCGGTTGATAATAGCTGGTAGTGAGTTCTGTGCTGCTAAACGCATATTTATTACCGAGAAAAGCCGGACTGAACCTTTGGTCTATCCGCAAGTAATAGCCATGGTATGCATTGGTCAGGAAGTCACGAGAATCATAAAGGAGGGAAAGTCCCAGGCTGGTATTGGTAGTTCGCGCGGCCATTCCTTCCCATAGTTCCGGTTTCTCAAAATTCCGCCCGTCGATATAATCGAATACGGCCATCGGTCCGATGTAGAAGTTCTTTGCCAGCCGGAACATAAAATCGACTTTCACCTGTGCCTGAAAACGTTTATAATCACTTTCGTTATCAGAGTTCGCTCCATTGTCATATCCCCGTCCCCAATACAGGCTGGGGAAAGAATAGAAATACAGATTGTAATTCAACCGGTATTTATCTTGCGGGAACAGATGATTTCCACGAACTCCTAACAGATAGAAGCCGACCGTCGACACATCTCCGTAAAGAGAGACATTGGAAGGAGGAAGAAGCGAATCAATCCGATCGGTGCGATATAACCCGGCTGCCACCAGTCCGAGTCCGAACTTGGTATCACTGGAATAGTGAGGGCCGCCTATCACACTGAAATCAAACTTTTTATTCTTTTTTTCCTTATTGGCATCATTGAAGTAATCAAGAAACTTCTTAAAGAAGCTGCGCTTCGCCGGAACAGAATCTTCAATAGTTACAGATATAGAATCCTCCGGCAGTTCAATTTTTGTAGAATGCAGCTGCGCGCCCAATGGGGTTTGTGTCAATAACAAAATCGCGAATATGATTAGCCTGTTCTGTCTAGTATTCATAATCATAAGAAGTAGAAAACTTTGCGGACAAAGTTAGTTTCAAACTTCTTATAAAAACAGATATTCAGGCGCTTTTGTTGTTCCGGATTTCCTTTTTAACGTTTTAAAAGTCTTATAAACTCGTCTACATCCTCCTCTGTGGTATCAAAAGAAGTTACCAGACGGATTTCATTCTTCTCTTCGTTCCAAAAATAAAAGAAGTAAGACTCCAGCATCCGGTCGATAACCGGGCGGGGCATGGTGAGGAATAACTGGTTACTTTCGGCTTTTTGAGTGAAAGTTACTTCGGGCAGTTTCTTCAATTCAGCGTAAAGTTTGGTAGCCATTGCATTAGCATGGTTGGCATTCTTCAGCCAGAGGTCGTCTGTGAGGTATGTCGTAAACTGGCAAGAGAGGTAACGCATCTTCGATGCTAATTGGGCGGATTGTTTACGGATGAAGCGGGCTTCCGATTGCAAGTCTTTATTAAATACAATCACGCACTCTCCCATCATCAGTCCGTTCTTCGTTCCGCCAAAACTAAGAATATCGACTCCGCAGTCTACTGTCAGTTCTTTTAAGGAAAGATTCAAAGCGGCACAGGCGTTGGCTATTCTGGCTCCGTCCATGTGTACATACATACCATTCAGATGGGCAAAGTCTGTCAGACGTTTCAATTCTTCGGAAGTATAGATGGTGCCAAGTTCGGTACATTGGGAGATGTAGAGGGCTCTGGGTTGTGAATGGTGCTGATCGCCGAAACCATGCAGATAAGGTTGCATCAATTCCGGGGTAAGTTTACCGTCAGGAGTGGCAATCGGGCGAATCTGACAGCCTGTCATTTTCACGGGGGAGCCGCATTCATCTACATAGATATGAGCCGTTTCTGCACAAAAGATGGAATGATACGGACGGGTCATCAGCTGCAATGCTACCACGTTGCTACCCGTTCCGTTAAATACAAACAAGGGGACACAGTTGGGCGTAAAGGTTTCCTTTATCTTCGCTACGGCTTCTTCTGTCCATTTATCATCGCCATATCCTAAAGAATGGTCTATATTAGCCCGGTTCAATGCTTCCATTACCAACGGATGCACACCGGAATTATTGTCGGAGGCAAAACTTCTCATTGTTTCTTACATTTTAATTCGTGATGCAAAGTAACAGAATTATTTCCGGAAATCCATTGAAAGGAAGATACATAAAGCAGAAAAAGGATAAAAAACGAGAATCTCCGAAGTGCTGACTATGCTGTCATTCCTCCGGAGATTCTTCTGTTCTCGTTAAAGTGTCAAACTCTTTTAGCCAATATAAACATTCACACAGAGATATACATAAAGTTCTTCATCGCACTGATCGAACTCTATTTTGCTCTCTCTTGACAACCACCCCAAAGCGGCACCCAGCTCTTTATCTTTCAGCCCGGATTTTCTCTTCAAAAGTCCATAGCTCCACTTCTCATTATTGCTAAGCAGTTGCCAAACCCTACCGGCATTCACACCGATTTCATTTCTGTTCATTTTTCTAGAGTAATTAAGAGGTTTAATACATTAGGTTAAGATTTCGCCTATAAAGATAACAAAAGGATATTGCAATTGTTTATACATCTTTACTAAAAAGTTGTTACAGAATTAATTTTAACATAAAAGCGGTGATGTGTCCCGACACAAAGGCGTTATTAGCATATGTTAAATTAGAACTTTTCTTTGCAGCCATCTGTTATTACATAAAAATCAATCCTAAACCAATTACAGCTATGGCAAAAAAAATAGCAGAACAGTTGATAGATACTCTGGTAAAATCCGGAGTTGAACGCATCTACGCCGTAACAGGCGACAGTCTGAATGAAGTAAACGAAGCAGTCAGAAAAAACGATCAAATAAAATGGATACATGTGCGCCACGAAGAAACAGGGGCGTATGCCGCTGCGGCAGAAGCACAACTGACCGGTCGCCCGGGATGCTGCGCGGGAAGTAGCGGGCCGGGACATGTTCATCTGATTAACGGCTTGTATGACGCACACCGATCCGGCGCACCGGTAATCGCCATCGCCTCTACAATTCCTACCGGAGAGTTTGGTACGGAATATTTTCAGGAGACGAATACCATCAAACTTTTTAACGATTGCAGTTATTATAATGAAGTAGCCACTACTCCCACACAATTTCCACGTATGCTCCAGTCGGCCATACAAACGGCTATCACCCGCAAAGGGGTATCCGTTATCGGGCTTCCGGGTGACTTGGCAAAGGCTTCTGCCGTTGCTGTCGACTCGTCGGTTATCAACTATCCTGCCCCACCGGAAGTTTGTCCGTCGGAAGAAGATCTGGCTCAATTAGCTGACATGTTAAACAAACATACACGTATCACTCTTTTCTGCGGCATCGGTTGCCGGGGAGCTCACGAGGAAGTGATTGCGCTTTCCGAGAAGCTGAACGCTCCGGTTGTATATACTTTCAAAGGAAAGATGGAGGTGCAATATGAAAATCCGTATGAAGTGGGTATGACCGGATTGCTGGGAATGCCATCGGGCTATTACAGTATGCATGAAGCCGAAGTACTTCTCATGCTCGGCACCGACTTTCCATATTCCGCTTTCTTACCGGATGACATCAAGATAGCACAGATTGACATAAAGCCCGAACGTCTGGGACGTCGAGCAAAGGTTGATATCGGACTTTGCGGTGATGTTAAACTTAGCATCCAAAGTTTATTGCGTATGCTGAATCCGAAGACGGATGATTCGTTCCTGTTGAAACAACTCAAAAGATATGAAGGAGTAAAGAAGGATCTGGCTGCTTACACGGAAGATAAAGGCGATGTAAATAAGATTCATCCCGAATATGTGATGTCTGAAATAGACAAACTAAGCTCGGACGATGCTGTGTTCACAGTAGATACAGGAATGACTTGTGTATGGGGAGCGCGTTATCTGCAAGCGACAGGCAAACGCCACATGCTGGGTTCTTTCAATCATGGTTCTATGGCAAATGCTTTGCCGCAAGCCATCGGTGCCGCACTAGCTTATCCGGATCGTCAGGTAGTGGCACTTTGCGGAGACGGCGGATTGTCTATGACTTTAGGAGATTTGGAAACAGTTGTCCAATATAAGTTGCCGATCAAAATCATCGTATTCAACAACCGTTCACTGGGAATGGTGAAGTTGGAAATGGAAGTGGACGGACTGCCGGACTGGCAAACAAATATGCTGAATCCTGACTTTGCCCAAGTGGCTGAAGCGATGGGAATGGCAGGGTTTAATGTCAGCGATCCGGAAGAGGTGTTGACTACCTTACTTAATGCATTCGAACTGGATGGTCCGGTACTTGTTAATATCATGACTGATCCGAATGCACTGGCCATGCCTCCGAAAATTGAATTCGGACAAATGGTGGGTTTTGCACAGTCAATGTATAAATTGTTAATCAACGGTCGCTCACAAGAAGTAATTGATACCATCAATTCTAACTTTAAGCATATACGGGAGGTATTTTAAGTTATTCTCTTTTTAAGATCTTCAATACCTCTCCCAAAGTATGACTTACTATTATTGCTAATCGCAATAAGGTAAGTCATACCTTTTTATAGTCTATTTTATAGTCTATCTTGAAGTGGAAATCATTTTATTTTCTTATGTTTGCAATTATCAAAAAGTAAAAACACATGGAAAAGCCCGACTTTTCGCCTTTATCCCGACAAGCTCTACATGCAGATAAAAAACAGTGGAATCAATTCCTTTCTATTTTTTTATTGGCAGTGGGTGTTGGCTTTACAGTGGCAGGCATCGTCTTCTTTTTTGCCTATAACTGGGATGAACTACCTAAATTTGCAAAATTAGGAATGGTAGAAGTATTATTAGTAGCCTCTGTCCTGCTCGCTACATTTACCCGTTGGAGTAAGCTCGTCAAACAAATTCTCCTCACCGGAGCTACATTTCTGATAGGTACGCTTTTCGCTGTCTTCGGACAAATTTACCAAACAGGGGCCGATGCTTACGATCTCTTTCTGGGATGGACTCTTTTCACCATTCTCTGGGCGATTGCTATCCGCTTCGCTCCGTTATGGCTGACGTTCATCGGATTACTTTGTACTACGATATGGCTGTATAATATACAAATTGCCGGCTATGGCTCTTGGGAAATAACTCTATTGGGCAATGCAGTAACCTGGATATGTGCCGTGGCAACTATTATTACGGAATGGATGAGTGCAAAAGGTCATTTGAACAGAAACAATCGTTGGTTTGTCAGTCTTCTTTCGTTGGCTACCATTCTACACACCAGCTTTCTGTTAATGGCGGCCATCTGTGATGATTATACCATATTATCTGTTCCTCTCATAACTACTGTCCTTCTATTCGCAGCGGGACTTTGGTACGGATGGAGAGAAAAGAGTCTGTTCTATCTGGCTATCATTCCTTTTGCCACATTAATGATTTTATTGACTACATTCATATCTAAAAGTGATCTTAGGCATGTTCAGATATTTTTCTATGGAGGAATCATTGTCATCACCGGAACAACTTTACTCATTTACATCATTCTTCATCTAAAAAAGCAATGGTATGGCACAGAAGCATAACCTCACTATTCAAGTCGTATCCATTATCGGGGGAATCCTGACGGCTATTTTCTTTCTGGGATTTCTGGCACTTGCCAGAATCATTCAATCAGAGATTTCCAGTCTGATTATAGGAACTTTGTTAATCATTACTACGTTAATAATCAGCCGCGTCGTTATCCGGCCTTTTCTGGATGCAATGAACATCACTTTATATATAGCAGGATGCGTATTGGCAGGCTTTGGCATGAGTGCTAATATTCATGCCCTCTTCTTTATACTTATAATAATCAGTATACTCACTTTCTTTTTATCAAGAGGATTCATTCTCCCCTTTCTTTCAGTCATCCTGTTTAATATATCTTTATTTGGAGAAGTTGCCTATGTCTTTTCTTCATTTTATCCCCTGCAAATAGCAGTAATCCCTATCCTCGGAGCATTTCTATTTATCAATGCTTTCGAAAAGCTGTTTGAGGGTACAGAGACGAAAAATTACTTTTCCAAATACAGACCATTTCATGCCGGTTTATTTGTATCCAGTATCGTATCACTGGGAGGATTATCAATCAGCTACCTGGTATCGGAAACAAATAGCTGGCTCGTATCGGGCATATTGTCCGTTTATATATGGGTAGGACTTCTCATCATGATTCAACAAATCATACAGGTCATGAAAGGGGATAATCCTGTGAATCAGGTTGGTATCTATATTCTTTGTATTATCATTTGTCTGCCTACCGTATTTGCTCCTTATTTATCCGGTAGTTTGCTACTGATTTTAATATGTTTTCATTATGGTTATAGAGCAGAGTGTGCCGCTGCACTCCTTCTCTTTATCTATGCCGTTTCCAAATACTATTATGATTTGAATTTGAGCCTGCTCACCAAATCCATTACGCTTTTCTTCATCGGAATTGCATGTATTGCAGCCTGGTATTTCTTCACTCAAAAAAGAACAAGACATGAAAAAATATAGCCGAATATTGATTATCGTAAACCTGATATTGTTACTAGGGTATTTCAACTGGTCGGTTTATAAGAAAGAGCAAATCTTGAAAGACGGACGGTTGGTTTTGTTACAGTTAGTTCCTGTCGATCCCCGCTCTCTTATGCAAGGAGACTATATGAGACTTAACTACCAGGAAGCCTCATCAGCTCCGGTAGACGAACAAACTGCCAAACGCGGTTATGCCGTACTTCGAACTGACAGTAATCAGGTAGGAGAAATAGTGCGACTGCAAAACGCTTTAGAACCTGTAAACAGTGATGAACTGGTCATCAAATATAAAATAGTACATTACCGGCTCTTCCTCGGTGCCGAATCTTTCTTCTTCGAAGAAGGACAGGATACCCTTTATCAAAAAGCCATGTATGGCGGACTGAAAGTGAATGATAAAGGACAAAACTTACTTGTAGGACTGTATGATAAGGACTTTCATCGTATTCAATCCGATAAATAAATAATAATAAGAAAGCCCGGACTTTCACAAGCCCGGGCTTTCCATACTCTCAAAACATCTCCTTAATCTATAGGGAAATAAGGGACTAGCAAATTGGTTCTAGTGCAACAAGGAGATGCTATGAGATTTAAAAGGGATACCTGTGGGAAATAAGGGAGGTATCCCTTTCGAAGAACAGTTCTTTGGATGGAATACTTTCACAAGCATCACCGCCCACCTGTTTCCTCTAATTTCATTTTATTCTGTTATACAAATACTTACACGATTCTCTTTAGGAGTAGAATAAGGTTGTACCGTATCCCCCTTGAAGTCAACTATAATTCTGCCAGCAGCAATTCCTTTAGATTTCAATGCTTCAGCGACATTCTTAGCACGAGCTTCAGACAACTTTGAATTAATTCTTGCATTACCGGTATTTACATCTGCATAACCAGTAACATTCACCTTAGTCACAGGATATTTCTTCAAGTATTCAATAAGAGCAACAATCTTCGACTGTTGGTCATTTTGAATACGGGCAGAATTCAAAGCAAAGAAGATGTCCTGTTTCATAGGCTCTGATATCGTTGTTTCTTTTTTTAATTCCGGTTGTCCTTCAACTGCTACCTTCTCCGGTTGCTCTACCACAAGTAGTGTTGAAACAGACTCTTCAGGTTCATTCGAAATTATAGTCGTCTTTCTATAACTCTTTCCTAATGTAAAAGATAGTCCCACCAACCCATTGAATTGCCAATCAGCATTAACTCCTTTTTTAGAGTTGAATTTATCTGATAACATATTAGTGTTTACTTCCAAATTAATAGCGACATGATCGTTCAGGCGAAGATTTGTTCCCAAACCGATACGCCCTGCGATATAGAGCTTCTTACCCGTCCATAAACGTTGAAGTTTATATCCACTAGCATTCAGATTCACAGCCTCATCGTTGTCAAAAGCACCATTCAAACCCGCACCTAGAAAAAGATACGCATTGAAAAAGCGTTTTGGATTAAAACCACAACACAAATTGCCCAAATCAAGCATTGCATCCACACTGCCCTGCAAATATTTATATGTATAGGTAATATCCGGATTCACCCAACCACCTTTAGCTTGCCAACCACTTACCGCTGCCCGAACACCGAACAATGGAGTAAATTTATATCCTAAAGCTATAGCCAAGGATGGAGATACCAAATCTCCAAAGTTTGTCTCCCCCAAAGTATAAGCGCCACCGCCTTGTGCAGACAGAACCCAATGCGGACTGAATACTGTCTTTCCTTCGTCTTTTGATAAAGCTTGCTGCTTTATATCGTCGGACTGCCAGGCAAAGACATCACTAGCGCACATCAGAATCGTAACTAACAGAATGTGATATTTAATCTTCATGTTTATATCTAATTTCAATTCAAAACAGAGGACGCTCCGTTTATCTTTCTGGAACGTCCTCCGCAAATTATATGAAGTATACTTTTACAAGGTTACTTCGTTGTTTCAAGTTACTTAGTCAAATTAACAGGAATGTAACATTCTACCACAGATAAGTCTGTAAATGTAACAGTTGCTTTCACTTTAAATACGAGGTCTTTTGCTAATGTAGTACCTTCATTTTGCCAAGTAACAGTACCTGTAGACTGATCTACGCTCAAAGTAGAGCCAGAGGTCAACTGTGAAGTAAAGTCAGTCCATATCTGATCTTTAACCGGTTCATACTTCACACTAACGATAGATGTTGTCAATTTATAAGTATCTGTAGCTACCTTACTCAATTCCAGTTTTTTAGTCGTAGTTGAGTAAGAATATATATTCTGCTTAGAATTGTCGATGACAAGAACTTGTGGCATAGTTTCTCCTGTATTCTTACCGATAGCGTTGCCATTAATAGATATTGATTTAGCATCACCTGCAACAAACGGATTAACGAATACAACATTATAATTAAAGTTACACTCTTCATTATTATTCAAAGTCACTTTATAATTCATCTGTTTCACAATTTCCGGTTCGGTCATTGCAGCAGATAATTTAAGTAGCTGATCAGTATTGAATGATCCTGATGGAGTTACTCCTGTTGCATCTTTCCAATTGAAAGAAATAGCTTTCGTATTATTAACATCGGCATAATATGTGAAGATATCTTTGCCATCAATCAATTTGAAATGCTCTGAAATCTTAGAAGACATTTCCCAATGTCCGTTAGCCATCTGTCCCTTAACAACGATACAGTTCGCATGACCGTTATAGTTGTCAAAATGATAGTTCGGATTGTATTCATAAGCAACACAAGCTTCTTTCACATAGAATATCTGTTCAAGAACAATGTCACCATGTGAATTATCATTGGAAGGAATGATGATCTTAACCGAGTATTTAGCTCCCTTACCATCCACATCTTTATAAGTGTTCTGAGTCTTGATTACGTCATTGATACCCACCTTAATAGCAGATGTCTTAGTAGCATCATTATTCAACTTGATGTTAAGAAGTATACCATCGGTATTAATTACTTTATCAGTTTCTTGTTTAGCCTCTTCACTGATAAGTGTTACTTCCTGACCACTCCTATTTACAACAGTAACCAATACATTATATTTATGTTCCTGACCACCATAATAATTCCAGAATGTAGTAGATGTCAATTTTGCAGTACCATAAATCTTATTGTTAATAGCCTGATAATCCATATTGACATTATCAAGATCATATTTATTAGTAAATGCGTTTTGATCAGCTTCTAACTTATGATAATCGGCAGCTTTAGGTTCAGACATCTTAATTGTTCCATAATCAGGCTTTTCTCCCGGATTAGGATCTTCTGCTGTAATTTCCAGTTTGATGTATGAAGAAGCAACAAGTTTCTTCTGTCCACTATTACTTGTAAGGAAAGCGTCTACTCGTACAACCGGAGTACGTCCGATA
>Ga0192281_1007_pt1 | contig 17628 bp, 19 predicted proteins | sample Koala_Koa22_C3_FD_131254 | JGI IMG/M metagenome (GOLD analysis project Ga0192281, IMG submission 131254) | Enriched cells from koala feces incubated with labeled cellulose particles, San Francisco Zoo, California, United States - Koala_Koa2-2_C3 ...
AATAAATAATTGGAAGACGCTGGTGCTGAAACTGGTGAGCGCGTTTAACGCGGTGAAGACTGCATTTTCCGCATTGAGCGCCGTGATGATGGCGAACCCGATCGCGCTGGTAATCGCGGCCACTGCGGCCCTGGTGGCGGCTTTCATTTATCTGTGGAACACGACCGAGGAATTCCGGCAGTTCTGGATTGACCTTTGGGAAAGCACCAAGGCGGTTGTGACGGCAGCCTGGGAAGCCATTTCCAGCTTCCTGACAGCGGCGTGGGAGTCCATCAGTGAGACGGCGAAAAGCGTGTGGGAGGCACTGTCGGAATTTTTCTCAGATACTTGGGAGAATATCCAGGAGATCGTTTCCATGGTGGTGGGCGCGATCCAGACAGTCATCACGACTGTGTGGAATGCGATTTTATCCGTGGTTACCACGGCGGTGAACGGGATTTCTTCCACGGTGTCAAAGGTTTGGAATACCATTTTGAGCACGGTTTCCAAAATCGTGAATTCCATTAAGTCTGCGGTGTCCGCAGCGTTTTCCACGATGTGGAACGGGATCAAGTCAACTGTCTCCGGGATTTATAATACGGCAAAGGACGGGTTCAACCAGGCGGTCAGTTTCATCAAGGGGCTGGCCTCTTCGGCGTTCAGCTGGGGATCCGACATTATCAACGGGATTGTGAATGGAATTAGAAGCTGTATCAGCAAGGTAAAGGATGCGGTTTCCAATGTGGCGGAGACCATTAAGTCCTACCTGCATTTTTCCGTGCCGGATGAGGGGCGGGAGAGCCGCGCATTTGTAGATCGTGCTTCGCACGATGGCGCGGCCTACGTCACCAATCCCTGCGGGATTGATGACAGATGCTGACGGATTTTGAGGACTGGATGCCGGACTTCATGGAAGGGCTTGCAGACGGCATTGAGAAGAGCCGGAGCCTGATCCGGGGCGCGGTGTCGGATGTGGCCGGGGATATGGTCATCAGCCCGCAGGCGGCGTCCATGCAGGGCGACGGGGGATCCGGCGGCAGTTCCGCAACAGCGGATACTTCCCTGTCTGGGATCCTGTCGGGGATCCGGGAGATGGCGGAGTCTTTTGGCGGGCAGTCCGGGGATATCGTGATTCCGGTTTACCTGGGCGGGACGATGCTGGATGAGGTGATTGTGAATGCCCAGCAGAGGGCAAATTTGAGGTCAGGAGGTCGGTGACATGGCGGCGTATGTGCAGTATCTGACGTTTGACGGGACGGCGCTGCCGTTCCCGGATTCCTATGAAGTGGATATGAGCGATGTGGAGGCGGATTCCGGCGGTAGCACTGCCCTGCGCGAAGCGCATTGGAATGGGCAGTGCGATTTGCCGCCGAGCAAAGCGAGGGGGCGTTTCCGCTGAGACCGAGGCCGTGACGACGCAGAGGGATGTGGTGCGGCTGGGCGTGCGGAGCATTGCGGTGAAATTCTCCGTCACGCCAAAGTGGCTGAAACTGCTGACGGGATTCAAGTAGCAGGAAAAGATTGCGGTGGATTATTTTGATACGGAGACGCTGGAGATCGTGAGCACGGAAATGTACATTGACGGCTACAAGGCGGTGAGGGCGCTGGACGTCCAGTGGACGTCCGTTTAGCGCCGACCGGAGTGAAGCGGAGACGGCAGATACGAGTTATAAGGGGCTGTGGGAAGTGAGTTTCACGCTGAAGGAATTTTAAAAACTGCTTTCATTGATGGATTGGGTATGGTAGAATGCGAGGGTGTACTTAAGTGTAAATCGGAATTGGGAAGGTGGCATTTGTATGAATATCCAATGGAACACAGCAGATTACACGAAAAATTTTGATTTCGTTCATAAATACGGTGAAGATGTATTAAAATTGATTGACGCGCCGCAAGGTAGTTACGTAATTGATCTTGGATGCGGAAATGGAGCATTGACACAAAAACTGCTGGAACTGGGATATCGTGCCGAAGGAATTGACGATTCTGCAGATATGATCTTGCGAGCAGAAGAACTGCACCCCGACATAAAATTCACACGTGCAGACGCTCTTACGTTTCACCTGAAAGAAAAAGCGGATGTGATTTTTTCAAATGCAGTGTTCCATTGGATAGATGAAAACAATCAACAGCAACTCGCCGAAAATATTTTTGACAATCTGAAAACAGACGGGATGCTGGTCTGCGAGTTCGGCGGCTGTGGATGCGCAGAAACCGTACACAGTGCATTGGAAGAATGCTTCGCTGAACATGGGCTGGATTATCCCAGAACATTTTATTTCCCGACAATCGGACAGTATGCTCCTATTCTGGAAACAGTGGGATTTCGTGTTGAATATGCTCTGCTGTTTGACCGTCCTACGCTGCAGAGCACAGCGGATGGGGCAGCGAACTGGATCAGAATGTTTATAAAGACGCCATTTATTGGAATGCCGGTTGCGCAAAAGGAATCGATTATAACTGAGGCAGTTGAAAAAATCAGGCCAGTGCTTTTTACACATGACGGATGGATCATTGATTATGTCCGTATTCGCGTGAGAGCCCGGAAAAGGTAACGTGGAAAATGCCTGACGTTCATTATGAGAGCAAAATGAAGTTAATCAGAAATCGGAATATAGAGATGAATTGATTTGCTTGACAGAATGAAGTTTGCGAGGAATTAAAATGATAGGAATATACGATTGCTTTGGTTATGGTGCAGGATATGATGTACCTTTTGATGAAAGGTATAAATTGATAAAAAAAGCGGGTTTTGATTGTGTAATGCTGTGGTGGAGTGACAAATTCGGCAGAGGGACAGGTTATCAAAAAGATGCTTGCTTTGCAAGAGATGCAGGATTATATATTGAAAATATGCACACACCAGTGCATGAGCAGAACAGCTTATCGTTAGATAATTTAGAGGGAAACAGCATGTTTCAAACCTATTTGCAGTGTGTAAAGGACTGTGCAAAATATGGTATTCCAACAATGGTTATTCACTTGCCCAGTGACAAGAACCCTATCAACAGTTTAGGTCTTGAAAGGATTAGGAAGATTATTGATGAAGCAGAAACAGATAACATTCGGATTGCTTTTGAAAATCTAAACAACTTGAATAATTTAGCATTGGTGTTAGGCACTTTTAAGTCCCCAAAAGTAGGTTATTGCTATGATAGTTGCCACCATTACAATTATGCTTCTGATAATGATTTGATTAAGCAATACGGAAATCGGTTAATGGCTCTGCATTTACATGATAACGGTGGACAGCACAATCAGCATCAATTGCCTTTTGACGGGCATATTGATTGGACTCATGTAATGCGGGAAATATCAAATGTTGGATATCAAGGTGCTACGTCATTAGAACCAATGAATTGGGACTATGAGCAACTGTCCATTCAGCAGTTTTTGGATTTAGCACATCAAAAAGCAAAGCGATTAGATAAAATGAGAAGAATTGAATAATGCAAATTTCAGTTTACCGGCGAGTATACAAAATGGAAATTGGAAAGGTGAGGCGTTATGGTATTAAAAGTGCTTAGTGATAATTTTACCGTGTGTAAGGTTGAGGATTTTTCCCTTGTGAATATGGATGCAGAATACTGTTTTGTAGGAAAAACGGACGAAGAAAAATCACTTGTATGTCTCACAGCAGATGTTCCGTCAAATGTTATTGAACGTGATGATGGTTGGAAAGGTTTTCGTATTCAAGGGGTTCTGGATTTTTCACTGATTGGAGTATTATCAAAAATTTCAACGATACTGGCAAAAGAAAGTATTTCAATTTTTGCGGTGTCAACCTACAATACTGATTATGTTCTTTTAAAAGAAGAAAACTATCAAAAGGCTTTAGACATACTCGGACAATCTGGATACAGTATAACAGCTTGACGATTTCCAGATTGTCGGTAACAGAACATTTTTACACAGAACATCAGTCACAGCGGCTGGTGCTTTTTTAGTGCATGGAAGGAGGCGGTGGCGGATGGCAGTTACGAGGAAGTGCCGATGGCGTGTTTGAGGTGTCGGAGGCGAACCGGACGGCGAAGTGCATTGAGATCAAGGCGTATGATTATATGCTGCGGTTTGAGAAAAGCTTCAACGGGTTCCAGAGTACCGGCACGGCTTATGATTTCATCAATCTGTGCTGCCTTGCCTGTTCGGTGGAGATGGCGCAGACGCAGGATGAGATTGAGGCGATGGCGAACGGGTCCGAGACGCTTTCCATTTATTCTGAGGAGGACATTGAGACCTACCGGGACGTGCTCTATTATGTGGGGCAGGTTCTGGGAGGTTTTTTTGTGATCAACCGGAAAGGGAAGCTGGAGCTGCGGAAATACGGCAGCGAGTCGGTTCTGGATATCGCGCAGAAGCACCGGTTTTCCAGTTCCTTTTCGGATTTTATTACCAGATACACGGCGGTGAGTTCCACAAATATGCGGACGGAGACGGCGGAGTATTACAGTGTGGATCCGGATGACGGTCTGACGATGAACCTGGGCGTGAACCCGCTGCTGCAGTTTGGTCTGGATGAGACGCGGGCGCAGCTGTGCACGAACATCCTGAATGACCTGCAGGCGGTGAATTATGTGCCGTTTGATTCGGACACGATCGGGAACCCGGCGCTGGATCTGGGGGACGTGCTGACGTTCTCCGGTGGTCAGGCAGATGAGGATCAGATTACCTGCATTACGAGCATCAAGTACACGATCGGCGGGCGGCAGACGCTGAAATGCGTGGGGAAGAACCCGAAGCTGTCCCAGGCAAAGAGTAAAAATGATAAGAACATCTCCGGGCTGCTGAGCCAGATCGAAGAAGGGAAGATGGGGCTTTACACCTATACGAACGCTTCGGCTTATACCGTTGCGGATTCCAATACGAAGATCATCAGCATGGAGTTCACGGCGAAGGAAGAAACCTATGCGGAGTTTATCGCGCAGGTGGTTGTGGAAATTTCTGCGGATTCGATGCGGATGGAAATGTGGTATATGTCGGCGAACTGACGGCGGCAGAGGCTTCTGAAAGCGCGGAGACGGAAAGCTTCCAGGTGAAGGTGAGCATCAGCAACCTGAATATCCGGGTGGGTCCTGGGACGGGATCGGCTACCGGATGGGGACTGCTGAAAGCGTACCAGAGCGGACGGAACGGACGGATCAGTCTGGAGTTTTGTGAAAGGACATAACTGAATTATAAAGACATATTAAGACATGAAACGCCTGACAAAAAGTTGATTCAAGCAGAAAGCAACTTTTTCGTCAGGCGTTTCTTATTATTTGCGGAAATAGATTTAATTGTCTGTCAATCCAGCTTGTCTGTTTTGCATTGTGAATCTGGTCATCCGGATGCCCCTCTCCTATCAGGAACGGAGACTCCGGATTATGTGACTTTATATTCTGCCGAACTGCAGCTGCATTTGCATTGGCGTAGCAGTAACGACAGAGATGGCCGCAGGTATTATAAGCGCCAATATCGTTCCCAAGGTAACAGGCACATTCATTGCGGGCAGATTTACGTTTCGGAGCGTCCAGTCTGCAATGCAGAGCAGTCTCAAAAGTTTCAATCGTCATGCAGCCAGAGCAGTCAATTCCATAAGGAGCCAGATCATTTCCTTCCGCACAGGCTTTGATTGTCATGTCGTATCTACGCCCAATCTCTGAAAAAGCTTTTCCGATTTCCGCCCGTTCTGCTTGACGAACCGGCCGCGCCTGTGGGAAGTTACGCTCGACCTTTTTATAAATATCTATGAAGCTGATAACACAGGTCTTTGTATATCCGGAAAGATATGCCGCCATCATTTCAAAATCGGAGATATGCCGTTCCACGGGATAAATATCCGAAATCAGGATCGGGTCATACCTCCATCCAACAGAATCAATGCCGACGATATTGGAGAGTTTGCGAAAACTCTCCATCACTTTTTCTTTTTTCGGTACATTTGGCTCTATATCTTTCCCATATGGCGTAATGGTGACAAACCAGTATTGCCCGTACGGAGCAAGCAGATCCATGTATGGAAACATTGGCGCAGGATTTTTGGTGCAGAAGCCAATCAGGTCAACAACATCCGGTGACAGCGTGTATCTGGTCACAGAGACAGGATTGTAGGGATTGCGCACGCAGACAAAACCTGCACGAAGCCGGTTTGCAAACCATCTGGAATAAAATGCCGGAATATCCGTCCGAAGCCCTGTCTGTAAAATCATATCTCACCTTTTTACAATTCTTTTAATTGATTTATTATATCTCCAATATCAGCATCCATACAAATTGATTGCCGTTCAATCTCTCTCGGACATAACGCTTCCCCTCTGTTGATGCAGGCATAAGTCGCCTTCGGATTTTTCGCTGTCATCTGCCAGAAGGGATATTTTATAATAACCGGCGTGTTATAGCCGACTCCGAGTTCCAGGAACAGCGTCTGCATTCCTTCATGACGGCGAAGAAACAGCGTATATTGTTCCGCTGCCCTGTGCCAGCCCTCATCCTCCACAAAGGTATCATCGCTTCGCAGATTCATCGTCATTGGTTTGCCGCAGACCGGACAACGTGGAATCAGTTCTGACGGGATTTTCATATCCCGCTGCAGCTTTACCATCTGCCGGATGATATCTTCGTTGTCGTAGGTTTTCTGATGGCACGGTTCGGAACATTGGAATAAACCATAATCTCCCTGGGTGTAAAAGAGACGCTTTTTATCAAATCCTGCTTTCTGAAAACAGTGATCCACATTCGTGGTTAAAACGAAATAATCCTTATCCTTTACAAGTGAGAGCAGCTCCTGATAAACCGGCTTTGGCGCATCCACATATCGGTTGACATAGATATATCGGCTCCAGTATGCCCAATGCTCTTCCAGAGTATCATAGGGATAGAACCCGCCGGAGTACATATCGTGGAAACCATATCTCGCTTCAAAGTCAGAAAAATACTTCCTGAACCGCTCTCCATTATACACAAATCCTGCTGATGTGGAAAGTCCCGCACCGGCTCCGATTACGACAGCATCTGCCTCGTTAAGAGAAGATTGAACCAAATCGCGCATGTGCGCGATAGCCTCCTTTATTTTTCACTGCGCTGTTGCCACAGCGCATTTTTTTGTTTACAATAGCCCTATCTTTAAGCAAAGGAAAAGCCCCATGGAAGAGTCTCTTTGTTTGGCGACACAGTCTCTCTATCCATAGGGCTACCTACGGATATGAGTATAACGTCTTTCGCTCCCTTTTTCAAGATAATTCGGGCTCCTCCAATAAATTTTTGATTTTCTGTGCATTTACTTAGACTATCAAATTTCAAGGAGGGCTATTGCCATGAATGAAGATTATCTCGCTTCTATCCAGAAACATACAGATATCCTTTCTTTTCGCGACCTTGCACCTGGCACGGTTGCGTCCTATACTTCATACCTGAAGCAATTCCTTGAGTGGCTTGAGAAAGAGATTCCCGGAAAAAAGCTTTCTGATCTCACTTTCGAAGAGATCCGTTCCTACATCCTTTATCTCAAAAACATCCGCGAACTGAACGGCCGGACTGTCAATCTTCATATCGCACAGCTGCGCGATTTCTTCCGCTACGTCCTGCACAGGGACTGGGATCCGTATATGGTCCCGTATCTTCGTTTTGACGAATATCTCCCTTCCGTACCGACGCGCGAGGAGGTTGAAACGCTCATCAATTCTTTCACCAACTGCAAGCATATGGCGGAGATTGCCGTGATGTATTCCTCCGGCCTCCGCGTAAGTGAAGTCTGCAGGCTTCACTGCGGTGATATCCAGGTCTCAAACAACCGCATCTATGTGAGTCGCAGTAAGAATCGCTCTGACCGTTTCGCCGTACTCTCTGAAAAAGCCTATAAGATTATCAGAGCCTATGCTTATTGGGAGCGCCGCAGTGCAGCAAAGACAGACTGGCTCTTTCCCGGACAGAAAGAAGGCACTTCCATTTGCACTCAGAGTGTCTACAATGTCCTGAAAAAACAGCTTGAGACGCTCGGGTGGCAGGACAAGGGCTATAACTGTCACAGCCTCCGCCACGCCTTCGGCCTCCATTTATACGAAGCCGGGACTGACCTCATCTCTATTAAAGAGGCCATGGGACATAAGTCGCTTTCCAGCACGGAAATCTACCTTTCCCTCGGGATTGGCAACGGAAGGAGTGTGAAAAGCCCGTATGACCTGTGAAGAATCCATGCCCATTCCCACCTATGGGGTTCAGGAAGCATTCCAGATGTTTTATCCGTCTTATGCTTCCTCCCACTGCGTTACTGAGGAACAGGAGAAAGCCGCTTTTTCCATCAGCTCGTGCAAAACCGGAAAGCTCGGCTATAACGTCAGTTACTGTCCGGAATGCAAGCGAATTGTGATCCATGCGTGTTCCTGTAACAACCGGAGTTGCCCTGGTTGTCAGTATCCGCTGGAGCAGAAATGGATTGCCCAGAGGAACTCGGAGATCATCCCGGATATCGCGTACTACCATGTCATTTTTACTGTCCCGTTTGAACTCAATGACCTGATCGAAGTGAACCCGAAAGAACTTCTCGGACTGATGTTCCATGCCGTATCCGACACTCTGATCACGTTGTGTGCTGATAAAAAGTGGCTCGGCGCAAAACCCGGGATCATTTCCGTCCTCCATACATGGGGACAGAAACTGAACTATCATCCCCATATCCATAACATCATCACCGGCGGCGGCCTCACTGCCGACGGGAAATTTATCGAAGGCAAACATAAAGGTTACCTGATACCAGAATCTGTCCTTGCGTCTGTCTTCCGTGGCAAATATATGGCCGGGCTCAAGGCATTGTATGAAAAAGGAAAACTGGTGTTTCCTGAAAGCCTCTCCCGCCTTCGTAACCACTATGACTGGAAGGAATATGTGGATTCCCTCTACAACAAAAAGTGGCTGCCATTTCTGAAAGAAACCTTCAATGGCAAAGGGAATGCGGTAGATTATCTTGCCCGTTACGCTTACCGGACAGCGATCAGCAACAGCCGGATCGACTCTGTGGACGCTGACGGTGTCACATTCCATTACAAAGATTACGCTGATGGCGGAAGACAGAAAAGCCTCACCATGGACGGCGAAGAGTTTGTCGGGGCATTTCTCCGGCATATCCTGCCTGCAGGTTTTCACAGGGTGCGTTTCAGCGGCTTTCTCTCAAACAGCATAAAAACCAAAAGGCTGACTTTAATACATAAGCTGTTGGGCCGTACATACAAAGGTGATCCGGTCAAAGGCAAAAATATACGGGATCTTATCCTGTATCTCTTCAACAGAGATATCTGTGAATGTCCTAACTGTAAGGCTTCTCTCGTCCGGCTTGCACGCGGCGTGCCACTGATGGCTATGAACTAAATATCTCCATTCTACAGGTCGCCCGGCAGGACGGCTTTAAAGTCATGGCTACCAGAGAAAATATGCTTTCTCATGAGCTCACATACGCAAGTCGGCATGCCGTATTCTGTCAAGCAAGCATGCAAAGTTCAAAGTATAAAAACTGCATATAACCACCAGACTCCAAGCACAATGTGCGACTTGGTTCAATAGAAAAGTACTAAATCAGGGGCTTGAAAGTTTACTCAGGCTCCTGATTTTGAGCCCCTGACTTAGAACTTTCCTAAGTTATTTTATAGTATAGAGTACACGAATTCCAGCCGACTGTCAATCCTGTTTTTGTAAAGGAAACCACAAAAGAATCCCCGGCAGGCGCTATCTTCTTTCTACCGGGGATTTCATCTTCATTTACGCTTTTTTCGCCTTATGACTCTGGCTTTCCGCCCAGATCTCATCGGCGGTCGGTTTCCAGTTTTTGGCGTATGGCATGGTCTTATCGCACAGATCATCCACGCTCTCCGGACTCTGGTAGTCTGTATTGACCGCTTTGGTCTGTTTTACCATCTCGCGCAGCCGCTCCGGATTTTCCAACATCGGGCACGGACGCAGCATATTGTCATTGAATGGCTGGTTGTCATGGTAAGCCTGGAAAATCGGGCTCTTCAGCGCATCCTTCAGCGAAGTTTCCTTGATGTTGCAGTTCGAGTAGTGAATGAACACGCACGGCTCCACATCGCCCTTTGCGTTGATGTGCATATAGAGCCGCCCGCCGGCAATACAGCCGTGCACATACTCGGCATCGTTCTGGAAATCCAGGGTGAACAGAGATTTCGTCCCGCGGTATTCACGAATCTTTTCATACATCTTTTTGCGCTGCTCGGGCGTCGGCAGAAGATCCGGTGAAGCGTCATTTCCAACCGGCATATAGTGGAAGAACCAGGCAAAGAAAGCGCCGCTTTCAATCAGATGGTCAAAATATTCCTCGCTGCTCACGCTGTCCACATTCGCGGCAGTATAGCAGGTCGAAACGCCAAACGGCAGCCCGCGGTCTTTCAGAAGCTTCATCGCATGCATGACTTTCTGATAAATGCCTTCGCCGCGCCGCCCGTCATTGGCCTCTTCGGAACCCTCCACACTGAACGCCGGGATAAAGTTCTTTACCCGCAGAATCTCATCACAGAATTCCTCATCAAAAAGAGTGCCATTCGTGAACGCCAGGAACTCACAGTCCGGATGCATCTCGCAAAGCTTAATCAGATCTTTTTTGCGCACGGTCGGTTCGCCGCCGGTGTATATGTACATATAAACACCCAGCTCTTTGCCCTGACGGATAATAGAGTCAATCTCCTCCAGCGTCAGATTCATCTGATGTCCATACTCCGCCGCCCAGCAGCCGGTACATTTCAGGTTGCAGGCACTCGTCGGATCAAGCAGGATCGCCCACGGCACGTTGCAGTTATGCTCCTGCGCGTAATCCTTCTGCATCGCGGTGCCTTTCAGGCTGGCGTTGATAATAAAGTTCTTAAAAAAGGTTTCCCTCACGTCCGGATTCAGCTCATACATCCGCAAAATCAGCTGATACCAGTTATTATTTTTGTCTGCAATTGCCGAGCGGATCGCATTCCTCTGGGAAACGTAATAATCCTTCGGCATATATTTATCAACCAGCTCCATCAGCTTGGGTATATTGGCTTCCGGATCCTTTTCCAGATAACCAATTGCTTTTGTCGCCACCATCTCCGTGGCTGCCATTTTTGCTTTGTCTGCCAGTTTCATCGTTTTTCTGTCTCCTTTTTCGTGTATTTTATGCGCACATTTTTCTGTTCATGAGTACGCATACTTTTTGTCAAAATACGTTTCACTCTGTCCCCATCCAGGACAGGTCTTCTTCCTGCTGCAAACAGGCTTCATGATCTGCCGCGTTCTTCCGGCGGCTCGCAAAAGCGATCCAGAATCTTAATCGTATAAACAGCCACACACAGATTCAGAATCCCTTCCAGCACTACTGCGGCACCTACCAGAGTCCTGGCAGCTCCTCCTTCCCCGTTGTAAGGATCCACCACCAGAATCATCCCCAAAATACCAGTCAGAACTGCAACCAGCAGGATTCTCCACCACAGACTCAGCCCGAACTTTTTTGCATCCAGAGACATCTGAATCCGAAACAACGCATCCGTCAGAATTACCAGACCAAGTACCACGTACAGCATCCGCGAGTAAGTTTCTCCCCGGATCAGAATCAGCAGGCCCAGCGCCGCCATCAGGATCCCAAAGGCAAAATCATACTGAAATGCCAGGCAGTAGAAATCTTTGGAAAAATAGCCGATCATCTTAATCACTCCGTCCGCCATAAAAATAAGCCCCAGCGAACGAATGAGAATATCCGTCGGCCAGCCCGGATTGACCAGCAGGCCGGCACCAAACGCACAGATAACCAACGCAATGACAATATACCCGTTGCGCGCTATTTTCAGTGTCCTAAGTGAGTCCATTCCACGCCCTCCCTTCGCGGTTATTTTATTCCCTCCTTTTTCGAAAAAAACAGACAAAAAAAGAGCAGTGCCCAAAAATCAGACACCACTCTCAAAATGACTAAATGCCAAAACCATTCCCTGTAATCAATCATCGGTGCGCGAACGGTCCAGCAGGTCCAGCACTTTCATAGTTATCAGACATCACTTGTCCCTCCCGTACGAATGCACCGCCAGATCCATCAATTCCATTGCGCGTCTCATGTCTGAGGTCAGATTCTCACTCATGCCGTGCTCCAGCCAGTCCAGCAGAACACCCTCCAGAATACATTTCTGAAAATTCCTTATAATTCGCTGATCCTCTTCCGGGAGCGTTTGCACATCAATGTAATCCTTTGCCCGCAGGACATATTCAGAAACCATATACTCGCACAGAATATCAATCTCATGCATCATGACCGCACGGTCCAGAGAACGATATATATGAAGAAACGCTCTCCTGTTTTCCGAAAACATCTCCATGACCTGAAGCATTCCGTCAAAGACATCCTCCGCATCCAGATGCGTCTCCATAATCCGGTTCATCTCGCGTTTCACGGCAAATTCCATGACATCCGTGATATCCCGGAAATAACAGTAAAAAGTATTGCGGTTAATCCCGCAGCGCTCTACAATATCTTTCACCGTTATTTTCGTAAAGGAACGCTCATTCAGCAATTCAAACACTGTCTGTATGATCCGTTCTTTTGTCAAACCAGCCACGAAAAATCACATCCCATCTTTCTCTTTCCATTTTACTGCCTTCTGGATGTTATTTGTTGTTCTTTATATCACAGTTCCGCAAAAAAGCCCAACTTTTTTATCCCGGAAGCAGGGAAAAGGTATTCCGTGAAATCGGCGAAAGACATTGACGGAAAAAAAGAAAATGCTATAATGAATCTGAATAAATAATACAGCCTTTTGCGGAGGAAATCATGGTTGAAAAATGGAAAATCAAAATCCCCGAGCTGATCGGAGACGAAGAACGAGGCGTCTATGTATACCTGCCGGAGTCTTACGCGTTTGAACCGGAGCGGCGCTACGAGGTGCTTTACATGTTCGACGGGCACAATGTTTTTTTCGACTCGGACGCAACATACGGAAAATGCTGGGGCATGAAAGAATATATGGACTACACGGAGACATCGCTCATCATTGCCGCTGTAGAATGCAACCATAGCCCGGATAACGGACGGCTGAAGGAATACACACCATTTCCCTTTGAAGCCCCTTCTTTCGGGAAGATTGAAGCCAGAGGCCAGATCACCATGGACTGGATGGTACATACTTTTAAGGAAGAAATCGACCGCCGCTACCGCACCCTGCCGGAGAGAGAACACACTTTCATCGCCGGAAGCTCCATGGGCGGACTGATGAGTCTGTACGCGCTGCTCGAATACTCCCGGTATTTTTCGCGCGCGGCAGCCCTCTCCCCCTCCCTGTGGGTCGATCTGGACGGTCTCTCCAAAATGATCAAAAAAGCGGTGATTCCGTCCGATACCATACTCTATATGGATTATGGGGAAAAAGAACTGGCGAACCATAAGGATATGCTGCGGGCGTTCGGCCAGGTTACGGCAAAGCTGATGAAAAAAGGAATTCTGCTGGAGAGCCGGATCATCCCCGGCGGAACACACTGCGAAGCGAGCTGGGAAAAGCAGATTCCGTTTTTTATGAATACTCTGCTGTACTCCTAGTACTAAATCGAACTGTCACGCATTTTCGCGCAAATGATCGAATCGGCGTAAATCGTTTTCCTTTGCAACTGTGCATCTTTTACAGGGAATGACGAACGAAAGAACTTTATCATTACAATATGAGGTACATACCATGCAGACACAATATTTTAAGGAATACAGTCCCGCCCTCGGACGGCAGATGGAATGCAAGGTCTACGGCCACGGCGGCCGCCCGGTCATTTTCATTCCCTGTCAGGACGGACGTTTTTATGACTTTGAGAATTTTCACATGACGGACGTCTGGGCTCCCTGGATTGAAAACGGGGAAGTCCTCATCTGCGCGATCGACACGGTTGACAGTGAGACCTGGTCAAACCCGATGAGCGACGCGCGCTGGCGGATCGAGCGCTATGAACAGTGGATTACCCATATCACCGATGAGCTGGTTCCGTCCCTGCGCAATCTTGCCAACGACTACAACGGCTGGAGCGGATATCCGGGAATCATGCTTTTCGGGTGCAGCCTCGGCGCGACCCACGCGGCGAATCTGTATTTCCGCCGTCCGGATCTGTTTGACGGGCTGCTGGCACTCTCCGGTCTTTACTCGACCGACTATGGCTTCGGCAACTACATGGACGACCTCGTCTACCAGAATTCCCCCATCCATTATCTCGGGGGGGATGCCCAAGGATCACCCGTACATACCGCTCTATAATCGGAAGCGCGCCGTCATCTGCTGCGGCCAGGGCGCCTGGGAAATGCCGGAATCCACACGCAACCTCCAGCGGATTCTCGAGGACAAAGGAATCCACGCCTGGGTCGACCTGTGGGGAACGGACTGCTGCCACGACTGGAACTGGTGGTATAAGCAGGTGGAATATTTTGTGCCGTACCTGCTGGGATATGAATAAATACATAAATTATCAAAGAGAAAGAGAGATTGGTAACCAATGAAAAACTTTATTTTTATTTCACCAAACTTCCCCACAAATTACTGGATGTTTTGCCGGGAATTAAAGAAAAATGGTCTCAACGTGCTCGGCATCGGCGACGCTCCCTATGACGAGCTGACCGCCGATTTAAAAGCCAGCCTGAATGAATATTATAAGGTAAGCAGCCTCGAAAATGACGACGAAGTCTACCGCGCAGTCGCTTTTCTGATCTACAAGCACGGAAGAATCGACTGGCTGGAATCCAACAACGAATACTGGCTGGAGCGCGACGCGAAGCTGCGCACAGATTTCAATATCACCACCGGTTTTCATGTAGAAGATATTCCTAATGTAAAATTCAAATCCCGCATGAAAGCCTTTTACCGCAAGGCCGGTATCCCAGTCGCGCGCTACCATATGGTCGACACGCTGGAAAACTGCCTGGCATTCGCCAAAGAAGTCGGTTACCCGGTCGTAGCCAAGCCGGACAACGGCGTGGGCGCTTCTCATACCTTCAAGTTGGAAAACGATGAGCAGATGGAGCAGTTCTTTGATCTGAAATGGCCAGATACCTCCTATATAATGGAGGAATTTGTACAGGGCGAGGTGAATTCCTACGACGCGATCATCGACTCCAAAGGTGAGCCGATGTTTGAGACCGGCAATGTCACACCGGAATCCATCATGGACATCGTAAATAAGTCGGACAATGCCCTCTTTTATATCCTCAAGAATCTGCCTGACGACACCCGTGCCGCAGGCCGCGCAACGGTGAAAAGCTTCGGCGTCAAAAGCCGCTTCGTTCATTTTGAGTTTTTCCGTCTCCTGCAGGATCAGGAAGGGCTTGGCAAGAAGGGAGACCTTGTCGCACTTGAGGTCAATATGCGCCCGAGCGGCGGCGTGACGCCAGATATGATCGACTTCGCACACAGCACCGACGTCTATAAGATCTGGGCCGACATGATCGCGTTCGACCGCTCCACCATGCCGGTCGGCGACCACGCCTACTGCTCATTTGCCGGCCGCCGCGACGGAAAGGACTTCATCCTGTCCAAAGACGATATTCTGCAAAAATACGGCGCCCATGTAAAAATGGCCGAACGCATCCCCGACGCCCTCTCCGGCGCGATGGGGAACCAGATGTTTGTCGCGGTCTTTGACTCGCAGAAGGAAATGCGGGCTTTCTATGACGATATCCTAAAGTGTAAAGAGGCAGAGCAGGAAATCGGATAGGGGGAGTCCTCTCACCCTATCCGCTGCGCGAGCCAGGTGCGGCTTTAGCCGCAAAATTCCTTACCCGGTCTGTGCATAAAAATCGAGGCGGAGGCGACTTGTCGGCTCCCACTCGCAGCGCGGGCTGTGTCCGGCGGCAGCCGAAAAATACCGCTCGCAGCCCTGCGCTTCAAATCAAAGAGGAGCGGTATCTTGTCTTTCACGGATACCGCTCCTCTTTTGCTTTTAAGCCTGATATTTCTCTGCCTGCTGCCGAATCAGCTCCTGATCTTCAAAATAATTGATCTTCATGGCGCTCTTCACTTCGGAGAGCGTCTGCGCCGCCGTCTCTCTGGCCGCCTCGGTTCCAGCCTTTAATACTTCAAAAACAGCCGGAATGTCTTTCTCCAGTTCTTTTCTGCGCTTCCGGATCGGCTCCAGTGTCTCCTGCATGACATTGGTGAGGAAACGCTTTACTTTCATGTCGCCGAGACCTCCCCTGGTATAATGGGCTTTCAGCTCGTCCAGGTTTGCATATTCCGGCAGATACCGCTCAAAATGCTCATCTTTACAAAACGCGTCCAGATAGGTAAAGACCGTATTCCCTTCCAGATGTCCTGGATCAGAAACGCGCAGATGCTGCGGATCGGTAAACATATTCCGGATCTTTTCCTGCACCTCATCCGCACTGTCTGACAGATAGATGCAGTTCCCCAGAGACTTACTCATTTTTGCCTTGCCGTCGGTACCCGGAAGACGCTTACAAGCCTCACTGTCCGGGATCAACGCTTCCGGCTCTACCAGTACAGGCGCGTAAATGGTATTAAACTTGCGCACAATCTCTCTGGCCTGCTCGATCATAGGCAGCTGGTCCTCACCGACCGGCACCGTGGTTGCCTTAAAGGCAGTGATATCCGAAGCCTGGCTGATCGGATATGTAAAAAATCCCACCGGAATGCTGGCCTCAAAATTGCGCAGCTGAATCTCATTCTTTACCGTCGGGTTGCGCTGCAGTCTGGATACCGTGACCAGATTCATATAGTAAAACGTCAGCTCGGTCAGCTCTGAGATCTGAGACTGAATAAACAGGTTCGATTTCGCCGGGTCAAGGCCGCAGGACATATAATCCAGCGCTACCTCAATGATATTCTGGCGCACCTTCTCCGGATTATCAAAATTGTCCGTCAATGCCTGCGCGTCTGCGATCATGATATAGATTTTGTCGTATTCACCGGAATTCTGCAGCTCGACACGTCTGCGCAGCGATCCCACATAATGACCCACATGCAGTCTGCCTGTGGGCCGATCCCCTGTTAAAATAATTTTGCTCATTTTCCGATTTGGACGGTTTCCTCGTCCGCTCCCTTCTTCCTGTTTTCTTCCTGAGCAGCCGCCCGAGCGCGAAGCGTTTGTTACTGTTCACACCCCGAGCACGCACTTGCTGCGTGGTCAGGGTGTGACCTGTAACAAGCGTTTTTCGTTAGCGGCGCTGCCTGTCGCCGGGAGGCTCTGACAATTTCAGGTTTTCCTGTAGTATAACACGCTTCCAGTCAATTTACCACAGAAAAATTAGAAGGGCCGCCCTTGCGCCGCAGCAGACAATATCCCGCCGTACCGCAGAGTATCCCCACCGCCAGCATCAGCAGAACCTCCGATACAGAGTAGGATTCTTTTACCAGGAACGGCACCCACTTTTCCGCCTGCTCCGGATATACGGATACCATGACAGACACAGCGTTATTCAGAAAATGCAGCGCCATGGACAGATAAATGCTTCCGCCTGTATAAATTATATATGCAAACGCCGCGCCAAGCAGAAAGGTCGAGGGCAGTTTGACAAGGCTCATATGAAAGGCCGCAAAAGTCAGGGCAGAAACCGCCACAGCCGGCCAGATGGCTGCCATATGCTTTCTCTCTTTCCGGCTCTCCCGGGTACCCTGTGTTCCGGCTGCAGACTGCTGTAAATCTGAACCAAATGGACGTTCGTTATTCTCCTTTTC
>Ga0192281_1009_pt1 | contig 16228 bp, 10 predicted proteins | sample Koala_Koa22_C3_FD_131254 | JGI IMG/M metagenome (GOLD analysis project Ga0192281, IMG submission 131254) | Enriched cells from koala feces incubated with labeled cellulose particles, San Francisco Zoo, California, United States - Koala_Koa2-2_C3 ...
AAAAAAGGCAGATAGAAATCCGTGGATTTGTTTTTACGTTACTTTTTAAAAATCTAACATAATTAAAAGTGGGAGTTGTCTTATCAACCAACCAATCTACGGGCAGAAAGTCCGACGTAATATTAAAAATGGGAAAATCCTGGTAGGTGCCGCAAGGGCGATGTCTGAAACGGATAGAATTTGAATTTACGATATTATTTTTTGAATCATACATATTGAGATATATAGGTGCTCGAAACAGCCATAATTGGCTCCACACCTAATTAATTCAGACATACTACTACGTATGGGATTAACCATCCGCGACCGCTGCCTGGAATGGACAGTCGGTAAGGGAACAGCAAGGTTCCAAAAAGCGCAGACTTGCAATAGAAAGGAGTTTTCAAGGGGCAATCCTGAAGTTTACCTGCTGAACTAAACTTTCAGCGTGAGTAAGGGGTGATGCTGCCTGGTAACTGCAGTACAGCTATAGGTGCCGCGTAAGTAGAAGAATTTGTTTTGTTAAACCGATCATAAGTAAGGATATTTTATGGCATTAGCCAGAAGTTCACCTGCAAACAGAACTTTATATCAATGATCGGATTTGAAAGGCAAATTGCATTAGAAGTGTTTGGATGTCGCAATTGGTACAGTAAGTCAGAAGATCAAAACGTGAATGGCAATAGAAAGGATTTTACAAGGGGTGTCCCGGAAGTTTTCCTACTGAATCAAACTTGTAGCGTTGGATCCAGGAGTTACTGCTGAAGCGAAGACAATCCAAAAAGTAAGCGAAAAATATACAAAAGACAGAAGCAGAAAATATACAGGATTATTTCGATGTCTTGAAAATTCAGACGGAAAAATAGGAGATTGTAATTTGAAAACTAAAAGAAGGGCGAAAGAAAACCCGGTCGGCAAACCGGGCAAAAGTAATTTTCCTTTCTTGCAAACCCGTACTATTGCCAATGTCTTGTACGGGAAAATACAGGAGATATTTTATGATTAACCCGAAATACTGTAATACGCGGTATTTTTGCAGGTACCGTGTATCCCAGGATTCTTACGCCCCTGAAATCAGGAACGAATTTGCCCGTATTATCTGTGGGTGGGATGATGGATACGATGGGTTCCATACTTTTGGCGAAAGAATTGCGCCTACTGAAAAGATTCCGGTAAATGAAAGGCCTGTTATCCCGGACCCGAAGGATCTGGAACCAGTTGGCCCTGAACGCAATCTTGTTACAGATATGTGGGCCGCCCTGAAAAAAAGGGGAGAGATTAAAGAAAAAATTACTGATCTGACAGCAGAATTACGCACGATGAGTGTAATCGACCCTCGCCAGTGCGATAAAATCAGTGAAGAAATTAAGAAGCTGGAAGCTGAATTTAAGGCAATCCGTCTTCCGAGGTGGCTTTATATCCGTCCCTGGATCAAGGAGATGTTCTCACTCCGCAGCTCAGAGATAACGGAAAGAATGGCCGAAGTCAACTGCGTAAGAAAAGATATATATATCAGCGCAAACCGGTATAAGATCCCGATGTCGTTTGATTCGGGTAATTTGTTAGGCTACAATGTCATTGTTGTCAGCATCACCTGCCAGTGCAAAAATGCGCTGTTAACAGAAATCCTGGAAATCCTGAAAGAATTCTTTGATGTGGCTTTACGGGATTACTTTGCTGACTGCTCTAATTATATGCCCAATATTATTAACAATACAGGCAACAGCCTGGATCTTTGGTATGCCCTGAAACCTATCCATGCAAAGTGCAGGAACATGTATTACGGGCTGGCGAATTATCTGATAGAGGGACTCCAGAAGTTCATTGACGGGAACGTAAAGGAACACCCCGTTTTCAAACTGTTAAAGGTAACAAAGACCGTAACGGACTGCGGCACCTACCGGCTGCCAGGGTCATTTAATACCACAACCGGTACATGGGGAGACTCGGTCATCCTGCATGATGAGAGGATAGACCTTGCTGCAGAATACAATAAGCTGCTGCATACCGGGGACGTAAAAGCCCCGCAGAAGAAGAAGCAGCTCGGGGAAGACGGGAAGCCGAAACACAATAACTTCATCCATACGGCAGAAGAGCGCGTGGATTCGTTAAAGATGCTCCTGACATACCGCCACCAGAGAAAATTTGAGGAAATACCGCAAAGGCTGACCCTCCTGATTGCGTACTGCGCTTTCCTTACCGCAACAGGCGACAAGAATAATGCTGAATGCAAAGCCAGGGGCTTTAACCAGATGTTTACCAAACCGTTGACGGATAAAGAGCTGGATGATGTTATTTCTTCTGCCAGGGATCTTGGCGGATACAAATTTAAAAATGAAACAATTATCAAGTGGCTTAAGATTACAGAAAAGGAACAGGACCTTATTAACCTGCATCCGGTTATAAAGAACCCCCATGACGGCTCTTTACATTCGACAAAGAAGCTGGACCTTGATGAACCGATCCTTGCGGCCTGCGCAGGCGGCATGAACAAGAAAGAAATCGCATGTGCCGTTGGATGTTCGCCACAGACGGTAAAGCGTGTCCTTGATAAATATAACGTGAAAACGTTAAAGGAAAAACTCAGCGATGGGATATGCGGGGCATATGAACGTGGCTGGAATGTACATAAACAGGAAGAAAAATACGGGAGGACAATGTCCCGTGGCGGCAAGTGGTACTTAAAACAAAAAGCAGCAAATCGCATTGAGCAGAAGCAGCTTAAAGCGGAAATGAAGAAAGTACAGAAAATAGCGCGTGAAGAACAAAAAGAAAAAAAGAAGCAGGAGGCATTAATAGCAGAAGAGAAGCGGAAGAACAGGATAGACTTCAAACATGTTGAGGTTGTGAACGAAGATTTTCTTGTGAGGCTCTTCGACTGGATGTCCAAGCCACGGGATGGACGGGCAGCCTAGGGTGATCTAGTGCTTTAAAAAAATTGCACAGTAAAAATTTGCCAGACTGGGAATTGGGTTTCCGGTCTTGTTCTGATGCCTTTTTTTATGGGAAAGGCATTGCCCGCAACGGAGGTTACGGTCGGCGGCCAGGATCGGGAACACAAGACAGGCCTTATATAATACATAGATATTTAACAAAATGGTAAATACACGTATTACAATGTATAATATAGCAATAAAAGATATATGTGACATATCGCGGATGACTGAAAATGCCAAGTTGCAGATAAGGACTAACCTCCACTTTCTTCTTGAAAAGATATTTTCTCTAAAACTCCTGGGCTTGGATCCATCCCTTACGGCTATGGACAGCCCAAGGTTACTAAAACCCCTTGCCGTGAAGGCTGCGCCTGCCCGTTTGTTGAAGTCCCTGGCTCTCCGCAGCCTGAACGGCTCCTGTAGTTTGTTACTGGAGGCCGCGCCATAATCTTGTTTCAGAGGATGGGCTTCCATCGCGGCCGGAAGTTTTATGCCACCCCAGCCGGCTTGTGCCCGTTCCAGGTTGTTGAAAAGATCGACCGTGAAGGCTGCGCCTGTCCTTTTGCCGTAGTCCCTGGCTTCCCCGCAGCCTGAACGTTCCCTGAGGCTGGTTGTTAACCTGTTGTCCAGACTTTTGGAAAATCTTGATGACAAAGGCCGCGTCTGAATAATTATAAGGTGAAGTATTTATTTTCACGCGGCCGAAAGTTTAATAATTCATCCCAGACGGCTTGTGGCTGTTGAGGAAATCTGACCGTGAAGGCTGCGTCTGTTCCTTTGCTGCAGTTTTTGGCTTTCCCTGCAGCCCGAGCGTTTCCAGCAGATGGTTGTTGATCCGCCGCCTCAGGCCTTAGAAAAATCCTGGTGACAAAGGCCGTGTCCGAAGATTATTATAGGGTGTGTATTTTCGCACGGTCGAAAACTTTATACCCATCCCAGCCGGCCTGTGGTTGTTGATGAAACCCAGCCGTGAAGGCTGCATCCGTCCATTTTCTGTAATCCGTTGTTTCCTCCGCAGCCGAACGTTTCCTGTAGCTGGTTGTTGTTCTGCCGCTTCAGACCTTTGAAAAATCCTAGTGAAAAAACCGCGTCCGAAGATTATTAGAGGTGTATTTTCACGCGACCGGAAGTTTTATATCCACATTATATGGCTTGCGCTTGTTCCGGTTTACAGAGAAAATCCAACTGTGAAGGCTGTACGTGTCCCTTTTCCGAAGTCCCTGGTTGACCCAACGTCTCAGACTTTTGAAAAATCCTGACGGCGAAGGCCGTGTCAGAAAATTATTATCAGTGGTGTTTTCATGTAGCCGGGAACTTTATGTCTGCCACGCCTGTAGGTTATTTCTCATTGACAGTATAAATGCCGGAGGCCAATAAATACTGTCGCAGAAGAAAAGACACAGGACTTCCTGATACAGTATATTGGCTGAAGGCTGAGAAAATACCGTAGCCAGGAAGAAAACCTGCCCGTTAAGTATCTTCTACGAACGGGACAAATGCCGCAGGCTTACATGTTCCGCAACAAGGAGGAATGGAAGTCCTTTGAAATTTTGTCCGCAGTTTTGAGCCTTCTGCCAACGGTATAGTGCCCCCAGGCTGGGAAAATACCGCAGCAAAGAAGAGGCAAACAGCCGCACTGAGATTGCTCATCAGTCTGGAACTTTTCGTCAAGCGGTGCAATGGCCGCAGGCTGTAAATACCATTGGCTGAATAAAGCAGTCTGCTTAGCAAGCAGGAGTCCTACAAACAGGGGACCTGATCGCGAGTTGGCATTAACCTATGGAGAGATGCCGGACTTGGGAACCTGTCTTATGCCAGTTGATATAGAAAATACACCCAGCGGGGTAAGCCGTTGAGTTACAACAATGGCTGTGTCCAGGTTTCATTGCCCAGATATTTGAAACGTCGGTTCTCGTCACAGGCTTCGCTGGGCCAGACAGTGATTGGTGCATCAGACACAGGTGCCGGAATAAGGATGGGTTCCATGAAAATCGGTTCCATCAGAAGCCCATCCTGCCTGTTGTGGTTCAGGTGGTCGGCGTGAGACGTGGATGTCCCTCTTGCACTGACTGTTTGTTGCCCAGAAGCACAGCCAACGGGACAAAAGCTGCCAACTGACATTCAATCACGTGACGATAGCTGCACCCATTATATTGCCCAGACGCCTGAATTGTACATAGGCCAGAAAACACTGTAGCCAGAAAAGAAAGCTCTCTTACGACCAATTCCTGTAATCAGGATTGGCTTCAGACGGTAATCTTGCCCATCGGCTGTAAGAACCAAACGAAGGGATGGTTTCCTCAAAAATCGGTTTCAGCAGAAGATGTTTCCGCTCTCCGTCGACAAATTCGTCGTATGCTTTTTATACCGGGAAACCCGGATTCCACGTTTTATCCGGAAAATCAACGAGGTTAAAACCCAACCGTTAGCCGGGTGCTAATACCGAAGGCAATCCATGTCGAAGGAACTGTATACCGGAGGCGCATTGCCAATATAAATGCCGTGGTCGGTTCCAGAAAGCGGACTCGTTTCCTTATGACGTACACGATAAACGGTTTTGCCATATGGAAGAAAGTGTATTTGAAAAATGATTTTGATCCAGGATGGCCATCAGTTAGCACAGGGCCACAAGCCATGATTGGAGAGGCTGCCCGGATTACGTCACCGAGGGCAAGCCATTTCCTCCTTGGCCGCACGCACATTGTTGCTGCAGTTTCCTGTAATAGAATAGTTCCTGGAAACGTGGCTTTCCTGCTATGCATGTGTTTTTATACAGTGTTGTTAAAAGCAGGGCCATCCAGTGGTTTAAGCCCATATCAGGGGGGACTGCCAATGAAACAGCCGCTTTATGACAGGCTTTCGGAAAACGAAATGTATAAAACAACGGGGAGCCTTTTTGGTTCCATACAGATAATATGGCCGCAAACTGCGCAATAACCTGTTAAGCAGGCTTCTTGCTTATCGCAGTAATGCCTGTTTCTATATACGGTACAGCTTTGAAACGGAATGATAGGAATAACTGCGGGAGAGCAAGGAACAGGCTGCGAGAACGTGGCGTTTTGAATATTTACCGCAATATTAATAGCAATATTAACCACAAAGCCGAAACAAAGAATATATTGCAATTAAGCATCAAATAAAACTCTGCCGCATTTTCATCGGACATAATATAGATGAATACAAATTTTACGATTAAAGGAGAATGTAGAAATGGAATGGAAAAAGAATGGAACTTACACGAACATCCATGATGCCATTGATTCCAAATCCGGCGGCAGGGCGGATGAATTTATCAATCCTGATGAAACTGTCTACCGGATCCAGAATGCGGAAAAGATGGCATCTGTATTGAAACGGTTCGCTATGCTAAACGAACCTATCACAATCGTCGGCGACTATGACGTTGACGGAGTCCATGCTACAGCAGGCCTTTACCTTGCCCTTACAGAATGCGGAGCTTCTAATATCCGTGCCCGCCTTCCAAGAAGGATGAGTGAAGGCTTTGGCCTTAAGGAAACAATTATTGACGAAGTACCGTCCGGGGTACTGGTGACCGTCGATAACGGCATCGCAGCTATCCCCGCGGTAAAGAAAGCAAAGGAAAAAGGTCTTACGGTGCTTATTATTGACCACCACATGCCTGTTATGGAAAACGGACAGGTAATCCTGCCACCGGCAGACCTGATTGTTGACCCGAACGTGGATGATGAACTCCTCTGTAAGGGCACGCCATCCGGTTCTATCTTCCGGAGCTATTGTGCGGCAGGGCTTGTTTACCGGATTGCCGGCATGATGACGCCCGGTACAGAAACTTTAAGCAAAATATCTGCCCTGGCAGCTATTGCCACCGTAGCAGATGTCATGCCCTTAATCCGGGATAACCGGAACATTTATAAGGAGGGGCTGAGGAATATCCGCAGGGGTTACATGACCGGAGGCCTGAAGGCAATTATTTCCCAGATGCAGACCGGCGGCTATGTGACAGAACGGGATATTGGCTTCCGGATCGCCCCTATGGTGAACGCACCTGGGCGAGTGTACGATGATGGTGCCACGAGGGCATTCCATGCAGTCATGTGCGAAAACGATGCAACTGCGTTTGCCGCTGCGGAAGAATTAAAATCCATCAACGAGGACCGCAAACAGATGAAAAAGGAAGCGCAGGAGAGGGCGAATAAGCTTATCGCGGAAAGCTATAATTCCCCTGCGAACCCAATCATCGTTGTTGACCCGGAAACCGCAGAAGGGATTGTTGGCCTCGTGGCTGGATATATCCAGGAAAAATATAATGCCTCTTCTATCGTGTTCACTGAAAAAGGGGATACGTATAAGGGATCTGCCAGGGCGGGGGAGGATGACAATTTAAAAGCTTCCCTGGATAAAGCGCACGACATTAACCCATCCGTGTTTGTCGCCTATGGCGGCCATAAGGGTGCGGCTGGCGTTACCATTTACAAGGATAAACTGAAAGAATTCCGGGAACTGATGGAACAGGTAATGGCACCACCAAAGCCAAAGAGCGAGGAAATGCAGTATGACCTTGAGATCACACCGGCAGAAATCCAGAAGAACCTGGAGGAACTGGAAGGATATGTGCCATTCGGTGAAGGTAACCCAAAGGTCGTGTTCAAGATCCGGAACTTCAAACTGGTACCGAAGGGCAGTGCCTTTTACCAGGAGCTTGGTGATGATTCCGTCCGGTTCTCGGGTGCGGGCTGCGATGCCATTGCGTTTTCCCTGCTGGATAAATACTACGCGGAAGGATGCCCGAAAGAAATGGACCTTATCGGGACACTGGGATACTATTATATGCGTGGAAAAGCGTATCCGGAGATCGAGATCATTGACCTGAAAAAATCACAGACTGTCGTCAAAAAGACAGCATTAAACTCAAACATTGCCAGCCTGCTGGCGAAAAACAATTTTTTATAAGAGAGGCCTTCGGGCCTTTCTTTTTTGCTCAAACGTTGTAATTTCTACCCAAAATTGAAATATTAAGTGGCTTCTTGACAGAAGATATGAAAGACTAATCCCCTCTAGCTATTTGCGCAGGTACTCCTTAAGTACGCTACTAAAGGAGATTTCTTTTTTTCGTCCGAAAACAGGAAATAATCGCTAATTACGCATGAATTCTACATCACAACCCTCGGTATGTCAAGATAGGCAAAAGAATTTACCCGATTTTTGCTCGTTATGTGCAAAACATGTCAATGCAAACATACATAATTAAAAAGAAAACCTTTCCATAAGTGGTCAAAAAAGTGGTCGGTACTTAATCGCTTTTACTGGCTTATTTCCAGGCAAAACAGCCATTTAAAGCTGACCACGAATAAGCTTCATTCGTGGTCAAAAAAGTGGTCAGAATAAATGCGGAAAATTCGCAAAGCCGCAGCGGGTGGGGCTTCGCGGCTCTGTATCCTTTAGTAGCGTACTAAAGGAGTACCCGGTACTTCCGGATGCAGGATTTTATTTTGCCAGTTATGGAAGGATACAAAATCCGGCTACAGGAGGCACGTCGCATCGCCGCTGCTTTTCTTTCCGGATGTGATAGGGGATACGGATATCCGCGCAGAAAGGGCGGCGTGGCGAAGCTATGCCCTTTTCACGAATTTTGGGAGGTGGAAGAGATGGAAGTACAGCTGTATGAGCACAATCAGGCTGCCTATGATGCGGCAGTGGAACTGATGGCGCAGACAGGGAAAGCAGCCATCATCCACCCGACCGGTACAGGAAAATCGTTCATTGGATTCCGGCTTTGTGCGGACCATGCAGGGCAGAAGATTCTCTGGATTTCCCCTTCGGAATATATTTTCAAAACCCAGATGGAGAACCTGAAAGCTGCTACCGGCGGGGAAATTCCGGACAATATTACATTCTGTACATACGCAAAACTTACATGGATGGAAGAAGAGGAGATGGCTGCAATCTGTACAGATGACGAACCCGCGGCACTGTCAGCGGAGAATATGCCGTCAGGAGATATGTCGGACAGCAGCCGTAAGGGCGAGAATAAAGCGCCTGCATTTATTATCCTGGATGAGTTCCACCGCTGCGGCGCACAGATGTGGGGGCAGGGAGTACAGAAACTGCTGACCATTTTCGCGGGTACGCCGATCCTCGGGCTTTCTGCGACCAATATCCGTTACCTTGATAACCGTAGGGATATGGCAGAGGAGCTTTTTGACGGAAATATCGCGTCAGAAATCACCCTTGGTGAGGCAATCGTCAGGGGCATATTAAATCCGCCCAAATATGTGCTTTCGGTTTATTCCTGGCAGAATAGCCTGGAGAAATATGAACAACGCGTAAAAACGACAAGGAACCGGGTTGTCCGGGATACTGCCGAACGGTACCTGGAAGAACTGAAACGCGCCCTGGAAATGTCGGAAGGTCTGGATGAAATTTTCGATAAACACATGAAAAACCGGACAGGAAAATATATTGTTTTTTGTTCCAGCAAGGAGCACATGGATGAGATGATGGGGCACCTGGAATGGTTTGCAAAGGTGGATCCGCATCCACATGTTTATTCGCTTTATTCAAACGATCCCGGCTCAGACCAGGCATTCGACGATTTCCGTGCAGACAGTGATACGTCCCACCTGAGGCTCCTTTATTGCATTGACGCACTAAATGAGGGAATCCATGTGGAAGGCATCAGTGGGGTCATCCTGTTGCGCCCGACCGTATCCCCCATTATTTACAAACAACAGATCGGGCGTGCACTTTCCGCCAGCAAAAGCACGGATGCCATTATTTTCGATATCGTTTTGAACCTGAATTGTCTTGATAGTATAGGCTTGATAGAGGAGGAAATGCAACTGGTCACCTCCTACTACCGTGATCTCGGGGAGAGCGAGTATATCGTAAACGAGCACTTCCGCATCATCGATGAGGTGAGGGACTGCCGGGAACTGTTCAGCAAGCTGAACGATACGCTCTCTGCCTCCTGGGATTTGATGTACAGCCTGGCAAAGGCTTATTACGAGGAGCACGGAAACCTGGATATGCTCGCGAGCTATAGGACTGAGGATGGTTATCCCCTTGGGCATTGGGTTGCCACCCAAAGGGGGATCAGGAAAGGGAAAACGCATGGCTGTCTGACAGCGGAGAGGATCCGGAAACTGGACGCCATCGGTATGTCCTGGGAGTCCGTCCCGGACAGGCAGTGGGAGAAAAGCTACCGTGCCGCAAAGGAATATTATGGGGAACACGGGAATTTGAACGTTACCTGGAATTACGTGACCAAGGAAGGAATCCATCTCGGTGAATGGCTCAATACCCTCCGCTGCTGTAAAAAGACGGGTGCAAGACAGAATTATCTGACCGAGGAACGGGCAAAAAAAATGGATGAGATCGGGATGATCTGGGGCAAGTATGATTATTTTTGGGAACGGAATTATCAGGCTGCCGCCGCCTATTATAAAGAGCATGGAAACCTGAATCTCCCTGTCAGTTACGTAAACGCAGACGGGATAAAGCTAGGCAGCTGGGTCTGGCGAATCAGGAAAGAGCGGAATAAGAACAGTCAGAATCGCGAAAGGGAAGACCAGAAAACCCTGACGGAGGAACAGATCCGCCGCCTCGACCAGATTGGCATGGTCTGGGATCATTCCAATGAATCCAAATGGGAAAAAGGTTATCGGGAGGCAGAAGCATACGCCGCTGTACACGGGAACCTGCTAGTCCCAGCAAGATATGCGACGGAGGATGGCTTCCGGCTTGGCAACTGGATCAGTAACCAAAGGCACCAGTTCCAGAAAAATAAGCTGTCAGAGCAGCGGATTGCAAAACTGGATGCGCTTGGCATGGCGTGGCAGGCACCGGCCTGGAAGAATCACTACCAGCTGGCAAAAACCTGGTACGAGGAACACGGGTCGCTTGCCATACCGCAGAATACCGTCATCGATGGCGTCTGGATCGGAAAATGGCTTGTCATGCAAAAGAAGGCTCTGGAGGAAGGAAAACTGGACGAAGGGCAGAAAAAACTGCTGTCTGAGCTTCCAATGGAGGAAGTTGCGAAAAAAAAGAAAGCGCCTGGCAATGGTTGCCGGAAAACGGGGACCTGAAAAACCAGCATTTTTTAATGCCATTGAGTTTCTGAAATATACGGTTTCACCCAACTTTTTACAAAAGAGAAAGCAGGGATTCAATGGCAGTAAAAAGTGCTGGAAGGCCGGGCTTAAGACAAAAGGGAAGTGAGTTATGTATCGAAAAGAAACGGAAGGCTGGTTAAAGCATTACGATTTTATTTTACTTGACATTATCTGCCTCCAGCTTGCATTTGCCCTGGCCTACGCGGCCAGCGGGCAAGGGTGGAACCCTTACAAAGAAATTCTGTACAGAAATATGGCGATCTTCCTGACGCTTACCGATCTGCTGGTTATTTTTTCAATGGATACCTTAAAAGGCGTGCTGAAGCGTAATATGCACGCAGAACTTCTTTTCACTTTCCGCCATGTCATTTCCCTGCTTGCTTTGTCTGCTGTATATCTGTTCATCCTGCAGCAGGGCGGAGCATATTCCCGGCGGGCATGGCTTCTAACCCTCATTTTCTACGCTGCTTTTACTTTGATCTCCCGCCTGCTGTGGAAACGCTTCCTGATGCAAAAAAGGGCATCCGGAGGAGAACGCTCGCTGCTGATCGTGACCTCTTCCGATATTGCAGAGGACGTAATTAAAAACATTAAAGAAAATAATTACGCGGGATATACCATCGCTGGCGCAGTGCTGACGGATGACGGGGAAAACGCACTGGCTTATCAGGAAGCGGCTGCGGCGCAGGATAATAGCCGGGTAGCACAGAAAAATTCTCAGGAGGCACAGGCAGGGAAAATGTTAGAAAAAAGGGGACGGCGTGTAAGCTCGATTGCAGGTGTTCCCATCGTATCGAGCAGCGAGAAAGCGGCGATGTATGTCTGCAAAGAATGGATCGATGAAGTCATTGTCGTTCCATCCGATCACGCACCATTCCCGCAAAAGCTGATGGATGAGCTGCAGAAAACCGGCGTCACCATCCACCTGAACCTCGCAAAGGGATCCAACGAGCCTGGCAAAAAGCAATTTGTCGAAAAGGTTGGCGGCTACACGGTACTCACTACCAGCATCAACTATGCTTCGGCAAAGCAGCTCCTGCTGAAACGGGCCATGGATATCCTGGCGGGCGTGATCGGCTGTATTTTGACCGGAATCATCTTTGTTTTTGTAGCCCCTATCATCTATATAAAATCGCCCGGCCCGATCTTCTTTTCGCAGGAGAGAGTCGGGAAAAACGGCAGAAAATTCAAGTTGTACAAATTCCGCTCCATGTACCTGGATGCAGACGAACGAAAAGCCGATCTGATGAAAGAAAATAAGATGGCTGACGGCAAGATGTTCAAAATGGATTTCGACCCCAGGGTCATCAGTAATAGAATTCTTCCAGACGGAACAAAGAAAACCGGATTTGGACAGTTTCTGCGGAACAGAAGTCTGGATGAATTTCCGCAGTTTTTCAACGTACTCAAAGGGGACATGTCCCTGGTCGGCACCAGACCGCCGCTGGTCGGAGAAGTCTCCGAATACGAACTCCATCACAGGGCACGGCTGGCTATCAAGCCAGGCATCACAGGTATGTGGCAGGTCAGCGGGCGGAGCGATATCACAGACTTTGAAGAAGTCGTTAGGCTTGATAAACAGTACATTAGCGATTGGAACATATGGCTCGATATCAAAATTTTGTTTAAAACTGTGTGGGTCGTCCTGTTTCGAAAAGGAGCGGAATAAAAGGGATACCTTAGGACGGGGACTTGGAGCAATGCATAATGGATGCGTAATTGAAAAGACGCAGGTAAGTCGATGAGAATGGAAGAAACGTAAAATTAGTGGCGCGAAAATTCCACAGACAAAAGTTCAATACAATTCTCGCAGTCATAAAGAAGTAGGTCCGAGTGGGAAACGGGAGCGTTATCATGCGTTGTATCCCGTATCTGAATCCGGAAGAGAATCGGTCTCTGACGGATTGAATAAGGGCTCATCGGGATCGGGATCCCAAAAACCATCATCAGCGTGATGCCTGACATCCGGATCTGGATTGTCCCGCGCAGAGACGGTAGAACATAAATAAACTGGCTCTACCGTAAAACATGGTGATTTTTAAGAGGAAATGGCTTAATTACAAGTAAAACAGGCTGTTTCAATTCTGTAAAGACTAAAAAAGGGCATGCTACCGCTAACCTGACGATAGAGAGGCTTAGAAAGATGAAAAATATGGAGCTATTACAATCGAATGCACGTTCACCTGATGGCGATAGGAAGGACCGAGATGGTCCTTTTTGAGTGGGGTTTTTGAAGTATCTCACCTCTTTTCATGAGACAAATTAAATAAAACCGTATCATAGACGCGGAGATGATTAACGATGATCCTGAACTTCATATTCATCGCAATAATGGATACCGTGACTATGTAGAAGTCCTTCAAGGTAGTCGATATAGTTTCGTAGACGTGTGATTTCATGCCAGTTTCCATGGGAGAGTTCTTCAGAATCATGGAGTGAAACCATAGCTATCTGGTATTCCATCCAGATGCCGCAGCAACGTGCCCGGTCACATGGACATTCACCATGTGCACAACGAACATGAGGGACATGGATGCATTCGTCAGGATGAAGGGGAAGATGGTCATTAGTAGTATTCATAATTCGATGACTCCTTTCTTTTCACTGAGTATCTGGTTAAAGGTACTGGCAGGTGAGTGATTAAGATGGATTGTGCCACAGACGAGCAGGAGACGCTTGCGGAGATTTTCAAAGCTGCGTAGGCCATAGGAAATGCGCTTGTATACTTTGATTTTATTATTCAGGCCTTCTGCGATGCCATTCGTATGACCGCTCTTCCATGTGTTCTGAATATAGCCGCGCCAGTGTTGCAGGGTGTTTGCAGCTGACAATATCTCAGGAACCTCAGATGATGTTGCACGATACAGCCAGTCAGTGAACTGTACGCGCTTGTGGGCATACGAATCCATATCGATAATCGCGAGATACTCTTGGAGGCGGTCATACATCTCGCAGATGTCAGGATAAAGATCCAGGATATTTTCAAGCCGCGCCTGCTTTTTTGTGTACTGTGTACCCCAATTGCTGGCTTTGTTGGCTTCCTTTGTCTTGAGAATATAGGAAGAATCCTTGCGGTATTTGACGCAACCATCAGAATCCTCTGCCTCTTCCAGTTCATTCTGAATGCGTCGGCGGATATCGTCCATCGCGTCATTAAGGCAGTTGACTACGTGGAAGGAGTCAATACAGATAACAGCATTTGGGAAACATTTTTTTGCAACACTCATGAACCCTGAGTGCATGTCACAACAGAAGTATTCCACTTTGGAACGTTCCTCTTTGGAATAGCGCATGAAGTAGTCAGTGAGATATTCCTTTGTAATGATGTGCAGGACATCAATGAGTACTTTGGCGGAACCATCTGAGATGTTGCACTGAAATTTATTGGTGATCCAGCGCTTTGTCTCCGGATCGCGGACACCAGTATCGCCTTTAAATTCGTCTACACACATGACATGGGGAAGAGCCTCGGGCGGCCGGAAAGAGATGATATCGAAAACGCTGAAGACAACATCATCGGGAACCAGCTCTTTTCTGGCGATCTCCTGAACGGAGACCATTTCGGTCAGCTGGAGACAGATGTCTACGACAAGCGTGTTGGTCATATGGAGCCGGTCATGGATCCATTCGACAGGCTCATAGTAGGAAGTGTCGCACTCCTTGCAAAGGAAACGGCGTTGATGGAAAGTGACGAAAACAGAGTGGTTTGAAGACGGAACATGTCTGACAGTCCTGTCTTTGCCGGAGTCCTTTATAACGCAGTGGTGGGAGCCGCAACAGGGACAGGTGCGTTCCAGTTGATTGGGAAGGATCACAGAGACATCAATACGATTCTCAGCGGGATGCTCGACGGTTGATCTGATTTTGACATCGGGCGGGAGTTGATAGGTGCGATTGTTGCTTACATATCTGGCCATACTTTTTACCTCCTGTATAAGATTTTGTTTGGTCGCAAAAGTTATAGCACGGGTAGAATGCTATGGCTAGATATTTAAACAACATATTTACCGGAAGACACAGGGTGTCAGACTCATCCTGTCAATCGCTTGGCTGATATACATCGGATTCAGGATGGTCTGTCAAGGCCGCCGCAGGCGTTCATATAGCCTTGGCAGGGATACGCTGATGCCAACGGTGGGCAGGTGCAGAGCTGTTAAGCGGCTAAGGGCAGTATTTTCAGGAGGATGTTAATACAAATGAATGTGAGCATATTTCAGGATGAAATGCTAAGCGGAGATCTTATACCTACATAGGGTATACACCAGAAAAAACGGAAGGACTACCGAAAAACGTGGTGATGGGATGAAAACACCAGGAGTAGCGGTAGATTTTGAACGTCACCAGTAATAGCGGAAGAGCTACCGAATAACATGGTGAAACACCATGGAAAGCGGAAGAATCACCACGAAAAACGGAAGAACCAATAAACTCAGCTTAACTATTCTTTATAAAAGAAAGTGGCGAAAATGAGCGAAATTGTTGGTGTGTATAGACTGACAATGAAGAGCAATTCTGATAACTTCCGGCAAAGTAGCATCCAAGGTGTAATGAAGCGGATCAAGGCAAAGGGTGAAGGAGATATAATAGGGACAACCAAGAAAAAGCCTTTATTTACAAGAAATTTCGGCTTGGCTTAGTCTCTTTAGAACTGGTTTTTATGTAGAGGTTGGGCGAGCCGGAATATCCGGTAAATAATGTGAGTGGCTTTTGGTTGCTCCGTTTTGACCCAATCGAACGAGCATAAAAATCAGATAAGGAGGTAAGGCTGAGCCTGCGGCCGATATGCAAATAGCATATTGACTATGGGCTTATTGTCGTTCCAAGGAAAGATTACGAATATTTGGGAGAAAGAATTTAGGATGAGGGGGATATCTAAAAAAATGAATAAAGAAAAGAATGCTCATCTTAAAATTGCAATGCTGGGTCATAAGACCGTTCCAGCTATAGACAGTTCTCGTGGAGGCATAGAAGTTGTGGTAGAAGAGCTTGCCCCCAGATTGGTTGAGATGGGGTGTGAAGTGACCTGCTATAACAGAACTGGATGTGATAATGGCGGGTTGAAAGAATACAAGGGAGTTAAGCTGAAACCGGTGTTCACGATACATCGGAAAGGACTCGCGACGATGACATCCTCCATCTTCGCTACGCTCAAGGCTACCTTCGGTGGATATGATGTTATCCATTTTCACGCAGAAGGTTCCTGCGCCATGCTGTGGT
>Ga0192281_1010_pt1 | contig 15868 bp, 9 predicted proteins | sample Koala_Koa22_C3_FD_131254 | JGI IMG/M metagenome (GOLD analysis project Ga0192281, IMG submission 131254) | Enriched cells from koala feces incubated with labeled cellulose particles, San Francisco Zoo, California, United States - Koala_Koa2-2_C3 ...
CATTAATGGAGAAGTATTTGGCGTCTGGTTCCTGATCGGCGCTGCGCTTGTATTCTGGATGCAGGCTGGCTTCGCAATGGTAGAGGCGGGATTTACACGGGCGAAAAATACCGGTAACATCCTCATGAAGAACCTGATGGATTTCTGTATCGGAACCATTATGTTCATTCTGATTGGTTTTGGACTGCTGCTTGGTGAAGATCTGGCTGGCTTCATTGGAAAACCGGGATTTGACATTTTCACGAGCTATCAGGATTTTGACTGGTCGAACTTCGTATTCAACCTGGTGTTCTGCGCGACGACCGCTACGATCGTTTCCGGAGCCATGGCGGAACGTACCAAGTTCTTATCGTATTGTATTTACTCAGCGGTTATTTCCGCGCTGATCTACCCGATCGAAGCACACTGGATCTGGGGCGGCGGCTGGCTTGCCCAGATGGGCTTCCATGATTTCGCCGGTTCCTGCGCCATTCATATGGTCGGCGGTATCTCCGCTCTGATCGGTGCGAAAATTCTTGGACCGCGTATCGGAAAGTTTGAGAAAGATAAATCCGGCAACATCACAAAGGTAAACGCTTTCCCGGGACACAACCTCCCGCTCGGCTGCCTTGGCTGCTTCATCCTCTGGCTTGGCTGGTATGGCTTTAACGGCGCTGCCTGTACAAGTGTAGAACAGCTTGGTTCTGTTTTCCTGACCACAACAGTCGCTCCGGCTACCGCGACGGTCGTATGTATGATTTTCACCTGGATTAAATATGGCAAGCCGGATGTTTCCATGTGCCTGAACGCTTCCCTGGCAGGCCTGGTAGCAATCACCGCTCCCTGTGATGTGACGGACTGCTTCGGCGCTCTGGTCATCGGCGCGGTTGCCGGACTGCTCGTTGTATTCGGCGTTTGGCTTCTCGACAATAAGCTTCGCATCGACGACCCGGTCGGCGCGGTTGCGGTGCATATGATGAATGGTATCTGGGGTACGATCGCGGTTGGTCTGTTTGCTACCACCTCCGCTCCGGGCAATGACACGCTCACCGGCCTGTTTTACGGCGGCGGCTTCAGCCTTCTCGGAAAACAGCTGACCGGCTTTGTAGCTGTGGCAGCCTGGACCGCGGTAACCATCACCATTACCTTTTCCATCATCAAAGCCATCTTTGGTCTGCGCGTTTCTGAGGAAGAAGAAATCCTTGGTCTGGACGCGACCGAGCATGGCCTGCCAAGCGCATATGCGGGCTTCAGTATCATGGATGTATCCAATACTTCCATGAGCATCAATGCCAATACAGAGCTTGGCAATGATGACTATGTAACTGCTTCAAAGGCACAGAAGGATGCGGCGGTCAAAGTGGTCAAAGCTCCGGCTTCCGATACCGGCATTTACAAGGTATCGATTATTGCCAGACTGTCCCGCTATGATGTGCTGAGAAAGGCCATGAACGACATCGGCGTAACCGGCATGACTGTGACCCAGGTTATGGGCTGCGGTATCCAGAAGGGTGCGGGCGAGAAATACCGTGGAGTAGAGCTCGACGCGACTCTGCTTCCGAAGGTAAAGGTCGAAATTATCGTCGGCAACCTGCCGGTAGATACGGTCATTGAAACCGCTAAGAAAGCGCTTTACACCGGCCACATCGGCGATGGCAAGATCTTCGTCTATGGCGTAGACAGGGTTGTAAAGGTACGTACTGGTGAGGAAAACCTGGCGGCGCTCAACGACGTAGAGTAAGTGCAGCTGCATCCATGACAGGCAATTGTAAAAGTAACATCTGTGCACAGCCCCCTTGCGCACAGCAAAGGCTCCGGCGTAAAAGCCGGAGCCTTTCTTTATGCGCAGGGCTGCGAGAGGTATTTTCCGGCTGTCGCCGGACGCAGCCCGCGCGGCGAGTAGAAGCCAGAAGGCTGCCTCCTACTCGATCGCAGGGTCGCGCATAGAATGACAGCTACGCATTTAATTCCGTCGCCGCCCCATAAAAAATCATCGATAGCATTCCCGGTCCGGTGTGCGCACCGATCACCGGGCAAAGCATGGTAATCCGCACATCCGCGTCCGGATTGATTTTCAGCACCATTTCTTTAAGCTCCGCCGCCGCATCCTTGCAGTCCGCGCAGCAGATATAAACCGCATTGCCAAATTTCGTATCATATCGATCCTTATAGTAATCCGCCAGAGCACGCATTGCCTGACGGCTGCCCCGCTTTTTCGCCACGGATACCAATTTCCCCTGCGCGTCAATGGTCAGCAGCGGCTTGATGTTCAATGCGGAGCCGACAATCGCTGTCGCCGCAGAAATGCGTCCGCCGCGGCGCAGGTAAACCAGGTCTTCCACCATAAACCAGTGGTTGAGATAGGTGAGATTCTCCCGCAGCCAGGCTGCGTTCTCCTCCAGCGTCATCCCCGCCTCGCGGTTTTTCGCCGCTGACTCGGCAAGCATCCCCATGCCGCCGGTCGCAGAAAGACTGTCTATGACCTCAATATCCACGTCAGGGTACTGCTCTTTCATCGTCCTGGCCGCCAACAGCGCAGACTCGTAGGTCTTGCTCAGGCCGCTCGAAAGGGCGATATACAGAATCGAAGTACCCGCTTTCACACAAGGGCCAAAGGTCTCCTCGTATTGAAAGGGCGTAATCTGGCTGGTCTTTGTCGCTACATTCTGGCGCATACTCTCATAAAAATAATGCATCCGCTCGTCGCTCTCCGGCCCCGTCTCGAGGAACGTCTCGCCGCCGAGCACGTATTCCATCGGAACAAAGCGAATTCCATAGTGTTCCGCTATTTTCGGATCAATATCCAAGGACATATCTACAAATATTTCGTAATTCATATTCTTTTCCTCTCGCCGGTATATACTCTGCCTGCCAGAATCACTGTCATTTCATCTAACGCAGGCAGCCCCACTTGCTGCCATCACTGATTACAGGTCACATCCTGACCAAATTTACTTTATTATCTCTACAGGTGTGACCAGTAATTCTCACTATACTATATCTCAAATCTTCTGTCAACGGTACTGCTCTGTGCTTTCCATCAGTGCGCGGTCGCCAGTCTGCTGCTGTGCTGCCCATGCTTTTTTTCTTTTGAAACCCTGCCGATCTCTGCCGCATGGCTGTCGCCTTTCGCATTCATGATCAGCATCTGCAGACGATTCTCGATGTTCGCGAAGCTGACATCCGGGTCATAGTCAAGCGGCAGAATCTGCGCATCCGGGTAGAGTTCCTTCAGCTTCTTAGAGATACCGCGGCCGACCACATGGTTCGGCAGGCAGCCAAAGGGCTGCAGGATGACAAAGGCTCGGCAGCCTTTCTTCGCGTGATGCAGAATCTCACCCGGAATCAGTACGCCCTCGCCTGCGTCAAAAGTGTGATGGATGATCGGGTCACTGTCATGTACCAGCTCCGGCAGCCGGGCCGGACGCTCGTAGAGCGGGTGCTCACACGCGATGGAGTCAGAAACATTATGTGCAAAATCAAACACTTCATTCACAGTGGCAGGCCACGCCTTCTCCGTCAGCTTCCGATCCAGATGGTATTCTTTGTTCTGGGCATCCTGATAGAAGTAGGTTTTCTGAATGACGTCCGTCATCTTCGCCTCAATGATCTCAAACCCGTTCTTTTCCAGATAATCTTCAATATCATGGTTCGCGCCCGGGTGGAAGTTCAGCAGGTATTCCCCGACAATCAGTACGCGCGGCTTCGGGTGGGAACGGTCATAGTCAATATTTTTCATAAGCTCGATTCCCTTTTTAAAGCCGTGCCGCGCCCCGTTCAGGCCATGCTTTTCCAGACCGAAGATCAGCTCATCCATCGCCGCCTCGAACGCGCGGTTCGCGCTGCCCGGCACCTTCTCATACGGACGGATCTTGCGCAGCAGCTCCTCCAGCTCATCAATCATTGGCAGGCAGAAGGCGATCTTTATGGACGCCAGCATGCTCAGCTTATATCCCGGATGAATGTTGTGGTAGTCTACGTCATCGTTCGTCAGTATCGGCACATGTGCATATCCGGCATCATCCAGCGCCTTGCGCAGAAGCGCGCTGTAATGCGTCAGACGGCAGTCGCCGATGTATTTCGCCATCGCGATGGTGACGTCTTTGTCGTCATATTTGCCGCTCCGCAGTGCGGCAAGCGCTTCCCCGATCACGATCTGCGCCGGGAAACAGATATCATTATGTACATACTGCTTGCCAAGATGAATCGCTTCCTCACGGCCAATGTCAAGCGGCTCTGCTTTCATATGATGCTGGCTTCCCATCGCGGCGGCCATCAGGCGTGCAAACGCGTGGGAGGTGTTGGGCACAAGCAGGATTTTTTCCTTCCGGTCTGCTTTGGTAAACTTGACCGGATACGGATCCGGCAGCTCATGTACCTGCAGTGCCTCCTTTTTGCGGCGGCGCATCTCCACAGTCTCCACAAAGGAGCGGACACGGATGCGCAGCGGCCCCTGGATATCACTCTCATCCACCTTCAGAACCAGCGGCGTCTTGCCCGAGATCTCCTTCATCAGTCGGATAATCTCATCCGACAGATAGGCGTCATGGCCGCAGCCGAAGCTGACAATCTGCACATATTCCAGGTGCTCACTCTGCGCCGCGAGAATCGCGGTAGAGAGCATCCGCGCGTGGTAATTGTTTACAATATCCAGACGGCTCCTGCTCAGATCTACCTTCTCGATGCCAGGCACAGAATCCGCGGTCAGCACCGGGATACCAAGACTTGTAAACATCTCCGGCAGGTCGTGATTGACCAGCGCGTCGTTCTGATAAGGACGCGACGCCAAAACCACCGCATAACGTCCTTCTTTTTCCACCTGGTCGATAATCTCCTGGCCAGCCTTTTTCAGTTCGCGGGAAAAGGTCTCCTGCGCTTCGTCTCCGGCCGCGATTGCCTGCATCGTCTCTTCCGCCGGAATACCGAAAGTCTCCTCCATGTATTGCGTTAGCTGATGATTCCGGTCCGTCGTCTTATGCCAGTGGAACAGCGGCGCGTCAAACGGAATCCCCCAGCGTTTTTCCGGATTATCCGAATTGCGGATGACGATCGGGTAGCCCTTCACTACCGCACACATGGACTCACTCGTCTTCTCGGTATTCTCCGAATTCACCGTCGTGATCGAAAGCATGAAAATGCGATCCACAGAACCGTCCTTATTATTTTTTCCTTTCTCCACCAGGTTCCGGATATGTCCGTGTACCAGCTTTGCCGGAAAGCAAACCGTATCCGAAGTCACTGCGGAAAGGCCGTTCTCATAAATCTTTCGCGTGCTCTTATCCGAAATCCGTACCCCAAATCCAAGCGATTTCCAGAATGTCGTCCAAAACGGCATCGTCTCCCAGAAGGAAAGCACACGGGGGATGCCGATCGTAATGCCGCGCTCCTCTTTGTATATTTTCGGATATGGATACTCGCGGAACAAAAGCTCCTCGCGCAGCCGGAACAGATTTGGCACCCGTTCCTTTTCCGCTTTCTTTTCTTTCAGCTGTTCGCGCACGCCCGCATCCTTCGGATCGCCCAGGATTTCCCCCCGCTCACAGCGATTGTTTGTAATCCAGGAATTCCCGTTCGAGAAACGGACAATCGTGCGCTTACAGTGGTTCGCACAGAATGGGCATGGCGAATTTGATTCCTGCGTATAAGAAAACTGCTCAATCGCATCCAGGCCGATGAAAGTACGCTGAAAACCATCTGCAGCAGCGATTCCCGAAAGCGGCTCTTCGCGCAGCGAATGATCATGGACAGAGCCGTCTGCTGCCTGTTCCAGCCGACTCACACTCTCCGCCATGGAAGCTTCACAATGCTCCTTTGTCAGCAGTGCCGCACCGATCGCGCCCATCAGCCCCGGATACGGCGCCCGTGTCACCTCACGGCCGGTATATTGCTCCAGTGCGCAGAGCACCGCGTCATTCTGGAAGGTGCCGCCCTGCACGACTATCGTATCGCCGAGGGAATCCAGGTTGGAGATGCGGATGACCTTGGTAAAAACATTTTCTATAATGGACCGGCAAAGCCCCGCCATAATGTCGCCGGACTGCTTACCATTTCGCTGCTCTGTGACAATGCTGCTGTTCATAAATACCGTACAGCGGCTGCCAAGAACCGCCGGATGCTGCGAGGCAAAAGCGGTCTTCGCAATCTCCTTCACCGGAATGTGCAGCGAAGACGCAAAATTCTCCAGGAATGAACCGCAGCCGGAAGAACAGGCTTCATTGACGACAATATTCGTCACAATTCCGTGATCCACCCAGATGGCTTTCATATCCTGTCCGCCAATATCCAGAATAAAAGTGGCGTTATCCACATACTTTGCCGCCGCTCTGGCATGCGCGACGGTCTCTACCATATGACACTCCGTACTCCAGGCCTTTGAAAACAGCATCTCGCCGTACCCGGTCGACCCGGCCGCGATGATCGAAAGCTCTGCCCCGGCCGCGCGGTAGCGGTCGCGGATCGCAAGAATGGCTCTCTTTGCGACCATCAGAGGCTCGCCCTCATTCGGCGAATAGAAGGAATCCAGAATGTTCTCCTTCTCGTCCATCAGAACAAATTTTGTCGTTGTGCTGCCGGAATCAATTCCCAGATACGCACGGACCGTCTCTCCCGGCTGCGGCTGGTAAGGCCTACATTCCTCCAGCACATGGCGTGCCAGAAAGCGTTCCTGTTCCTCTTCCGATGAGAAATACGGCTTCGACGGGTCATACGTCCCCACAGCCGCAGTCGGTGTGGCAACTCCTGCGGCGCCTTCAAACGCGCAGGAATCCGCCGCAGCGGATGACTTCGCCTGCCCGTCATGCTCCTGCTCCAAAGCACCATCCTTCAAAGAATGCGTTTTCGCAGACGAATCCGCCTGCTGCCGGCCGAAAGGAGAAGTATTCTCCAGCCGTTCACGCAGCTGCTCCGGCGTGTATTCTGATGTACGCGCGGCAAACATCGTCTCAAGCGACAGCGCCGCGCCATAAGCAATCATGATCTCCGGCCGCTCCGGAATCAGCGTCTCTTCCGGGGAGAGTCCCAGCCGTTCGGCAAACACGCCGATCAGCCGCGGGTTAAAGGTCAGCGGCCCGCCTTCAAAAACAACCGGTTTTTCAATATCCAGTCCCTGCGCCAGACCACCTATCGTCTGCTTCGCGATCGCGTGAAACGCCGACAGCGCCAGATCCTGCCGGGAAACGCCCTGGTTCAGCAGCGGCTGAATATCTGTCTTCGCGTACACGCCGCACCGTCCGGAAATATCATAGACACAGGTGCCCTGCTCCGCGAGGGCATTAAACTCCTCCACCGGCGTCTTTAAAACCTTTGCGATCTCATCGATAAACGCGCCTGTGCCGCCCGCGCAGCTGCCATTCATGCGCATATCACCCACATTCAGCGCTCCCGTCGCAGCATCGCGATGAAAGAAAATCATCTTCGCGTCCTGTCCGCCCAGCTCAATCGCCGTCCCTACCTCATTATAATAGGATCGAAGCGCAATGGAATTTGCCACAACCTCCTGTATATAAGGAACACCCAGCCGCTTCGCGACCTCACCGCCGCCTGAACCGGTCAGGGCCAGGCGCAGCACGGCGTCCGGAAAATTCTCCTTAAAAGCGTCGAGCGCAAGGCACACACTGTGTACCTGCGCTGCGTTATGTCGTCTGTAATCGGAATATAAAATCTGTTTTGTCCCCGGATCCGTCACAACAATCTTCGTCGTCGTAGACCCTACATCAACGCCAACCCGAAGCGGCTGGGAACCTGATGTTTTCTTTGGCATATCTTCACTGCTCCTTCATTCAAAAACCTGTCATTTTTTGTCCGCTCATTGTATTTTAACATGAGGCAAGGCTATGTCAAGTGAAAAAACCATAACTTTACGTTGCTTTTTTTTTCCATTCTGTTGTATCATGCACTCTAACGGATGAATCCGTCCGAAATAATTACTACATAACATTTTGTTGAAAAAGAGGAGATGATCTTTTGGCATCGGATGACGCCAGTGGGCTACTACTGATTGTACTGCTTATTTTATTCTTTTTATCCGCTTTCTTTTCTTCCGCGGAAACTGCATTAACGACCGCAAACCGGATTCGCCTGCAGTCGCTTGCGGATGAGGGGGATAAGCGTGCTCTTACTGTTCTCAAAACGGTGGCAAACCGTTCCAAACTTCTGAGTACCCTTTTGATCGGAAATAACCTTGTGAATAACTTTCTCTCCGCTCTGACCGCGTCCCTGGCAATCAAACTGGTCGGAGATGGTTCCGTCAGCATCGCAACCGCTGTCCTTACGGTTCTGATCCTGATCTTTGGAGAAATCACGCCGAAGACCATCGCTTCCAATTATCCGGAAAAGCTGGCTCTGGTATATTGTCCGGTTATCAGTGTGCTGATGAAGGTGCTGACGCCGGTCATTTATATCATCAATTCCGTCTGTCGGCTGCTGCTTCTGCCTTTTCATATTGACCTGGAAGGCTCTATGGAACCAGTGACCGAGCAGGAGCTGCGCACGTTCGTCGATGTCAGCCATCAGGAAGGCGTAATTGAGAAAGAAGAACGTGAGATGATCTACAACGTAGTAGATTTCGGGGACTCCCTGGTCAAGGACGTCATGGTTCCGCGCTCAGAGGTGGTTATGATCAGTGATACAGACACCTATGACGAGATCAAACAGACCTTCCGCAGTGAAAAATACTCGCGGCTCCCGGTTTATCATGAGGATCCGTCGCACGTTGTCGGCATCCTGAATATCAAAAAATTTTTCTGCTACGACGGCGGATGGGACTTTTCCCTGGAGGAAGCCATGTACAAGCCCCATTTCTCCTACGAATTCAAAAAGACTGCTGATCTGCTGGATTCCATGCGGGAAGACTCCGCCAGTCTGTCTGTGGTGCTGGACGAGTACGGTGAAACCGTCGGCATTGTCTCTCTGGAAGATTTGCTCGAAGAGATCGTAGGGGATATCCGGGATGAATACGACGAGGATGAGGCCAATCAGATCCGCAAAATCTCCGACCGCGAGTATCAGATCGAGGGATCCGTCAAGCTGGATGATATCAATGACACACTCGGCCTGTCTCTGGAATCCGAAGCCTGCGACTCCATCGGCGGTCTCGTCATCGAGCTGCTTGACGATCTGCCGGAAGAACAGGACACCGTCACCATGGAGGATGGCACCCAGCTTCTGGTGTTGAAAATGGAAGAGAATAAGATTGAGCTTGTAGAACTGCTGCTGCCGGAATCCGCGGCAGATACAGCTGAAGAAGAAGAAACGGCAGCCAGCGAAATTGGATGATGAGTCGTTCGGAGAACTTTTCTATTGGACAAAGATGCCGCCAGCCTTTCAAGGTTAGCGGCTCTTTTATGCACAGACCGGGCAATGTGTTTTGCGGCTTATGCCGCACCCGACCTGCACGAGCGGATAGGGTGAGAAGACTCCCCTATCCGATTTTATTTTCTCCAGGTTCCTCTCGAGAACAGGATCAGCATCGGATACACCTCCAGGCGTCCTGCCAGCATGTCAAAAATCATAACCAGCTTTGAAAGATAAGAAAACCCGCTGAAATTTCCGGTTGGTCCTACGACCTCCAGTCCAGGTCCAATGTTGTTCAGGGTCGCCGCTACCGCGGTAAAATTCGTCGTAAAATCATAATTATCAATCGATACAATCAAAAGAGACAGAGCAAACACTGCCGCGTACGCGACCAGAAACACATTCACGGACCGCACCGTAGTCTGCTCAATCACATGCCCGTCAATCTTCTGCTTCCGTACATGGTGCGGATGCAGAATCACATCCAGCTCATTCCGGATTGAGCGAACCAGAATCATGATACGCTGCACCTTAATGCCGCCGCCGGTGCTGCCCGCGCAGGCACCGATGCACATCAGAATTACCAGAATCGTTTTCGAAAAGGACGGCCAGAGATTAAAGTCTGTGGTCGCGAAGCCGGTGGTCGTGATGATCGTCGCCACCTGAAACGCCGCCTGCTGAATCGTCTCCAGCACACCGTCAAACATCCCGTAAATGTTGACAGAAATCAGAGCAATCGAAACCAGAATAATCAGCAGGTAAATCCGCACCTCTGTCATCCCGAACGCAGACTTCCACTTCTTCTTCCAGAGCAAATAGTAAAAGCTGAAATTCACGCCAAACAGAATCATAAACAGCGTCGTCACAACCTGCAGATATGTATTATAACTCGCCATACTGTCGTTAAGGATGCCAAAGCCGCCAGTACCCGCGGTGCCAAACACCGTAATCAGAGAGTCAAACAGCGGCATCCCGCCAATCAGCAGAAGAACCAGCATAAGCAGGCTCAGAGCCACATACATCCGATATAAAAGTCCCGCGGTGCCCTTTACCTTCGGCACCAGCTTGCCAACGGACGGACCGGTACTCTCCGCTTTCATCATATACATATTGCCGCCGCCCGCCAGCGGAAGAATCGACATGATAAACACCAGGACACCCATGCCGCCGATCCAATGTGTAAAGCTGCGCCAGAACAACAGGCAGTGCGGCATGGACTCCACGTCCGTGAGGATCGTAGAACCAGTCGTTGTAAATCCGGAGACCGTTTCAAACAATGCGTCAATATAATTCGGAATCGCTCCCGCGATCACAAAGGGCAGCGCTCCGAACGCGCTGAGAACAATCCAGCACAGAGCAACCGCCAGAAACCCTTCCCGCGCATGCATTGTCTTTTTTCTGGGGCTTTTCAGCGTCAGAAGAAGCCCGGCCGCCACGCAAAAGCCCATCCCGGAAAGCAGGGCGAAGCCTTCCCGCTCCCAGTAAATCAGGGCAACAACCAAAGCCGGGAGCATCAGCCCGGCTTCCAATATCAAAACCCATCCAAGTATGTATCGGATTAATTTATAATTCATCTCTGTACTGACCTCTTCGTCTGGACTCTCCCGTCATCCGAAAACAATCTTCTCATGCCAGGATATCCTCAATATCATCCAGTCCTTTCTCCTGTGTAACGATGATAACACTGTCGTCAATCTGCATCCGGTCAGCCCCGCGCGGAATGATCACCTTCCCCTGCCGGTAAATGCAGGCCACCAGGATTCCTTTCCGAATCGGAAGCTCCTGTAACGTAGATTCCGTCACGCGTGATTTTGAACGGATGATAAACTCCAGCGCCTCCGCTTTCCCGTCAATAATCTTATGTAATGTCTCCACGTTGCTTCCGAAAGTGTTTTTCATGGAACGCGCGTAACGGATAATCATTTCCGCTGTGATATCCTTCGGATGAACAATCGTATCCAGATCCAGTTCCCGAATTACCTCATCAAAAGCAATCCGGTTGACCTTCGTTATTATTTTTCTCTGTCCCTCAATCTTCTTTGCGTACAGAGAAATCAGAATATTCTCTTCATCAATATTGGTCAGGGCGGCAAAACTCTCGTACTGCTCCAGACCCTCTTCGAGAAGCAATTCCTTATCCGTGCCGTCTCCATGAACGATCGTCGCTTTCGGGAGCATTTCGCTGAGCGCTTCACACCTCTCATAGCTTTTCTCTATGATCTTGACACGGATGCCCACCGCCTGCAGAAGCACAGTCAGATAATATGCCAGGGGACTGCCGCCGACAATCATGATGTTCTTCACCTGATTGGAAAGGATTCCAATCTGACGGAAAAACTGATTCGCGTCCGAGCTCCCACCCACAATCGCGATCTGATCCTTTTCCTGCAGCACCGTATTGCCATCCGGTATAATCAGGTCCTTCCCCCGCTCAATGGCGCAGATCAGGATATTGCCGTGAATTTTGCGGGACAAATCCGCGATCCGCACCCCGTTCAGCATGGATCCCTCCCGTACCCGGAATTTCAGAATATCCACACGGCTTTTCGCAAACGAATCCACATCAATCGCGGATGGAAATTTCAGGTTCCGCGCAATTTCCAACGCGGCAGCCATATCCGGATTGATAATCATGGAAATACGAAATTTATCCTGGATAAAACCGATCTCCGAATGGTACTCCGGATTACGCACCCGCGCGATGGAATGACATTTCCCGCCATCTTTGGCCATCAGGCAGCAGAGCAGGTTGATCTCATCCGATCCGGTGACCGCGATCAGCAGATCTGCGGTCTCCACCCCCGCTTCCAGCTGGGTCGAGTGGCTCGCGCCGTTGCCAGTGATGCCCATCAGGTCATACTGGCCGGAAACATCTTCTACCAGGTCTTCTTTTTTATCTATGACTGTGACGTCGTTTTCCTCGTCACAGAGCTCTGCAGCCAGGGTTGTGCCCACCTTGCCCAGACCGACAATAATGATCTTCATACGTTATCTCCCGTTATTACACAGTAAATCCCCATGCAGCTGTTCTTACTGCACCATTACACGTAAAAGCCGATTGCTACGTGCTGCGCACTTTTGCTGTCACTTCTACAGAAATTCCTTTCCAAGCTTCGCAAACTCCGGAAGTGAATTCACGATCGTCTCATAGGACACACAATATGCCAGCCGCACATAGCCCGGACACGCAAACGAGCTGCCCGGTACGATCAGGATATGATACTTCTTGGCCGCGTTCACAAAGGCCGCCTCAGCAGCCGCAAGATCCATTCCTTCCGCTGCATCCTTTGCCATCGGTACCTTCAGCCACAGGTAAAACGCGCCCTGCGGACGGGCACAGGTAAAACCAAGCTCTGTCAGTCCCTCATAGAGGGTCTTGCGATTCCTGTCATAAAACGCAAGATCCGCCTGGCAGTCCACACATCTGGCCACCGCCAGCTGAATCAGAGACGGTGCGTTCACACAGCCGCTGATGCGGTTCGCAATCGTCGCAGCGTCAATAGTCATGGCGCTCTCTTCCAGTTCATCCGGTATCAGGACATAGCCGATGCGCTCTCCCGGCAGAGAAAGGGATTTGCTGTAAGAATAAACCACCATCGTATTGGCATAATACTTTGTCACAAACGGAACCGTTGCCCCGTCAAACACCAGCTCCCGGTAGGGCTCGTCCGAAATCAGGTAAATCGCGTGTCCATATTCCTTCTGCTTCTCCTCCAGAATCGCCGCCAGCGCCTGAATCGTCTCTTCCGAATAAACCACGCCGGTCGGATTGTTCGGGTTGTTGATAATCACTGCTTTCGTCTTTTCATTGATTTTTGCCCGGAATGCCTCCCGGTTGATCTGAAAGGTCTCCGTATCCGGTTCCACCGTCACCAGCACACCGTCATAATTCGTCACATACGCGCGGTATTCCAGAAAATAGGGTGCAAAGGTAAGCACCTCATCCCCGGGATTCAGAACCGTCTTCAGCGCAACATTCAGCCCGCTCCCGGCGCCCACTGTCATGATCAGATTCCGCCCCGCAAATTTCGTGCCAAACCGCTCGTTCAGATTGGCAGCAATCGCCTCGCGCACTTCCGGATAGCCGGCATTGCTCATATAGCCATGCACATAAAGCGAATCCTCCTCATCCAGGATGTCCTTAATCGCCTGATTCACCCGCTGCGGCGCCGGCACATTCGGATTGCCAAGGCTGAAATCATAGACCTTATCCGCACCGTAGAGCTCCGCCATCTTTTTTCCTTCCTCGAACATCATACGGATTGCCGAATTGTTCTCAAGGAACGGACGCATTTTTTCTGAAATCATCTGTAATATCCCCCTTTCAACTTCGGCTATACTTTACTACAACCATACCGCCTTTTCAAGCCTATTTTCCCGAAAATCCATATCTTTCCGCTGTTTTTCCTCACGCTTATGCGTTCTCTCTCCCACATTTGCAAAACACAGCTTATCATTAACTTCACAATGACGTGGCATGGTAAAGAAAAACGATTTCAGCCCATGTGCCGAAAAAAGAACACCAGGCTCCCGACAACCTTCCCGGCTGCCAGCGCAATCACCATCCAGCTCACATTCCGCGTAATTCCCAGTCTCCTGCTGTAAACCGGAAAAATTTCGACGATTTCCGCCAGTGCCATAATCCAGCCGCCGATAAAAATTCCGATAAAAAGCCCCGCAATCACCAGCATCCAGGCACCGACCGCCAGGTTAAAATCAAATACCGTGACCACATCTCCGATCATGGCTCCCAGAAAAATTGCATCTTCATACCACAGAATCTGCCGTGCAGTATGTGAAATACCGATAAAACGTGTCAGGATTCCCAGCCCGATCATCACCGACGCCACACCGCCCGCTACCAGAAAACCAGACGCAAATCCGGTAATTACTGCCAGTATCTGTCCCATTTTTCAGCTGCCTCCCAAGCTGTGCCCTCTCTCATCCGAACTTTTCACGTTCGTTCAAACGAATATTTATCTGATTGCCATTGCTGCCACTTTTGTCCGCAATTCCATCCTCATTACCTCTATTCCTTTTGTTTTACGATTTTTTCCTCTCCTGCGCCTCAATTACTGTCATATCGACGTCATCCTCATAGACACGCATCTGCACCTGCAGCGGCGTCGGGTCAGCCTGATGCTTCTTTCGCGCAAAATGATGGAAAAACAACAGAATTCCCAGGCCGACTCCAATCGAATAAGAAATCTCCAGCAGCATCGCCCCGTGCGAAGCTTCCCCGGTCAGCAGTTCATACAATCGCGCAAACAGATCCGTCATCCCTACGTCCATATGAAAGGCCATAATCGAAAAGGCCGCGCCAAAAAAAGACAGAAAACAGATCAGCACGGTTTTCATGCCGCTCCATATCCGTATCCGGCTCTCCATTTCCTCAGAAGACTTTTCCACCGTCAGGATAAACTCCGTCTCACCGAGATTATTCACATCAAGCCTGGGGTATTCCTGCCAGATGACCGGCAGCACATCCATAAGAGAATACACATAGCGCCCCGGCCCCTGTACCCGCTCCGTCGGCAGCCGCAGGGTCTTTACCTTATTTTCCGTCGGCTTATCCGCGCAGCAAATCTGCGCAATCTCACCGAGCCGCACGGAAGGGGATGCTCCCGAAATTCTCACATTCTTATCGATTTTCAGGTAAAGCGTATCTGACGCACTCAAAGTAATCCATTGCTCCCTTCCAGATCCTCACAGCTCGACACCAGTTCCGCATTACTCGGCTGACTTACCCGCACGCCCATATAATACCACACGCAAAGAGCACAAAAAATCAGGAAAGCCAGCACCAGCAGCAGCAAATACCATTTCGTCATCTTTTTCATAAGAGCTTTTTCATTCCTTTCCTATTTACCCGGTAGTATAACCAGTCATAGGAAAATAATGCAAAAAAAGGATTCTTTTTGACACAGGTAATCTGGTCAAACAGAATCCTTTTTTCTTTCAGCTTATCACGATCTGTTGATACAAGGATTTCGTGAGTGCGAAGCACGGAGAAATCCATAGTATCATAATCATCTGCCAGAAAAAAATTACGATTGCGCTTTCGCAATTTTCACAATGCGGCTTGTGCCAAGGCGCGATGCGCCAAGCTCCAGAAAATGCGCTGCGTCATCAAGCGATGAAATTCCTCCCGCCGCCTTGATCTTCACATCACTGCCTACGTACTTCGCAAACAGGGCGACATCATCAAAGGTCGCGCCCGCTGTGCTGAAACCTGTGGATGTCTTAATAAAGTCCGCACCCGCTTCTGTGACAACCTCGCAAAGACGAACCTTCTCTTCGTCCGTCAGCAGGCAGGTCTCGATGATAACCTTCAGGATTTTACTGCCGCAGGCCGCTTTCAGGGTACGTATCTCATCCAGAAGACAATCGTATTTCTGATCCTTCACCCAACCGATATTGATCACCATATCAATTTCATCGGCGCCGTTCGCAATCGCATCCTTTGTCTCGAATTCCTTGACTGCGGTAGTGTTATAGCCATTCGGGAATCCGATGACTGTGCAGACGGCCGGTCCCTGGGTCAGCGCCAGGCTGTCCAGATATTCCCTGGCCTGCTTTACGTAGCTTGGCGGGATGC
>Ga0192281_1017_pt1 | contig 14319 bp, 6 predicted proteins | sample Koala_Koa22_C3_FD_131254 | JGI IMG/M metagenome (GOLD analysis project Ga0192281, IMG submission 131254) | Enriched cells from koala feces incubated with labeled cellulose particles, San Francisco Zoo, California, United States - Koala_Koa2-2_C3 ...
ACTGATTCGGGATTGAAGAAGTTCCTGGAGGATTATAAGAAAGTGAATGGCTGAAATTAAGTGAGATGCAATGATAAAATGGATGGTGAACATCATCGTGGATATTTCCTATCCGCATGATGTTCACCTTTTTTTATTCTCATTCTTTCCTTTCTCGTTTCTGCCTTTCTTTGTATTGGGTCGGCGTTTCTCCTGTGTATTGTTTGAAAGCCGTACTGAAATAGCGTGAAGTAGTAAATCCGATCTTCTCGGTAATTTCCGTGAAAGACATATCCGTATGAGTGATTAATGTGATCGCTTTCTCCATCCGGAATTTATTAATGTAATCATTGGCTCCCATATCGGTTAGAGCTTTCAGCTTATTGTAAAGGGAAGCCCGGCTCATTCCTATTTCTTTGCAAATAAGAGTGACATCCAGATTGCTGTTATCCAGATTCTCCTGAATAATTTTATTCAGTTTCAATAAGAAAGTTTCATCTGCCTGGCTGAATGTGCTTTCTTCCGGTGCAGGGACCAATCCTGTATTCAAATATCTCTTCTTGATAGATTCACGGTTCTTTAACCGGTTGCGAATGATTTCCATCAACATTTCTACCTCAAAAGGTTTTGTAAGATAAGCGTCTGCCCCGTTCTTATAACCACTTAACTGGCTTTGTTTATCATCTCTTGCAGTTAGCAGCACAATGGGAATGTGACTGATGGTAATGTCTTCCTTTATATTTTTACAAAGTTCATATCCATTCATTCTCGGCATCATCACGTCACTGACGATAATATCCGGAACATGGCTTTTGGTCAGTTGGAGAGCTTCCACACCATCCGAAGCAATGATTACCCGTTTGAAATATTCCCCCAGTGATTTTTTCAGGAAATCCGTCAGGTCCGGATTATCATCTACTACTAACACACTGTAAGGACTCGTGTCGAAATTACTCTCCTCCGGCAGTTGTTCTTTACTGTCATCACTCATCAACTCGTTCAGGTAGGCTTTCGGTTGACAGATAATCTCTTCCGACTGTTGTCGCAGCGGGAGTTCAAAGAAGAATGTTGCACCGGCTTCCTGATTATCTTGGGCACCGATAGACCCTCCATGCAGTTCGACCAGAATCTTGGAATAAGATAGTCCGATTCCAGTTCCGCTCTGTTCTCCTGTACCCTGGTAGAAACGGGTGAAGAGTTTCTGTGTATTTACTTGTTTGAGACCGTTTCCTTGATCTATGATGGAGATACGAACCCTGTTTCCCTCTGAAAGCAACTCTGAAGTAATGATTATTTCTGCATCTTGCGGACTGTGTTTTAAGGCATTGATGAGCAGATTACTTAGAATAATCTCACACTTGTCTTTATCGAAACTAACAGTGTCGATATGCGGATCAAGCTGATAACGAATACATACGTTCTTTGCTTCGCCTTCGCTGATGAAATCTTGTGATACATGTTCAATCCATTGATTGAGCGCATACGGGTGTATCTGCAATTTGCTTTCTCCAACCTCCATCTTACGCACGTCAAGTACCATATTAATAAGATTCTTCATTCGCTGTGACTGGCGATATATCGCTTTTATTGGCAGATATTGTGTATCTTCGGCAGAAAGCGATTTTAATATTCGGCTAAGCGGTGCATGTATGAGTGTCAATGGGGTACGCAGTTCGTGACTGATATTAATCAGGAAGCGCACCTTTTCTTCATATACCTGTTGCTCATGTTCCTTCATTGCCCATTTCAGTTTTTCCTCTTTGCGTTTTAACGTCCTTCGGAAAGTTTCGATGACAGCAGCAGTAATGAACACCGCACAACTAATGATAAACCACCATGTCCGATACCAGGGAGGTAAAATCGTCAGTTCCAGTACCTCCTGATTGGGAATCCAACTACCATCTTTGGCCGTGCAGGAAGCCATGATCTTGTAACTTCCCGGAGGGAGAGAGCGTATAACCAGTTCAGGGTTATATGATTCGATTTGTTGATCGTTTAGTCCTTCTATCTGATATCGATACACTTTCTGTCGGAAAATGTCTTCTTCTTTCGACATGATCCGAATCGTAATATTACTGTTCCAAGGTGCGGATATACCTGTCGGATTGCCAGTAAGCTTATCGTTAACGGATTCACCATTGATGACAACCTCTGATAATTGGAGTTTGGGCACTCCGGTAGTAACTAGCGGCAATTTACTGTTAATGTAAAGCAATCCTTTCACGCCTCCCATGTAGACATCTCCCTGTGAACTTAGCAAACGGGGTTTGGATAGATACTCATTCTGGATCACCCCATCAGATTCACCGAATAAAACAAATTTCTTCTCTTTAATCAACCATGCGAAGAGCATATTATCTGTTCCTATCCAAACTTTTCCTTGTTGGTCGCACACTACTTGTGTGACTTCACTGAAAAGAGAAGTGGGTATCGGGGTTTGTTTTTGCGTAGCAGGGTTGTAATGTACCAGTCCGTAATTATTGCCTATCCAGAAATTACCATATTCGTCCCGGGAGACGGAGTTGATAAGCGTATCTTTAATGCATTGATACAAGGTCTCAAGTCGGTTAGTCTCGTTATTCAGACTGAAAATATGTTTAGTATCATTCAGATAGGTGAGGTTTTTATCATTCATTATGGGGAGAATAGTGCCGATAATGTCCGCTCCCTGTTGCTCGGTAGCGATACTGAACGTCTGTTTTTTTAAGTCATATTGATAAACATGATCTCCGAGCAGTAATACACTGTGAGGAGTGTTCTGAAATAAGTTCACTGTTTTCCCGCGGCTTCCGAGACGTGTGGATGTCTCCGGGTCGATAATAATGAACGGAGTTTTTTTGCCGGTTGCCGGATTGAACACAAATACTCCTTGTGAGAAAATGGAGAGCAACAGATTGCCGGAGGTAAAGGGACAGATGGATGCCACTTTGTTTTGCCATGTAGAAGGATAGTGAGTGAATTTCTCTGTGACAGGATTAAACAGGTTAATACCTCCACCGTCTGTACCTACCCAGATACGATCGCTGGATTCCTGATAAATACTTAGTACAGTGTTGTTGCTTAGTCCGTTATCATTTCCCGGCAATACGTTCGTATAAGTTTTCATGGATACTTCCCGAATACTGATTAGTCCGTTGCGGATACTTCCTGCCCACATATTGTTGTTTCGGTCATTGTAAAGACAGAGGATGGAATTGGCAGGGAGGGAATAATTGTCGCTTCCCGGTATGTGTTCCAGCAAGGTGAATTTTCCTGTTTTCGGTTCGAGGATATTGATACCACCTCCGTCTGTTCCGATCCAAATTTTCCCTTCTCGTTCAGCGAGGCTTAGTACGACGTCATTGTTCAATTCAGAGTTCTGCGTGGTATACGAAGCCAGTCGTGTTCCATCATGAGTAAAACAGCTTACACCTCCGTTGTAAGGAGCGATCCATATCCTGTTCTGTGAATCGATCAACATATTCATGATTTCTTTTCCGCAGTCAAAAGGAGGAAGACTATATTTGCCTGTATTTAAATCTAAAAGTAGTAACCCTTGCCATCGGCTACAGCAAAGGAGAGTATGGTCATTCCATAGACTCAGTTGCGTGATGTTGAAATTGGACTCCTGATTGAGTGACTGCAAAAGGCGGAGAGAGGAATCTTGATAACTATAGAAATAAAACTTGTTTTGCGAGCCGAACAATACCCCGTCTTTAATCAGGCAAGTCGAATTGACCCAGATATTATTCCCTTTTTTATCTGTAGGAATAAAAAAATTATCACTTTGCCGTTGATAACATGCCAATCCCTTATCCGTCAGAACCCAGATATTATTCTGCTTGTCCTCTGTGATTTGATTAATTATGTTATGAGGGAGGGAAGAATCCGGATTATTCGCCTGATGAATGTATTTTTTTAGTTCGTGTCCGTCATATCGTCCTAGTCCGGAACGGGTTCCTATCCACACAAAACCTTGCTCATCTGTCAAGATACATCGTACGGTGGAGGGGAGTCCGTCTTTCAGCGAAATTTGTTTATAAAAGTAATGCCCGGCTTGTATTGGAAGAATACCGGCAAGCTGCATAAAAAATGCTATGTATAGTAGAATAAAGATTCTTGTTTTCATGGAATTAGGTCAGTTAAACTGAAACAAAGATAATATATTCAAATGAATGTTTGTTATAAAACAAGCTTATTTTATTATTCCTTTGAGTAAGAGAATAGTCTTTGAATGAAATTTCTTTTCTTTATTTAGCTAGATTCTCTATCTTTGCTCGAAAATATACGACTATGATTATCGAAGAACTACAGAACCTTTATCAGTCATATACGGGTGTTCCCGCTGAAAACATCACTGAATTACCATCTTCCGGTTCCAATCGCCGTTATTTTCGGTTGACGGGTATACAAGTCTTGATTGGCGTTTATGGAGCTTCTATCGACGAGAATGAAGCTTTTCTTTATATGGCAGAGCATTTCCGCAAATGCGGTCTGCCTGTTCCCGAAGTTCGCATCGTCTCGGAGGATAAAGCCTATTACTTGCAGGAAGATTTAGGAGATACCCTATTGTTTCATGCCATAGAGAAAGGACGTGCTACCAGTGTTTTTTCCGAAGACGAAAAAGAGTTGCTTCGAAAGACGATCCGCCTGCTTCCTGCTATCCAGTTTGCCGGTGCCGATGGTTTCGATTTTTCTCGCTGCTATCCTCAACCGGAGTTCAATCAACGGTCTATTCTCTGGGATTTGAATTACTTCAAATATTGTTTCCTGAAAGCTACCGGCATGGAGTTCCAGGAAGACAAACTGGAAGACGATTTCCAGAAAATGAGTGATGTCTTGCTTCGTAGTTCTTCCGCTACTTTCATGTATCGTGATTTTCAGAGCCGTAATGTGATGATAAAAGACGGAGAACCGTGGCTCATCGACTTTCAGGGAGGACGCAAAGGACCGTTCTATTATGACATAGCCTCCTTCCTGTGGCAAGCGAAAGCGAAATACCCGGATAGTCTCCGTAGAGAACTGCTGCAAGAATATATAGAAGCTCTTCGCAAATACCAACCGATTGACGAATCCTATTTTTATAGCCAACTTCGTCACTTTGTTCTTTTCCGTACGTTGCAAGTGCTGGGCGCTTATGGGTTCCGTGGATACTTCGAAAAGAAACCGCATTTTATTCAGAGTGTTCCCTATGCCATCGAAAACCTGCGTGAATTGCTAAAAGAAGAATACCCGGAATATCCGTATCTCTGCAAAGTTTTACGGGAACTTACCGGACTGAAACAGTTTACGGATGACCTGAAAAAGCGGCAGCTTACTGTCAAGGTGATGAGCTTTGCTTATAAGAAAGGGATTCCTGATGACTCCACCGGCAATGGAGGAGGGTATGTGTTTGACTGCCGGGCCGTCAACAATCCCGGTAAGTATGAGCGTTACAAACCCTTTACCGGACTGGATGAACCTGTAATTACTTTCCTCGAAGAAGATGGTGAAATACTCCGTTTCCTCGATCATGTCTATGCTTTGGTAGACGCCTCCGTGAAACGCTATATGGAACGTGGATTCAGCAATTTGTCCGTTTGCTTTGGCTGTACCGGTGGACAACATCGTTCCGTTTACTCAGCCCAGCATCTGGCAGAACACCTGAATCAGAAATTTGGTGTGAAAGTCGAACTGGTGCACCGGGAACAGAATATAGAACGTACGTTTGAGGCAAAATGAAAGCAATGATATTTGCAGCCGGTTTGGGTAGCCGGTTGAAACCGCTTACCGATACCATGCCTAAGGCCATGGTTCCCATAGCCGGACGTCCGATGTTGGAACATGTGATTTTAAAACTGAAAGCTGCCGGATTCACGGAAATAGTGATTAACATCCACCATTTTGGCGATCAAATACTTGACTTCCTGAAAGCCAACGGGAATTTCGGGCTTACCATACATATCTCCGACGAACGTGAGCTGTTGCTCGATACGGGTGGGGGAGTCAGGAAAGCCCGTCCTTTCTTTGAAAATTCCGATGAACCTTTCCTGATACATAATGTAGATATTCTTTCAGATGTGAATCTGAAAGAATTATATGACTATCATTTACAAAGTGGCGCTGTTGCCACTTTACTGGCCAGCCGGCGTAAAACGTCCCGCTATCTTCTTTTTGATATGGATAAGAGACTTTGCGGATGGATCAACAAGGATACCGAACAAGTGAAACCGGAAGGTCTTTATTATGATCGTTCTCTTTATCAGGAATACGCATTCAGTGGCATCCATGTACTTTCACCAGCCATTTTCCAGTGGATGACTTCTCCTTGCTGGGATGGGAAATTCTCAATTATGGATTTCTATCTTGCCACTTGCCGGCAAGTGAACTATGGCGGTTACCTGGCAGAAAAATTGCATCTGATTGATATCGGTAAACCCGAAACATTGGCGAAAGCAGAAGAATTCCTATACCAAAATACTAGATAAAGATACTGAAAGAGGCTAAAAGGCCTCTTTCTTTCTATGTAACAAAATATTTAAGTAACTTTGCTTAGATAAACAATCAATATTGTAATACTATACAAATTTTGCTGCATGGAACAGACTTTGGTAAATGGGATAGCTGATAACTTCTTGCATAATATCTTTAATGACTTGTCTGTAGGCTTGGAGTTGTATGATAAGGATGGTCTTATGATAGATGTCAATTATTCGCGGTTGAGATCAATGGGGATAAAAGACAAAAAGACATTCTGGGCTATAATCTATTCAACTACACCAGTTTCTCTGATGAAATCAAGGAGCAGATCCGAAAGGGAGAAACCGTACGCTTTGTGGCAAAATATGATTTTGAAACTTTGCGACGTCTTTTTCCTACCCATTTGTCCGGTATCAAATTCTTCGAGATTACCGTTTCTTTCGTACATAATGATAAGTCTGAAATTACCAACTATATGGTGATAACTCAAGATGTCACCGAACGTGTTTTGTGGCAAAACAAATATGACAATCTTTACGAAGAGGCTGTGCGCTCGAAAAAAGAACTTCTTGAGAGCGAGCAAAGGATGATTCATTTGATTCGTCAGAATGAATTGGTCTTGAACAATATTAATTCAGGATTAGCGTATATTGCAAACGACTATATCGTACAATGGGAGAATATCTCACTTTGTAGTAAAAGCCTTTCTTATGAGGCTTACAAAAAAGGAGAACCTTGCTATCTGACAGCCCATAATCGTACTACTCCTTGTGAGAATTGTGTGATGCAACGTGCCCGGAAATCCGGTCAGGTAGAGTCCATCTTTTTTAATCTGGACAATAAGCACGTCATTGAAGTATTTGCTACTCCTATATTTAATGAACAGGGAGATGTTGACGGTGTCGTGATTCGTGTAGATGATGTTACCGAGCGGCAGCACATGATTGGTGAACTTGAAAAGGAAAGGAATCGGGCGGAACAATCCGATAAACTGAAATCTGCTTTTCTGGCAAATATGAGCCATGAAATCCGTACTCCGTTAAATGCTATCGTAGGTTTTTCCGACTTGCTGATGGTGACGGAAGATAAAGAAGAAAAAGAAGAATTCATCCAGATTATCAATGCCAACAATGAATTACTGCTGAAACTGATTAACGACATACTGGATCTTTCGAAAATAGAAGCTGGCTCGGTAGAATTGAAATACGAAGATTTTGATCTGGCTGTTTATTTCAACGAATTGGCTGCTGCAATGCATCATCGTGTAGTGAATCCACAGGTTCGTTTGGTTGCTATAAATCCTTATGAGTCTTGTATTATTCGTCTGGATAAGAACCGGTTGGCACAAATTCTCACTAATTTTGTAACTAATGCCATCAAATATACCTCTGAAGGAACCATTGAAATGAGGTATGAAAAGATAAACGGGAGTGTCCATCTTTATGTTCGCGATACAGGCATCGGTATTCCGGAAGATAAAAAAGACAAGGTGTTTCATCGTTTCGAGAAACTGGATGAGTTTGCACAAGGAACCGGATTGGGATTGTCCATTTGTAAGGCTATAGTTGAGGCTTGCAGAGGAGAGATAGGTTTTGAGTCGGAATTTAATAAAGGATCTTTGTTTTGGGCAGTTTTGCCGTGTCAGTTCGAATCGGTCGACAGTGACCGGGGGCTTCCCGTCAACGGCTTGGAAGAGAAGTGAATGGGGAGAAAGATGAATCTCATGCTTCCGGAGAAATGAAGTCTCCAAAGAGAATTCTTGTAGTAGAAGATATTCAGAGTAATTTCTTCTTAGTATCTTCTATTTTAAAAAACAAATGTCAGCTGCTACATGCACCGAATGGGCTGAAGGCGGTTGAGATTGTTCGTACCCAAGCGGTAGATCTGGTACTGATGGATATGAAGATGCCTGTTATGGATGGGCGCGCTGCAACCTCCGAGATTCGGAAATTCAATACGGAAATTCCAATTATCGCCCTGACCGCTCATGCTTTTGATGCCGACCGGGTAGCTGCTTTAAAAGCCGGCTGTGATGATTATCTGGTGAAGCCGATCAATGGAGCAAAGTTGATGCAGACGTTGAAAGAGTATGGTTGCTGAAAGGATTGGATTAAAAATGTGCTGATCTGAAAAAATGTATATTCCATTCATCCAGCTTTCAATTTTTCGATCACTGGCTTATAGTTTGCAGAAAAACGCGCTTCATTTTCATTTATAGAGTGTGAAATTATATGTCGTTTGACTGTATAACAGTTGAAAATGCTTCTTGTTGGTTCATTTTTATGTTTATATGCTTCTTATTTTCCTATATAGAGAATATTCTGCTTTTTATTTCGGTTGCTTATTTAAAGATGAATTAGCTTGCAAATAGTCTTTTTAGAGAGCTTTTGTATCTTGGTCGGTGGCTTTGAATAGATTTCTCGGTGAGTAAGGAGGTGTTGCTCACCGAGGAACGATTTGTTGCTCACCGGGGAAGTTTATTAATTTCTTTGGGAAGAATGCATATTATCCGAAAACAAATGTAGTATTTCTCTTCTAATATGCATATATATGTAATTTCTTAATGCTTTTTTATACCAGGGTACTTTTTTCTGTAACCGTTTCATCTTTCTGGATATGAAAAATAGAACATGTATCCAGCTTAAAAGAAAAGTTAGGCCTTATCATAATTATAGATTTCCTTATTTGACTTGAAAAGTGTTCAATGATGTCTACAACGCTATAATTTATCGATGAAATGGATGATTTTAGACAAAATTGGATATAAAATAGCGATTTTGGAACATCTTATTTTTATAGCCTTCTTATTTTTGTAGCCGATAAGAGTTGCCAAATAATGGTTTTTAGGAACTCTTTCAAACTAATAATCTTTGAGATTTATTTTTGTTAGCTAATAAATAAAGTCTTTATTATTAAATGTAATATTATGAAAAGAAAGAAGCTTATGAAAAAACAAAGCTGCTTTGTTGTTCTTCTGATGCTGCTCCTGTTGTTTCCGTCGGGAGTATTTGCACAGCAACAAATGATTAAAGGACAAGTAGTAGATGATAAGGGTGAAACTGTTATTGGTGCTACAGTCATGGTAAAAGGAGGGCAAGAAGGTGCCATAACCGATATTGATGGAAATTTCTCTGTAAAAGGTAAAGTTGGAGCCACATTAACTATTTCTTATGTAGGTTTTTCTCCTCTTGAAGTAAAAGTAACGAAACTGGAGGGTAATCGTTTCGTGCTCAAAGAAGATTCAAAAGTACTTGATGAAGTGGTAGTGGTAGGTATGGGTAAGCAGAAACGCAATACAATTACGGCTGCCGTAGCTACTGTTAAGTCGGATGCGATTGTCAATCGTCCGGTAACCGATGTGACTAGTGCGCTGCAAGGTAATGTCGCTGGTTTAAACTTTGCGTCAGATGCTGCAGCGGACGGTGTAGGTGGTGAGACTGGTGCTGAAATTAAATTTAATATTCGTGGAGTTGGTTCTATCAATGGTGGCGAACCTTATGTATTGGTAGACGGTGTGGAACAAAGTATGCAGAATGTCAATCCTGCCGATATCGAAAGTATCAGTGTTTTGAAAGATGCTTCCGCATCAGCAGTGTACGGTGCCCGTGCTGCTTATGGAGTAGTATTGGTGACCACTAAAAGCGGACGGAAGGAAAAGACACGTGTTACCTATCGCGGAACAGTTGGTTTCAGTTCTCCTATTAATATGCCGCAAATGATGAACTCATTAGAGTATGCCAACTATTGCAATCAGCGGGATGTGAATATGGGACGTACGGCGCAGATCTCAAATGCAACCATCGAAAAAATGAAAGGTTTTATGGCTAATCCTTATTCGGCAGAATTTCCCGGCATCGGTCCTAATCAAGCGGGTGACGGTTGGGCTGCAGCCGATAATGTTCAGTATGGTAATACAGATTGGTTTGATTATTATTTCAAAGACCGTGCGATACGTCATTCTCATAATTTGAGTGTACAGGGTGGTGGAGAAAAATCTACTTATTACATTGGTTTAGGATATACTTATCAGGAAGGTTTGATGGATCAGGTTCAGGATGATCTAAAAAAGTATAATATCAATACTAAGTTTTCGGTTACAGCAACCGATTGGTTGAAATTCCACTTTAATAATAATGCAACGATAAACATAATCAATCGCCCGATGGCTAATCAGACTATTTTTTATGGTACGATAGCCAATACGGCTCCAACCCGTGTGACTCAATTACCCATTGAACAGACGGAGTATTCCACTCCAACCTGGAATGAATTATTATACTTAAAAAAGTCCAATTATAATCAGAACCGTGTTTCGGATGCATTATCTTTCTCGGCTATTATTACCCCGCTGCAAGGGTGGGACATCATGGGAGAAATGAAAGCTCGTCTGGATGTGGAAAATAATAGTTTTAAACTGAAAAAAAGCAATCATGCATTGCCTAACGGGCAAGTTATAGAGACTTCCGGCAACCGTCAGGGGTATCAATATCCGGGTATGAGATGGCAAAATACACGTTTCGGTTCACTGACACGCGGTAGTGCTTTCAATTACTATCTGTCTCCCAGTTTGTCCAGTACCTACATGAATCAATGGGGGGATCATGACTTTAAAATCATGGCAGGTTATCAAATGGAATTGCAAGAAAATTCCAGTGAATATATGTATAAAGATGGAATGTTGAGCGAAGATACTTATTCATTTGACAATGCTGATGGAACCGTATATGCCGGAGAGGCTCGTACCCACTGGGCTACGATGGGATTTTATACCCGAATCAACTGGAACTATCAGAATACTTATTTCTTGGAACTTAGCGGACGTTATGACGGCTCTTCCCGCTTTGCATCGGGACATCGTTGGGGATTCTTCCCGTCTTTTTCTGCCGGTTATGACATTGCCCGTACTAAATACTTTACCGATTTAAATATGCCGGTATCACAATTTAAAGTACGTGTCTCTTATGGACGTCTGGGAAATCAGAATGGTGCCGGATTATATGATTATCTGGGAGTGATGAGTCTTGACCCGAATAATGTGAATGCATGGTTACTTCCGGGAGGAGGTGATGTAATAGGTAAAGGAACAATCTCATTAACTCCGAAAATGATTAGCCCGTACATCACATGGGAGAAAGTAGATACTGCCAACTTCGGTTTGGATCTTATGTTATTGAAAGATCGTTTGTCTGTAACGTTTGATGTTTATCAACGTACGACCAAAGACATGATTGGTCCTGCTGAAGCTATTCCGGCTGTCAGCGGTATCATTCCTGATGATCGTGCAAAAATAAATAATGCTACTCTTCGTAACCGTGGTTGGGAACTCTCTGTCAACTGGCAGGATAAGTTGAAATGTGGTTTTAGTTATGGAATAGGATTCAATTTATTCAATTACAAGGCTGTTATAACGAAGTATAACAATCCTGAAGGCATTATTTATAACAACCATACCGGTTTGGATCGCAACAAAGGTTATTATGAAGGAATGGATATAGGTGAAATCTGGGGATTCGTAGCAGATGACTTGTTTATGACCAATCAGGAGATTGATTCATATCTGAATAGCAAAGACCTTTCTTTCTTTAAGAATGACAACCTTTGGCAAGTAGGTGATTTGAAATATCTGGATACTAACCGTGATGGTAAAGTAGATCCGGGAAAAGGAACATTGGAGGATCATGGCGATCTGAAGGTAATCGGAAATGCTACACCTAAGTATTCATTTGGCATCAATTTGAACTTGGGATATAAAGGATTCTCTGTCTCTACTTTATTCCAGGGAGTGGCGAAACGTGATTTTGCATTAGCGGGAAGTACTTATCTTTTTGGTGGAAAGAACTTCTTTAAAGAACATCTCGACTATTTTAGCCCGTCGAATCCCCGTGGATATCTTCCTCGTCTGACAGACCCCAAAACAGTAGATTATAATACAAATATTGGTTACAATACAACACGCTATATGGTCAATGCCGCCTATATGCGTATGAAGAACCTAACCGTGTCTTATACATTCGACAAGAAACTCCTGAAAACGATGAGACTGGAAAATTTGAGGGTATATTTTACGTGTGACAATCTGTTCACTATTACTAAGTTGCCTAAGGCTTTTGATCCTGAAACATTGAATCAGGTAAATACTTGGGCGGGTGGTAGCAATGCCACAGCACCGGGACTTACCTCCGCTGCCAATGAAAACGGTAACGGTAAAGTATATCCGATGAACAGAAACTTTGTGTTTGGTCTTGATTTTACTTTTTAATAAATAACAGAGAAGTATGAAACGATTTTATTTATATATAGTCTTGATGGCAGGTCTTGGCACATGTGTATCTTCTTGTGCCGACTTTTTGGATCGTGAGCCGCTTACCGTGCCGAACAACGAATCGTTCTTGTCCGGTGAAGCCCAAGTGCGTGGATATATCAATGGTCTTTATACAGCGCTTCCTTCATTGGCAAAATTCGGGATGGGAGTGCGTGGAGAAGAAAAGAACAGTGATAATATTCTTTCTGAAATTTACAATAAGCGTCTGAATGGTGAGGAAACCTTGTTTTCCAGCAGTGAAGACTGGGAAAACGGTTATAGGAATCTGCGTAATGTGAACTATTTCTTTCACTATTACCTGGTACCGGAAGACATGGAAACAGAAGAAGTAAAATCATTGAAAGGCGAAGCTTACTTCTTACGGGCTTACTGGCACTTTGTTCAGTTGAAGAAGTTCGGTAATATTCCTATTATGGATGCTTTCTGGGATGAACATGCCACGATAGCTGGTTTGCAGATCCCGCAGAAAGATCGTGGTGAAGTTGCTAAATTTATCTTGGAAGATCTGGACAAAGCAGAGAAACTATTGTTCAATAGAAGCAAGTACAGCGGTTTGCGTATTTGTAAGGAAGCGGCTATGTTGCTTGCCATGCAGGTTGCGCTATATGAAGGTTCGTGGGAGAAATACCACAAGAATGATGAATTTGCGGCTGCCACTGACCAATCGGCTTATTTCTTTGGAGAAGTGTTGAGATGGGGAGATATGCTTTTCGAGCAAGGTATAAAATTAAATACGAAAGAAACAGATGGCGGTGTAGTCAATCCGGGAGATGCTTACGGACGTCTGTTTAATCAAAATGATTATTCCAACATTTCAGAAGTATTGTTCTGGAGAAAATATTCGGTTACTGATGGTGTATTTCATGCTTTGACCGGATTAGTGGGTGGAGGAGTTGTCGATCAGGATGGACCTGCCGGTATAGCCGGAGATTTGGTAAATACCTATTTGAATGCTGATGGAACGCCCGTTGATCCGAACAATAGCAAGTTTAAGGATTTTAACGAAACCTTTAAAAGCAGGGATTTGCGTCTCACAGAAACTATCATGAGCACTGGCTATAAGTTTAAATCTACTGCGAAAGGTTCTCGTCCGATGAAAGTGGCAGATGCTTCTGCCGGTGATAAAACAATCAATCCTCCTTTTCTGGCAGGTGATGGTAATGCCAAAAATGTAACAGGGTATCACATTCGTCTTGGAGTAGATACGACATACGTGTCGGGGGACTGTGAAACCGGACTGGTACTCATGCGTTATGCTGATGCATTATTGAGCTATGCCGAAGCTGCCGAGGAACTGGGCAAATGTGATGATGAAGTGTTAAGTAAAACATTGAAACCTCTGCGCGCACGTGCCGGAGTCACTTATGTGACACCTGTCAGAGATCCTAACTTTACAGATTATGGTTACACGTTGACTCCCGTTATGCAGGAGATTCGTCGTGAGCGTCGTGTGGAACTGGCATTGCAGGGATATCGTCTGGATGATCTGATGCGTTGGGCTGCTGATAAGGTAATTGTTGGTAAACGTGGCAAAGGAGAATATTTGGGACATGATGGTATTTTATACAAATCATTTGCAG
>Ga0192281_1018_pt1 | contig 14013 bp, 12 predicted proteins | sample Koala_Koa22_C3_FD_131254 | JGI IMG/M metagenome (GOLD analysis project Ga0192281, IMG submission 131254) | Enriched cells from koala feces incubated with labeled cellulose particles, San Francisco Zoo, California, United States - Koala_Koa2-2_C3 ...
CTGAGCAGAAAAAAGGAAAGTCGCAGGCTATGCTCGTGTATCGACTGACCACGATGACCAGTTTACCAGCTACGAAGCGCAGATTGATTATTACACGAATTACATTAAGGCGAGGGATGACTGGGAGTTCGTGAAAGTCTACACGGATGAAGGCATTACGGGTACATCCACCCGTCACAGAGAGGGCTTTAAGCAGATGATTGCCGATGCGCTGGACGGGAAAATCGACCTGATTGTCACGAAGTCGGTCAGCCGATTTGCAAGGAACACTGTGGACAGCCTCTCAACAATCCGGCAGCTGAAGGAAAACGGCACAGAGTGCTACTTCGAGAAAGAGAACATCTGGACTTTTGATGGCAAGGGCGAGTTGTTGATTACCATCATGTCCTCGCTGGCGCAGGAGGAATCCCGCTCCATTTCAGAGAACTGCACATGGGGACAGCGGAAACGCTTCTCCGATGGGAAGGTCACAGTTCCGTTCAAACGGTTCCTCGGCTACGACAGAGGACCCGATGGAAACCTTGTAGTCAATAAGGAACAAGCCGCTGTCGTCAGAGAAATCTACCAGCTCTTCCTTGCAGGAAAAACACCCTGCGGCATTGCTACTCAGCTCACACACGAAGGGATAAAATCCCCCGCCGGAAAAGACAAATGGAGTGCATCGACGGTAAAGAGTATTCTTTCAAATGAAAAATACAAAGGCGACGCGCTCCTCCAGAAAACCTTTACGACAGATTTCCTGACGAAGAAAACCAAAGTCAACGAGGGCGAAGTTCCGCAATACTATGTGGAGAACAACCACGAAGCCATCATAGACCCAGACACCTTTGAAATGGTACAGAGAGAGCTTGCCAGACGTACTCCCGGCAGGAACCGGCACAGTGGCATCCACATTTTCTCCGGCAAAATCAAATGCGGTGAGTGTGGAAGCTGGTACGGCTCAAAGGTCTGGCATTCCAACGATAAGTACCGCCGGGTGATCTGGCAGTGCAATCACAAGTTCGAGGGCGATGCCAAATGTACAACTCCCCACCTGACCGATGAGGAGATTATGGAGAAATTCATATCTGCCGCCAACCAGCTGTTGGAGAAGAAAGATTCCATTATTGCTGACATCGAGCTTGTCAAAAGCAGGCTGTACGACACCACTGAACTTGCCGCCGAGCAGGAACAGCTCACCGAGGAGCTGGGGCTTGTCGCAGAACTGGTGCAGCAAGCCATAAAGGAAAATGCCCTGACTGCCCTCGACCAGACAGAATACCAGAAACGCTACGATGCCTTGTCTGAGCGTTACAATATCACCAAAGAGAAACTGGATGCGGTCACGGAGGAGATTGAGAAAAAGGAACTTACACGAGCGGCGCTCACCGATTTCCAAAAGGCACTCCGCTCCAGACAACAGCTTCTGACAAAATTCGACGAAGAAGCCTGGTACACTCTGGTTGACTACGCTACCGTTTACAGCAAGGACGACATCCGATTCACATTCAAAGACGGAACAGAAATCAAAGCCTGAAACACTAACAGCCTACTGACACCGATAAAGTGCAGCGGGCTGTTTTTCTGTGCAAAAAAATAACCGGCTATCGCCGATTTGTCCCCAGTTTGTAGATTTGTCCCCACCCTCGGCGATTTTGTCCCCACCTGACTCACGCACATAATCTATCGCCAGATTGTATTAAAAGTTGAGTGGGAATTTCTATCCGGACGCTATCTTTGATACAAGAGGTTTCTGTGTAAGTCAGGGCAGAAGTTGCTGAAATGCTTGTAAAACGGGCATTTCTGCGACTTCTGCTTCGTGCGCAGGCAGGAAAAACCCCGCCGCTTGACATTCTGAAATTTTGTCTTGCTGCTGTCGTCTGCATAGGTTTTGTCCCCACCTTCCTTCCCATCAAAGCTATCGCCAAAAAGTATAGGCTAACGCCAAAAGGTTTAGCTATCGCCAAAATGTGTCCCTATCTGTCAATCGTCCATGAATGCATCAAATTCCTCAATGCGGTCAATCCACGATAAGTCCTGCTTTACTGAATTATACTCCTTCAAGTCATCAACAAAATAACGGTCTGGATATTTCTTCATTAGAGCAGCTTTCATCTGACGTTGTTCTTTCTTGGTAGTCGGCACCATTTTAGTTCTGCCGAACATTCCCTTGACCGGCTTCTTTGTGATGTCTATCGCCGGAAGGTCTCTTCTTGGCTTTGGTTTCTTTCCGAACATAGCCTCTCCAAACTATCCCTCTATCTGCTTGAGGGATTTCCCTTGTTCATCATGCCACAGAGCATTGCCACTCAATGATGCTCCACCAATAAATCCAGCCGCTGCGCTGGCGCTCGTCATAAGAATATCTGCCGTCAGTTCAAATGTATCGCTTATTTTGTCAGCATATTTCTGTCGAGCCTTAAGTACATTTTCCGGGCAACTCTTTGTTGTCGCCGGATTGATGGTGCTACCCTTGAGAATTACGAAACCATCGCTTGTCCTTCCTCCAGTAGCATGACTCTTTTTATAATCCATATGGAGTAGAGGTTCATCTTTCTCCGCCTCGGATGTTTGCGACATAAGCGGTTCAAAAACCTTGTGCCCAAGCGCGCCCATCACTATTTTAGCATAGTCGATGAACTTCTCCAACTCACTTTCTGTCTCCTCGGTGATATTGCCGGGATTGGGATCATTCCCGTTCCTCACCTGGTATCGACCGGCCTCCAGTGCCAGATTACAAAAACGATTCTCAAGATAGCTTATCTCAGTAGGACTGGAAGAGTTGTTTGTCGTGGTGAACATGACAGCCTCTGTCCAATCAATAGAGTTATGCGGTTCCTGCACACGAAGCAGCAGTCCTTTGCCATTCTTTCTGACACCTGTCTGACCGACATATACAATCTGGTCATACTTCTCATCTGTGCCAAACAGGAAATACACTCCGCTCTGCTGCAGATATTCGATGTTCTTTCATTTATCGAGCGCCGTCCTCGGAATCTTGTAGGCAATACCTGTCCAGTTGGCAAGAGAGCATTTTATTCTCCCCGTCGCTTCACCGTCCATCAAAAATAGTTTTATCGTCTTGCTTCGTGCCATAGCAATCCCTCCATCTAATTGTATATTTTGAACTCGACAATCACTTCTCAATCAAGACCGCAAACTCCGAGTCGAACCCCTTCATATGATTCTCCTGATTAAAGAAGTGGAGTCCCCATATCTTATAGTCGTTGTCGTCAACAAAGATTGTAGCTGGCACGGCTTCTGTCTTTAACTGAAGTAGGAATTTTTCTTTCCAAGCATCCTTTTCGAGAAGTTAAGAACCTTTCGGTTCAATAAAAATTTGGAGCTGCTCAAAGCCGTCCGTCTTATCACTCTGCAAGAAAAGAACGTAGTCTGGCTCAAACCGTTCACCATCTTCAAACGAATAGATGTGGAATTCCCGCTCGTTTCTAACAAGGTAGATGCGATTATATAGCTTTCGCAAATCAGCAACATATCCGCGGAAATAAGCGACAAACGCTTTTTCTTCCGATGTTCCATAGTTATCGGTATAAACAAACCAGTCCTCCGTGGTGAGGTCGATTTTCCATTCGTTTTTTACGGATGGGTCGTTTTGTGAAATGCCAACACCACCATCATGTGGATCAGTATAATTGACGGTCTTGTTACGAAAGACATCTCTGACATTCCTTGCCCTGAAAGTCTTCGTTCCTCGGTATGTTTCCTCAATGCCGGAAATAGAACTGGCAATTTTACCAAGAACATAGGAAACGGCAGCATAGAGCGTTTCCATAGTTGGTTGTCTATCTTTGCTCTGAATGTCTATACGGACAGCACCGAGATATTCATTATCCGTTATGAACTGCCTCGTGGACGTTACATTCGGAAAATATGAGCGAAGCGTGTTAAATTTGAAAATTGGGTACTTCATGAGTGCCTTATTAACAATAGCGTAATTGATTGCCGCAATCTCTCCAATCGTCATATGCGCTGTTGTTAAATCAAAAACGAGGTCGATACCTTTTGAAGTTTCTACCATAACGGAATCGATGCCAGATGCTCCCGTTGCCGCCTGGAAACGATAAATGTCATTTCGCACGGTCGGTGTAAGACCGCGCACGTCTTTTCTATCTTTTACCTCTCTGTCATTTAAGAATATCAATCCCTGCCGATATAAATCGGTAGACTTAAAATCCGTCCTTAAGGACATATTCGCGCTGGACGATTTTATCGGTATCCAGACCGATTTCACGAAGGGCAGTACGCAGTTCTGTCACATAGCGATGGTCATTCTGGCAATGATAGTAGAGTGTCTCACAGACACGCATTTCGCTGGTTACATCCTCATCGTATTTTCTTTGAAATTTTGGTTGCTCGTCGTCAATCTGGAATGGGCAGTACCGTGCTCCACGCCCGATTAACTGTGCTTCCGCTATTGTAGCGGGGGCTATCTTTTTGCCACCTGACTGTCTTGTTTCATAGAGTCGAACAATGCCAAACAAGTTGAGAACATCCCAACCCTCATCCAGTTTCTTGACCTCAAAAATTGCACGATAAGGATTGTCCGCATCCTCAAGCGAATTAAGGAGAATTTGCTTCTGTGCAGCATCCTTATCATCATTTACAGAGACGCAATGCTCCTCGAAAAAATCATCACGAAGCTCCGCAGCAAGTGTATCAAAAGAGATGCCATTGTTTGAGAAATAAGCAAAGGCTGTATGCATGACTTCATTGTTGACGGCAGTAGAAAGGTTTCGCAGCTGTGTGCCTGTCAGCCTTTTCACCGTATCAATAAACTCCGCCATAAAGTCCTTGCTGTCAGCAATTTTTGCAGCCTTAAAAAGTACAACAGGTTTAATTGCAAGACGATGATCTTGAAACACTTTTAACCGGTACTGGCTGAGAACAAGTGCCTGCAATGCTCTCTCCATGACAGTCAAGTCAGACCGTAGCGTGATGATGTCCTTGGAATATTTGTCACTATAAAATTTTGCCAAGGCATAATCGAATATAATCTTGTTCTCATATGCTGCACGGATTGCCGGATTTTCCAGGTCACAGGTAGCTGTAAACTCCAGCAAAATGTTATCAGTATTTCGGCTGAAGATATTTTTTACAGTCTGCTCCCAAGAATGACAGCTTGATTCTTCATCAGCAGACATTTTCTTCTTTGTGTCAACATTCAGATGGTGGGCCTCATCGGAAATCAGCACGACCTTCTGCTCCTCAAAGTCGTCAAAGGACATCCCGTTTTCTTTTGCCATCCACATATCCATGTGGAGTCCCTGCGTAGTAGTAAAGCAAATATTGATTGCGTCCTGGTCGGAGTATTGAAAATTATCCACCTGGTTGATACGAACACGTTCTCCATCCAGCACAATCTCATCTGCAAATAGATATTTTGTGGATGTCGGATTACGGAAATTTTCCCGTGTCTTTTCGACAATATTCGAAAGGTTGACAAAGAACAGGAAATTCCGGTATCCCTGCTTATAGAGATACAGCATCAGCCCTGCCATAATCAGCGTCTTCCCGCTGCCGGTCGCCATATGGAAAAGCACCTGAGTAGGCTTTGGTCGGTTACTGCTCTCAAAGTATGTTATAAAGTTTTCAAATGCTTGCTTCTGATATGGATGCAACTCGAAATTCGGATTCAGGTTCTCCGGGATATAGGACGGGAGAACAGCGCTACTGCCGTATTCACGCAAGGCATCTATTTTTTCGTATAAAAATGCCATCAGTTATTCCCCCCCCGTAAAAGCTCCTTGTAAATGCTTTGCCCTCTTCGGATATACCGAACTCCTCATCATCAATATCGCAGTAATTTACATACAGAAGATTTTTGTCTAAAATCTCCATCAAGAACCGCTTCTTGTCATCAAGCGTGAGTGAGGTATAGTCATCTGCAGTCGCATCAATGTCTGCCGGATTCACTTTGTAGCTGATAAAGCCGGACCTTACCATCCTTCCGTAAATGTCGGACAAGGCAGCATCATCAGTAGCAGCTTCAATTTCTTCCACAATCGTCTGGTTTAGCTTTGCAAGTTCGCAGTAGACAAAGGAACCTCCGCCTTGCCAGTCAACTTCCTTGGATATGCCACCATCCTCACCAGCAACTACTTTCTCAAGCCGTTTAACGATGAACGTTTCAATATAGTCCATTTGCTCACAAAGAATATATTGCCTTTTCATTTTGTGGGCTACCGCAGCTGACGTTCCACTCCCTCCGAAGAAATCAAGCACAATATCTCCTTCCTCAGTGGAAATGTCATAAATCTTTTTAATCACCCTTTCTGGCTTCGGAGTCTTGAATAAATCACTTGTTGTTACGCCAGGGTAGAGCTTCTTCTGCTCATACTTCGCCTGTCGAGTGTGGCCTGTTTCTTCAATATCAACCCACAGAGGTTCTTCACAAATATCCCACAAAGTTGAGGGCGGCAACCCTTTTTGCTCGTTAAGGTATGTTCTACGAATAATTCCAGTTCCAGACTCATTGAATCTAATTTCCCCTGTAGCCATTCTTCTCGTGAGTTCTTCCTGATTCCATCTCCATCCATTTGCAGGAGGATTGATAATATTGCCATTCGGAGCAGTAATTGTATATCGTAAATTTGGTCGAGGATTTGGTGAATTTACGGGATTTCCATCAAACCACGGTTCACGCGGGTCATTATCTGGATTCTTGTAGTGTTTAGCTTGGCCTTCGGTTCTATCCAGTTTGAAGCTTTCCCATCCTTCATTACGTGAATAGACGAGAATATAGTTGCGATCCTGTGAAAACTGCTTTGCATCATTATTGCTATTATCACAGTTCCGCCAAATCACAGTTTGGATGTACCTTTCCCTGCCGAAAATATCATCCATAAGAACCTTTAAATACGCCTGCTCACTATCATCACAGAAAACAAAAATCGTGCCATGCTTTGACAACAATCGGAACGACATTTCCAGCCTTGTTTTCATAAATGTAAGCCAGGCAGAATGATTAAAGCTATCATTGTATCCAAATCCGCTATTGTTTGTATTGTAAGGTGGATCAATACAAATACACTTGACTCTTCCCTCATATCTCTTAAGAATCGATGAAAGTGCAAGAAGATTGTTTCCCTTTATCACAAGATTATCATCGTCTGCAATTGCCGTAGTAGCAGTAGCTCCTTCATGCGAATATATTTTCGCAGAAGTGAGAACCTTTGGGAAAAGAAGTCTATCAACCTCATCGGGCGCTAATGCCTCATTATAAAAAATCTCATGGCGCTTTTGATCTTCTGCTGTCTGCCCGCCCTCAAGAATACAGTTTTTGTAGGGGAATACCAACTCGACTTTGCCCGATGTAGAGATAAGCTCACCGTTTTCATCTGTAAGCCCAATCTTATTCTTGAAACGGGTATAGCTGTCCGGCAGGAATTGCCGATTGTTGATTACCCAAGCAAATCTCATCTTGTCAAAGACCTTGACGCCATCGACTTCCGTAAAGAAACGAGCACGTGTCTCATCGTTTGAGAGAAGGAGGTGGATAAGTTCCTCATCCATCCTCATTGCTGCTTCGTAAACCGCATTGCGCAGAAAAGCGCCATCCTCGGCCACAAATCTCTCGTCTGATTTCAATACCGTCAGCACGGTTTCATAAAAGTTCGCCATCTTATTCTTCTCCTTCATCTATAAATAATTCCGGTACATTATACTGGATTTCTTCGGTGTCTTTTCTCACCAGTTCGTTCGGGCACTCCAGCAACGCCTTTTTCAATAGCTTGGGCTCGTCCGGAGTCCCTCGCACATACTTATCGGCATTTCGCCGTATATATTCAGTCGAATCCCGCTTATAACCACTCCTCTGCAGGATGATCCGCAGGCGGTTTGTCGTCCCGTACTCAACAAATTCGTACCAGTCGTTTGTGAATGGTTCATTGGGATGCTGACGCTTATATTCTTCCGAAAATTTGAGGAAGTAGTTTGAAAGTTGAAAGAGAAGTACGTCTTCAATCGTCTCCAGCGTATCCGCGATAATTATGTTTTTATGCTTCTGCGAACCATCAAACGTTTCCCATTTATTGTAGTCGACTTTTACTTCTCGCTTTTTCTTATCGTAATCATCGATGCTTTGTCCGATGATGTAGCTGAGTCCGTGCCCTTGCATCCACTGTATCAGAAGAACAGTATACCATGTCAGTTTAGTATAATTCCTGCCGTCTCCCGCACCGAGGGTTCGATTTTCGTAGATGCGCCACTTGAACGCCACAGCCAGTTTGTTGAGGAATGCAAGTGTCTCATAATAATCCGCTCCGCGTTTCGGGTCTTTTATTTCCGGGTAAGAAAGGCCGTCACGGATGAGCTTTTCGACACCCTGTATCTGGTCATACGAAACGTTAATATCATCCTCTGGTTTTTCCCTGGCATGGAAAACTGCTCCCGGATTTTTGCTCCTGTTTCCGCCGTCAGGTATGGAGCAAACTCCCGTCTTACACGGCTGTTCCTGCTATCCACAATATCCCCAACGAGAATCAACATCGTTTTCCTCATCAACTCGTAGTTGTCCTCGCTCTGGTTCTTCTTGGACTTGTGTATTTCTACGCTACCAGAAAGAAGCGTATCTACTATGAGCTTTTTCTGATTCGAGTTTAACTCTGCTTCTATGGACAGCTTCTGTGGCGGCACATCATCCTTCAGCAAATCCTCGAATTTTTGTAAATCTTCCTCGCGTTCTTGCTTTTGAAGCCGGACGACAAAAACATTGCCGTACAGGTTATACTTGGCACGTCCCACACGTCCTACCAGATTCTTGAAGTCCACTTCTGAAAAATCACCCATGCCCTTTTTGTAACTTGTAATAAACAAGTTTTCGGCAGGAAGATTGACTCCTTCCAGTAGAGTGCTTGTGCAAAACATGATCCTAATTAGTCCGTCACGGTAATAGTCCTCAAGCTGCATACGAATATTGGCCGGTAGATAACCGATATGATACGCCACACCTCTTTCCACCAATTCAGCAAGATAGTATTCCTTGTGGACATCGCTGCGGATTGTCTCCGCAAACGTCTGTAGCCTTTTATCACCAATTGGATCCTGTGTATCCGCATAATCTCTTGCAAACTGAATTGCATCATTCTTTAATTTGCAATAAACGATGTTATGCCGCTTATCTCCAATTCGACAAATCACCTCACTCAACGAGTATTGTCGACTCATTTCGTGTAGCAATATAAATTTCTTCGAGTATGAATCGAAGATACGAATATTGCGTTCCCACAAGTCAATGATATATTTTATCTGACTGACAGGGGCATATTTGCACGCCACGATAGATTCCTCACCTATGCTCCCTTCTCCGTTTGACAACGTATCGAGATAAACTCTTGGATTAGGAATGTTTGGAGAGGCAAATATAATGTGTGCATTGCTGTGCCGTTCTTCTAACTTGTTGATGACCTTATAATAGAAAGCACTTCTCTTATCACCTGATGATATTTTATGAGCCTCGTCTACAAACAAATAGTCAATCATAAGGTCAGCATCATCAATCAAAATATAGAGCATCCGTTCCGGTGTTAGAACGAAAATATAGTTGTGTTTTGCCTCTAATGCCATCGAGCCGGAGGATGTCACAATACGATAATCCGTCTCTTTCAAAAGTGTGGTAAGGCTTTCAATCAGCTCGCTTGTGACCTCATTTATCAGTGCCTTTGTCGGAATAAGCAAAGCAAAATTCTTCTTTGCACCGTCCATAATCTGCTGTTTGATAAAAGCACGCATCATAAAAGACTTTCCCATAGATGTAGGCGCAGAATAACTAAAATACGGTCTGGACAAACTGTCGTATATTTCTTTCTGAGCAGGAAAGAAACGAGCCCCGTCGTCGGACGGCACAGCCAGATAATCCATGTTGAAATGCATAAATACGCGCTCCAACATGGAGGCATTCTCAAAATCCGGTGTAAGTCTGTTCATGCCAAGGAAATTCCCCGTATTGGCAAAAACAGAGCCGAGATAATATTTAACCTGTTCATCCTGAGGATACATATCATAAAGCAATGCCACAATTTCTTGCGCTCGGGTCTTATGGACATCCGACAAATTTGTGCCACAGGATTTAGATAGTATATCAGCAAAAGTCAAAGCGTCCCCAATGTTGACAGGTTGTTCCTCTATCTCATCCAAGCTGAACAGGCGCTTGGAATAGTTGATAAGGATATTGTGATACAGTTTTTGCAGATAAGTGTTTTCATCTATCCTTGAAAATAAATGCTCCCCGAAGGTGACATCTCTAAAATTGCTCATGCCTGACCTCCTTCGGATTGCAGCAGCTTGTCCATGATATCTTTTTTATCTTCGTCCGCATCAGCGAAAGGAAGCAAATAAACATACATAGAGTAGCCATCAAGACCGTACTGTGTGATTTTTGATTCAATGAATGACACATTGTTTTGGATGTCATTCCTGACCTGTTCAAACACATCGTGCGATTGTGTCAATAGTTTTGTGTAAACTTTAACAAGTTTACACAAAACTATTGACACAATCTCTCATCGTCCTCCATATAGGTCTCAATCTGAGCTCTGGAATAGACATAATACCCGATATTATTGCGAAGATGCCTCCACAGACCGTGATAGTCAAAATCAAAATCATCAAACTTTAAACAGAAAATCCGAAGATCGTGTTTTGCAGATATGGATAATGTTTCGCTTGACACAGGCGTGAAAACCTTATCAAATTTCCCCTTGCTCGTCAGGGGTATTGCTGCCACAGTTTTAGGCTTTGTCACCTCGTAAAATTTTATGGTATCTGCCATTGGATTATAGGCTGCATAGAAATCTTTCTTTATAGATTTTGTAAATGCGGTCTCTACCATATTATCCGTTTTTGCAACAGCATAAATGAACACATCCGTCAGGAATTCGGATAATACAAATTCATTTTTATTCTTAAGGTCATTCTTTGTGAGATTACCAATGGCGCCAAGCTGGGCAGTGTCAGGGATTGTGGCATCTTTCAGAATGACATTTTTCAATGCAAGTACAGCGTTTTTCTTACGAGCCTCTTCCATTGCAGGAATAATGGTCTGAATGAAATATCGTTCGATTGCGTGGGCATCTTTCTTTAGAGCCATTTGCATAACTTCGGTAGGCAGATTCTGACTTGCAGAATGAATTTTATTGAAATTAGTGTATGAATAGGTAACTTCATACTCATCAGCTGAAGTATATGAAAAGACCGCGCTGCCTTCTGGACACAGCGACAACATGATTTTCTCGCAGAAGGGATCAAACTTGCGCTCTGCGGGAATAGCGCATGATGTCATAATTCTCACATATGAGCCGACGCAAAGATGCTCCATTTGGCTACCTCCTTCTGCCACAGTTTCATTCACCTCAAATCAATCTTCTTTAACTATATCAACGATATCGCCTATATTACAATCCAGAGCCATACATATCTTGCCGAGAACCTCCATGCTTACAGCTTTGTTCTTTCCCATCTTGGCAATGGTAGATGATGTAATACCAGTTTTTTTCATCAGGTCCTTTTTCATCAAGTTTTTATCTATCAATAGTTTCCATAGCTTATTATAATTGAACTCCATCGGCGCTCCTCCTTGCTTTAACGTTCTCTGATATCGTTGATTTATTATTATAACACAAATCTTCACATTTTTCAAGCCTGCATTTGAAATCTTCGTGTTCGCCTTTAATTTCTCAAAGTCACGGATGCATTCTAAATTTCCATGCCTAATTTGTAAGCTTGAATTTGATTTGTTCGCTTTGCCTTAAGCGTCTCCGTGCGCTACATAACGTAAATATTCATCCAACCTTTCCGGGGCTTCTGCTTTAAGCGGATACCCCGGTTTTTTCATTCCGAAAATCTTCTGATTTCATTCTTTTTCCATTCGTTTTTGCTCCTGCCATTCTGAGTACAATTTTAAATACAAACACAGCCAAAATCCGGATTGAAGCTGAATACATGACAAGGAGGCGAAAATCAATGAAAAATTACGACAAACAGAATCTGATTATCAGTATTGAAAGCAGCATCAATTACATTGAATCCCACTTGGATTCAGCTGATAAAACCATTGCGTTTGTTTTCAAAAAACATGGCGTCAGAAACCTTGAAAGAGCAAGTATGCATACACTTCAGGACATTTTCAGCGAGTTGTATGCCATCGAAACTGATATTTGTTAATAAACAATTCGCCCTGGGCAAGGCGTAAAACTACCTTTTCTAAAGTCAGCTCACCTTCTTCGTGGCCACGAGGTGCGTTCGCAGCTGACTTTAGGGAGAACTTTAAATAGAGTGCCAGCTTGCGAACGGCTGGTCACCGAAATGAAGCGGAGCAATCCGTATGAGGTGACCGTCTATGAGAATTACAACTGGCAGCCATATTGGTTTTCTCCGCTTCGGCGTATTTGCCGAAAGGAGAAAATCGCATGGCAAACAATGAAAAGACACGTTTTATCTATCTGCGCTCTCTGGATGAAAAGATTCCTGTTGATTGTGTCAATAGTTTTGTGTAAACTTGTTAAAGTTTCTTGTATCAGTGCAAGTTACGATCTTCATTACTCCATGACCTGAAGGGTATCGCCGCCCGCTTCCTGTGTCAAGGGTAAAACAAGCGCCTTTGGCACCCTTGACACAGGAAGCGGGCGGCGATATTGGCTGGTCAAAGGGTTAATGGATCAGGCTGCATCCTGTGATGCTGCCTCTTCAACCACAGAATACCGCTGGCTGAACATTTCCAGGAGTTCGGACTCTGCTTGCCCGAAGCCCTTATGTACGCGTCCGCTGTGCTTCCTGTTGTACTCACTGTAATAACAACAGACAAAACGCTCCAGTGAAGACTCATTTGGAAACTGCTCCTTGACTTTCGACTTGTGCTTCAGACCCTTGTTGTTATTCTCAATCAGGTTCGAGGTATATATGCTCTGTCTGATAGACTTCGGATATTTGTAGAAAGAGAACAGGCTTGCCCTATTGGAGAAAATCCCGCGGATCTTCGGATATTTCTTCTCGTACTTCTCTATAAAGGCATCTAATTCTTTCTCCGCGGAAGCCGCATCGTCTTGCGTATAGACAATCTTGAGCGCACCAAGGATCTCTTTACGATCCTTTTCCCGGATCAGTCTGGCAACAGAGCGACGCAGATGCACCCAGCAGCTCTGGTGGTCTGCCTTGGGAAACTGGCGCTTTACAGCGTCAGCCATCCCCGTAAGTCCATCCGATATGAAGAGTAAAACCTCTTTCAGCCCCCGCTGTTTCAGTCCTGTGAGCATTTCCTCATAGTTTGCCGCTGACTCGGAGGGGTAAAGAGCATACTCAAGGATTTCCTTGCTTCCATCCGGCGTGATACCCAGGATAACGTGCAGCGCCTCTTTCGCTACGCAGTCCCTGCGGAGGCTCAAATAGGTTGCATCGCAGTAGACCACAGCATACCGGGCCGACACCGTGCGAGAATGGAACACTTTGACCTGGTCTTCTACCGCTTTGGCTATATTCGATACTGTGGCCGGTGTATAGTGGTGACCGTACATTTTCTCAATAAGGTCACTGATCTCGCGCGTAGTGATACCCTTGCGGTAAAGCTGAATAATGGTGGTCTCCAGATCGTCCGAACGATGCTTGTAGTCTGGAAGTGTTTGCTGGTGGAAATCACCATTGCGGTTCCGAGGAACTACGACATGCAGTTCACCGTATTTGGTTTCAAAGGTGCGTTCGTAGCTGCCATTGTGGCTGTTGCCGCTTCCCCATCCAGAGGGGTCATATTTTTGATAACCAAGGAACGAAGACAACTCTGCCTGGAGGAGGTCATTTATAGCCGTTTCCAGATGCTGGAGGAAAAATTCGTCAACGGAATCACCTTTTAGTAGCGCATTCATAAGTTCTGTGTTAAGATTAGACATAGAAGGAACCTCACTTTCTTGTGTGTTTGGTTAGAGCACTCAACACTTTACAAGAAACTGGTTCCTTTTTCAATATCCAGAACCGAACCTATGAACTTTACACAAACTATTGACACAATCGAACAAACGAAGCATGGAT
>Ga0192281_1019_pt1 | contig 13995 bp, 11 predicted proteins | sample Koala_Koa22_C3_FD_131254 | JGI IMG/M metagenome (GOLD analysis project Ga0192281, IMG submission 131254) | Enriched cells from koala feces incubated with labeled cellulose particles, San Francisco Zoo, California, United States - Koala_Koa2-2_C3 ...
CAGACCATACGCTCAATCATGTGATGCCTCTCCAGCCTGCGTTAGTTTAAATTTCAGATGCCAGACCACCTGACTGCGCCATCAGATCTTTGGGGAGGCCGGGGGTCGGGGCTGGCCCCGACATCCCTTCCGGCTGATGAAACCTAAGTGGAGCGGTTCCCCCGCGTATAATCAGCAGGCAGACTCCGGTATCCCGAATGTTCCATCAGATCCCCGTGTCGGCCACGACCTCCAACGCGGGGGAACAAGTCTGTCAAGTGGATCGTGGAATACCGGAGCCCCGCAAGGGGCGAGGATATGCCGCGTAAGCCACTTGACAGGCGCAGAGCAGAACGGCGTTTTTTATGATGATTATGTCCTCCTGCAGCCTCCCCTGGCCGCCCGATTCTGTGGGGCGGAGTGTGCGATACCCGCTGCCGGAATCACAAGACTTTTCCATTGCAGCCGCATAAGGGCAGTATCTTCTATATATACTGTTCCAATCTGAATACCTTATGGCTGGTCTCTGCTGATGAAACCGTACATCATTCTCCTTTAGAACATCTCATTCATCGCATATACATAACTCAGTTCCTCATACTTCCTCCAGGCCAGCGGCTCCTCCAGTTCCTTCCGTCCTTCTTCCGCAAGCCCTTTCACAAACTCCAGCGCCTTCATGGCCCGGTCCAGGGTCCCCTGCAGATGCTCTGCCTGGGTGTGTGCCTGTTCTTCCGCAGCCTCCCAGGTGACGATCATCTCCCTTAGTTTCTTTTGGTCCCTGCGGATGATCCCTTCCGGATCGATACGGCGCTCCGCCTTTCTTTTTTCGGCAGCAGCTTCCCGGCGTTTCGCAGCTTCCCCGTCTGCATAGGACCTGCGTACTTTTTTCAGGTCATCTGCCGCCATCATGACAGACGACGGCACCCCGAAATAACTTTCCAGCGGATAGATGCCCGTAGTCGCATACTGGTAAAATTCCGCTGGCGTGAGTGCGGCCAGGTCATACTGGTAGTGCTTTGTATTGTAGGCCTCCAGATAACCATCCACGATCTGTTTCGCATCGGAGAAAACCCTGCATCTCGCCACAAGGTCAAGGATATCGGTCTTCAGACGCCCAAAAAAGCTCTCCATCGGCGCATTGTCCTGGGAGTTGCCCCGCGCGGACACGGACTGTATAAAGCCGTCATCTTCCAAAATCTGAGTGAAAGATGTAGACAGGTACTGGCTTCCCTGGTCATGGTGGATAAACACCGAGCTGCTGCACAGCTCATCCTTATGGGCCTCCATCATCCTGTCATATGCAGAGCAAACCAATGCGGTGGACATATCCATGCGCACAGACCAGCCGAGGTTTTCCCGCGTGAATGCATCACGGAACACGCACAAATAAAAAACACTTCTGGCCTTGCCGTAATAAAGATAGGTGATATCGGTCAGGACCACTTTCCTCGGGCCGATAAAAAAGTCACGGTTCAATATATTCCCCGGCGACGCACAGACATGGTTATGGGTTGCACGGTGTTTATAAGCGTCTTTGTGCGGCCGCTGCGCTACCAGGTTCATCTCTTTCATGATCGCCGCGATACGCTTCAGGTTCACCATCAGCCCGAACCGGCGGAAAAGTTCTGTCCGGAACGTGCGTTTTCCCGGGATCACACCATCCCGCGCAACCAGGATCTGCCGCATCTTTTCCTTTATGTTGTTGCGTTCTGCCGTCCTGGCTGCCTGTTTCCCGCCGCGGTCTTCCCGGCGTGCCCTCCACGCATAGTAACCGGAATCTGAGACCCCAAACATCCGCAGGCACTGGGTCACGTTGAAACCGTTTTCCAGCCGCTTTTGCTTCTCAATAAAGGATTCCGCCATTGTAAAGCGGTCTTCCTTCACTTCCTGTTCTTCCAGGATGTACAGAACGCCTCCAAGTCGGATTCCATTTTTTTTTGAAGCTGGAGCATCTCCTCAAGATAGTGCGTCCGGGCTTTCAGGTAAGCGCGCTCCTCCTCTGGCGTAAGATCCCCCATCTCCTCGCGCGGGACAGAACCGTCGTAGTTCGTTTCGTCCTCCGTAAAAAGCTTCCCGTCCCGGGCTTTTTCCATGACCCGTTTCCCGGCCGCGTTCGCCCGGTTTTCGCCGAGGACATGGGTATCAAAGCCAAGCGCATTATACGCCTCCACATAGGTCATCCCGCTTTTGATCTTCTTGTACATCGCCACATCAAAATCTTTCGAATACTTAAGGCGGTCTTCATGAAAACCGACCACAAACGGGTTATCCAGAAACGGGATCAGCCTGTCATCCGGACGGTCCGTACCGTCCTCATATTTATATTTATTCTTCGCTGCAAGTTTCATCAGTCATTTCCTCCGTCTTTCCCATGTTTTTGTATGCCCTGGCGCGTTCCACTGCCTGCCGGGCAGATTCCTCTTTTCGCCTCTGGTAGCGGGCTTCCTCATCCGCGAGGTACCGGGCAAATCCCGTCTCGTCCAGCGTAAGAAGCCAGGCTTCGAATTCTGCCGGGGTCATGCGGTTCCGGTCCCACATCCGCCGCTCTTCATTATAGTATACACGATACTGGTCTATTTTGTCCCGCAGTTCTTCCAGTGTCCTGCACTCTTTATAAGGGCATTCGTCCTTGAAATGCCCGAAAAAGGACTCCTGCGGCGCATTGTCCCAGCAGTTCCCGCGTCTGGACATCGACTGGGCAAGGCCAAGATCCCTGGCAGCCGCCTGGAATTCATCCGTCATGTAGAGGATCCCCTGGTCGGAATGCAGGATAACATCACTTTTAAGATGCTCTGCATCCAGTTCCTTCAGGGTGTCCAGCGCCAGCCGCAGGTCATTTGTACTGCTCACAACAAAACAGGCCAGCTTCCCTGTGACGGGATCCAGTGACGCAGAGCCATAGGCCCGCAAGCCGTCCCCGTAATCCAGGTAAGTGACATCCGTGAGCCGTACTTCGTTCGGGCGGTGCTGCTTAAACCGCCTCATCAGCAGGTTTGCTTTCTGGTTGCGTTCGAACATATCCCGCATGGCCTTCCTGTTTTTACTTGGCCTCCGGATATTCGTCCGTATGCCGTATTTGTTCATCAGACGGCGGATCCGGTGAAGGCTGAACTGCTGCCCGGTGATGTCCGGCATCATCATGTATACCTGGCGGATCCCTTTTTTAAAGCCCCGGTAGCTGAGAACCTGACGGACAAGGGCAATGTCCTCTTCGTCCTGTGCCGCACGCCGGCGCACACTGCTGCCGTAAGTATCATCACTGAGGATCTTATAATAAGTGCTCCGTGCCATACCGGACATTTCAAGGATCCTTCCGGTCGTATAATGCCCCCATGGGTCCCTCGGAAGGTCATGCACCCATTCACAGTATTTTCTTCGCATTACGATATCCCCGTCTTTCAGTCTCCGCCCCATGTCGGCGAAGCTTTCCTCGATTGCCCCGTTCATCAGTTTCATGCGTTTTTTCTGGATTTCCAGTATCTGGGAGCGGTCCCATTCCACCTGCTCCGCTGTCGGCCTCCACATCCTCAGTTTCGCTGCAGCCCGGGTCCGCACCGTCCCGGTTAGATCCTCCGCTCTTATGCCATACGTCTCCAGCAGGACATCCAGAGGCTCCTTTGAGAGCAGATAAGTTTCATTGAAAAATACATTCTGCAGAAAAGCTGCCCCTCCATTCCCATGGACATACGGGTTATCCCATGATTCATCGGAACCGCACGATCCGGACATACCAGTCCCGTAATCCCCGGAATCCTGCGCGCACACAGGCGCCCGCCAGTCATTCTCACCTGCTGTTCTGGCTTCAAACTCTCTTTTTAATGACTGTATCCTTTGATAACCGACATCCACCGGGTCAACCCCGGCGCGTCTGAGGGAATCCTCAATGGACAGGTTCGGCCATGCGAGGAAGATTTCCTCCTTAAAATCAGGATCAATCCGAAGCCCATTGTTCACCTGTACGTATTTCCCCGAAAGTATCAATGGATTTTCTTCGACGTATTCTGTCATTATCCGGATTTCCGAGACGGTATAGAACGGAATGCCCCCATTTTAAAACTGTTTTCTATAGACAGGGCATACGTGTCACTCGTAAGCTCTTTCGTGATGCCATTCTCTTCCAGCATCTGTACGATAGCTTCCACGTTTTGGCTCGCTTTCCAGGCCTGAAACAGTTGAACCCGAAATGCCGTTGTAAGCGTCATCCCGCGTAAACTCACTTTCTTTACACACGGATTCTTCACCAGCTCTTCTACATTGAAAAAATATCCCATTTTTTCTCCTTTCCAAAGCTCGCGATTAATGACATGGAATACGGCATTGCCATGGCTACATTTTACAACGATTACACGAACATCGGCACGAGCATCAAAAAAAGTACCCAGGTGATGGGTACAATCAACTGTCATGTTGATGTCCATCATCTGGGTACCATTTTAAAAGGAAAAGAAATTGACACCAAATATGATGCAACATATAATAGACGCAGAACGAGTTCCTGATGGCAAAATGATAACAGCAGTCTGGGCGGACCATAGATATTGGACAGCAGAGACCAAATGAAATCAAACGGAGTCAGATTACCAATAAAAAGAGCGGAAAAAGCGGATACGTCCGAACAGAAAGGATGATAAATATGGCAGCATCTAATTATAACATCACAAGAGATAATGCGGAGCGGAGGTTCCTGAATTATAATCAGGAGAATATGATTGAAAAATTTCACCTGAAATATGACGAGCAGTATCTGTACATAGAGTTTGTAGGACGGGATTACCGTATCAACCGCAGTTCCGGCCGAACGGAATGGACAATGGACGGATTCAATCATGTGGAGCATGCGGGCTTTAACGAAGTGCTTGCTATCTGTGATGTGCTGTGTGATTCGAAAGAAGGCTGCCGTCTGTCCGGACAGTTTGTGAAAGTCAACGACCTGAAAGGAACGGTTCGCTCATCTGGTCTTGGAAATGATCTGTATGGAAAATACGCGGAATATTTTGACGGAAGGCTGCCGGAGCTTAGAAAGGCTTGCGAGATTCTGGGCGGGGAAAAGCAGAAGATTGGAGATGTGTCTTATCTGCTGCATCCATTTCCGTTTCTCCCGCTGATGCTGCAGTTCTGGGAGTCGGACGATGAATTTCCGGCGAGCCTGAAATTCATGTGGGATGAAAACACGCTGGATTTTTTGCGCTATGAGACGACCTATTATGTGTTGGGGCATGTGCTGGAGAGACTGAAAGAACTGATGGAATTGGAATACAGGTAGATTTAAGCAATGAAATATAGCAGAACAGGAAAGGATGAAGATGAAGACGATAAATGTAGTAGCTGCAGTCATCCGGCATGAAAACAAAATATTTGCTACTCAGCGGGGATACGGAGAATTTAAAGATGGCTGGGAATTTCCGGGCGGAAAGATTGAGCCGGGAGAAACCCCGCAGGAAGCTCTTGTGCGTGAGATACAGGAGGAATTGGAAACAGTTATAAAAGTGGGAGAGCGGATTGCGAGGATCGAGTATGATTATCCTGCGTTTCATTTGTCAATGGATTGTTTTTGGGCGGAGGTTGTTTCGGGAGATCTGGTGCTTAGAGAGCATGAGGCTGCAAGATGGTTGTCGAAAGAAGAACTGTATAGTGTGGAGTGGCTTCCTGCGGATATGGAATTAATTGAGAAGATTGAAAAAAATAGCTTGCTAAAAGTATAGTGATAGTATATAATACATTCAATAACAAATGTAACTAGTTACTGCTGTTGATTTTGGGCGAAAGGGTGATGGCTTATGGGCGGCAAGGGTGAGTTGCATTTTCTGATTGACTTTGAAAACGTCGGTGAGGCGGGGCTTGATGGGATGGAGCACCTGTATGATACAGACGTGGTGGTGATTTTTTACAGCGCATGTTGTGAGAAGATTTCCAAAAAGGCGATGGATTACATATTAAAATCCGGCTGCCGCTTTCAGGCTGTCCGCTTGAAAAAGACTGGGAAGAATGCTCTGGACTTTTACATTGTCTCCATGATCGGCGAACTGTTCGGCGCGGGCTTTTCGGGGAAGGTTGTTGTTGTGAGCAGGGATAAGGGATATGCCGCGATGAAGGATTATTGGATGGATCGTGGAATTCAAAGCGAGAGCATTCTGCTGATGCCTACTGTGAAGGAGGGCATTATCGCGACAAATGAGAACAGTGTCCGGCGAAAACTGATTTCCGCGGCGACCGCACAGGTCAGTATTGGAAAGGAGTACGCGAAATATCAGGAGAGGGAGCGCCTGAAAAAGAAAATAGAGGATCTTTTCGCAGGTTCTGAGTATGAGGAGGCAGTAGCGAGAATATTTGAACTGACGGAAACGGAGAAAAAGCCGAAGGATCTGTATCTGGGTTCGCTGAAGCGTTTTGGAAAAGCGGATGGGACGAATATCTATCGGTGTCTGAAGCAGGCGAAAGCCTCTTGAAAGAGACAGGCGGTGTGAAAGAGATAGACGATGCCCGGATTTAAAGAGTCTGCCATTGCGTGAGTCATGACAGCGGACAGGTTATATAGTGTGATTGTGGATTATACAGGAGCGTGAACGATGGCTGCGAAAGGGAGCGGGTATCCGCAGATTGATACGGTAGAGACGGGGAAACATCTTCGATTCCTGAGCCACCAGAAGGATATTTCTGTACAGGAGATACAGCGCTGCCTTGGCCTGGCCTCAAATCAGGCTGTTTATGAATGGTTTAATGGAAAAAGTTTACCTACGCTGAATAATTTTTTCGCTTTAAGCCGGTTGTTCCATACTCCCATGGAAGATATGCTGATTTTACAGGAGGAAGCGCCGCGGCAGAAGGAAAAATACGGGGATATTTTTCGTGCGTTCAGTCCTTGCCTGTCAGGCGTGGATCACAGCGAGGTGCAGAAGGCAGGAGTGGTACTGATTCTGGAGGAAAGCTGCAGCGCGGATGAAGTGTGCCTTCAGACAAGAATGATGGAATACGACGTAGCTATATCAGAAAAGTGCGCTTAGGAAAAAAAGTTTCGTGGAGAGAATACGGAAAAGCGGGTCTGAATCAGAAGATCGTATCTTAAATCAGAAGGTCGTATTCCCGAAAAACCATTGGATTTTTTCATTTTGCTCGGTACCTTTCAGATAGACGATGTTGAATTCGCGCACCATCTGTCCGCCCTGCAGATAGAATTTGCCCAGCGTAGGATCGTTATCCGCGAGTACATTGTATACAAAGGAAATGCCGTATCCTTCGCGAACCAGGTCGAGGATTACTTTGAAGCTGGAGATGCAGATGCGGTGTTTGAAACGGTTTAACGATTCGTTGTAGCTTCTCAGCTCCTGCTCAAGGATTGCGCGTGTGCCGGAACCAGCCTCACGGTGGATGATTGTTTCACTGAGCAGTTCTTCGATGGAGACCGTTTTGCCCGCAAAAGGATGCTTTTTGTGGCAGATGCCGACAAAAGGCTCTCTGCAGAAAAGAATGGAGTCGAAGCGTTCTTTGTCGAAAAAACCTTCGATTACTGCGAAATCCAGCCGATTTTCTTCCAGTTCACGCAGAAGATGATCCGTATTGTCCACGAGATATTCCAGAGAGTGATTTGAATCATCCAGGAAATGATGAAGATATTCGGTCAGGACATAGTCGCCGATGGTTTTTGTGGCGCCGATTCGCAGATAACACGCAGAATCCTGTTTGTGAAGTCTTTCACGCAGACTTTGTTCCTGCTGACGCACTGCGCGGGCGTATGTTTCGATAAGATTGGCGGCTTCTGTCTTTTCAAGTCTTCGGTTGGCGTAGCGGAATAGTTTACAGCCGTATTCGGCTTCCAGGTGATGAATTTGCTGCGTGATGGCAGGCTGCGTGAGGTGAAGAAGCTCTGCAGCCTGATGGTAGCTTCCGCATTCACATAAGGTCAGAAAGGTTTCGATCCGGTAGTCCAGCATGGTGTGCTCCTTTGATAAATATATCTAATTGATAAATAAAGAATGTTAAATAGATTTTATCATAGAAAAGATATATAATCAAGCTGTTCGTTATCTGTAAAAACGTTGTCAAGTGAAAGCCTTGTGGTGCGCTTGCGTGCATGAGTACCTGGGTAGCAGACGAGTTTTTACACGTCGTAATGCAATGAAAATTGCTGCATAAAGACTTACAGCAGAAAAAAGGAGTCGGGAGGATGAACGTTGTAGTGATTGGCGGCGTAGCCGCTGGAACAAAAACTGCCGCAAAGCTGATGCGCGAGGATCGCGGTGCGAATGTTACGATTTACACGAAGAGCGAGGACATCTCCTACGCGGGATGCGGTCTGCCTTATTATGTGGGCGGCAGTATTGGGACGCGGGAGGAGCTGATTGTCAATACACCGTCGAGTTTTACAGGGCTGACGGGTGTAAAGGTTCGCACGGGGATGGAGGCAGTTTCGGTGAACGCCGATGAGAAGACGGTCGCTTTCGCAAACGGAGAGACGGTGTCGTATGATAAGCTGGTGATTGCTACCGGTGCGGTACCTTTTGTGCCGAATGTGCCAGGCCGGGAGCTGCCGGGGGTATTTACGATGCGCAGCCCGGACGACGCGATTGGTCTTCGTGATTATGTGGACAAAAATGGCTGCCGCAGCGCGGTGGTTGTGGGAGCCGGGGTTATCGGGCTGGAGATTGCGGAAAACCTGATGGCAAAGGGACTGAGAGTTACCGTTGTGGATATGGCGTCTCAGGTGATGCCCAATCTTTTTGATCAGGAGATGGCTGCTTACATACGCCGGAAGCTGCAGGAGAAGGGAATGCGTATTGTTACCGGTGCCGGAATCGAGGAGGTACTGGGACAGGAGAAAGCATCAGGAGTGCGAACGAATGTCGGCAGCTTTGATGGGGATCTGGTCGTATTGGCAATCGGTGTCCGTCCGGCGACGGAATTCCTTGCCGATTCCGGAATTGAGAGAAACCGCGGGACGACTGTTGTAGATCAATATCAGCGGACAAATAAGGAAGATATTTATGCAGTAGGCGACTGTGCGCAGGTTTATAACCGTCTGACTGGAAAAGCACAGTGGTCTGCGATGGGATCTACTGCTAATATCACTGGACGCGCGCTGGCGAAGAATCTGACCGGCTCGCAGGCAGCGTATGGCGGCTGCCTTGGCACCGGTGTGGTGAGACTGGCGGAGGATCTGAACGCAGGGCGGACAGGACTTACGGAAGCACAGGCAGCAGAGGCAGGATATGATGTCATTACAGCTACCTGTGTCACGGACGACAAAGCGCATTATTATCCTGGCGCATCTACCTTTGTTACGAAGCTGATCGCGGACAAAACGACTCACGCGCTGCTGGGCATTCAGGTGCTGGGAGCGGGAGCAGTGGATAAGATGGTAGACATCGCGGTGACCGGTATTTCCGCTGGAATGAAGCTGGAAGATTTTGATACGCTTGACTTTGCGTATGCACCGCCGTTTTCGACGGCCATTCATCCGTTTGTGCAGGCCTGCTATATTCTGGAAAATAAGATCAATGGAGAATATGAGAGCTTTACACCGGCGGAATACGCAGCTGGAAAAGCGAAAGGATATCAGGTGATTGATGTCCATCCGGCACCGACAATTCCGGGCGCGAAGTGGGTCAATCTCTCAGCAGTTGACAGTTCTGCTTGTGAAACGGGCTCGCCTGTCAAGGGCCTGGAAGGCATTGCAAAGGATGCGAAGCTGCTTCTGGTCTGTGCGAAAGGGAAGCGCGGCTATTTCCTCCAGAATCGCCTGAAAGCGTTGGGGTATACGAATACGCGCGCACTGGAAAGCGGAGCGTTTGTAAATACCGTAAAGGTGGAATTCACCGGTACGCTGCCGCCGGAAGAGATTAAGCGTGTAAAAGGGCTTGGCTGTCTGCAGGATAAGCGCTATCCGGATGTGTTTAACGTCCGCGTGATTACGCGCAATGGAAAAATTACTTCTGAGGAGCACCGGGTGATCGCGGAAGCGGCAGAACGTTTTGGTTCGGGCGAGGTGACGATGACGACTCGTCTGACGCTGGAGATTCAGGGTGTGAAGTACGCGAATATTCAGCCGCTGTTTGACTTTTTGAGCGAGCATGGACTTTCCACTGGCGGAACCGGTTCCCTGGTGCGTCCGGTTGTTTCCTGTAAGGGCACGACCTGTCAGTATGGTTTGATTGATACTTTTGGGCTCTCTGAACGGCTGCATGAGAAGTTTTATGTGGGCTATCATGGTGTGACGCTGCCGCATAAGTTTAAGATTGCGGTTGGCGGATGTCCGAATAACTGTGTGAAGCCGAATCTGAATGACCTGGGCATTGTTGGCCAGAGGGTTCCGATGGTGGACTACAGCAAATGCCGGGGATGTAAGAAGTGCAAAGTAGAGGCTTCCTGTCCGATTCATCATGCGAAGGTGGTGGATGGCAAGATTCAGATTGATCCGAATGTCTGCAACAACTGCGGCCGCTGCAAGGATAAATGTGTATTTGGCGCATTGGAATATCAGGATGGGTACCGCGTATACATCGGCGGGCGCTGGGGCAAGAAGATCGCGCACGGCGAGCCGCTGCCGCGGATTTTCACCTCAGAGGAAGAAGTGGTGGATGTCGTTGAAAAAGCGATCCTGTTGTTCCGTGACGAGGGGCAGACTGGAGAGCGTTTCGCTGACACCGTCACCAGACTTGGTTTTGACGTAGTCAGCGAAAAGCTGCTGGAGGGTAAGATTGATAAGAAAGCCATTTTGGAAAAGACTGTGAAAGGCGGAGCTACCTGCTAGAAGTCTTTCCCGCACTGCTCACAGTGATATTTATTGGTTTTATCTTTTTTTGCAAAAAGCTTCCTGCGTATTTTCTGCGTGTTGTAGGAACTGCACCAGGGGCACCGGATGACCGGCGGCATCGATGGGTTCTGACCCATGAGCCGCCGGTTTTCCTCTTCATAGATCGAGGTGGTGCGATAAGAGTCCCAGTCAAAAGCCGGATCTTTTTTTACCACCTCGTCGATGAAAGGCTGGCAGTAGTCCTCCCACTGGTGGAAGAACTGTTCTTCTGTAATTTCGCCATTGGTCTGTTTCTTCTGGAATTCTTCCCGTTTGGCGCTTGTGATGCCGTAAGAAGAATCAATTTCCCTGCATTCTGTATGGCCGCAGTGCGGGCAGGTCCAGGTACGCGCAAGAGGGCCGGCCTGGAGCAGGCCGCATTTCGGGCAGTAAAGCCAGTTCGACGCCATATATTTATCATGTGCCATAATATCACCTCGAATATTTTTTTGTCATCAGATAACCATTTATATCGGATAAGCCTTTGTATCTCTCAAAACTGTCTCCATGCACCAGCACTAGCGTCGGTGCCTGCCGGATGCCATATTTGTTGACCAGTGTGATGTTGTCATCGGTGGTCAGCTTTACATAGGAAACGGCATTCTGATCCAGCAGGGAAACAGCCGCTTTGCAGTTCGGGCAGGAGGAGCTGACGAAGAGCAGCGTCTTGGGCATTGGTGCTTCTGCTGCCGGGGTGCCAGACTCAGTTGCTGCGGTATTTTTGACTGCTTCTGTGTCGGTATCCTTTCTCTCTAACCGTGAGGCGCCAATGTTATAGGTCTTACGGTCTTTGAATTCCTGTGATTTTCCGTCATTCCAGTTCTGGACCGGACGATAGTAGCCGGTGATGCGGCTGTAGACCTCGGTCTTTTTGCCGCAGTGCGGGCAGGTGTAAACCTCACCCGGAAGATAACCGTGTTCGCTGCATACGGAGTAGGTCGGGCTGATGGTGTAGTAAGGAAGCTTATAGTTTTCCGCAATCTTACGAACCAGAGCGGCAGCGGACTTCCAGTTGGGCAGTTTTTCGCCAAGGAACGCATGGAACACCGTGCCGGAGGTATAGAGCGTCTGCAGCTCGTCCTGTACGTCCAGCGCTGAGAAAATGTCTTCCGTATAGCCGACCGGAAGGTGGCTGGAATTAGTATAATATGGTGCATCGGAAGATCCGGACGCTTGCGTACGGAGACCCGATGCGCCAACGCCAGAATCGTCAGATTCTGGCGTGTTCTGCAAAGCGGTTTTCTTTGCAGAACGGTAGATGCCATTCTCGTTCGCGGTGATGATGTCCGGGAATTCTTTCTTATCGTGTTTCGCAAAGCGATAGGTGGTCGATTCTGCGGGCGTCGCTTCCAGGTTGTACAGATCGCCGTACTGCTCCTGATAGTCGGACAGACGGGTGCGCATATGGTTCAGCACATCTTTGGCAAAGGCCTGTGTCTTTGGATGGGTCAGATCCTGGCGCAGCCACTTTGCGTTCAGCCCGGCCTCGTTCATGCCGATGAGGCCGATGGTGGAAAAGTGGTTGTCAAAGCTGCCAAGGTAGCGTTTGGTATAAGGATAAAGTCCGGCGTCCAGAAGCTTTGTGATGACCGTGCGTTTGGTCTTCAGACTGCGCGCGGCAATGTCCATCAGCCGATCCAGACGGGCGTAGAAATCCGTCTCGTCCGCAGCCAGATAGGCGATGCGGGGCAGGTTGATGGTGACGACGCCGACGGAACCGGTTGATTCGCCGGAGCCGAAGAAGCCGCCGGATTTTTTGCGCAGCTCGCGCAGATCCAGACGCAGGCGGCAGCACATGGAGCGAACATCGCTCGGCTCCATGTCGGAGTTAATATAGTTGGAAAAATACGGAGTTCCGTATTTCGCTGTCATTTCAAAGAGGAGCCGGTTATTCTCTGTCTCGCTCCAGTCAAAATCTTTCGTAATGGAGTAGGTCGGGATCGGATACTGGAATCCGCGGCCATTGGCGTCGCCCTCGATCATGATCTCGATAAAGGCCTTGTTGATCATGTCCATTTCTTTCTGGCAGTCGCCGTAGGTGAAATCCTGCTCTTTGCCGCCGACAATCGCGGGCAGATTCTTCAGGTCATTCGGAACGGTCCAGTCCAGGGTGATGTTGGAGAAAGGCGCCTGTGTTCCCCAGCGGGACGGGGTATTTACTCCATAGACAAAGGACTGTACGCACTGCTTGACTTCCTTTTGCGTCAGATGATCGGTGCGTACAAAGGGCGCCAGATAGGTATCAAAAGAAGAGAATGCCTGCGCACCGGCCCATTCATTCTGCATGATACCGAGAAAATTCACCATCTGGTTGCACAGCGTACTCAGGTGGCTCGCGGGGGAAGAGGTAATTTTTCCGGGAACCCCGCCGAGCCCTTCCTGAATGAGCTGCTTGAGACTCCATCCCGCGCAGTAACCGGTCAGCATGGACAGGTCGTGCAGGTGAATCTCCGCAGAACGGTGTGCGTCAGCGATTTCTTTGTCATAGACCTCGCTCAGCCAGTAATTGGCTGTGATGGCGCCGGAATTGGACAAAATCAGTCCGCCCACGGAATAGGTAACCGTGGAATTCTCTTTCACACGCCAGTCGTTGATCTGGAGATAGTCATCCACCAGGTCTTTGTAATTGAGCATGGTGGAGTTGATGTTGCGCAGCTTTTCCCGCTGCTTGCGATATAAAATATAGGACTTGGCCACATCGGCATAGCCTGCCTCCGACAGAACCTTCTCCACACTGTCCTGAATGTCTTCGACAGAAATGTAGCCGTCCTTTATTTTCTCTTCAAAATCAGCTGTGGTGCGCAGGGACAGCATATCAATGATGCTGGGGTGGTACTGCTTCCCTTCGGCGTCAAAAGCTTTGGTGATTGCCACACTGATTTTATTAATATGAAATTCGGCGATGGTGCCGTCTCGTTTTTTCACCTGGTACATAGAAACCTCCCATATATAAACTGGTAATTGTACAGATTCGTGTTACTATTCACGGCGAGCCTGACACCTGCTGTCAGGCTGCGCCAGAATACGTTTCGTAACAGATTAGTCAGGCAGACGATAGCGTTTTTCCTGCATTGCCTGCTGCCGCGCATCGCCAGTGACGGTAACGAGAATGAATGGTACCGGACTGCCTGTGTTCTGGACGCGAGCAAATGCATTGTAGCACATATGGGAAATAAAATCAATATCTGGTTGGAATAATTGGAAATGTATACAAAATGTAGTAACGGGAA
>Ga0192281_1021_pt1 | contig 13173 bp, 7 predicted proteins | sample Koala_Koa22_C3_FD_131254 | JGI IMG/M metagenome (GOLD analysis project Ga0192281, IMG submission 131254) | Enriched cells from koala feces incubated with labeled cellulose particles, San Francisco Zoo, California, United States - Koala_Koa2-2_C3 ...
GGTAATACCGATACAGGCAAAGATCCAGGTTTTGTGAACATCAAGTCCACAGCAGTTTTTCTTAATGATTTTAAACAAAAAAGACCTCCTGATAAATATAGTCATAAGACCGACAGTGACTGGTCATCCGGCAAAATCGAGTCGACTTTGGAAGAGATAAGTTTACGGGCTACGGTATGCGCCATTCATTGATGCCTTAACGGATGACCGACGACATATACACATGCGAGGTCGCCGCTATACGGCCCCGCCACTCACCTCCACGTGTTGTGTAGTGTGTCGGTCTTATGAGAAGATAATATCAGGAGAATCGGAAATTAGAAAGCGGAAGAAGCCAAAAACCGGGTTTCATAACCCCATTGGTGCCTTTCGCAGAAAGGCGGAATATACATATGAAAGTATCGGATGAACTGATCCTGTACCGAAATTTTGAGAACGGGCGGATTCTCGAAGATATGGACTGGGTGCTTGCACATATCGACCTGGAAGAAGAGCGGGAGGAGGTAAGAGTCCGTTTTTATTCCTGTATGCATGCGCTGATTGATCTGGCCGGCACCTATGGCTTTGAGGGAAATCTCTGGCACAATTACCTGACCCTGCTTCTGGTAAACAATGAAAATGTATTTAGCACCTCCTGTGAAATCAGCGGACTGACGGACGGAAGCCTGCTGCAGCTTGCAAAACACGATTTTCGGATTTTCATGTGGTTGTACCGCCTGGATTTTTCAGAACTGGAGGAGAAGCTTTCGGTCGGTTTTTTTGAGGAAATCCTGCATTATAAGAGAGGCAGTGTAGAAGGCAGGGTTTTCAACCGTCGCATCCGCGACCGCATCTGTGAGCTTGGCACACAACTGGCGGCAGATTCAGCGGCAGCCGGTTTTGATTGTGCAGAAAACGCTTTGTGCCTGTCAGACGCCGGATTAGATGCGTTCACAGTGCATATGATGCGTTTTTATCAGGAATTTGGCGTAGGGAAATTTGGCCTGCATAAAGCATTTCGAATTGCACATGATGAGAATGGGGTGCAGATTCTGCCGATCACAAATATCGCGCATGTGAAGCTGGATGATCTGGTGGGGTATGAGATTCAAAAGAAAAAACTCATAGATAACACCGAAGCATTCATCGAGGGGAAAAATGCGAACAACTGCCTGCTTTTCGGCGATGCCGGGACGGGCAAGTCCTCCAGCATCAAAGGAATCCTGAACCAGTATTATGACCGGGGGCTGCGCATGATTGAGATTTACAAGCACCAGTTTCAGGATCTCAATGCGGTGATCGCGCAGATTAAAAACCGCAATTACCGCTTTATCATCTACATGGATGACCTGTCCTTTGAAGAATTCGAGATCGAGTATAAATATCTGAAAGCAGTGATTGAGGGCGGCCTGGAACGGAAACCGGAGAATGTGCTTATTTACGCAACCTCCAACCGCCGCCACCTGATTCGGGAGCAGTTCGGCGATAATATGGAAGGCGATATCGGAAAACCGGCCGAGATTCACGCGACACACGGCGGCGATCTCCATGTTTCCGATACGGTGCAGGAAAAGCTTTCTCTCTCCTCACGGTTCGGTGTCACCATCTATTTTGGTTCGCCCGATAAAAAGCAGTTCCAGCACATTGTACGCACCCTGGCAGCGCGTTACGGGATTACCATGCCCGAAGAAGAGCTGCTGCTGGAAGCCAACAAATGGGAGCTGAGCCATGGCGGATTGTCGGGACGTACGGCGCAGCAGTTTGTTGACTACATCTCTGCCATGCAGTAAGGAGGTACGCCTTATGGCACTGAAAACCTTCGCGGCCGTGAGCATTGGCTCGGCCGTGACAGAAATGAAGATTTTTGAATTTACGCAGCGCCGATCGATGCGGGAGATTGAATGTGTTTCGACGCGAATCAACCTTGGCCTTGACGTGTACGAGCAGGGCCGTATCAGCCGGGAACACATTGACGAGCTCTGTGATGTCCTGAATGATTTCAAACGTACCATGTCGGGATACAAGGTTGCGGCTTACCGTGTTTTCGCGACAAGTGCGTTTCGCGAATCAAGGAACCGCTCGATTCTCTGCGACTACATTGAAAAACAGACCGGTCTGGAGATCGATGTATTCACGAACGCGGAGCAGCGTTTTGTGGATTATCAGGCGATTGCATCGACCTCGGCAGAGTTTGAGACGATCATCCAGAACGCGACGGCGATCGTGGACATCAGCGGCAGCAGCACGCAGATTTCGCTGTTTGATAAGGATAAGCTGATCACCACGCAGAATATCCGTGTGGGCAATATTACAACAAGGGAAAATCTGGTTCCGCTTGCAAAAAATGGGGAGCATTTTGAAAAGCTGGTGCGGGAATTGATGGCGTACGAACTGGCCGGATTCGCCAAGCTTTATCAGAAAGACCGCAAGATTCGCAATCTGATTGTTTTGGGCGGCAGCCTGAACGAGATGATGCCGATGAAGAATTTCCTGGAGCTGCAGGAAACGTCCGCGTCTGCCCTGAATGAGGGCACGGAGAACCAAAAAGACGCAAGCTCCAAAAAGGATTCCGAGAATACGAAGGAGCTGCTACAAAAGAAAGAGACGGAAGTTGTGAAATCATCTGCACAAATGAAGAAGGCAGTTTCTGAACGGAAAATCCCTTTTCTTACGAAAGACCAGTTCGAGCGGATTTACAGGGATATGATCGCGCAGACGCCGGAAGAGATCGCCGCGAAATACGATCTTCCCTCCGATATGACGGACGCGATTGTTCCCTCGGCTATTATTTGCCGGAGTCTGATTGAAAGCTTTGATGTAGATGTTGTGTGGATGCCCGGATTTTCCTTAAATGACGGTGTCTCTTATGATTACGGCGTCCGCATGGGGCTATTGACGCGCCGTCACAGCTTTGATGAGGATATTCTGGCCGCTGCCCGCAGCATTGCGAAGCGCTATAAAACCAGCCAGAGCCATATCCGCAACATTGGCGATATTGCGGTGCAGATTTTTGACCGCATGAAAAAGGTGCACGGGCTTGGGGAACATGAACGGCTGCTTTTGCAGATCGCGGTGATCCTGCACAGCTGCGGGAAATTTATCAGTCTGACGGATATTTCCGACTGTGCTTACAATATCATTCTCGCGACAGAGATTATTGGACTTTCGCAAAAAGACAGGGCGATTGTAGCTTACACGGTGAAATACAACACCAGTCCGTTTATTTACTATGAGGAATTGAAAGAACGCACGGATCTTTCCGCTAAGGAATATATGATAGTCGGGAAGCTGACGGCCATACTGCGCGTGGCGAATTCCCTTGACCGCACGCATCATCAGAAGTGTTCGAATATTACGGTAACATTAAAGGAACACGAACTAAAGATTTCCGTGTCGAGCCAGCAGGATTTATCTCTGGAGCGCGGCGCATTTAATGAAAAAGTGGATTTCTTTGAAGAAATGTTCAACGTGCGTCCTGTTTTAAAACAGAAGAAATCTTTCTGAGGGCAGCAATTTTTGACAGAGTATTTTGTGTGCATACAGGCTCGTCTGGCGTTTGCAGCAGAAGTATCGTAGATTTGGCCGTGGTGTGACCGGTAACGATACATGAGGGAGAGAGGTGTAAAGGGATATGGCAGATACGGCATTTGAAAAACCGGAATATTATACAAACCGGGAAAGCAGCTGGCTGAAGTTTAACGCCCGGATACTTGGGGAGGCGCGCGACAAGGAAAATCCGCCCCTGGAACGGCTGAAGTTTTTAAGCATCACAGCGTCAAACCTGGATGAGTTTTTTATGATCCGGGTCGCGTCGCTGAAGGATATGGTGCACGCGAAATATACGAAAAAGGACATTTCCGGTATGACGCCGCAGGAGCAGCTGGATTTGATTTCGCAGGAGGCGCACGAGCTGGTAAAGCAGCAGTACTCGACGTATAACCGTTCGCTTTTGCCTTTGATGAAGCAGTGCGGGCTGGAAATTGTGACTGAACATGAAAAAATGACCCCTGAACAGGCGGAAGCGGCAGACCGCTACTTTGAGGAAACGGTTTACCCTGTGCTGACGCCAATGGCAATGGATCCGTCGCGTCCGTTTCCGCTTCTGCGAAACAAAGCGCTGAACATCGGGGCGCTGATTGCAAGAAAAGAGGAAAAAAGCGAGAAAGGCGAAAAAGGAAAAACCGGAAAGACGGAATTTGCGACCGTGCAGGTACCATCTGTACTTCCTCGTTTTGTACGGCTGCCGGATACCGCGGAGGGTGCAAAGTGCGTGATCTTGCTGGAGGAGCTGATTGAGCGGAACATCGATCAGCTGTTTTCCAATTACAATGTCGTCTGCGCACACCCGTACCGGATTATGCGAAATGCCGATCTGACGATTGACGAGGACGACGATTCCGACCTGCTAAAGGAAATCCAGAAGCAGCTGAAAAAACGTCAGTGGGGCGAGGTGATTCGCCTGGAAATTGAAGACAATATGGATCCGAAGCTGCTGAAGATTCTGAAACAGGAGCTGGATGTCAAAAATGAAGATATCTATAAGATCAGCGGCCCGCTGGATCTGACGTTTCTGATGAAATTATACGGTATGGAAGGAATGGATGCATACCGGCAGAAGCCTTACCAGCCGCAGCCAGTGCCGGGAATGAATGATTATGAAGATATTTTTGCGCAGATCCGCCGGGGCGATATCCTTTTGCATCATCCGTATATGACGTTTGAACCGGTGGTGCAGTTTGTAAAACGGGCGGCTGTTGATCCGGATGTACTGGCGATTAAGCAGACCCTGTACCGCGTCAGCGGCAATTCACCGATTGTCCGTGCGCTCGCGCAGGCAGCGGAGAATGGCAAGCAGGTTTCGGTACTTGTAGAATTGAAGGCTCGTTTTGATGAGGAAAATAACATCAACTGGGCGAAGATGCTGGAGAAAGCGGGCTGCCATGTGATTTACGGCCTGCTTGGCTTAAAGACGCACAGCAAGATTACCCTGGTGGTGCGCCGAGAAGAGGACGGTATTCGCCGCTATGTGCATCTGGGTACCGGTAACTACAACGATTCGACCGCGAAGCAGTATACAGACTGTGGGATCATGACCTGCTCGGAACCAATCGGAGAGGATGCGACAGCGGTTTTCAACATGCTCTCTGGTTACTCAGAGCCGAAGCACTGGAATCGTCTGGTTCTCGCGCCGCTCTGGATGCGCGACCGTTTCCTGTATCTGATCCGCCGTGAGACGCAGCACGCAAAGAATGGGCTGCCTGCCCGCATCATTGCCAAGATGAACTCCCTGTGTGACAAGGAAATCATTGCGGCTCTTTATGAAGCTTCTGCCGCTGGTGTACAGATTGACCTGATTGTCCGCGGTATCTGCTGTCTGAAGACGGGAATTCCGGGAGTCAGTGAGACGATCCGCGTGCGCTCGATTGTTGGTACTTTCCTGGAGCATGCGCGCATTTTCTATTTCTTAAATGATGAAAACGAAGAATTTTATATGGCAAGCGCCGATTGGATGCCGCGCAACCTGGACAAACGTGTGGAAATTCTTTTCCCAATCGAAGATCCGGACATCCAGGAACGGGTGCGCCACATTCTGCAGATTCAGTTGGATGACAACGTAAAGGCACAGGTACTGCAGCCGGATGGGACCTATGAACGGATTGACCGGCGCGGCAAGGAGCTGCTCTGCGCACAGGAGTATTTCTGTGAAGAGGCGATACGGGAAGCTAAGGAAGCAAAGAAGGCGCACGAGGAAGCATCCGATCCGGTAAAAACCAGACGGTTTGTGCCGGCGCAGGCGGATGTGTAGAAATGCGAAAAGCTTTGTTATGACTGTCTGCACGGAAACAGTTTTCGAACGTCTGTGCAGATAGATAGGAACTGCCCTGAATGAGACTGGCAGAAACAGGAAAAAATACAAAAGATCGAGGACGTAACATGAATTACAGAGAACAGACAAAGACGGTAAAAATTGGCGACCGCATCATTGGCGGCGGCCATCCGATTCTGATTCAGTCGATGACAAATACAAAGACGGAGGATGTAGCCGGGACGGTTGCGCAGATTCAGGCGCTGACCGCCGCGGGCTGCGACATTATCCGCTGCGCGGTGCCGACGATGGAGGCGGCGCAGGCGCTTAAGGAAATCAAAAAACAAATTTCAATTCCGCTGGTGGCGGACATTCATTTTGACTATAAGCTGGCGATCGCTGCGATGGAGGCGGGTGCGGATAAGATCCGGATTAATCCCGGAAATATCGGCGATGAAAGCCGTGTCCGTGCGGTCGTATCGGTTGCGAAAGAGCGGAATATTCCAATTCGTGTCGGTGTCAACAGCGGCTCCCTGGAAAAAGAGATTGTCGAGCGGGACGGCGGCGTGACGCCGGAAGGTATCGTAGAGAGTGCGCTGCGGCAGACGGCTGTGATCGAGGACATGGGGTATGATAACCTGGTGATCAGCATCAAGGCATCGGACGTGATGTTTTGCGTCAAAGCGCACCGCTTGCTGGTGCAGAAAACCAGTCATCCGCTGCATGTCGGTATTACAGAGGCTGGTACCCTGTATTCCGGGAATATCAAATCCTCGGTTGGGCTTGGCATCATTCTCTCTGAGGGGATCGGCGACACCATCCGCGTGTCTCTGACCGGTGATCCGCTGGAGGAAGTGCGGACAGCAAAGCTGGTATTGCGGACACTGGGGCTTCGGAAAGGCGGAATCGAGGTCGTTTCCTGTCCGACCTGTGGGCGTACGCAGATTGACCTGATCGGCCTGGCAAACCAGGTAGAAAAAATGGTCGAGGATATTCCGCTGGATCTGAAAGTGGCGGTCATGGGCTGCGTGGTCAACGGTCCGGGCGAGGCAAAGGAAGCGGACATCGGTATTGCCGGAGGTAAGGGTGTAGGTCTCCTGATCAAAAAGGGCGAAGTGATCCGCAAGGTGCCGGAGGCAGAGCTGCTTGCGGTGCTTCGGGAAGAACTGCTGAACTGGAATGCTTAGGTGCTTTAAGAACAATTATTTGTGTAATAAGACAAAATTCTGGTTTGTCCAGATTAGAAGACGCAGTTTCGTATAATATTGAAATGACAGGCGGTCAGTGGGCGGCATTTTTAACAGATACGTTTAGGAAGGCAGGAGTTTTGGTTTGAGCAAGTTATTTACAGATGTGTTTCCGGCTCTGGATGTGAGCGACTCTCTGGCGGGTTTACTGGAATACGTGACGGTTGAACGAGTGACGATGAACAGCCGCCGGGATTTTATGCATGTTTATATTGCGAGTGACCGGCTGGTTTTTAAGAAATACGTGCTGGAGCTGGAGGATGACATCAAAAACCAGCTTTTTCCGGATGCTTACCTGACTGTGAAGGTAATTGAAAAATTTCACCTTTCCAGGCAGTATACGCCGAAACGTCTGATGCCAATTTATGAGGAAAGTATTTCGCTGGAGCTGAAAAACTATAATGCGCTTCTTTATACGTTGTTTGTCCAGTCCAATAAGGAATTTACGGATGAAGAGACACTCAAGCTTCAGATTCCGGATTCTGTCGTGGCAGATGGGAAAGAGAAGGAATTGCTGGAGATCCTGGAAAAGATATTCTGTGAGCGCTGCGGAATGAATTTTCATGTGAGTTCCGAGCGGACGAAGCCGGTAAGAAACCGCAAGAGAGAACAGGCTGACCTGGAGCTGGAGCAGGAGGTTGCGGCGATTTCTAAGAACTATGTCCGGGCAAAACAGGAAGAAGAGGAAAACGGCAGTCAGGACGCCGGGGGCTCGGATGGCTACGCGAAAAATGCAGCGAACGGCAAGGGAAAATCTGCAGCGAAGGATGGAGCAAAAGAAACTTCGAAAGGCGGTGCGCCGGGGAATTTCAGTTCTGGAAAGGAAAACAGCGGTTTTCGAGAAAAGGGCGGCGGAGAAAATGCTTCCGCCGGGAGGTTTTCGAGAGACCAGAATGCGGCCGGAGGCGACGCTCAGAAGAGGGGCGGCGGATTCTATCGGGATCGTTCGGGCGGTTTTCGCCGTTCGGACAACTCGGATGTTATTTATGGAAGAGATTTTGAGGGAGAACCGATATCGATTGAGACGGTGACCGGCGAGATCGGCAGCGTACTGCTCCGCGGACAGGTGCTCAATGTGGAACAGAGAGAGCTGCGGATTGGGAAAATTCTCTTTATTTTTACAATTACAGACTTTACGGACTCGATCAATGTCAAAATGTTTTTGACAAAGGAACAGGCGGAGGAGATCGCTCCCGCTGTCACAAAGGGCGCTTTTCTGATGATCAGCGGTGTGACAACGATTGACCGTTTTGACAGCCAGTTAACGATCGGCAATGTCCAGGGCATCAAAAAGATTGCGGACTTTCGCGTCAAGCGTGTCGACAATGCCATTGAAAAACGTGTGGAGCTTCACTGCCATACCAAGATGAGCGATATGGATGGCGTCTCGGATGTGAAAGACATTATCGCGCGGGCGATCAGCTGGGGACATAAGGCGCTTGCGATTACGGACCATGGGGCGGTACAGGCTTTCCCGGACGCGAATCACGCTGTGCCGAAGGACAGCGATTTTAAGGTAATCTACGGGGTAGAAGCTTATCTTGTGGATGACCAGAAAGAAATTGCGGTAAATGAAAAAGGACAGGATCTGGACGCGGATTTTGTTGTCTTTGACCTGGAGACGACCGGTTTTTCTCCGCAGAACAACCGTATCATTGAGATTGGCGCGGTGAAAGTGCAGAATGGAAAGATTACGGATAAATTCAGCACGTTCGTTAATCCGCAGGTTCCGATCCCCTTCCGGATCGAGGAGCTGACCAGCATCAATGACAATATGGTCATGGACGCACCCACGATTGAAACAATTCTGCCGGAATTTATGGAATTCTGTGAGGACTGTGTGATGGTGGCGCACAACGCCTCCTTTGATATGAGTTTTATTGAGGAGAATTGCCGCCGGCTGTCCATCCCCTGTGATAAGACGGCGGTGGATACGGTGGCAATGGCGCGTGTTCTTCTTCCTGCCCTGAACCGGTTCAAGCTGGATACGGTCGCGAAAGCGGTCGGTGTGCCGCTGGGACATCATCATCGCGCGGTAGACGACGCAGGATGTACGGCGGAGATTTTTGAAAAATTCTTAGGAATGCTTCGCAAACAGGACATCACGACGCTCGCCGAGCTTAATGAGCTGGGGCATTCGTCGAAGGATCAGATCAAAAAGCTGCCGACCTATCATGCGATTATACTGGCTGCGAATGAAGTCGGTCGGACGAACCTGTACCGGCTGGTGTCGTGGTCGCACATTGATTATTACAACCGCCATCCGCGCATTCCCAAGAGTGTGCTGGAACAGTACCGTGAGGGATTGCTGCTCGGTTCCGCCTGTGAGGCGGGAGAACTGTACCGTGCGCTTGTCCGCGGAGCTTCCGCGCCGGAGGTTGCACGGCTGGTCGAATTTTACGATTATCTGGAAATTCAGCCGCTCGGCAATAATATGTTTATGACCCGGGAGGATTATGAGGATCGCAAGACCGTAGAAGAGCTGCAGGATCTGAACCGTCGGATTGTGGAGCTGGGCGAGCAGTATCATAAGCCGGTTGTAGCTACCTGTGACGTCCATTTCCTGGATCCGCAGGATGAGATTTACCGACGGATCATCATGGGGAGCCGCGGGTTTAAGGATTCTGATGAGCAGGCGCCTCTTTATCTGCGTACGACGGAAGAGATGCTGAAGGAATTTACATACCTTGGGGAAGAAAAGGCTTACGAGGTTGTTGTCACAAATACAAATAAAATCGCGGATATGTGTGAGCGGATTTCTCCGGTACGTCCGGATAAATGTCCGCCTGTCATCGAAAACTCCGATCAGATTCTGCGAAATCTGTGCTACGAAAAGGCGCACGAGATTTACGGGGAAGAACTGCCGCCGATTGTGTCGGAGCGGCTGGAGCGAGAGTTGAACTCCATCATTTCCAACGGCTTTGCCGTCATGTATATCATTGCGCAGAAGCTGGTGTGGAAATCAAACGCGGATGGGTATCTGGTTGGCTCGCGAGGCTCGGTCGGTTCGTCCTTTGTGGCGACGATGTCCGGAATCACAGAGGTCAACCCTTTAAGCCCGCACTATATCTGTCCAAACTGCCATTACAGTGATTTTGATTCAGAGGAAGTCAAAAAATATGCCGGTATGGCGGGCTGCGATATGCCGGATAAAATCTGCCCGAACTGCGGAACAAAGCTGAAAAAGGAAGGATTTGATATTCCGTTCGAGACGTTCCTGGGATTTAAGGGAAACAAGGAGCCGGATATTGACCTGAACTTCTCCGGTGAATACCAGAGTAAGGCACATAAGTATACGGAAGTTATTTTCGGGGCGGGCCAGACCTTCCGTGCCGGGACGATCGGCACGCTGGCGGATAAGACAGCGTTCGGATATGTGAAAAACTATTATGAGGAACGCAATATCCATAAGCGAAACTGTGAGATCGACCGCATTGTGCAGGGCTGCGTCGGTGTGCGCCGGACGACCGGGCAGCATCCGGGCGGAATCATTGTCCTGCCGATCGGGGATGAGATTTACTCCTTTACGCCGGTGCAGCACCCGGCGAACGATATGACGACGGACATCGTGACGACGCATTTTGACTATCACTCGATCGACCACAACCTGCTCAAGCTTGACATTCTCGGACACGATGATCCGACCATGATCCGTATGCTGCAGGATCTGACGGGGCTGGATCCAAAAGAAATTCCGCTGGATGATCCGGGAGTCATGTCGTTGTTTACGAGTACGGAAGCGCTGGGCATTACGCCGGACGATATCGGCGGCGTGCCGCTTGGCTCTCTGGGAATTCCGGAGTTCGGCACCGAATTCGCCATGCAGATGCTGATTGACACAAAACCGAAATATTTTTCCGATCTCGTCCGCATCGCGGGTCTGGCGCACGGTACCGATGTGTGGCTGGGCAACGCGCAGACACTGATCCAGGAAGGGAAGGCGACCATTTCTACGGCAATCTGTACCCGAGACGATATCATGATCTATCTGATCAGCAAGGGCATGGACAGTGAGCTATCCTTTACCATCATGGAGAGCGTCCGCAAGGGCAAAGGCCTGAAGCCGGAGTGGGAAGAAGAGATGATTGCACACGACGTGCCGGACTGGTATATCTGGTCCTGTAAAAAGATCAAATACATGTTCCCGAAAGCACACGCAGCGGCCTACGTGATGATGGCATGGCGTATCGCGTACTGCAAGATCAATTATCCGCAGGCCTATTATGCCGCGTATTTCAGCATTCGCGCGTCCGGGTTTGATTACGAACTGATGTGCCTGGGAAAAGAAAAGCTGCTCTACCATATGGCGGATTTTGAAAAACGTATGGATACCCTGAGCAAGAAAGAACAGGATACATACAAGGACATGAAGAGCGTGCTGGAGATGTACGCGCGGGGGATGAATTTTGTGCCGATTGATATTTATAAAGCACAGGCGACGCGCTTCCAGATCGTCGGGAATGACATCATGCCTTCCTTAAGCTCCATCTCCGGACTGGGCGATAAGGCGGCCGCGTCCATCGTAGACGCCTGCAAGGACGGGCCATTCCTCTCAAAGGATGATTTCATGACGCGCGCCAAGGTCGGGAAGACGATGACGGATCTGCTCGTCGACCTCAAAATCCTCGACGGGCTGCCGGAGACGAATCAGTTGTCGATCTTTGATATGATGGAGTGATAGTATGCTTGAGATTTTCTACCCAGATGAGTATCTGGATTCTGCGTATGTGATTGATTATGCGGATTTTTATCGGCGGGGGTATCGGGGGATTGTTTTTGATATTGATAATACGCTCGTGCCGCATGGTGCGCCGGCGGATGAGCGGGCGCGGGCGCTGTTTTCTTATCTGGGCTCGCTGGGGTTTTCGTGCTGTCTGCTTTCGAATAACCAGCGGGAGCGGGTGGAGATGTTTAACCGCGAGATTGGGGCGTATTTTATTGAGGATGCGCATAAGCCGTCAAGGAAGGGGTATGAGCGGGCGATGGAGACGATGGGCACAACCCGCTCTACGACGTTGTTTGTCGGGGATCAGCTGTTTACGGATGTGTACGGTGCGCGGCGGACGGGATTGTACTCGATTCTGGTGAAGCCGATTCATCCGAAGGAAGAGATTCAGATTGTGTTTAAGAGGAAACTGGAGCGGATTGTGCTTTATTTTTACAGGAAGCAGGTGGAACGGAAGGCAGGCTAATCTGAGATTTATGAAAATTCCCCGAACGTGTTTGATGGTTCAGGGAATTTCTTTTATGCGCAAGGCCGGTCCGTGTGCTTTGAAGAGTCCCACGCTATTTTTCCGGCACAGATGGTGTAGTGGATTTTTCCAAAAAGCTCCATCCCGGTGAAAGGTGAGTTCTCGGATTTGGACTGGTAATTGCCCGCTGTAAAGGCTTCTTCCGGGTTGAAGATGACGAGGTCTGCCGCACTGCCGGGGCGGATGGAACCGTAGAGCGATGCCTCGGATCCCAGACAGGGCTTTGCCTGTGCGTTGATCCGGTAGAGCCGGGCCGGATTGACCGTCATCTTTTCAAGCAACTGCATCAGTGTGAGATGGCCAGGTTTTACCAGGTTTGTGATGCCAAGGCCAAGAGAGGTCTCAAGTCCGATGATGCCGCTTGGCGCTGCGAAGAAGTCTTCTTTCTGTTTTTCTACTGTGCTGTGGGGTGCGTGGTCGGTCGCGATGATGTCGATCGTGCCGTCCTTTAGTCCTTCAATGATTGCCTGGCGATCCGCCTCTGTCCGCAGCGGCGGATTCATTTTTGCGCAGGTTCCGAATTTATCAACCGCTTCTTCTGTCAGTGAAAAATGGTGTGGAGTTGCCTCGGCAAATACTGGCGCCCCCCAGGGCTTTGGCTGTGCGCACGAGCGCAACAGAAGCTCCGGAGCTGATGTGCTGGATGTTGATGACTGCGCCTGTGTATCTGGATAACATGCAGTCGCGGGCTACCAGAACATCTTCTGCGACTGCGGGCGCGGTGCGGTTTGTGCCGGCTTTTTCGATAAAAGCAGGATCTTCTTCGTGGAAGGAGAGCGGCAGTTCGAGTGCTTTTGCCCGGCGCATGGCCTGCTCGGTCAGCTTTTCGTCAATCAACGGAATCCCATCATCAGTGAAACCGCATGCGCCCAGTCCGGCAAGAGTTTCA
>Ga0192281_1022_pt1 | contig 13101 bp, 9 predicted proteins | sample Koala_Koa22_C3_FD_131254 | JGI IMG/M metagenome (GOLD analysis project Ga0192281, IMG submission 131254) | Enriched cells from koala feces incubated with labeled cellulose particles, San Francisco Zoo, California, United States - Koala_Koa2-2_C3 ...
GACTTTGCTGAAAATGGCGGAATGTATGCAGGCCTGTCAGAGGAAGATGCCGGGACGCTGCTGGAGCAGGGGCAGATTTCGGAAGAAATGCTGGCTATGGCGGGAGATTTCGATATCAGCAGCTTCTCTTCGGGTGGAACCACCACGGACGAAACGACGATGGCAGCCCTGTTGGACGCATGGCTTGCCGACGACCCGGATACAGAGATCCTGACGCTTGTCTATGACAACTACCTCGCGGGAGGAAGCTATGAGGAGAACATGGAGGCATTTGGAAAGGTCAGCTTTGACGCGCCTTCTTCGATCAGCATCTATAGTGACACCTTTGATGACAAGGATATGGTGGCGGAGTGCATCTCAGATTATAACAAAACAGTAGACGAAGACGAACAGATCACGTATACCGATTATGTCGCCCTGATGACATCCGCGATTACCACTATGGTCAATCTCATTTCCTATGTCCTGATTGCATTTGTGGCAATCTCGCTGGTGGTATCCTGTATCATGATTTCGATCATTACACAGATATCCGTAATAGAGCGGACAAAGGAGATCGGTATCCTCCGGGCAATCGGAGCGTCAAAACGGAATATTTCGCAGGTGTTCAATGCGGAAACCTTCATTATCGGGATTGCTTCCGGAACGATTGGCATCGCCATTTCAGAACTGCTCATAATACCGATCAACAGGCTCATCCATATGCTGGCGGGATCGGAGGATGTGAACGCAATCCTTCCATGGAATTACGCACTGATCCTGATACTTATCAGCATTGTGATAACGGTTCTTTCCGGTCTTGCACCTGCCCATTCCGCAGCGAAAAAAGATCCGGTGGTTGCCTTAAGGACAGAATAAAGCAGATATATATTTATGAAAGCTTTGGGGGCGTAAAATGTTGCTGCGCATTATTAAGGAATGGCTCAAATGGCGAAAGGACTGGGATTCCCTGTGCAGCCGCTGCGGGAAGTGCTGTTATTCCCGCACGGCTGCAGCAGGCGGGCGTGTGATTATTCATTACAACAGTCCATGCGAAAATCTGGATACGAAAAGCCATCTGTGTAAAATTTATAAGGTTCGTCTGCACAAATGTAATCACTGTGGAAAGGTAAACCTGTTTACAGCCCTGTTTCACCCGACACTGCCGAATGACTGTGCTTACAGACAGACATTCCGGCTGTGGGAGAAAAATTATAAGGATACTGACTTACAGTGATGACAGTATCTGTGAATACACCCGTTATCAAAAGGAGACCGACTCATGAATGTTTTATATTGCGGGGACAGGAATATAGAGGATGGCCTGATAATCTCCATTTTGTCGCTGCTGAAACATACGGCAGAGCCACTGCATATTTTTGTGATGACCATGGATTTGTCATATGGCGGGAAACACATTCTGCCGGTTTCTGTGGAGACCGTCCGTTACCTGGACGGTTATGTCAAAAAACTGGACAAGGCAAACTTTGTAAGGCGAATCGATGCATCGGAATTATTCCAGGCGGAGATTCCCCATGCAAACATGGATACAAGATTTACCCCCTGCTGTATGCTGCGCCTGTATGCGGATCAGGTACCGGAGCTGCCAGACCGTATCCTTTATCTGGATAACGATGTGGTGTGCCGGAGGGACTGCAGCGGATTTTACCGGCAGGATATGGAAGGATATGAGCTGGCTGGTGTGCCGGATTATTATGGGAAATGGTTTTTCCGAAAGAAGCTGCTGCATATGGATTACGTGAACTCCGGGGTGCTGCTGCTGAATCTGGATCGTATCCGTGAGACTGGCCTGTTTGCGCGCTGCCGCGTCCTTTGCAGGGAAAATAAGATGTTCATGCCAGATCAGTCGGCCATTAATAAGCTGGCTGATGGAAAAAAACTCTGCCCGGCGGTGTACAATGAGCAGCGCAAACTCCGAAAGGATACGGTGTTCCAGCATTTTACTACCAGTTTCCGCTTCTTTCCGTGGCTTCATACTCTGACGGTAAAGCCGTGGCAGATTCAAAAGGTGCATGAAACGCTGAAGATATACGAATATGACGATATCCTGGAGGAATATGCCGCCATGAAGGCGGCGATGCCGGCTGCAATTTAATAAAAAATGAGAACTTAAGGAAGGATGGTACTTTAATGGCACAGAATGTGATTCCCATTTTTTTTACAGCTGATGAGAGCTACGCACCCTGGCTGGACTGTGCGGTTCGCTCGATGGTGGGAAACGCCTCCGCAGATTACTCCTATCAGATCATTGTCCTGCATCAGGATCTGACCGAGGAGAGCCGGGAAAAGATTGCGTCAGGAGTAAGGGCGCCTTTTTCAATCCGTTTTGTCTCTATGGAAGTGGAAACGCCCCCTCGCGATGCTTCGGCGGATATCCCGCCCGAAGGGCGAGGATGCCCACGCCCCACAATCGGAGATTGGGGGCATAACCCGGCGAGGGCAGAACGCGCCGCCAACGAAAGAAATGCTGCGCATTTGGGCGGCGCTGAATCACTGGCAGGCATTGCTGACCGGGAAGAGAACAGGCTCCGCTGTGATTATTTTACGCTGACGATTTATTACCGGCTTTTTATTGCCGACAGATTCCCGGAATACGACAAGGGCATTTACCTTGACAGCGACATTGTAGTGCCGGGAGATATTTCAGAACTGTATCAGATAGAGCTTGGGGAGAATCTCATCGGTGCATGTATGGACCGTTCCATTGTCTCTGTTCCGGAGCTGGTCGATTATGTGGAGAAGGCGGTGGGGACTTCGATTGACCATTATATCAATTCCGGTATCCTGCTGATGAACCTGAAAAAAATGCGCCAGACGGATTTTTGCGGCCATTTTCTCCGCTTGCTGCATACCTTCCACTTTGACTGTATTGCACCCGACCAGGATTATATCAACGCCATGTGCAGCGGGAAAATCGTTTATCTGGATGAAGCCTGGGATGCCATGCCGCCTGAGGGAGGGGCAGGTGTCCCGGAATTGGAAAATCCTCATCTGATTCACTATAACCTGTTCCAGAAGCCATGGTGCTATGACAACATTCCTTACGAGGAATACTTCTGGTATTATGCGAAAAAATCGCCTTTTTATCCGGATATTGTCCGATTCAAGAGAAAATATTCGGATGAGCAGAAGGAATCTGACCGCACCTGTCTGGGGAACCTGATACAAAAGGGGGCCAGACTGGCCAGGGAGAATAAAACATTTCGCAAGGCGTTTGAAAATGGGGAGAAAATACGTGTATGCTGATCGGGGGCAATAAAGAAAAAGTAATTGAGAATATCAGGCTGGCTGCGGAACGTGGGCATTTTAACTGCAAGGTGGAGGTAAACGATCCGGTCCTGTCTGCGGAAGCACGGGATGCAGTGATACAGCATTATCTGGACAATTATAAAACCTTCGGATACCGGTTCTGCAACGTCTGGGCACGTGCTCTGACCGACACTGCTACCAGATTTCTGAATCGGAGCACCCGGATTGAGGGCCTTGAAAACATGAAAGGAATTCACGGCGGTGCGATCGTTACCAGCAATCATTTCAGCCCGCTGGACAATACCGCAGTGAGGAAAGCCATGAACAAAGCGGGCTACAGTCGGCTGTTTATGGTCAGTCAGGACACGAATCTGGCTATGAAAGGATGGATGGGGTTCCTGATGAACCATGAAGATATTATTCCTCTGGCCAATCATCCGGATTATCTGCTTAAGAATTTTGAGCCGATGCTTCGTGAGCGGCTGCGGCAGGGACATGTCATCCTGATTTACCCGGAGCAGGAGATGTGGTTCCATTATCGAAAGCCCCGCCCTCCGAAACGAGGGGCGTATTATTATGCGGCTGTCAACCATGTTCCGGTGATATCCTGTTTTGTTGAGATCCGGGATATGCCGGGTAAGAAAAATGAAGAATTCCACAAGACCAGATATGTGATGCATATCCTGAAGCCCATTTACCCGGATGCAGAGAAAAGTGTCCGGGAAAACAGTCAGGATATGATGCGGCAGGATTACCGACAGAAGGTGGCCGCTTACGAGCAGGCTTATGGGAAAGAGCTTACGTATGATTTTGAGGAAGAAGACATTGCAGGCTGGATTCCGCCGGAAAAAGAAGAAATCTTTGAAAGCGCTATGTGATTACAAAGAAAGGAAGAGCAGGAGTGAAAGATGCGAACAGAACCCTGCGGCTCGGGATTGATGTGGGTTCCACTACAGTAAAGGCCGTTATCACGGAGCCGGTGGGCGGCGAGGTGCTGTACGCGCGTTATGTACGGCATAATGCGCGGCAGAGGGAGACTGTGTGCAGACTGTTGAAGGAGGCTGCGGAACAGTTTCCCGTGGAAAAATTCCGGGTGGCTGTCTGCGGCTCCGGAGGAAAAACGATCGCTCAGAGGATGGGCGTCTATTACATACAGGAAGTGGTGGCAAATTCTGCCGCCGTCCGGGAATTATATCCGAATGTGAGAACTGCCATCGAACTGGGAGGCCAGGATGCGAAGGTAGTGTTTTTTTACTTTGATGAACAGAAAGGGCAGCTGCAGACCTCGGATATGCGGATGAATGGAAGCTGTGCCGGCGGGACCGGCGCTTTTATCGATGAGGTGGCGGCGCTGCTGAATGTGGAAACAGAGCAGTTTGAATCTCTGGCGGCGCTTGGAGACTGTGTATATGATATCTCCGGCCGGTGCGGCGTGTTTGCGAAGACGGACATCCAGCCCCTGCTGCTTTCAGGGGCGAAAAAGGAGGATATTGCCCTGTCTGCTTTTCATGCCATAGCAAAGCAGACCATCGGCGGTCTGGCGCAGGGGCTGGAATTGAAGCCTCCAATTATTTTTGAGGGCGGTCCACTGACGTTTAACCGGACGCTTGTGCGCGTATTTGCGGAACGCCTGCATTTAAAGGAAGCGGATATCATCCGTCCGGAGCATCCGGAAACGATTGTGGCTTACGGGACGGCGATTGCTATTGACCAGATTTTCCCGCAAACAGAGATGAATTCGGATACGCTCAGCCTCCAGGAGATGATGGAGCGTCTGAAAAAGCCAATGGAAGCAGCTGAAGACGGTTCTGCTGCGGCAGGGAAAAAAGAAAGGCCTTTTTTTAGCTCCGCCGAAGAGCGGCAGGCCTTTGAGGAACGGCACAGCAGGGAAGTGAGGGAGGTCTGCCGGCCGAAGCCGGAGAATGGCGAGCTGCGGGTCTGGCTTGGCATTGATTCCGGCAGCACGACTTCCAAATTTATTCTGCTGGATGAGGAGGAACGGGTAGTAGACCGTTTTTATGCTGCCAATCAGGGAGAACCCCTGTCCGTCGTGCGTGACGGTCTGGTCAGCATGAGGCAAAAATATGCGGAAAAGGGGATAAAGCTGGTCATACTCGGCCTGGGAACGACCGGATATGGGGAGCAGCTGCTGGCGGAAGCATTCGGCGCGGATTACCATATGGTAGAAACGGTTGCCCATACACTGGGCTGTACCCATTATTATCCGGAGACGACCTTCCTGCTGGATATCGGCGGGCAGGACATGAAGGCAATTTGGTTGGAGGACGGTGTCATCACAAATATCATGCTGAATGAGGCCTGCTCTTCCGGGTGCGGGTCTTTTCTGGAAAATTTTGCGGCCGGCCTTCAGATTCCTGTGGAAGAGATTGCCGAAGCGGCGTTCCGGTCTAAGACTCCCGCAAAGCTCGGGAGCCGGTGTACCGTGTTCATGAACAGCACCATCATCAATGAACAACGGGATGGGAAAGGCCCGGACGATATCATGGCGGGTCTTTGCAGATCCATCATTGAAAATGTTTTTACAAAGGTGGTACGTATTTCTAACCCGGACCAGATGGGGAACCATGTTGTCGTGCAGGGCGGGACATTCCGGAATCCTGCAGTACTGCGCGCTCTGGAGGAATATCTCGGATGTGGGGTAAAGCTGGCTCCTTATCCTGGTGAGATGGGGGCGATTGGCGCAGCGCTGGCAGTAAAACAGCAGGTTGCCAGGGAAGGGTATCCGGATGGAAATGCGTCTTCCTTTATCGGCTTTGAAGATCTGGAGCATTTTGGTTATGAGACACGCACCGGCGTACAGTGTCCGGGGTGCGGCAACCATTGCAGCCGCACGATTGTCCGCTTTTCGACCGGGAAGCAGTGGGTCACCGGAAACCGCTGCGAAAAGGGAGCGGAAACTGAACAAGAGAGAGGTTCTGCTGCGAAAACAGAGAAAGAGCGGCCCGCAAATCTGTTTGCAGAGCGGGAAACCATGCTGTTTCAGGATTATCCACATCGTCAGGCGGATTCCGGTAAAAAGGAAGTCATCGGGCTGCCCAGGGTACTGGAATTCTGGGACAGTATGCCGTTTTGGAATACGTTCTTTCAATCCCTGGGCTATGAGGTAAAATTCTCCCACCGAAGCTCCCGGAAGCTTTACGAACAGGGACTGCAGTATGTGGCGTCCGACACCGTCTGCTTCCCGGCAAAGCTGGTCCATGGACATATTATGGATCTGGAAAAGATGGGAGTGGATCGTATCTTTTTCCCTTATGTCATGCACATGCCGCCGGAAGGAGTGGATAAGCAAAGCCCTTATGTTTGCTCTGTCCTGCAGGGATATCCGATGGTGGTGCGCAATTCCCAGACCCCGGAGCGGGATGGGAAAGTCGTTCTTGATACGCCTGTGTTCCACTGGTTTGAGGAAAAAGACCGGAAGAAGCAGATCTGCCATTATGCGGAGGAAAGCCTGGGAGTCTCAAAAGCAGAGGCGGAAGCAGCCTTTGAGGATGGGGAAAAAGCCCTCCTTTCCTTCCGAAGCGAACTGGTGCGGAGGGGCGGAGAGATAATCCGCCGGGCACATGAGACAGACACCTTCGCAGTGGTACTTGCGGGACGGCCCTATCATACCGATCCCTTTATCTGTCACGATATCTTCCGGCATTTTGAAAAGAACGGGGTACCGGTGCTGACCGTAGACAGCCTGCCGGATTTAAGCAGGCAGGACCTGAAAAATACAAAGATTGAGATCACAAATAATTTCCATACCCGGATGCTGGAGGGAGCGATGGCTGCGGCGAAGGATCCGGCGCTGGAATATGTGCAGATCGTCAGCTTTGGCTGCGGGCATGACGCCATCCTCTCCGATGAGATCACCCGTATTCTGAATGAGAGCGGGAACAAATCTCCACTGATTCTAAAAGTGGACGAGAGCGATGCCGCCGGTTCTCTGGGGATCCGGATTCAGTCGTTTCTGGAGACGATTGCGATCAAGCGCAGGGATGCCGGCCTCCGCGCGGCCATGGAGAGCTGGTCCGGAACGCTTTCCGAGCCAAGCCCGGCAAAGTTCCACAGGGAGGACCGAAAAAAGCGAACCATTCTGGTTCCCAATATTTCAGAGGAAGTATCCGTTTTGCTTTCGGCAATCATGGAAAAAGAGAATTATATCGTAAAGACGCTGCCAATCGGCGGCCCGGAACAGATCGCCCTTGGGAAAAAATACGTCCATAACGATATCTGCTTCCCCTGCCAGATGGTGATCGGGGAGCTGATCAGTGCGCTGCAAAAGGGAAATTACCGGCAGGATGAGGTGGCTGTGGCCATGGTAAAATTCCAGTGTGACTGCCGGATGTCCCATTATGCGGGGCTGCTGCGGAAAGGGCTGGACCGGGCAGGCTTTACGAAGGTGCCGATCGTTACGACCGATGCCGGTGATACGAAAGACATGCATCCGGGAGTGTTTATCCTTGGGATCAGCGCCATCTGGGAAGCCGTGTGGGTCTTCATGATGCTGGATATTCTTACCGAGCTGCGTCGGAAGATCCGCCCCTATGAGCTGCACTCCGGCGAGACGGATGAGGTTTACAATGACTGTGTGGACCGGCTGGCAGAAGGGATTCGCAAGGGTGTGAGAAATGCCAGAAACGTCTTTGAGACCTGCATTGACCGGATGGGGCAGATCCCTTATGACCGGAGCCATTTAAAGCCGAAGGTGTTCGTCACAGGAGAATTGCTGGTGACCTACCATCCCGGATCAAATTTCAACATCGAGCGGTATCTGGAAGCCAACGGCATGGAGACAGCATTCCCGAGGATCACCGACCAGCTGCGGAAGGATTTCCGCGCGACCGAGTGTGAAATCAAAGATTACCATGCCAGCATCCCGCCTTATCCGCAGCTGGTGGAAGGCCTGTTTGACTATGTCCAGAAACAGTTGGAAAAGGCTGCCGTCCGGCATGAGCTTTATGAATGCGCAAAAAAACCGAAAGAACTGTACCGGGAGGTAAGTGACATCATTCCGGAAACCCTAAGCTGCGGGGAAGGCTGGCTGATGGCAGCGGAAATCGCGCATAACGCGAAGAAAGGGGTAAAGTCCTTCATTATCCTGCAGCCCTTTGGCTGCCTGCCGAACCATGTCTGCGGCCGCGGCGTGATTAAACGGCTGAAAGAAGAATATCCTGGGATCTCCATCCTTCCATTGGACCTGGACCCGGATACCAGCTACGCAAATGTGGAAAACCGGCTGCAGATGCTGATCATGAACAACAGTCCAGAAGAAACGGGAAGAAATGAGAAAGATTTTTACGAACGAGAAAATGGAAGCGGAAGATAAAAAAGAAAGAAGATATTTTAAACTCTATCATAATTTGAAAGCGGCGGCAGGTCCTGTCTGCCATCTGCTTTTTGGAATAAAAAAGGAAGATGAACTCCGTCTCCCTAAAGAGCCCTGTCTTGTAATAGTCAATCATACCTGCTATTTTGATCCTTTGATTGTCGCAATGTCTGTGGATCAGCCAATCCGCTTTGTGGCCGGAGAGAACCTGCTGCGCCACAGGCTTGCGGCTTTTCTGGCAGTGGATGTTTTCCGCAGCATTCCCTGTTCCAAAGGGAAAATGAATGCGGGAGTGATCCTTGAAATTTCCAGAAGCCTGAAAGCGGGGCATTACGTTTGTATGTTTGCGGAGGGAAACATTACTTATGATGGAGCTACGGCACCGCTGGCTCCTGTAAATGGGAAACTGTTCCGGACACTGCAGTGTACGGTTGTGACTGTTTCCGTGGCTGGTGCCTATCAGGTTCTTCCGCGGTGGAGCAGCAGATTATGCAGAGACCATGTTTCTGCGCAGCAAAAAGGCGTTTATACCAAAGAAATGCTGCATAATATGACACCGGAAGAGATAGTGACGCGAATCAATCAGGATTTGTACATGGAACAGCTCGCTGCAGAAACCGAAAAATCCAGCCATCGCAGCGCGAAAGGAATTCGCTACGTGCTTTATGCCTGTCCGGAATGCGGCGCCCTGGGAAAAATCAGAGGGAAAGGAAGTAAAATTCACTGTCAGGGGTGTGGGAAGGTATGGGAATACGATGGATCTGGGAAAATTGAAGGAGGCCGATTCCGGACAATCTGGAAGTGGAACCGCTGGCAGATGGAATTCGTGAGGGAGCTTGTTGAAGGCGATGTGAATATCAGAATTTCTGATCTGAATGCCAGGCTGTTCCGGATTGCCGATGACCATAAGCGGTATTTATGTGAATCAGGAACTCTTATTTTGAGCCGGGCAAAACTATCGGTTGGGAAATATGTGCTTCCCTTAGAGAAAATCTCCCGAATGGATACACGTAATAAAGGCATACTTCTTTTTTCTACAAATAACGAGGATTATTATGAGGTTTCGGTCAGAAAAGGGTTTTCCGGATTGATGTACAAGACCTTTTTTGAAGCATTGAAAGAAATAAGTTCATGTAGAAGGGATGACAGAGAGCACGAGGAATCTGGAACAATTTTAAAATTATAAAATATTGGCGATATAAAAAATCCCCATTCTGTCATGGCCTGTGCAGTCTTGACAGAATGGGGTTTGTTATTTTTTGTGGGCAGTTCGTCATTGCGTTGGAAGGCTTACATGAAACGTAATCCAGTTTTCTTCTGAACAATCGATAAAAATCCGGCCTTTGTGCAGTTCGACGATTTTCTTTGTTATTGTCAGCCCCAGACCATTTCCCTCTGTTTTATGGGAGGTATCACCCTGGTAAAACTGTTCAAATGCATGGTGAAGGATTTCAGGTGATAACCTCTCTCCCTGGTTGGAAATTGCAATATCTATCGTTTTCTCACTTTGCGTTGCACTTACGCTCACGGAACCTCCATCCTCCGAAAACTTTACTGCGTTATCAAGCAGGTTCATCCAGACCTGTTGCAGGAGTTCTTCATTTCCAACAGCGTAAATTTCGTCAGAACCAGGATTGTCGAACTGGAAATCAATCTTTTTTTCAGCCCATTTCAGGTCAAGAGCAATGATTGCTGTGCGAATCTGCTCGCTGATATTGATACTCTTCTTATCTGTCAGGATTGTCTGCTGTTCAATTTTGGACAGGTTTAAGATATTTGTTGCCAGGCCCGTCAGACGTTTGGATTCTCTGACAATAATCGTCAGATATTCTTCCTGTTCCTGGGGCGGGACATCCCGGTCAAGCAGGATCTGGGCAAAACCCTGGATGGAAGCGATGGGTGTCTTCAGCTCGTGTGAAAAGTTGTTGACAAAATCACTTCGGAGCATTTCCACACTCCCCAGCTCCTGCACCATATCGTTAAATTTCTGACTCAAATGACGTAAATCCTTTGGCCATTTAAAATCAATTCGGACGCTGTAATCCCCATCCGCAATTTTATCCGTCGCATCTATGATCTGGTTGATCGGCCCGTCCGGGATAACGCTCACAATGCCTGCCAGAATGATTCCCAGAATCAGACAGATAATCCAAAAAAGCGGAAGCCGGATACACTGCAGCCCGCCATCGGCAATCAGACCAAGGCGCGAGAGGACAGAAATCCCGCAGAAAGCAAGGAAGGCACTTACACAGTCAATGCAGAAAATGATGCCGGCGAAAGCCAGGGCAAGCCGGGGATGCTTCATAAAGGAACGGATTTTATTCATTGTGGATCACCGCCTTGTAGCCGATCCCCCGGATAGAAACCAGCTCAAATTCCGGCCAGCCGGCAAAACGTTTGCGGAGGCTTGCAATATGCACTGTCACCGTGTTATCTGCAGAAGTGGAGTCTTTTCCCCAGATTTCATCCATCAGCTGCAGCCGGGTGAAGATCTGCCCCGGATAGAACAGTAATTTATATAGAAGGTAGAATTCTTTCTGCGGAAGTGTCATCCTGACTTCTCCGCGGGTAACACTGAGGGAATCGTAATCCAGCGTTACCTTCCCTATCGTCAGCTTATGTTCATTAGCAATATGGCTTCGCCGAAGCAGGGCCTTGATACGGAACAGCATCTCTTTCTCATTCACAGGTTTCACCATATAATCATCCGTGCCGGCCAGGAAACCTTTGTATTTGTCTTCCGGTGCCTCCTTAGCCGTAACCATCAGAATCGGAGTATGCTCATCTACACTGCGGAGTGTTTTTGCAAATTCATAGCCATCCATTTTAGGCATCATAATGTCAAGGATAATCAGATCAACATGCTGTCTGTCCATAACATCCAGCGCATCTTCCCCGTTTCCAGCCAGGACAACATGGTATCCTTCGTATAGGAGTACCGTCTGCATCCATCGGGCAGTGCTTTGATCATCTTCTACAACCATAATCTGGAACATTCACTTCACCTTATTCTTTTAGCAGCCGTCATGGCTCTATATAGGTAACCATATCCTCCTGAGAATTCCGGGTGGCAGCTGATGTATAACCATCCATAGTTTCGTCAACAGAAGTATCTTCCAGGCCTACCAGCAAAATTGCAGCCGCAGAATAACCATCAGGAATTCCCAGCAGTTCCTGGTATTCCGCCTGGTTCTCCCCGTTCAGTATGCTCGTGGGAGAGGAAATGATTTTGGAACCATATCCCAGAAGCTGGGCTTCAATGGACATTGTCTGGCAGGCAATCCCGGCATCCAGCTCAGAACCGTCTGCGCAGGAAATCACAATTGCCAGCGGTGCATCCGCAATCCCGGCTTTTGTTACCGTTGCGGAAGCAATGCTTTCTTCTGTTTCATCCGCAGCATCCGCATTCCCGGTCTCATCTATGTCTTCTGAAACGATATTTAATGTCACCCTGTCTGATTCTTCCGTTATTTCTGCGGATGTCATGGTATTTGTGGCGGATTCTCCGCCGGAAGCCATCATGGAATTCATTTCATCCGAAATCTGCTGTAGCAATGAAGTGTCTGTGATAACGGAAAAGTGCCAGGATTGGCTGTTCATAGCGTTTGGCGAATTGATTCCGGCATTCAGGATGGCCTCAATATCATCATCTGCCACCGGATCATCCGTAAAATATTGTGTAGTAGGTATATCTTCTACCAATTCTGCGGCGGATTGAAAATTTGCAGCCCCATTGTCAGGCAGAAGGGACGAAATGAAATTTTCTGCCTGTTCTGCTGCACCCTGGCCGTCTGATTCGTTTTCTTCATTCTGAAAAGAACTGATGAAATCCTCTATCTGTTCCGCAATGCCCTGGCCGTCCTCTTCATTTTCTCCATTCTGAAAAGAGCTGATAAAATCTTCAATCTGTTCAGAAGCACTTTGCTCATCCGCTTCATAGGTTTCTTCAGTGCCAGCTTCTTCTGTACTGTTTTCTTCCGCGTTTACGTCTTCCGCCCTTACCGGCATGGAAAAACACCACGCCAGTGAAGCTGCCAGCATAAAGATCATAATCGTTTTTCTTTTTAGCATTGGCGAAAAATCCTGTCTTACACCTACAGCTTTTTCCTCATTTTGCTCATAATGCAGTGTTTCAAAAGTTTCCGGGTTGTTATAGTTTCTCTTCATTCATGTAACCTCCTGTACCGCGATATATTTTGTAAAGGGAAAAAATTGAAGCTTTTTCCCTCGGTAAAACAGGATCATTTTAACAAACCCCCATGCCCGCACACCTGGCACCACCATAAATGAAACTGTGCAGCCTGTAGGGTATTGAATTTTTTATTGCCTTTGCCTATACTGGTAATAACGGCAAAGATCGATTTTATTTTGGGCCTGTAGCCCGATTAACAAACTGATTATAGGTTCTCTCATTTGCACCACAATCTGTCCAGCCGATTACGGCAGAAGGACGTATAGTAAAATGATAACAGACAGAGAACCGTGCCGTAAATTCATCCTTTGGAGGTGCCAGTATGGAT
>Ga0192281_1023_pt1 | contig 12941 bp, 11 predicted proteins | sample Koala_Koa22_C3_FD_131254 | JGI IMG/M metagenome (GOLD analysis project Ga0192281, IMG submission 131254) | Enriched cells from koala feces incubated with labeled cellulose particles, San Francisco Zoo, California, United States - Koala_Koa2-2_C3 ...
CGCGAGGTTGCGGTCATCCCATGTTACACAGGATAAGCCTTTAACTTCAGGTTCCACAAATCCAGATCGGAAAGGGGCGTGATAACATGATCAAGATCAACTATATGTCCACTTTGTTTGTCGGTATTGATGTAAGCTCAAAATCCAACGTGGTCTGCGCGATGGACTTTGAACAGAACAGGTACATCTCTTCCTCATTCAGGAACAACCAGCCCGGCGCTGATGAACTCGCCGAAACGGTCGTACGCTGTATGGAAAAGCATCCTGATCTCAATACCATAGTCGCTGTATTGGAATCAACTTCCGTTTACAGCATCCACATTGCTAATTTCCTGGCTACCAGCGAACTGCTCATGCCGTACAAGCCTTACGTTTATTGTGTCAATCCCAAGATGACCGCCAACTACCGTAAGTCCTATATCGGCATGGATAAGACGGATCCCCTTGATGCCTATCTCATTGCTGATTTTGCAAGGGTAGGGCGCACAAAAAAGCTTGAGCCATGGCGCGGCAGCCAGTTTATTGCCCTGAAGCGGCTTACCAGGCATCGGCTTCATCTGGCTGAGTGTATTACCCGAGAGAAAACTTACATGGTCTCCAATCTTTACCTGAAATTCAGTGAACTCCAGATTTTAGAGGGTGAGGAGCAGCCTTTCAGTAACATTTACGGGGCAACCGCATCCGCAGTCCTGACCGAGTTTATGACGCTACAGGATATCGTTGACGCCAAGGAGGAGGACCTGTTGGCGTTTCTGGCCGAAAAGAGCCGGAACCGCATAACAGATATACAAAAGACCTCCGAGCTTCTCAAAAAGGCAGCCAGGGATTCTTACCGTCTGGATAAGTGCATGTATGAGCCGCTTAACGTTTCGTTGGCAAGCTCATTTAACTGCATACAGGCCTATCAGAAAGAAATCCGGCTGATTGACCAGGCAATCGAAAAATGCATTAACGGAATGAACCCAAATGCGTTTACCATCCTGAGGTCGATTCCAGGCATTGGGCCCGTCTGGGCAGCCGGTATACTCTCCGAAATCGGAGATATCGCTGTATTTCACTCTTCCGATGCCTTAGCCAAATATGCGGGCTTAACATGGAAGCGAAATGATTCTGGCGATTTTGTTTCCGAAGATAATTACGTAACAAAAGCAGGCAATGTGTATTTGCGCTATTATCTTGGAGAAGGTGCCAACAGTGTCAGAAGATACATCCCCGAATACAGGGACTTTTACAATAAGAAATATGCTGAGGTAACCAAACATCAGCACAAGAGAGCACTCGCGCTTACATCTCGTAAATTCGTACGACTCGTTTTTGGATTGCTGGCCAGAAACCAACTGTACACCGGCGAAAAGCTGGACGTTGAATCAAATATCGAGTCGAACTAGCGTTCGTTTCTGAGAAATACAGAGACGAATGCAGGTGAAGTGCGCCCTTTTTTAAAAAATACCCTGTAAATTTTTTTATTTTCCTCTTGACATATCACCAGAATGCTTATTGAATCTCTGTTTATCTCTGTTTTTTATTTACAACTGTTCCAGTCCGTAACACGTGAACTATCTTCTGCTATCGGGTTTCTCTGATCGCTATTGTAGCATAGAACCCTTCTCTTGAAAAGCCCGTTTTGACCGTTTTCTTGATTTTTTCCTTTAGGAACTCATGTTTTTATGTTGTATATTTTCTTTATTTATGTTGTTTTTGTTTTTTTTACCGTTATTTTAAAAGAAATCCTAAACCGTAGCCTATGTTCCAAAACAGAGTAATCTTGATATAGTAGCAATAGAACTTGGTACCCGCGCCTCCCGGGTTAATAATTGTAAAATAAATCATTAACAAATTTTTTCACGTTATTGAAGGCGTGTTCCGGCACAAAATGTGAAGATTTTGCAATTCGTATTGACTTTCCTGCTTCATGATGCTATACTGACTGTAAGTCAAATATCCGCGTAAGCGTGTCTACTTGGCTCATTGCTTCGCGGGAATAAAGGAGAAAATGCCATGATAAATGCTACAGTCCGGCTATTCGGCATATCAATCAAAAACTTTAAAAACATCAAAGACGGGGAAATCAGCTTCCAGAATCCGCGGAAAAAATATCGCGCAAGCGTACTCGGACTGTATGGGCAGAATGGATCAGGCAAAACCGCGCTGATTGACATCCTACAGATACTGAAAAACATTTTATGTGGAAAAAAACTCGAACCGGAAATCGCTGATTATATTAACGTAGACACAGCATCAGCAGATTTGGAATACGTATTTGATATTATCACGCCAGATGGAAATTATAAAGCTTATTATGAGTGCTGCATCCGAAAAGATTATGAAAATACCGAACAGAACCTGGAGCATGATGCTTCACAAGACAGACAGTCTAAAACCGTGATTTTTGATGAAGTACTCAGTTTCTCCTTTGAAAACACGGAAACCAGAATACGGAAAAGCCGCTTCATCGACACCCGCACGGCAAAAGTTTTCATCCCTGCCGTCAAATACAGTCTCCTGATCGGGAATGATGAAGAGACAAAAGTGAACCTGCTCGTCGCAAAGAAATTGGCGGAACAGACATCCCGATCCTTCCTATTTTCCAGGGAGCTGCTAAACGCAGCAAGGAAGTATGGAGAGAATCATCTGACAGATGCAGAATACAACCGGCATATGAACCTGCTTGAAACTCTTATTCTTTACGGGCATTATGAATTATTTGTTATTAACCAGGCAACATCCGGCGCAATCAGTATGAATTTTCTCCCGTTGGCGTTCAAATACGAAGATAAAAAGACAAAAGCTGCAGGCCTTACTGTCCTCCCCTTGGATACTCCTTCCGTTATATGGGATGAGACCGTCGGTATTGTACAAAATGTAATTAAAGACATGAACATTGTTCTGGAACAGATAATTCCCGGACTGACGATTCGAATGAAAGATCTGGGCGACGAGGTAATGGACAACGGAAAGACCGGAAAGCGAATCCAGCTGCTTTCCTGTAAAAACAGCAAGGAAATCCCCCTGAAATATGAATCTGACGGCATCAAAAAAATCGTGATGATCCTCCAGCTTTTGATTGCTGTATATAACCAGGATTCCGTAACCGTCGCAATCGATGAACTGGATTCTGGCATTTTTGAATATCTGCTCGGCGAAATGGTGCGAATTGTCTCCGAAAAGGGAAAAGGCCAGTTGATCTTCACTTCGCATAACCTACGCTTGCTAGAGACATTGGACCGCGGTTTTGTTGCTTTCACGACAACGAACCCATCCCATCGATATGTCCGCATGACAAACGTCAAAGACAATAATAACCTGCGGGATTATTATTACAGGGACATCACCCTGGGGACGGACAGCCAGAGTGAGCAGTTATATGAACCGACCCATAACGCCGAGATTGCGTTAGCGTTCCGGGAAGCAGGTGAGCCCATTGCCTCGTAAAAGCAAAAAGAAAATAGTATTTATCATTGTCGAAGGCCCTTCCGATGATGAAGCATTAGGTGTGATACTTTCCCGGCTATTTGATGAAAATGAAGTGTATGTGGAAATCACGCATGGTGACATCACAACTGACAAAACCGTATCTTCCGGTAGCATCGTTTCGAAGATTGGGGACTTCGTGAAAAAGTATGCATCATCCACGCATTATAGGGCATCCGATTTCCAGCAGATCATTCACCTTATCGATATGGATGGTGCGTATATACCGGATGATGCGGTTATATGCGATAAAACGCGGCAAAATCCTTATTATTCAACAACTGAGATTCGAACTTCAAAGCCAGAAAATATCATTCTGAGGAACCGAAAAAAGCGTGAAAACATTGATCGGCTTTGTTTACAGGGAAAAGTCTGGAATTCTATTCCGTACCGGGCATATTACATGTCAGCCAACCTGGACCATGTATTATACGACAAACTCAACAGTACAGACACTGAAAAAGAAAGAGACGCATTGGCATTCGCCAGAACCTACAAAAATAGAATGGATGATTTTCTGACGTTCATTTCAGATTCAGAATTTTCTGTATGTGATGACTTCAATGCATCCTGGAAGTATATCAGATCAGAAAAACATTCACTGGAACGGCATTCAAACTTGGGGCTTTGTTTTACAGAGATTCGGGAGCGCCGAAATAAGCAAATATTATCATAGTGGGAGTAAGCCTCCGCATTTTCATTCTGCTAAAACATTTACCTCAATGTCTGACATCTCTTCTTTTACAATATCCAGCATCCACTGCTGCCTGTTTTTCACATGTTTCCTCCACAGGGCGAATTCATTTATCTATTGGAAACATCCAATAAATCAACTTTGCCGACTACGGAAAAAGCAGCCTTCCGGCTGCTTTTCCTTACTCCTCTCAAAAATTGTACATCCACATTACTTTCTCTGCTGTCTCCGTTCTTCCATCATCAGCAGAACCGCCGCTGACATCAGGAACAGGGTCAACCACAGGCCCAGTGGGGTTCCATCACCGGTCTGCACAGACGTTTTCGTCTCGGATTCGGTTTCCGTTTCTGCTTCGGTACCTGCTTCCGTATCAATCGCAGTTTCTTTTTCGGTTTCCGTCTCACTTTCCGTTTCTGCCCCGGTTTCTGTTTCCATTGCTGTTTTTGTCTCGGTTTCTGATTCTGTTTCCGTTTCCATTGCCGGTTCTATCTCGGTTTCTGATTCTGTTTCCGTCTCGGTTTCTGTTTCTGTTTCGGTTTCCGTTTCCGTCTCAGATTCCGTTTCGGTCGGCGCAGTTGTCTCGCTCCCGATCTCCGTCCCGCCAGAAGACTGTGCGATCGCTTTCCATGCCACAATGATCGGGGAAAGCCCGGTCAGAGTCACCTGCAGGCCGTCATCAGTCTTTAACGGATCCAGTGTTTCCGTGTCGCCCGGTGTCCTGCCAAAGGCTGACGTAGTGAACATATGGATAACCGTAAAATCGTACTCCTCCTTATTTGTACCTTCCGGATACGGCAGGATAACAATAAGGCCACCCTCCGGGAAGTTCTCTTCCGTTGCCTTTTCCCAGGTAATCCCGCCGTCAAAACTGATTACCAGTGTTACATCGTAGATTATGGTATTTTCTTCTGTATAACCCGATTTGCTCGATGACCAGGGTTTTCAGTTCTGTTTCGATTTCTTCCACGGTATCCAGCTCCGGTATGGACTGCAATGCTTCCGGCACCTCCGTAAGTCCTTCGGTCAGTTCAATCTTGTGTTCCGCATCTTCATCCGGGAAGGCCTGCTCCGGCAGTTCTACAAGAACCGCTACCATCAGCGTCGCCGTCATGGAATCAATCGCCTCATAGTTATCCGCGTCTCCTGCGAAATAAGCCGTCGCTGTCGTACTGCCCGCTTCTGTCCGTGTATTATCGGAATAGGTTACCGTTACGCCATCCGGAAGGTCGCCGCCAATTACCAGGGTCTTCTCCTCGCCGTCGTATTCAAACGTCGTATCCTCGAAACTTACGCTGCTCATATCATACACTGCTTTCCCGATGGTTACGGTAAAGCTGCCTTCCAATGTTTCATGATTTTCTGCCGCGGCGCGGTAGTAGACGGTGTAAGTCCCGGCATCCGTAAACGCTGGCACTTCTGTAGAATACTCTCCATCTTCTGAAGCACTGTAGGTATAAATGATATCCGTACCATCTGCTGTCTCCGCGCTGGCTGTGACATCAGCAGTCTGCGCTGTCCCATCGTAGGTAAGCGTCCCGGACTGCGATATGGTAACGTCCGTCAGCTCCGCCGCTGTGATCGTATAAGCCCCTTCCTCATTTACAAAGGTAATATTATAATTGCCATTCAGGGCTGTACCTGAGATATCATACGTACCGACAGCAGAAGTACTGGCCGCCGATGTGCTTAAGGAATATACATCCGTATCTCCTTCCACAATGCTGCCTTCAGTAACGGCAGCCGTAAGCGCCTCAATTTCATTGCCGTAGGTGCTGCTCTGGCTGTCTATGGCAACCGTGATTGCTCTCTGGCTGATAATGAAGTCTTCACTCACCGTCACGGCCTTATAATTATTGGTCGCGGCGAATGTCGCCTGCACGGTGTAGCTGCCCGCGTCCGTCGGGATCTCATCCGTATATGTGCTGTCGACCGCGCCCTGTACCTTGTAGAGGTACGTCACATTGTCCGTTCCATTCGTGGATGAAGCCGGGGCCGGACTGTTCGAGTTTGCGTCATATTCACCGTAGCTCCATCCGGTAATACCCACGCTTCCCTCGCCTGCCGCCTTAGTGATTGTAAGCACCGCCGTCATCGACGCGATTGCCTCATAATTATCCGTATCGCCGCTGAACGTTGCCGTCGCTGTCGTGCTCCCTGCGTTGGTCAGGGTGTTGTTTGTATAGTTTACCGTTACGCCGCTCGGAAGTGTCCCGCTGATCTCAATCTTTTTCTCGATTCCATCATAGGTATAGCTTACACCCGTGAAGCTTACGCCGCTCATGTCGTAGACTGCTTTGGTAATGGTCAGCTCCGCAGCTTCACTTTCCGCCGCATAGTAGTTATCCTGCTCTGCAATAGAAGCCACAACATAATACGTACCCCGCATTGACCGGAGCAGAGCCCTCGTCCGTTGCGCCGCTAGTTGTATCTCCTGTCGAACCGGTCTTGGTCGAACAGGTCTGGTCTATATAATATGTATAAGTAATGCTTCCTTTATGTCCGACGCCTGTGCGTAGACTTCATTCTGCCCGTCCGTATCCATTTCGGAGATTTCATCCGCAGTCGGTAATTCGTCGATTAATGCCTCTACTTCACAAATCACGCAGGAATCCGTTGTGTTTCCGTGATCACAAAGTGCGGCAGCTGCGGCTTCTGTTTCGGTTTCCGCTTCTGTCTCGGATTGTGTTTCCGCCTCCTGCGTTTGTTCGGATTCCGTCTCCTGGAAAGCCTCATCCGTCTCTGTCAATTCCGCCTCAGTCACAGATGCCGTTTCCATTTCAGTCACGATTTCTGTTTCAGGCTGCGTTTCTATGGCCGTGGTTTCAGTTGCTGTCTCCATTTCTGTCTCTGTTTCTGAAGTCACTTCCTCCGTACTTTCCGTTTCAACGGCCGTTGCTTCCTCAGTTTCATCCTGCGCAAACGCCGCATCCGGAATCGTCCCGGCAACCAGGCTAAAAGCCAGAGCCACACTTAGCAACTTTTTTACCCCCTTCCTTTTCATATCTACTCCTTTCCTGCCATTACGGCAAAACATATAATTGTCAATTGATTTCCCATATCTGTTTTGGGCAGGGAAGGAAACATCCCGCCCGCGAATATACAGTAAAGTCTATACGGATAAATGACGGTCCTTAAAAACGGGTGCAAATACCCACATTATATTTTAATTATACCATTTTCCCCCTCCCGCCAGCGCCATTCGTGCTGTAAAGCTGACAATTCGTGAACTTTCCAAATTAATGGGGAATATACATTTAATGCAGTACGCTGAAGATAAAGATTATGAAAAAAAAGGTAAAAATTTTCGACTGGAAAATAGCCAAAAAACTGCTATCCTATTTGAAATACTGTCTGACAGGATTAATGTACACGGAGGAACCCGCATGAAATTCGGAACAACAGAACTGCTTATTATTCTCGCAATCATCATCCTTATTTTCGGTCCAAGCCAGATTCCCAAGCTGGCCGGACTGTTTGGAAAAGACAAAAAAGATACCACAAAAAGCCAGAGCAGTGGAAAAAGCACTTCTACTGACAAAAAGATTGATTTTTCCAAATGGCTGGATGAGGAACCCTCTTCTACATATACATCTGTGAGGGTTCGCGAACTGCTCTCACGAATTGCCATCTGCGTCTTCTGTGCGGTAATCGCGTTTGTCATTGCGCTCTTTTTCTCGCAGAATATCATCAGCTTTCTGAATACCATGGCAGCCAGCTATGGCTACGAGCTCGCGTCCGTCACCCCCCAACAGCTGCTGCGCCAGCAATACTCCATTTCCTTCGCTATCAGCGGATGTATTTCGCTCCCGATCATCGTCTACCATATCTGGGCGTTCAGTCAGCCGGATTTAAAGCGAAAGAAAAGGCTGGTCTTTCTAGCTGTTATCCTCTCTGACTTGGCCTGCTTCGTCATCGGCATTCTTTTTACCTATGAGCTGATCCTTCCTTTCATGCTGCAGCTTCTGGCATAAAAGTTTTCTTCACCAGGATGCTGCTCTGAATAAACAAAAAGGTAACAATTCAGAACAGCCTGTTTTTTTATTTCGATGCTGCTCTGAACTGTTCCAAAAAAGAGAGACGCACAAGAAGCGACCAGCTCTCATTCCTCCTGAAACAGGATGGGAATGAAGCCTCTCTTCTTGCACGTCTCTGTCTTTTTAGCCGAAAAAATTTTTATATTTCTTCTACTTGTTGTTAATTTTACCAAAACATTCGTTTCACGTCAACTTAAATTTTTCTAAACTTCGAAACATTTTCTGAGAACGGTTCGCCTGATCGGCAGTTCGCAGGACGGCTATCCCCTCGCTTTTCCCGCCTTTTCAAAAAATAATCCGGTCAGAAACCAGATCGGCGCGTAATCAAGCCGAATCACCCCATTCACCTGGTAAGGGGAATCGCTATAATCCCAGGGACACTGATCTCTCTTTTTCAGCCACATCCCGGAGGAATATTCGACCGCGAAAATGCCGACCATGTAAATCAGGCCTCTCGTAAAGGTATTAAACCGCTTCAAAGCACCCGAGAGCGGTGCAATCAGAGAGGCCAGTCCATAAATCGGAAACATATGCAGGGAAGAAAACCCCATCAGCTTCGGATCATGATGTGCAAGGGAATGCAGTCCCGTCCAGAACACCTCCAGACACCACCCATACATCCCGCAGCGAATAAATCGATTCTTCATTGGTAGAAAGCCGCCTTTCTGACAGGCTTAATTTCCTGTCAACTGTTATTTTCTCTCTACCTTAGTCTGCACATTCCTGTAAAATTTATGTTGGGATTTTATAACAACCGTTCATTATCTGCTAAAGGCTGTGTTTTTCAGACTTCCCCATCGTGCAATCGTTGATACCATCAGAATAGCGACCGCGATGATTCCGGCAACGGCAACGGTATACATTCCCTGTCCATACACACTCTCCGTCTCCTGGCGTACGATGTAATTCATCGTGTAATATACGCTCGCCCCGGGAATGAGCGGGAAAATCGATACTACCAGGTAGGAGGTTGTCGGGAATTTACGAATACGGGCCATAATTTCCGAATAAGCCGCGGCAAACACGGAGGCCATAAAGTAAGCCATCAGATCTGTGATGCCAAAACGCAGGGCGAAAAAGTAGACCGACCAGGAAAGCATTCCGCCCAGGCAGCAGAGCAATGCGCCAATTCCATGAATGTTAAACAGCATCGAAAACCCCGCGCAGGCGATGAAACAGGCAATTGCCTGGAGAAGATAGTGGTACCCCGGATCGGATGCCGCAAAAGGAATCCCCCACAGCGTTTCTGCCACATTCCAGGCGGCACCCGTGCCCAATGCGATCGCAGCGGCAATCAGAAAAACCTGTACAATCCGGTTGGTGCCGGAATTAGTATCGCCGAAAATAATATCCCGCATGGCATTGGTAAAAAGCAATCCCGGAACCAAGAGCATCAGCGCTCCAATGACAACCGCATCTGCATTGTCTGCAAGGCCGTATGCACCCATAGCATAAGCGGGAACCGCCATAAGAAAAGCCTCAAGGATTGTGCGGAAAAACGGGTTTGCGTGAAAGCGGTCCAGGATCGTATCAATCGCTCCAATGAACAGGCCGCAGACGCCTGCGCACAGGGCGTCCCGCCATGTTCCGCCGAAAAGAATGGAAAACCCGCCCGCTCCCAGGAAACTGCCAAGCAGTCTGACAGGCCAGGAAAATTCCAGACGCTGCTTCTTTGTCTCCTCCAGCCAGCGCTCTATAAGCGCCGGATCCGGCTTTTCCAGGCAAATTCTGCGGCTGAGATTGCTCAGCTTCTCTACGCCGTCCAGATTGTTCCCATGATACCCGATGCGGCGCATCCGGGTCAGGGCATTTCCGTCCGGCGTGCGGATGCTGACCGTCAGGCAGTTGGGGATCGCAAACGCCTCCGCCCGGGCACCGTAGGATTTCAGAATCCGGACAATACTCTCCTCTATTCGAAATGTTTCCGCACCGTTCATCGCAAGCTGATATCCCAGCTCCGTCGCCAGATCCAGTAAAGCTTCGTAATCCATAATCGTTCTCTTTGTTTCCTTTCCAATGCTACATATATCTCCTGTCTCATCCAGTCCTTCTGCTTCGCGGGAATAAAGCTTCGCATTTTCAATTCAACTGCTGCTTTCAGAATGGAATCCGCTGATACTTAAATACACTCATCATTTCCCGCGTCAGGCTCACACCGTCATTCTCCGGCACCTCGTCGCGCGTACACCATTTGCCTTCCGAGAGCTCCGTCTCATCCAGGATAATATCACTCTCCCCGTCCACTTCCGCAAAGAAGCCCATCAAAAGCGTATCTGTAAAAGACCAGGGCTGGCTTTTGTAGTAGCGAATGTTTTTGACCTTCAGCCCGACCTCTTCCATCACTTCGCGCTCCACGGTCTCCTCGATCGTCTCGCCGATTTCCGCAAAGCCGGCGATCAGCGCATATTTTTTGAAGGTACGTCCGGCGTATTTGGTAAGCAGGATTTTATCCTTACAGGTCACACCGACGATCACAGCCGGACAGATTTTCGGATATTCCATCTGCCCGCAGGCTTCGCAGTGCATCATGCGCTCCTTTTCCGAGTGAACCATACGTCTGCCGCATGCCGGACAAAAGCGGCGGCTTTTGTACCAGCCATAAAGCTGCATCCCCGTAACGCCCGCGAAGGCCGCCTCTTTCGGCCCTGTGGTGCGCATAAGTTCAATTTTTTCCCAGGTATAACCCGAGAATAATTCCGGCAGACCATCCGCATTCCATAACGACTCCTCACCGCTGCCGGAACAAGCCTTGCTTTCCACACTGTCATGCCCCTGATGTTCATCCGGCTCCGTTCGATTCAACCGGGAAGCGCGAATTTTTTCTTCTCCAAACTTCCGGAACAGAAAAAAGTCCGTTCCGTCAATCGTAAACAAAAAGGTCGCTTCCTCTTCCAGATAAGGGCAGACGTGCATAACCTCATCGTAGCTCAGAAAAGAAATCGAATTCTCCTCACGCTTTACAAAAATCTCTCTTCCCCGGTAGAACAAAACCCTGCTGTCCGCCTTTGGCTGCGCGCAGGGCTGATATTCATTATGAAATCTGTGTTTTCCTATCTCCTGGATCATAGTATTCTCATTCCTCTCCGTTGCCATCCGCAGATTTTCCGTCACCATTCCGAATACTTTACGTCTCATCTTTGGAATTGTACCATACGGTACAAATAAAGTCTATTCTGTTTTCATTCGAAAAACACTTGAAAAGCCTCTCCGATCTTGTTATAGTGGCAACGGAAACAAGTTATTAAATTACTATTTTTTGCATACAGCAACAATAAGTGAGGATTTTTCTATGATATCAAAAAACCAGACAAAAACGATCTACGATCTGTTACATAACGCAGGCCGGGAATACGACAGCCGGATTTTTCTGCGCTACGAAACGCAGGACGTCCTGCACGAAGTCTCTTACCGAACCTTCATGGAGGAATGCGACGCGTTTTCCTCGTGGCTGGAAGCGCAGGATCAGACGGTTGGGCGCAAAATGCGTGTCGCCATCTTAGGCGGCAGCAGCCACGCCTATCTGACTGTTCTCCTTGGCGTCATGAGCCACGGAAATGTGGTAATCCCGCTGGATGTCCAGCTGGACTATCAGGGACTGGCGGATTGCCTGAACCGCTCCGATGTTGATATTCTGTTTTATGACTGGGAGCACCATTCGGTCGTGGAAGGCGCCCGGCCGCTCTGTCCGACCGTCACCTCGTATATTTCCCTGCAGCACGGCAAGCATGTACCCTGCCTGGACGGCATTCTGACTGCGTATAAAGGACAGGCTGTCCCGGCGGATGTGAGGGAAAAGGACTGCGCGATGGTGCTTTTCACCTCCGGAACCACCGGCAAGAGCAAGGGCGTCATGCTCTCCAACGCGAACCTGATCGACAATGTTTTCAACGCCGATGCGGATGGCAACGCCCAGAATCGGATTCTGCTTAACGTCCTTCCGATTCACCATGTTTTCTGTATCAACTGCGATGTTCTTTCTACCCTTCGCTACGGCAGTGTTCTGGCCTTAAATCAGGACATGACCCGTCTTTCTGAGCACCTGAAGCTGTTCGCGCCCACCGAAATGCGCGTCGTACCGCTGATCGCGCAAGCTCTGTACAACCGCATCGCCCTGCTCTCCAGGCAGGAGCCGAAGCGCTCTATCTTTGAAATCCGTTCCGAGGTTCTTGGAAAAAATATGCGCCAGATCACGACCGGCGGCGGTTATCTCGCGCCGGAGCTTGCCGCCAATTTCTGGCGGATCGGCGTACCGATCGCGCAGGGCTACGGCATGTCCGAATGCGCGCCGAAAATCGCCTCCGCAGACTGGAACCGTCCTGACAAGGTTTCTTCTGTCGGACGGATCGTGAGAGGCTGCCAGGTACGGATTGTCGATGGTGAAATTCAGGTCAAAAGTCCGTCCGTCATGATGGGCTATTACAAGGAACCGGAGCGCACCGCTGAGGTCATGACCGAGGACGGCTGGCTCTGCACCGGAGACCTCGGCTATGTCGATGAGGACGGCTTTCTCTGACTCACCGGCCGCAAGAAGAATCTGATCGTCCTCAGCAATGGGGAAAATGTCGCGCCGGAGCAGCTGGAAAATCTCTTTGAGGGAGAGCAGCTGATTGAAGAGATTCTCGTGTATGGCGAGGATGACGCCATTGTGGCCGAAGTCTTCCCGAATTTTAAATACGCAGACGCAGCCAGTGTCCAGGATATCCATTCCGCCATAACCGAGATCATCAACCGGCGCAACCAGG
>Ga0192281_1025_pt1 | contig 12613 bp, 20 predicted proteins | sample Koala_Koa22_C3_FD_131254 | JGI IMG/M metagenome (GOLD analysis project Ga0192281, IMG submission 131254) | Enriched cells from koala feces incubated with labeled cellulose particles, San Francisco Zoo, California, United States - Koala_Koa2-2_C3 ...
GGCATATGCCCTGCTGTATAAGTCGGCGACGGCATATTATTCCACAAACAACGCCTTTATCCTCATACAGCGCGAACAGGGCATTGCGGCGTTCTACCCACTGACCCCGGCAAGCGTGGAGTTTATCGGGGCGCAGGACGGCACAATCTATACACGCATGATTTTCACGGATGGAAAAGACGTGCTGCTGCCATACTCCGACCTTATCCACCTGCGCCGCCATTATTCCACAAATGAACTGCTGGGCAGCGACAACGCGCCACTGTACCCGCTGATTGACACGGCACACACGCTGACCGAAGCGACCGGGGCGGCGGTAAAAAACGCAACGAACATCCGGGGCGTGCTGAAATTCACAAGCCTTGTCAACCCGGCGCAGGTAAAAGCGGAAAAGGAACAGTTTGTTTCCGACTATTTCAACCCAGCAAACAATGGCGGCATTGCGGCCACCGACCAGCGGTTTGAATTCGTACCGACGGCACAAAGCGCCTACAGCGTGCCGTCTGACGTGACGGAAAGCATAAACAGACAAATCTGTGCTTACCTGGGGATTTCCCCGAAAATCGTCGCCGGGGAATACACAGAAGATGAATTCGCGGCGTTCTATGAAAGCATGGTAGAGCCGTTTGCAATACAGGCAAGCCTTGAATTCTCTCGCAAATGCGGGGCGGAAATCAAATTTACGGCGGAGCGGTTGGAATTCTCCAGCGCGGCGACCCGTATCTCACTGTTGCGTGAGTTACTGCCATTCGGCGTGATCTCAATAAATGAAGCGCGCAGGCTGCTTGCCCTGCCCGAAGTAAAGGACGGGGAAAAACGCCTGCAATCCCTAAACTATGTGGCCGCGGACTAGGCGGACGCATACCAGCTGGAAGAAAGCGAGGTAAAACAAAATGCAGAACCAGACACAGACACGGGCATATAACGTCCGGGCGGCACACAAGCCGCTGATCGTAGAGGGGACAGCCATTGTATTTGACAGCCCCGCCGACATGGGAGGCTATACGGAGCGGATAACAAGGGAGGCGCTGGACGGCGTAAACCTTGAAAATATCGCTCTGTTAATCAACCATGACGGGCGCGGAATCCCCCTTGCGAAAAGCCCGAAAACACTGTCCCTGACCGTGACGGAAACCGGGCTTGAAATGCGGGCGGAACTGCCCGACACCGAACAGGGGCGCAGCGTTTATGAAGCAGTAAGGCGCGGCGACCTGTCGGAAATGTCATTCGCCTTTGACATCGGAGCGCAGGCCTATGACGAACAGGCGCGGGAGCGCACAATCACACAGATCGCAGCGGTTTATGAAATTTCCATCGTAAACCGGGCAGCATATCCACAAACCAACGTACAGGCGAGAAACGCCGGAAAGGAACATGTTATGAACAATTTTAATCCCATTGAAAGCGCCGTGCTGAATGCGGCACAGGCAAACCCTGACACCCACGCAACCCCGGAATACCGCAGTGCATTCTTCAAGAAGCTGCTGGGGCGCGAACTGACCGAAAGCGAAAACCGCGCTTTTACAGCGGCACAGGCAGAAAAACGCGCGGACAGCTTCAACACCCTGTCGAACAGCGCCGCCGTCATCCCCACGCAGACCCTGAATGAGGTTGTAAAACAGGCGCGTAACATCAACGGCCTTTACAATGAAGTGCGCATTTTCAACGTGCCGTCCAACCTGTCCGTACCTGTCGGTACCCCGACCGATGCGGCAAGCTGGCACGTTGAGGGCACTGCGGTTGACCGAACCAACGTGACGACTACCGCCGTGACGTTCAGCGGCCTTGAACTTATCAAAGTGATTTCCATGAGTGCCGCCGCCCGCCGCATGGATATCACAGCCTTTGAAAGCTATATCACGCAGGAACTGCGCAGCTCCATCGCGGATGCGATCGGTGCGGCCATCGTCGAAGGAAGCGGCGAAGGGCAGCCCGTCGGAATCTTATCCGGCATTGACTGGACGGATGACAATACCGTTTCCACAACGGCTCTGGCCGCTGACAACCTGCTTTCTGCTATCGCCCTGCTGCCCGCCGGGTATGCGGGCGGCGCGAAATTTGCCATGAGTACGGCTACCCTGTTCGGGCAGGTATACCCGCTCAAGGACAATGACGGGCGATATATCTTTACTGACACGGAAAGCGGCGGCGTGCGCCGTCTGTTCGGCTTCCCTATCGTCCTTGACGACAATATCCCGGCAGGTACGGTGATTTTCGGAAATTTCCGCTACTATGGCGTGAATATCCCGCAGGGCGTAGCCGTAGAGGTGAGCAGGGAAAGCGGCTTTACCAGCGGCCTGATTGATTTCCGGGCGCTGTGCATTGCAGACGGAAAGCCCATCGTCCCCGGCGCATTCGTGAAAATCGAAGCGGCCGAACGTAAGGAAAGCGGGGTAAACGGCAATGTTTGAAATTGACGAAGCAAGAAACATCCTGCGAATTGACGGAACAGACAATGACAGCGAAATCGAAGCCCTGGTTGCGGCATTGCCGGATTATCTCTACCATACGACGGGCTACAGGACAGACGGGGACTATTCCCCCGTCGCCCTGACCGCCGGGCGGTTCATCCTCTGGCAATGGTACTATGGGGAGAATGCAGACACGGACAAGCTGCAGCGCGTCATTGACTGTCTGTTAAAAGCGTTAAGCGCAGAGAGGGAGCTGTCATGACGCAAAAAGAATTCTACCATTCCAGGCAATGGAAGCGGCTGTCGCGGACATACCTGCTTTCAAAAAATTATATCTGTGAGCGGTGCGGCGGCCCAGCAGAGATCGCCCACCACAAGCGGTATATCACGTCCGCAAATATCAATAACCCGGAGATCACCCTGAATGCGGAGAACCTGGAAGCCCTGTGCATGGAATGCCATAACCGGGAACATTTTGGTACCGGCGGCGCTGTCACAGAAGGGCTTGCGTTTGACGTAGAAGGAAACTTAATCAAAGAAAGGAAAATTTGCCATGAATAAGAACAGAAGCAGAAAAACTTACCTTGCAGAGAGAACCAACGCTATCACAAACCTGATGAATATCACCATGCGGCTGAGAAAATGCCTTAATGAGTATCTGCCCTATTCAGGCGGGGAGGATGAAATCGCACAGCTGTCAGCCGCGTATGTCCCGGCGCAGCTTGCCCTGCTCCAGCTTTTAAAAGAGGAAAGTGAGGAAGATGCGGATGAACGAACAGCTTGACTTCCTGAAAGCGCAGATCACCTTGCTGCAGGACCGCATAAACGCATGCAGCGGAGACGATGACAGCAAAGAATATGCAAGCCTTATGCGGCTCTACCTTGCCGCCGTGAAGGAATACAACAGCCTTTGCGCAAAAGAAGAAGCGCCGGACGACAGCGACCCGCTGCTTGCTTTTGCCAACCTGGGAGAATAAGCATGAACTATATCACAGAGTACAACAGTCTGATTGTGCGGGGAGAAATCCCCGCCTGTCGGCGTATCAAAGAAGTATATGCACGGCTGGCCGCAGAGAGCCAAACGCCGGGGTGTTATGTGTTCGATGAGGCGCGGGCAACCCGCCCGATTGATTTTATAGAGCGTTTTTGCCGCCACTCAAAAGGCGAATGGGCGGGGCGACCTGTCCGGCTGGAACTGTTCCAGAAAGCATTCATCCAGGCACTTTTCGGGTTTATCGACCCGGAAACAGGCCTGCGTCGCTACCGGGAAGCATTCTTCCTTGTGGGGCGAAAGAACGGGAAAAGCACCCTGCTTGCGGGGCTTGCCCTGTATATGCTGATTGCGGATGGCGAGGGCGGCGCAGAGGTTTACAGCACGGCGACAAAGTACGCGCAGGCGCGGCTTTTATTCGATGAGTGCCACAATATGGTAAAGCAGTCACCGGAACTTTCAAAGCATATCAGAAAGCGCAAATCCGACCTGTATTTTATCCCGACCATGAGCAAGCTGCAGCCGCTTTCCCGCAACTCTGACAGCCTGGACGGACTGAACGCAAGCTTTGTCATCATGGATGAACTGCACGGCATAAAGGACAGAAACCTTTATGAAGTCATGCGCCAGAGCCAATCAGCACGGCGGCAGCCGCTGCTTGTCATGATAACAACGGCGGGAACAGTGCGCGAATGCATCTTTGACGATATGTATAACCACGCCTGCGAAGTGGCGGACGGCGTGATCACAGATGACAGCTTCCTGCCCGTGCTGTATGAACTGGACCGGCGGACGGAATGGAGCGACCCCGGCGCATGGATGAAAGCCAATCCATCTTTGGGGCATATCAAAAAGCCGGACGATTTACAGCTAAAGGTGGAACGGGCAAAGCAAAGCCCAAACGACCTGTCCGGCGTGCTCTGTAAGGAATTCAATATCCGGGAGACCGTGCATTCGGCGTGGCTGTCCTTTGACGCCATCAATAACACAGATACGTTCGACCTTGAAAATTTCAGGGGCGCGTACTGCATCGGCGGCGCTGACCTGTCCATCACGACGGACCTGACCTGCGCAAGCCTGCTGCTGATGAAGCGCGGAAGCGACAAAAAATATATTACGCAAATGTACTGGCTGCCCGCCGACAGTCTCCAGGAGCGCGTCACACAGGACAAGATACCTTATGACAAATGGGCGGCACGCGGCCTTTTACGCCTGTGTGCCGGGAATTCCATCAATTACAGCGACGTAACGGCGTGGTTTGTGGAGACAGTAAAAAAATATGATCTTTTCCCTGCATGGGTTTATTATGACAGCTATTCCGCGCGGTATTTTGTGGAAGAGATGCAGATGCAGGGGTTTACGATGGTGCGCTGCATCCAGGGGGCGAAAACGCTGTCCCTGCCCATGCAGATGTTAGGGGCTGACCTGAAAGCACACAGGGTTATTTATAACAACAACCCTATCCTGAAATGGTGCCTGACAAATACCGGCGTACAGACCGACCGGAACGGCAACATTGTACCGATTAAAAACCAGAGTCCCAAACAGCGCATAGACGGCGCGGCGGCGCTGCTTGACTGCTATGTGGGGCTTTATGAACACTATAATGAATATACAGGGGCGATTTAGTATGAAGCTGAAAGACAAGAAAATTGAAATCCTTGCAAAAACCTATACCCACGATGAAAACGGGAACAGCATCGTTTCCTATGAGGCCATAGCCGCCCCGGTGTGGGCGTATTTCCGGCAGCTGTCTATGAAGGAACTGTACGGCGTAACAACGCAGGTTGAAGAACAGGTATTATTCCAGATCAGCTACCGCACGGACGTGACAACAGATCATGTGATAAGTTTCCGTGGGCAGCTATATGAGATCATCCGCATTGACACGTTCGAGGGGTACAAGGCTGACCTGACGCTGTACTGCAGGTGGAAAGAATAGGTACCTGTAAGTCACGAAAAGACCATCCGAAAATCTTAAGAAATCCCTGTATTGTCAGAAAAAATCCGATATGTTATCATGAAATTGTATAGAATAAACGAGAGGTTTGATTCGTGACAGAATCGAATGGAGGGAACTGCTATGAAAAAGATCGGACTTGGAATTGCAATTTTACTTTTTGCCATTGTGTTTGCACTTTCATCAACCGGAATGGAAATGATAACACTGCTGCTCGGCGCACTCGGTTTAGGCTTTGCAATTGCCGGATTTTTTGAAAAATAAATAAGCTCTGGCTGCTATATCCGATTCCAGCATCAATCTGGAGTTTTATTAAATGAGAAAAGGCAGCCTATATTCTCATTTGTCGTGGATGCTAAGTAAAGTAAAAAATCGGGATTTGCATGATGAATTTCGATATTTCATTTATAGGGTGATTAATAATGAATATAAAACGTGTAAATGAAGAAGATAGCAGAATAGGCAACTTTATCAACGAAGAATTCTCAGCTTATGGCGAGCAGAACAATGTTGATTTGAATTTTAATGAATTCTGTTTTATCGCCGAAAGCGATGATGGTGAAATATTAGGCGTTATTACAGGTCGTGCATATTACAATGAGGTGCATATAGGTGATTTGATCATACATAAAGCTCATAGAAAATGCGGATTGGGAAGCAAGCTCGTTTCAGCAGTTGAGGAAGCTTTTCAAAATGCAGGATATGATAAGATCACACTCACGACTTTCGGATTTCAAGCACCTGAATTCTATAAGAAACTTGGGTATACTGTTGAATTCATTCGAGAAGATAAAAATCCAAAACTATGCAAGTATTTTTTATCAAAGCGTATCACTTGATAAATTCTAGCTTTACAGAAAGATTAAAACAAAGCGACAGATCGGAAGTTACAAGAGGAACTTATGAATTATAACATTAGAACACTATCAAAGGGAGAATATAGCTTGCTTCAAGATTTTTTGTACGAAGCTATCTTTGTGCCGGAGGGAGTGCCTGCACCGCCAAAATCAATTATCAATCAGCCAGAATTGCAGGTATACATAGCCGATTTCGGCAAGAAAAAAGACGATATAGGTTTAGCCGCGGAAGTTGATAATACAGTTGTCGGTTCTGTTTGGGCGCGCATTATGAATGACTATGGTCATATAGATAACGACACTCCGTCCATTGCCATATCTTTATACAAAGAATATCGTGGCAGGGGAATTGGTACTTCCATGATGAATGAAATTCTTAATATTCTAAGAGAACGAGGGTATAAGCAAGCTTCACTATCCGTACAAAAAGCGAATTATGCTGTGAAAATGTACCTCAATGTCGGTTTTGAAATCGTCGATGAAAATGAGGAAGAATATATCATGCTTTGTCGGTTGCGATGAGTCAGGTGCTTACAAATCGGAAGTTGTAGAGATAGCAATGATTTGCAGAGTGAATGTTGCTGCTGAGATATCGAGGACAGTGAACCTACGCTTCCTCAAAAATTTAAACACAGAGGTTTTGGAAAAATGTCAGACAATTATAGCAGAAGGGAAAACCAATTTGACAGGCGTCTGGTCGGGAAATGGTACAGGGAGTATGAGGGCGAAACTATCAATATTTTCGATGAAACCCCGCTTCGTATGAAAATGTCTTTTTCGTCGAGTGGATATTATAATTTCGAACCGAACTGCGTTTATGTAGCAGACGGATATTTATGTTACGAAATCAATGATGAATACTATCGCAGGGTTTATCACATCCAATATGTGGATGAAGTGCTCGAAGGATTTTATGTACAACACGGTAAATCGATACACGTTAAGTATATAAAGCAAAGCGACATGCCAAAAGACGAACCCTTTCATTATAAGGCTGTGGTTGTTGTTCCCAATAGCGATAAGCCGAGATTCGAGATTCTGAAAGAGTACGCCGATTATGACAGAACCATAGAGAACGGTTATAACGATGAATATGTTTTGGGCGGTGTAATTCCCGAAGTGCTTGAAAAATACGGGTATTCCGAATATATAAACGGATTTGACAGTAAGGATGATGCAGTCGTTTTCAGGTTGCTTGATTTTGTATGTGATCATTTTGGACATAACGGCAGCGTTGGTCTTGGTTCAGGACGGCGTATCACCGACTTGATTAAATTTTGTGAAGACCATGGGGACAAGACAAATTGCCGTGGATTGTCGATTCTCCTGTCCTCTCTCATTCGTCTCTGTGGGATCAAAGCGAGGCATATTACATGTATGCCATACGAAGAACCGTTTGAGGATTGCCATGTTATGGTTGACTGCTTTTTGCCATCGGGAAGCCGGATCATGCTTGACCCTACGTATCGTCTATATCTGAAAGATAAAGAAGAAAACTATGTTTCGCTTCCGCATTTAAGGAAACTCCTGCTGGCTGACGAACCGATTTTCGAAAATCCCGAAGCGGGTTATAACGGCGGCGGGTTTGATAAAGAGTATTACAGAAAGTACGTGATGAAAAACTCTCTCCGTTTTGGACGTTATACTCTGCATAAAGATGGATGTGATGCGCGGACGGAAACATCAAGATATATAGAACTGATTCCGCAGGGGTATCCGGTAGAGAATTTTTCTAAAGAACGGCGTGCAGATTTTGTGTATAACGATACGGAATTCTGGCGTATGTGAATATTTCTCTTTCAAAAACAGCTTTGTAAAAAGTAAATTTTATGAAAATAGACCGAATCAAATCCGGAAAATGGCAACATATAGATGAAGACAGAAGTCGTCCCGATGGAAGGGTATCAAAAACAGAAAAATATGTTGATGATGGTATTTTTGGGGTAGATACCGTAAAGGAAAAACAGAGTTATAAATTTACAAGTATGGCGATAACTTCCAGTTTATTGGAGAATTGTGCAGAACGAAGAATCGGAAATTTTGAAACTGAGATGAATACTATGAAAAAGCCAAAACGAATCACTTTAGTAAGTTACGGATTATGCGCAGTTATTTGGTCGCTCAGAGTAATAGTCGGTTTTATGGATAAAGAATATGATCACTCCACTGGTTTCTTTATATTGAATGTTATTACTGCTTTAATATGGATTGCAGCTTTTGTGAAGTGGCTGTTAGCGTACCATTCGGGAAATGATGAATAGTGATAACTTCCAGCTTTTCAGATTAAACTCAACTCATTTAATATCTAAGAGCGACTACTGCAGCCGCTCTTTTTCATGTTCATTCGGTATAAATTCTAATATCTCATCCGGCTGACATTGGAAATATTCGCATAGCTTGTCTATCGTTTCCGTAGTGACAATCTCATTATTTTTCATTTTATTAATCGTTGCCGCACTGACAATTTTCTTGTCTTTCAGGTCCTTTTTTCGTATTCCCATGCGGTTCATTTTATCCCATAGTCTGTAGAATGCAATCATAGCAAAAAATCTCCCTTCGCATTTCTTTTGATATTATAAGCAATCTTTTATAAGCTGTCAAACCCTATTTCACGTTCTACAAAAATCTGCCAACACAGTTAATAATATGCGATAGCATATTGACAAAATGAAAATCCGGTGTATAATTCAAGACACAGAAAGTATGCGTTCGCATATTTTACAACCTTATAACGATTTTCATTGAAAGGAGAACTGACATTATGGCATTTAAGGAGTATCGCAGCATGAAAGTGTATGGACAGAGCGGCTATCGCTACAAGGCAACGCCTACTATCACACTAAAAGGGCAATGGCTGAAGGAATGTGGCTTTGACACTGGAAATCCTATTACAGTGAGATGTGAGGGTGGCAAGCTGACCATCACAAAAGCGGATGAGACAGAGACAGACTACTGTGATGTACTGGACGAACCACAGTTAAGCATGATTGCGGAGAAGTGCTGATAATTGAACATGGACAACGTGCCGGTCCGGTAAGGTCTATATGGCTTTACCGGGCTTTTTCTTTTGTCGCTTATCGTGAAGTATCGGTAAGCGACTTTTTGTATATTCAAGCGACAAATAAGCGACAAGCGACAAACGACAGTGTTAAAGCGCCGCACGATACCACAATATATTGCGATTTATTCAAATAGAATCGCCTATATGTAGAATATAGACGATTCTTAATTTACTCTTTCTCGAACCGCACCTCCACGCCAATGTCCTTTAGATGGCGCACCGTCTCCAAAAGGTCAACCGTATTTCTCGCGAACCGTGAGATACTTTTTGTCAGGACAATGTCGATTTTTCCAGCCTCACAGTCCGCAAGCATACGATTGAACTCATCACGTTTCGCTGTGCTGGTGCCGGAAACAAAATTATCCGCGTAGACCCCGGCGTATTCCCACTCAGGATTGTTCTGAATCAGGTTGCTATAGTAGCTGACCTGCGCGGAGAGTGAATGCATCATCCGCTCCGATTCCATTGACACCCTCGCGTAAGCCGCCACCTTTTTCCTTTTGGTGATGTCTGGCACCACCGCCTCAATTTTCGTTATTTTCGGCATATGATCACGCTCCTTCCATCGTATCTATCACTCTGAAAGGCAATTAAGTCAACGGACTTTCCGAGCATAATGTGCCGAAAATAGGCTTGTATTTCTCAAGGAAAATTGTATCAATCTGACAATACTCCTCCTCGCTTATCAGCCCCTTTTCCTTCATGCGTTTTGCCATGCTCATGGTGGCCTGATAGAGTTTTTCGTCCCTAAAACGCTCCTCACTCATCAACAGTCACCTCCAAACCGGTCAGCGACATAGCAGTCGTGGCAGCAGTATTTCCTTCCGGACTCATAAGAAAAAAAGCGCTTTCCACAGGTCGGGCAGACAATCTCCCTGGCGGATTTTCGCCGCACCGACTCTGGATGACTGTTCCACCAGCCCATGCGGCACTTATCCGAGCAGAACTTCTTCTCCTTGCGCCCCGGATTCTGCGGAACAGGATTGCCACAGCACTTGCAGAAGTGCTTCTCTGTTTCTACATTACTTACCTCATCCATCAGTGCGCTGTTCCAGGTCATCTCATTTCTGCGGCAGTAAGACCGCACTGTGTTTTCAGAAATACCAAGAATCCTAGCGATACGGACATAAATGCTCATCATATTGAACCACAATACAGACACACATCATAATTATGACCTATTATAGTTTTGTTTAAGCCATTTGGCAACACCGTCCTCATCATTTGATGAGATAATCGCAGTAGCATATTTTTTTTTAATTGATCATGCGCATTTTGAACAGCATAGCTTTCATCCGCCAACTTAAACATATCTATATCATTTTTTTCCATCACCAAAAACAACTAATTTATCACATCCGAGAAGCGATTGTAATTGCTTTATTGCATTTGATTTAGAAGCTGCTAACGGCATAATCTCAAGCCACTGTTCCTTAGTATAAACATCTGTCTGATAAACACAATGATATTTATCCTTATATTTATCGTATAAAGGTTTCAATTTCTCCGGTTCATCTATACAGGTTATATAAAAAATATCGCCAGCTTTCAAATCCTTCGTTGTATCTACAGCATTCGTTCGAATATCACCATTTCTGCTGTTAATAAACATTTTCATACCAGTCGTGCAGAATTCCGGCACAAATGAAAATTTCTCTTTCCCTTCTATATATGCATAAACAATCGGATATATATTCTTTGCAAACAATTCGTCTAACACTCCATCTACTGAAGCATCAAAAAAATTTGCAATCATTATATTCTCTGTGGTGTTATCAACTACAAATGCGCCATTATATACAATTAATGGGATTTTAGCATTAATACCATTTGTTACTTTCTTGGCAGTAATTAACGAACGAGCTGTAGCGTACGAAAAAAGCATTCCTTTTTCTGTCAGACTGTTAATAACATTACTTGTGTATTCGGATGTTGCCTCATCGCTTCTCAATAAGGTTCCATCTAAATCAGATACATATAAAGTTTTCAATTTAATCACCTCTTGTCAATATAAGCATATGATTTTCCTTCAGCTTAATTTCCATCGATCCACTGAATAAACGCCATCTTGTCTGTTCTGTTATAACCGGCTTTCATGTAAAAGTTCATGAAGATACAAATACAACTGCAGTATTTCATTTAATTCACATTTCTTCGCTTCTCGAATCATAAACTATCCTTCCAAAAACTCGCACCACTGGTGCGAGTTTTTACCAACAAGCACATAGCTTTTTGTTCTAATAATCCTTTACTTTCCAATACCCGTAACGCTTGCCGCCTTTTCGTTCAACAACGCCTTTATCAACCAAGCTTTTTATTACACGTTTTACGGTACTTCTGGAAATCTGAAACTCCTCTTCCAGGTCTGAATATGTTGTTTTCGGTCTGGCAGCAAGAATTCTCTTAATTTTCATTTTCAAAGGTTCTTCTAAAGGTTCATTTTGAACCTTTGGGCCTTTAGAAGTTGAACCATTGGCACCCATATCTGTTCCCCAACCCTCACCGCAATGACGGTAAAAGCGAACAGTGAAATCATATTCATCTCTATAGTATTCAACCTTGCACCCCGCCTCATCACACGCATCCTGAGTCCTTTTCAATTACCTCACATACTACTCTGATATGTAAATACTACTCAAAATCTGATAATACGTTTCCGGTGCAAAATCATCCAAATGAAGATTTTTCAAATTGACAGGTTCTGCCTTTACTATACTTATAAATTCATGCACTTCATTATAAACCGAACCGGGAAGTGTAATCCGTAAAGCGCCAACCGCACTTATAATTTCCGGCTTTGATGAATTTCCAAAACACCTCCGCGAATTTCTCAAATCCATTTACCATTTATAATTCTCCATCATAGTTTCGACTGCATCTTCTACTCTTTCATCTGTTTCATTCTCAAAAGTAAGAGCAAGCGGCAGTTCACTGACATATCTTCCATTAGCCAACAACAGCGGGTTGTAAGTCCACAATTGAATTTGTGCGTATGGTTCTCTCGTCCAATTGGGATCTACAGTATCCAGTTCCAGTTTACTAAAATTCCTTTTCCACATGGCGTAGCAGTTCACATTAGGCGGATTAAGCATGCTATATTTTGCAAGAGCAGACTCTCCAGCAAACGGAAGCTCTTCTGGTACATCATCCTCTTTTACATAAACGACTCTACTGACCGGATTTTTTAAATACATTTTACACTTCTGGTATAAATCCGACATAGATGAATCAACCAGTAAAATGCGTTCTCGGCCATTTATTTTTTCATCCATCAGATTGAGCTGAATCAATTCATTTACGGCCCTCGAAATGGTCATTGGGGAGGCTGGAATG
>Ga0192281_1029_pt1 | contig 11989 bp, 5 predicted proteins | sample Koala_Koa22_C3_FD_131254 | JGI IMG/M metagenome (GOLD analysis project Ga0192281, IMG submission 131254) | Enriched cells from koala feces incubated with labeled cellulose particles, San Francisco Zoo, California, United States - Koala_Koa2-2_C3 ...
TGAATAATAAATTTCTGAATGAAAATCTGACTGCTTCTGCCGATGCAGAAGACCGCATGAAAAGGTTGCTCCGTTCGTGTGTGTTTAAACGTACGAAGGGATTGACGGAACTGGATGATTTTGCCGGATTTCCCCAACTGTCTTACGACGGATATGGCTATGCGGTAAATATCTATGGAGATATGATACGCTTCAGGGATAACAAACTGCAAGGCTTGGGCAACATCCTTGATGGTACGGAAGTAGAGGTGGAAGAAGTCGATTTTGACTATATCAACGGTCATGTTTTCCGCATTACAAATGGAACAATGATCGAATACAGTCCGCGCAACAGTGGTGGTACGGCTGCATTTACCGTTCCTAAACTTTACGACCGTATCACCATGTATGCACAGGAAAATAGTGACTGTCGTTTATTCAAGCAATATATGGATAGAGTCTATGGAGGGAGTTCTCCTTCTTTTATCAGAGAAAGTACTAATTATACAGTTCTGATTCCTACGGACGAAGCGATACAAAATGCAGTGGGTTCGGATCTTCTTCCCGCTTTACCCAGCGGCAGTGATGCTTTTGAATCGGAAGACAAATCGATGGTAGAACGTTTCATACAACTTTGTTTCCTTACCGGAACAGTAGTGCCGGATGATGGAATGCCTTATATAGAACCGGGAAAGAATGAAAGCCTTGCATTGAATACTGTCTACAAACTGACGGATAGCGAGCTGGATTTATGGTCGGTCACCACTGCGGTGGTCGTATCCAAACAGGCAGACAATAGTTTGACTTTCCGTTTTCGGGATATAACCAAAAACGACTGGCTTCAGGTGGAGGGATATGCACCGGTCAATGTCGTACGTGAATCTGGTAAGAGTAACTATGTAGGCCCCTTGTCTGTGATACATGCCGTGGATGGCATCATTGGGTTTACAACACATCCCAAAGAATAATTGAATCTAATATTTACCTAATTAAACACAATGATAATGAGAAGATATGTATATCAGTTCATCCTTCTGACAGTACTGTGTTGTATGCCTGCACTTTCATCCGCCCAACAAACAAAGGTGGTGATTCGGGGTGTAGTGACAGCAGCTATTGACAAGCTGCCTCTCCCGGGAGCGAATGTATTGCTGGTTAACAAGGATGGACGTGTGGTAGGAAATGCAGTTACCGATATGGACGGTAATTATAGTATGCGTGTGGAGACGCGTGCCGGAGATAATCTGGTGGCTACGTATATAGGAATGAAGAAGGCAACTATCCCTGTAAAAGGAAAAATGACGATTAATATTGTTATGCAGGATGAGACGGTGATGCTCGAAGGTGCCACTATCGTTGGAAACAAACGAGTGAACAACGGTATGATGGATGTTAGCGAACGTGATTTGACAACAGCCATGAGCCGCATCTCTATGAGCGATCTGGAAGACGGAATGACTGCGCCCAGTGTGGAAGATGCCTTGCAGGGACGTATTGCCGGTATGGATATTGCCGCTAGTTCGGGTGATCCGGGAGCGGGGATGTCGATCCGAATCCGTGGTACGACTTCCATGACAGGTTCTTCACAACCGTTGATTGTAGTAGACGGATTTCCCTATGACGTATCTGTGGATGACGATTTTGATTTTGCAACGGCAGACGAGGAAGAATATTCCCAGTTGTTGAATGTGGCTCCGGACGATATTAAGGAAATCACTGTGTTGAAAGATGCGGCAGCCACCGCCCTTTATGGTGCGAAAGCCGCTAACGGTGTATTGATGATTACGACCAAGCGGGGAACAGTGAGCAAACCACGTATCTCCTATACATTTAAAGGTACGGTAATCAGCCGTCCTCATGGCATCGAGACTCTTTCGGGAGATGAATATACGACATTGATACAGGAAGCATTGATGAACAGTGGAAAGATTTATGACCCGACAGCTGATCCTGAATTTGCTTACGATGTCAACCAGCCTTATTATTTTTATAATTATGGAGCTAATACCAATTGGTATGACGAAGTAACCCGTACGGGATTCAGCCAGGATCACACGGCTTCTATCAGTGGTGGTGGAGACAAGGCGCAGTATCGTGCTTCTATCGGTTACTATAATGCCAACAGTGTGGTAATAGGAACCGGATTAGACCGTATCAACGCCCGTCTGAATGTGGATTACAATATATCGAAGCAGCTTAAATTCTCCGCCAGTATGGCTTATACACGTACTGACGACCGGAAAAACTATATCTCTTATTTTTCTACCGGGCAGAATGCCACGAGTATGGCTTTCACGCGTATGCCGAACATGAGTGTGTACGAATATAACGAGATAGGGCTATGGACTGGTAATTTCTTTACCCCGGAGGAATCTCCGCAGGGAAAATGGAATCCGAGCAGTTCTTCAGGAGGTGTTTACAATCCTGTGGCAATGGCGAAAGATGGTTATTTCCAGACGTTATCCAATAATGTGGTATCCAATCTTTCATTGATTTGGCGTCCGCTGGCATGGATGCGCTATCAGTCGGACTTCAGCCTGAACGTATCCAATAATAAGAAGAATGCTTTCTTGCCGCAAACGGCTACGGGACGTCCCTGGAATGAAGCAACGGTGAACCGTGCCGACGACCGCGATGGCGAAGCCTTCACGATCTATACGATGAATAAGGTGATATTTACACCTGATCTCGGCAAGAAACATAGTTTTCAGGGATTACTTGCACTGACTACTTCTGACAAGCGTTCGACCAACTTCCGCCTGACGGGAGGTAACCTGGCAAGTCCCTACCTGAAAGATCCTTCTATTCCTTCACGCGTGACCGGTGCCAGCTATCTGACTTCTTCCACTACTCTTCAGCAGGAACGTTCTGTCGGTATGATGGGGAGTATTCAATACAGTCTGCTCGACCGTTATATTGTCAATACGACCGCCCGTTATGATGGTAACTCCCGGTTTGGAAAAGAAAATCGCTGGGGTTTGTTCCCGAGTGTTTCCTTGCGGTGGAGGCTTTCCGGTGAACCGTTTATGAAACCGTGGAAGAAATGGTTGAATGAACTTAGTCTTCGTGCCAGTTATGGTCTGAACGGCTCGTCACCGAAAACAAATAATAACTATACGCATATCAGTCTTTATGACTCTTATGAATACTCCTATTTGGAAGCAGCATAAGTGCCCAGATAATCTTCTGCTTCCACAACTACTGTCTTTACCTTATTTTCCTTTATCTTAATATCCACCCCGTTCAAGAAACGTATCGTTCCGTTGGAAGCATGATATTCCCTGACTCCGGCCAGTTCAAAAGATACCGCTTTGGAAAAATCAACTTCTACGCCACTCAAAGCTGTTGTCATTCCCGGTTTGAAAACCAAATCCCGGATCAGTTCGTCCGTCACCAGTGAGTCAGTGAGCTCTTCAGTGCTCTGATTCATGTATTTGGCATATTTTTCTTTTAGACTCTGGAAATTCGCCTGCCTCAACAAAACAAAAGTATAGGTAGAATCCTCATCGTTAACCGGCATCTCTTCAAAGAAGTAATTGCGCGTCGTCCAAATCGTATCATATACCGGCTGCCCCTTTTCATTCACTCCTTTTTGTATGCTCCTGTCTTTATCCATTATCTTCGTGGTTTTGGCATACAGGCTGTCCAGTTGTTCATACTCTTCGGGATACAATGCATGTAAATACTGCAAGTACTCATCAATATTCATCAATGGTTCCATGACCTTATCTACCACATGGAGCATTCCGTTATTGCAAAGTACATCCGAATGTTCCGGTTCAAAGGTTAACTCACTCATTATCCTGTTTTTCCCGTTAATCATCCTCAAATGACTGTCCGGTTGTGAGATTGCCGTCAGGTTGAAAGTGCCGAAAGCAATATGGTTTCTTACCATCATCAGTTTAGCCTCTTCATTCCATTCACCTTCCGCCAGACCTTTCACATACCCGGCAAGAGCCTCATCCACAGGTGCAAGAATTGTATATTCATAGGCTCCCTGCAATACCTTGTCATAACCAGTTTCCTGCAACAAAGTATAAAAGCCTGAAAGTTCTCCATTCGCCTTGACAGCCTCCAATACACTTCCCTCAAGAGTAGGCATATCTACCGCCACATGATTGTCCCACTGGTTATTGCAGGCTGCAACCAGTGTTGCTGCTACTAATACCAATGCCCATCGTATCTTATTGAATTTTCGTTTCATTACTTTTCGTTTATCGATTATTTATATTCCACGTCCTTCTGTTCTCATTCATACGGCCATACTTCCTCTTTGCCCGGAGAATATTCACCGATCTCCATTCCTGTCAAATCGAGCATAGGCCAAACCTGATCTTCGGTTGTAGGAATAAACTGAATCATATCCAGCATGATATCGAGAGAAGCGTCTTTCTCCAAATCAAACCGCAACACATGACGTCCACTCGAGAATACTTTTATAACTCCCAATAAATTACTGTTCATATAGACATGCGGATAATAGGTATACTGTTTCCATCCGTAATTCGTCTCCATCGCAGCATGGTCTACCATCCTGACTCCGCGCTCGTCCGTCTTTTCCTTGCCGTCTGCACCCTTCACATAAGAAATGGCAGAAACTCGTTTTACCGTTACAATCTTATCCAGGATTTGGTCTTCCTGCCCTTCCTGTTTGAAAGTGGTTTTAAGGGTCGGACCGTTTTTACCGGAATCTGTATGACGATAGCATAACCACACTTTATACGTTCCTTCAATCAATAAGGGGAGTGTAAACTCAACTGCTGTAATCATATCGCTCTTTCTCATACGGAAAGTCAGGTAATCACCATTGACACACTGCATCTGCTGGTTTAATGTAGGTTTGTTTCTATCCAGTACCTGGCCAACCGTATAGGTCATGGCAGCAGTACTGCTTCCGCGCCCGTATTCTATCTTAATATCCTGGGTCAACTGGCCTTTCTCAAATTTCTTTGTCTCTTTGAGATAAGAAGCAGACGCCTTGATTTCCGGTAAAGTACACACATCGAAATTCACCCGGTAAGGTGCTCTCTCTTTGATTTCCAACATACCATCCACTTCCTGCAATACACCATCCGCACAAGTCCGGTCTGCATATTCGCCATCCCGTATCAATTCTATTCCCGGTTCGTATCCGGCTATACTGTTGAATCTGTTCAATACAATCTTTTGTCCGTCCATGATACAGGCAATCACCTGATTCTCTACCTTCGTCATTACGGCCGAACTACTCATCAGGTCCACGATATACTGGCGACCAGTTCCAATATGATAAGCAAGGAAGTTTTGAATCAATGCCTCACTATCATTGATACCCGGAGTATTCTGCTTCAGACGTGTTATCAACTCGTTCTTATTATGAATTCCTTCATTATTGAATGTTTCATTACTCTGCACATACACCGTATAGCAAGTATCAGTTGTCATCACCGAATTGAGATAGTTTTCATACTCGGCAAACAAATCTACAAAAAGAGAGTAACGTTCCATCGGCAAGGCAGCCACCTGTTCACGCAATGTCAGTTCCGGCTTTTCCAATACAGCATCTACAATGTGCAGAATACCGTTACCTAAAACCACATCTTTCGTCAACAGACGTGCATTACGGTCTACTTCCACATATATGGTTCCGTTTTCATCACTTTTGGTTTGCGTAGTGAGATAGTAGTCGCGTATATTGGCTGTCGGCATCTTTCCGTCCTGAAAACGCGACGAGGTAATCGTATCATTGATTACATGATAACCTACGCACTCGTTCGCTTCTTCTTTGGAAAGCTGTTCTATATCTATTCTGTTTTCTTCCAGGTATTTCCGCACGGCATTATCCGTCGGCACCAGACAAGTATAAGCACCATAGGCATGCAACATCCCGCGATAGTCGGACTTATCGACAATCTTGAGGAACTCGCCCAAATGGTCCGCCATATATTCATCGAGCATCTGCTGCTCGGTGGTCTGATATACGGTTCCATCAAGGGGATCATCGCAGGCATTCAAAAAACAGAGCATTAACAAACTCACAATCAGGTTCAATCCTATTTTGTTTTTCATATTCATATAGATTCCTCCCATTGATTAGTTAGCATAAAATTCATTTTGTTCCAGCAAAGGATTAGCATCTATTTCTTCACTGTAAATAGGTAAATAATGACTGTGATAATTGCGATACTTGGCCTTCAAGCTGTTAACTTTGCTGGCCGGAGCGCTATATTCTGCCAATGTCATCAGATAATTGAGATTCTCACCGTCATAATTGTTACGTTTTGCCTGACGCAACACATCAAACCAACGTTTTCCTTCGAATATCAATTCCCGTCCGCGTTCTGCCAACACAAATTCTTCCATAGCCTTTCCACTATACGAACCTTCCGTTTGCCCGATGTCCGTGGTAGCCACTGCGGTAGAGCGATCTCTTATCACTTTCACCGCCGCATACGCTTCTTTCAGCAATTCCTGATTATCACTGTCCAGAATAGCCATTTGGGTCAGCGCTTCCGCTTTCATCAAGTAGATTTCAGCAAGACGGTAGATAATGAAGTTATTGGTATATTCTTCCTGCGCACGTTCCGAACCGTTCGGTTCCACACCGATATATTTCCAAAGGCAGGACTTACTTTGAGAAATCACACTACGGATATCAAAACATTCGCCACTATAAGCCTCATCCGCCAACGGTGGAAAAATATCCGAATTCACACGTTCGGTTTTTACTCCGATAACCCCTCTACCCGAACTCATTAAGCTATAAAAAGGATTCAGGTTATCAGTAGCGAATTGCAATTCAAAAATACTTTCCATTGAGTTTCCTTGATAATAAATCTGCTGGAACAGGGAATAATAAGAAGACTGGTCAGGAGCATAATATATATCCGTCGTACCTTCTTCCGTATTTTCCACCTCTATCTTCCGGCTTTCTACAGGAACCAACAATAATTGTCCCGAACCGATAATCTCATCGCATTTGCGGTTGCATTTTTCATATTCTTCCTGCCACAGATAAATATCAGCCAACAATGCTTTTACAGCCCACATTGTCATGCGCCCTTTGTTCTGTGCAATATCCGTAGAGCTGTATTGTCCCGGTAAATAATTACCTGTTTCTACCATTTCCAGGTCAGCGACCAAGCCTGCCAGAATCTCTTTCTCGCTACTCTTGGCTACACTCATTTGCTGGGAACCGTTCACATAGGCTTCCCGTATAAACGGTACGTCACCGAACGTTCTTACCAAATAAAAGTACATCAGACTGCGGATGGCAATAGCCTGTCCTTCATATTCTTTCAGTTGCGCTTCTGAAAAAGTAGGGTCATTGGCCTGGGCGGTAGGAGCAAACTTCAATATAGTGTTGCAGATATTAATAGTCTGATAAAAAGAAGCCCAATCCAAATACGTGTTATCTATAGAGATTTCACTATTAAAGACACTTACTATGCTGGAATTCGTCCTTCTTCCGGTAGTAATCATATCCGCACGCCATTCACCATAGAGAAAAAGGCGTTGTACCAGTTCATTGGCTGTCATAGACAGATAGGCTCCATTCACTACCGAACGGACATCTTCTTTCGTTTTCCAGAATTCATCCAACGGCACACCGTCGTTAGGCATCAGATTCAACCAGTCCGAACAGGAAGTCGTTGTCATCCCTTGCAAGGCCAGTAAGCCAATCATTATATATTTCGTTATTTTCTTCATGATCTTCAGTTTTAAAAAGTAACACTCATACCTAATGTAGCAGTAAAAGAACGAGGGATACGGGAGTTATCCTCACCCATTTTAAACGCCCCTCCGGTCAATGCTATTTCCGGGTCCATTCCGGAATAATTCGTCCAGACATACAGGTTGCTCAATGTTGTCCATATCTGACAACTCTGCAGGAAAGTATTCTTCAACTGTTTCTTATCGAAGGTGTACTTCACTGTCAACGTTTTGAAGCGCAGGAAAGAACCATCTTCCACAAAGCGGTCGGAGCCCAAATAGTTGTAGGCATTCTTCGAACCATACACCGCTCTCGGCAACAAATCAGTCGGTGCCGTCGCTTCGTCCTCATACGGATGTCTCCAGCGACGAAGTACAGCCTTACTCTGATTATTGTAGGATGCCATATTTTGCAGGCTCATTCCCATTTTGTTAATGACTTTATTTCCATAACGGAAATTAAAAAACGCACTTACGCTGACACTTTTATAGCGGATGTTAGGCCCAAAACCACCCGTCAGTATCGGGTTGGCATTCCCTAAGTAAACAACGTCCTGATAGTCGATATTGCCATCGTGATTAATGTCTTCATAGATCGCATCTCCCGCCTTGAACTGATAGTCGATGGTAGGATAAGCAAAACGCATCTGTACCGGCGTCCGTTTGCCGCTCGCATCGTACGAGTAAATCTTGTTGCCATTTGCGTCACGGGCAATCGTTTGGTCATCATTCAGATAAACTCCCTTGTAACGGAATCCATAAATCGCACCTATCGGCTGTCCCAACTCGAACCGGCGGACATACTGGCCGTTGGTTGTCAACACCCCTTTCTGCATCGGATATTGGTCGGGCACATCAAGAATAGAGTTGATATTACGTGCCAGGTTGATGTTGAAAGAAATATTCCATGCCTTCGAACGATATGGAACCGTATTGATCGAAAGCTCGAATCCCTTGTTCTCCATGGAACCGGAGTTGACATCCGCCTTGGTGAAGCCGGTGGTAGAAGGCAAGGACAGGTTTTGGAAGTATTGATCTTTCGAACGTTTTTGATACACTTCCACATCGATATTCAAACGATTCTTGAAAGCCGCAAAGTTCATACCGAAGTTCACCTGTGTTGTTGTCTGCCATTTCAGATTACTCAATTCAAGATTGGCGGGATAAACACCCGTTTCACCCAAATAGGAGTATTCATAAGAGTCATAAAGACTGATATGCGTATAGTTATTATTTGTTTTCGGTGACGAGCCGTTCAGACCATAACTGGCACGAAGACTAAGTTCATTCAACCATTTCTTCCACGGTTTCATAAACGGTTCACCGGAAAGCCTCCACCGCAAGGAAACACTCGGGAACAAACCCCAGCGATTTTCTTTTCCAAACCGGGAGTTACCATCATAACGGGCGGTCGTATTGACAATATAACGGTCGAGCAGACTGTATTGAATACTCCCCATCATACCGACAGAACGTTCCTGCTGAAGAGTAGTGGAAGAAGTCAGATAGCTGGCACCGGTCACGCGTGAAGGAATAGAAGGATCTTTCAGGTAGGGACTTGCCAGGTTACCTCCCGTCAGGCGGAAGTTGGTCGAACGCTTGTCAGAAGTAGTCAGTGCAAGTAATCCCTGAAAACTATGTTTCTTGCCGAGATCAGGTGTAAATATCACCTTATTCATCGTATAGATCGTGAAGGCTTCGCCATCGCGGTCGTCGGCACGGTTCACCGTTGCTTCATTCCAGGGACGTCCCGTAGCCGTTTGCGGCAAGAAAGCATTCTTCTTATTATTGGATACGTTCAGGCTGAAGTCCGACTGATAGCGCATCCATGCCAGCGGACGCCAAATCAATGAAAGATTGGATACCACATTATTGGATAACGTCTGGAAATAACCATCTTTCGCCATTGCCACAGGATTGTAAACACCTCCTGAAGAACTGCTCGGATTCCATTTTCCCTGCGGAGATTCCTCCGGGGTAAAGAAATTACCAGTCCATAGCCCTATCTCGTTATATTCGTACACACTCATGTTCGGCATACGCGTGAAAGCCATACTCGTGGCATTCTGCCCGGTAGAAAAATAAGAGATATAGTTTTTCCGGTCGTCAGTACGTGTATAAGCCATACTGGCGGAGAATTTAAGCTGCTTCGATATATTGTAATCCACATTCAGACGGGCGTTGATACGGTCTAATCCGGTTCCTATTACCACACTGTTGGCATTATAGTAACCGATAGAAGCACGATACTGCGCCTTGTCTCCACCACCACTGATAGAAGCCGTGTGATCCTGGCTGAATCCCGTACGGGTTACTTCGTCATACCAATTGGTATTAGCTCCATAATTATAAAAATAATAAGGCTGGTTGACATCGTAAGCAAATTCAGGATCAGCTGTCGGGTCATAAATCTTTCCACTGTTCATCAATGCTTCCTGTATCAATGTCGTATATTCATCTCCCGAAAGAGTCTCGATGCCATGAGGACGGCTGATTACCGTACCTTTAAATGTATAGGAGATACGTGGTTTGCTCACTGTTCCCCGCTTGGTCGTAATCATCAATACACCGTTAGCGGCTTTCGCACCATAAAGGGCGGTGGCTGCCGCATCTTTCAACACAGTGATTTCCTTAATATCGTCCGGAGCCACATTCAACAACTGGGAATATTCTTCCTCGTCTGCCGTTGCAAAATCAAAATCGTCATCCACAGATACGTCATAGGGAAATCCGTCTACTACAATCAACGGTTGTGAAGAACCTGTCATGGAAGTCGTACCACGGATTCGGATCGACATCCCCGCTCCCGGATCACCCGAACTAGCGGCAATATCCATACCGGCAATACGTCCCTGCAAGGCATCTTCCACACTGGGCGCAGTCATTCCGTCTTCCAGATCGCTCATAGAGATGCGGCTCATGGCTGTTGTCAAATCACGTTCGCTAACATCCATCATACCGTTGTTCACTCGTTTGTTTCCAACGATAGTGGCACCTTCGAGCATCACCGTCTCATCCTGCATAACAATATTAATCGTCATTTTTCCTTTTACAGGGATAGTTGCCTTCTTCATTCCTATATACGTAGCCACCAGATTATCTCCGGCACGCGTCTCCACACGCATACTATAATTACCGTCCATATCGGTAACTGCATTTCCTACCACACGTCCATCCTTGTTAACCAGCAATACATTCGCTCCCGGGAGAGGCAGCTTGTCAATAGCTGCTGTCACTACACCCCGAATCACCACCTTTGTTTGTTGGGCGGATGAAAGTGCAGGCATACAACACAGTACTGTCAGAAGGATGAACTGATATACATATCTTCTCATTATCATTGTGTTTAATTAGGTAAATATTAGATTCAATTATTCTTTGGGATGTGTTGTAAACCCAATGATGCCATCCACGGCATGTATCACAGACAAGGGGCCTACATAGTTACTCTTACCAGATTCACGTACGACATTGACCGGTGCATATCCCTCCACCTGAAGCCAGTCGTTTTTGGTTATATCCCGAAAACGGAAAGTCAAACTATTGTCTGCCTGTTTGGATACGACCACCGCAGTGGTGACCGACCATAAATCCAGCTCGCTATCCGTCAGTTTGTAGACAGTATTCAATGCAAGGCTTTCATTCTTTCCCGGTTCTATATAAGGCATTCCATCATCCGGCACTACTGTTCCGGTAAGGAAACAAAGTTGTATGAAACGTTCTACCATCGATTTGTCTTCCGATTCAAAAGCATCACTGCCGCTGGGTAAAGCGGGAAGAAGATCCGAACCCACTGCATTTTGTATCGCTTCGTCCGTAGGAATCAGAACTGTATAATTAGTACTTTCTCTGATAAAAGAAGGAGAACTCCCTCCATAGACTCTATCCATATATTGCTTGAATAAACGACAGTCACTATTTTCCTGTGCATACATGGTGATACGGTCGTAAAGTTTAGGAACGGTAAATGCAGCCGTACCACCACTGTTGCGCGGACTGTATTCGATCATTGTTCCATTTGTAATGCGGAAAACATGACCGTTGATATAGTCAAAATCGACTTCTTCCACCTCTACTTCCGTACCATCAAGGATGTTGCCCAAGCCTTGCAGTTTGTTATCCCTGAAGCGTATCATATCTCCATAGATATTTACCGCATAGCCATATCCGTCGTAAGACAGTTGGGGAAATCCGGCAAAATCATCCAGTTCCGTCAATCCCTTCGTACGTTTAAACACACACGAACGGAGCAACCTTTTCATGCGGTCTTCTGCATCGGCAGAAGCAGTCAGATTTTCATTCAGAAATTTATTATTCA
>Ga0192281_1031_pt1 | contig 11890 bp, 10 predicted proteins | sample Koala_Koa22_C3_FD_131254 | JGI IMG/M metagenome (GOLD analysis project Ga0192281, IMG submission 131254) | Enriched cells from koala feces incubated with labeled cellulose particles, San Francisco Zoo, California, United States - Koala_Koa2-2_C3 ...
TCTTTCACCCGAATATACCTTTACGGAACCGCTGATCGAAGAAGCCGTGCGTGAGCAGCTTGGGTTCACAAATGGAGAAACTGTCACAGAATCGGATCTAGAACAGATCACTGCTCTGCATATTATGGGACTTCAGATTTATACGGATGACGATGAGATCTGGTTTCAGGGAGATTACCCTTATGCATACAACGACGAGATGCGCGAAAGCGGCCTTTATGAGGAAGACGGAACCATCTCCTCCTTAGAAGATCTGACACATATGCCGAATCTGACCATCGTGTGTCTCTATCGGCAGCAGATCACGGATCTTTCGGTATTGACAGAAAGCGGACTTCCCATCACGGAGCTTGGTCTGGGCTATAATCCCCTGACAGACTTGTCTCCGTTAGAGGGGAACACCGATATCACTGTTTTAAACCTGGCCGGACTGGATATTTCCGATACTTCTGTCATCGCCAGTCTGAACAACCTGCGGGAACTCAACATCAGTGCGACCTCGATTTCTTCCCTTAAAGGGCTGGAAAATTGCCAGATTGAGAAATTGAATCTTTTTCAGGTCAGTCTGACGGATTATACCGAGCTCGAACTGCTTGAGAAACTGGTTTCTCTGGAAATTGACTCTCTTTCAAAGCCAGTGATACAAGCGCTGGGAGAGCTTTCTCTGGAAACGTTATACGTACATCATATGAACGGTTATTCACTCGGAGAGCTTCCCCCGATTGTCACCCTGAAAGACCTGGGCGTGTATTTTGGTACGATGGAAACCATCTCTCTGGATGGGATTGAGCTACCTTCCTTACAGACTCTGGATATAAAAGACGCCACCATCCCGGATTTTTATGGTCTTTCTTCGCTGACAGAGCTTTCCACGCTGAAAATCTATTCCAGTGTCTGCGAAAGCTATGAGGGACTGGACGCGCTTCCGAATCTGCACACGATTTTCTGTACCTCCGAGCAGGCAAAAGCAATGCGCGCGCAATATCCGGATAAGGATTTTTATTATTCTTACGCAGAGTGATCAAGCCGCGCTTTTACCGACGGATAGCGTTCGAGGTCAGTATGCGGAAGTGCGGAGGCCGCTGTCATTTTCTGCAGGAAATCCTCGACGGCGCCAAACTGCACATAGGTCATCCGGTCAAGAATTTCCGGAAGTTCTTCTACAATTTGCCGATCCAGGAGCAGCATTTGCGCCCCTTTTAGCGACGTGTTGCCTTCCGCGTGGATCCGTTCGAGGTCCACGTCGGGATACATACCGATATTGACAGCAGATTCTTTGTTTACATGCGTGCCAAACGCGCCTGCCATGTAAAAATCAGCCACATCCTCCAGCCCAAGTCCCGTTTCAGAGAGGAGATATTCCATCATCGTGTACGCCGCAGCCTTTGTACGGATAAATTCCTGAATGTCACTCTGATAAAACCACAGTCCCGGCGCATAGCAAAACGCATATTCTTCCTCTTCCGGTCGATAGGCAATCGCATCACTCGACTCTGGAACGAACTTTCCGCGCAAATCAATCAGGCCGTGCAGGAAAAGCTCTGAAATCAGATCAATAATACCGGAACCGCAGATGCCCGTTGGCGCGCCGCCACCGATGACATCCAGTTGGACGGTGCATGTGTTTCTTCCTATTATAATTGTCTCCTGGTCACTCCTTCTGCTATATGTGCCTGCCTCCGAGGGATTCTCTGCAGGCGTTTGTTCCTGTCCCGTACGCTCTTCTGACACAAGAAGCGGATCTGCACAAGAAAAACAGATATGCTGCACCGCGCCTTCCGCAGCGCGCATTCCGGTCTTTACAACGCCGCCTTCCAGCGCAGGGCCGGCCGCTCCGGCGCCGCAGAGCAGAAAATCCCGGTTTCCAACGACCAGTTCTCCATTCGTTCCCACATCAAAAAACAGAGAAATCGATTCCCTGTGATACAGATCCGTAGCCACCATCCCGCTGATGATATCCCCGCCCAGATAATTTGCCTTTCCCGGATAACAGAATACATACCCCCGAATTGGGATATCCAGTTCTTTGCCCTTTATGAATCCCGGCTGATCTGCCTGCACCGCATATGGCGCAGAAAATACACAGAACGCATCCATTCCGATCAGAAAATGAATCATCGTCGTATTGCCGGCCACTACCATTGAAAGACATTTCTTCGTATCGATGCCGGTTTGCGCTGCAATGCGCTCCATCAACCCGGTTATCGTATTTACCGTTGCCAGGCGAATTTCTTCCAGCTGCTCCGGCTGATCTTTACTGTAAAAAATACGCGTCAGAATATCCTCTCCAAACGCGATCTGCTGATTGTATGCACTCTCCTGCGCAACTACTTCCCCTGTATTGCAATTGAGCAGCTGCATGACCACGGTCGTGCTTCCCAGGTCAACTGCTAAGCCATAATGCGCGTCGCTGGTATCGCCCGCCTCCAGGTCAACCGCTTCCCAGCCTCTGCCGTCAAAACAAAGAGAAATTGTCAGCTTCCAGTCGGCTTCCTCACAGAGCGGATATAATTTGCGCAATACGAAGGTCGATGCTTTCACATCCCCGCAGCCTTTTTCCTGCAGTGAATCGCAAATCCGCTTCCAGGAGGAACGGTTATCCTCTTCCGTAGGAGGAGCCAATTGCAGATAAATTTTCCGGCTGATTCCGCAGTTCATGTATTCGCCTCCATTTTCACAAGTTCCACTTCATATTCCAACGCGTGGACAATACATTCTCATTTCCCGTACACACGTTTTTCCAGTGTCAATCCGATCAACAGCAGAACCGGAAACACAATCCCGGCGAGAATGCCTAGGTTCAGCTGTCCTCCAAACAGATTATTTGCCATCGTCCCCACAAAGGTCGGTCCCCCGCTGCAGCCCACATCTCCGGCAAGCGCAAAGAGCGCAAACATCGCTGTCCCACCTTTGGGCATCGCCCGGCTGCCGAGGCTGAATGTTCCCGGCCACAGAATGCCGACGGACAGTCCGCAGAGCGCGCAGCCTGCAAAGCCCAGAACTGCTGCGGAGGAAAGCCCGATGATCAGATAGCTGCAAAAACAGAGAACAGCACTCGCCCACATGAATGTTTTGAGGTCAATCTTCTCTCCATATTTTCCGTAAAACAACCGTGCGCTTCCCATGGTCACCGCGAAAAGAAGCGGACCGGCCAGATCGCCGACTGTCTTCGGTACGCCCAACCCGCTCTCCGCATAGGCGCTCGCCCACTGGCTGACCGCCTGCTCACAGGCGCCCGCGCACGCCATCAACAGCATAAAGACCCAAAACACACGCATCGATGCCAACTGACGGATGCTGTAGCCTTCCTCTCCCTCTTCCAGCAGGGAACCGATCGGCACTTTTGAAAACAGGATTCCGTTGGCGATCGGCACAATGGCCCAGATTGCCGCCAGAATCTTCCAGTTCTGAATGCCGAATACCGCAAAAAACAGACTGGAGAGAAGCACCACACCGACATGCCCCCAGCAGTAAAAGGAATGCAAAAGACTCATTGCCTTTGCTTTCTCATCACCCGGACAGGCTTCCATAATCGGGCTGACCAGCACCTCCAGCAAACCGCCGCCAAGCGCATATACCGCCACCGCGATGCAAAGTCCCATATAGGCATTCGGAAGCAATTCCGGCAAAACTGTCAGCAGAAGCAATCCGGCAGCGGAAAAGACATGCGCAGCAACCACACAGGGACGGTAACCGATTTGATCCGCAAATTTAGCGGAAAGCAGATCAACCAACAGCTGAATGCCAAAATTCAGGCCGGTCAGCAACGCAATTTTATCCAGCGTAATCCCGTACTGAGACTGAAAGGTAAGAAACAGCAGCGGCGCAAAGTTGTTAATAATCGCCTGCACCGTATAGCCAACGAAGCAGGCGTAAATCGTATGTTTATATTGAAATTTCATGTTTCTCATATTTTTCTTGTCTAATTATGACGATTCAGAACAGCAGGACCGTTCAGCGCCTGCCATCCCGTCATTCTTCTTCATCGAGCATCTCTTTCATTGTCCGCCAGCCGAGCATAGCACACTTCACACGCGCCGGCATATGGGCAATGTCCTGCAGCGCACCGGCCTCTTCGAGCTCTTCCATCTCATCGTCTGTGATTTCCCCGTGGATCATCCGCTGAAAGATATCGGCGAGATGCAGTGCTTCTTCACTGGATTTTCCGATAATCAGGTCAAGCATCATATCCGCAGAGGCCTGCGAGATCGCGCATCCATCTCCTACGAAAGAGCCATCCACAATCGTGTCATTCTCCACCTTCAGATGGAGAAAAATATCGTCTCCGCAGCTCGGATTCACGCCCTCCAGCACCAGGTTTGCCCCCGGAAGCTCATGCTTATGACCCGGATGCTGATTGTGGTCGATCAGAATCTCATTGTAAAAGGTTCTACTCTCCATATCCCATATTCCTCCTTACCTGGGCAAGCGCTTTTGTGAAGCGCAGAATTTCCTCCTCTGTGTTGTAAAACGCGAGGCTGACTCTGGTCGTGGAACCAACCTTCAGATGCTGCATCAGAGGCTGCGCACAGTGGTGACCCGCACGCACCGCGATCTTCGCCGCGCTTAAGATTTCTGAGACATCATGCGGATGCACACCGTCCACAGTAAAGGTCAGAATCCCGTGATGGTCGGTCGGATCCTCCGAGCCGAATACATGCACCCCCGGAATCTCTTTCATCCGGGAATATGCAAGCGCGGTCAGCTGCTGCTCCCGCTCCTCGATCCAGTCAAAGCCAAGTCTCTGGATGTAACGGATCGCTTCCCCGAGACCAACTGCACCGCCCGCGTTGACCGTTCCCGCCTCGAATTTGTGCGGCAGCTCCGCGTAAATCACTTTCTCGCGTGTGACCGACTCGATCATCTCGCCTCCGCTTAAAAACGGCGGCATCTTTTTCAGCCACTTTTTCTTTCCGTACAGGACGCCGATGCCATCCGGAGCGAGCATCTTGTGTCCGGAAAACGCCAGAAAATCCACATCCAGATCCTGCACATCGACCGCCATATGCGGGACACTCTGCGCGCCGTCCGCCACAATCACGATACCCTTCTCATGACAGACCTCCGCAAACCGTTTGATGTCATTTTTGCGCCCAAACACATTGGAAACCTGTGTAATAGCGACCAGACGTGTGCGGTCAGTGAGTACCGCTCGCAGCATTTCTTCCGTAAATGCACCGTTTTCATCGCATTCCAGATACACAATCTTCGCACCCGCACGCTCCGCAGCCTGCCGCCAGGGAAGCATATTACTGTGATGCTCCGCGATACTCACCACGATCTCGTCCCCCGGCTGAAACAGGACACTTCCCAGGCTATAGGCAACCAGATTCAGGCTCTCCGACGCGTTGCGTGTAAAAATGATTTCCTCTGTGCTTTTTGCGTTGATAAAATCCTTTACGATCCACCGCGCGTTCTCATACGCCTCCGTCGCCGCCTCGCTTAAGGGATACAGGCCGCGAAAGGGATTCGCATTTTTCGTTTCATAGAAGTCCCGCACCGCATCCAGCACTGCCGTCGGTTTCTGGGAAGTCGCCGCATTATCCAGATACGCGTAATCTGTATTCTGAAGAAGCGGAAAGTCACGGCGGATATCTTCTATATTCCATTTATTTTTCCATTCATTCTGATTTATATCTGGCATAAAAATATAATCCTTTCGTATCGTCCTTGCAGGCAGACTCAATCGAGTCGGAGACGGCTCGCCGAATCCTGTCATTCCCTCTCACGCAAGATATCCCTGCACCAGTTCCCGCGTCTTCTCATCGGAAATTTCACTGCAGATCGCGTCGATCCGTGCCCGCGCCATCATCTCATAGATTTCCTGTTCCTCAATCCCGCGGGAAGCGAGATAAAACAGCAGCGCATCGTCCAGCCGTCCGATCGTTGCCCCGTGATTTCCCTCTACGTCCTCTTCCTCGCAAAGAATCAGAGGAATCGTGCGGTTGACGACTCCCTCTGAAAACAGAAGGACGTCTTCTTTCTCATCGCCTTTTGCGCCGACCGAACCATTCCGGAAGTCAATCGTACCGCGGAACAATTTTCTGGATTCGCCGCGCAATACGCCGGAGACATCCATACGGCTGGTCGTCTTCGCACCCGTGTGATAAGCCAGGTAATTCATATCCAGCGACTCTTTTTTATCCAGCAGATAACCGATTTTACTCTCCAGGGTACTTGCCTTTGCTCCCAGATCCGTGCGCATCCCCATGTAGGTTTCACCGCCTCCCAGCACAATCTGGATCGTATCAATCTGGGCGCTGTCGTCACAGGATGTACCTGTATCATTCAGGAATGTCATATACTCTGGCAGCTTCTGAATCTGCACCAGATGCACCTTTGCGCCGCGCTCTGCGCGAATCCTGGTCTGCACTGCCGCGAATCCGCTGCACGGGTCTGCCAAAGTCTTCTCTCCGGCGCTTTCTGCCGCGTCTTCTCCGCGAAAGTCCATAATGACCGTGATCTCGCTGTCTTCACAGGCATGGATGTCAATGCGGTTCTGTACTGGTTTCCCAGCTTCATAGCAAAAGCGCAGGCGCACCGGCGCACTCTCTTTCACCCCGGAAGCAATCTCCCAGCTGTGGAAGCCGCCATTGCTCTGTTCCAGAAGCACATCCAGATCTGCTCCCGCGCCGCCCGGAATATCAGCAGGGAAAAATTTTTCTTCCTTATTATAATAGCTATATGAAATCGTATCCGGTGTCTCCGTCTCAACCTGTCCTTCTGCCGGAACCGGTACATCGCGTAAGTTTACCTCATTCACGTGCAGCCAGTTCCAGGTCGGGGCAGGCAGCCGGTTTACTGTCATATCCATAAATTTTACTCCTCTCTGCAGGCTGATCCTTTACCCGATGCTTCCTTTCATTTCAAGCCGGATCAGATTATTCATCTCGACCGCGTACTCGACCGGAAGTTCCTTGGATACATTGTCCGCGAAACCGCTTACGATCATCGCGCGCGCCTCGTCCTCCGGAAGTCCACGCGACATCAGATAGAAAACAGCATCATCGCTGATTCGCCCGATCTTCGCTTCATGTCCAATGTCCGCGTCATTGGTGCGGATATCCATCGCCGGTATCGTATCCGATCTGGAAATGCGATCCAGCATCAGCGACTGACAGGAAACCGATGACTTACTGTGCTTTGCTTTCGGATTCACGACCACGGAGCTGCGGAAGGTGCTGATTCCGCCGCCCTTTGAGATCGAGCGAGTGTTCATATATGACGACGTGTTCGGTGCGTTGTGTACCATCTTTGCTCCGGTATCCAGATTCTGGCCCTGGCCGGCAAAGGTGACGCCTGTAAATTCCGCCCTTGCTCCATCCCCATTGAGAATGCTCATTGGGTACAAGTAAGAAACATGGGAACCAAAGGAGCCGGAAACCCACTCAATCTTACCGCCCGCCTCGACGCGCGCGCGTTTCGTATTCAGGTTATACATATTCTTCGACCAGTTTTCGATGGTCGAATAGCGCAGGCGCGCGTTTTTCCCGACAAAGAGCTCCACACAGCCCGCGTGCAGGTTCGCGACGTTGTACTTCGGAGCTGAGCAGCCCTCGATAAAGTGCAGATCCGCGCCTTCATCTACAATAATCAATGTGTGTTCAAACTGTCCTGCCCCCGGCGCGTTCAGCCGGAAATAGGACTGCAGGGGGATATCGACCTTTACACCAGGCGGCACATAGACAAAGGAGCCGCCGGACCAGACTGCCCCATGCAGAGCCGCAAATTTGTGATCGCGCGGCGGAACCAGCTTCATAAAATGGCTCTTTACCATATCCGCGTATTCTCCATTCAGGGCGCTCTCCATATCGGTGTAAACCACGCCCTGCTCCGCGACCTCTTTCTTTACATTATGGTAAACAAGCTCTGAGTCATACTGCGCGCCGACGCCGGCCAGTGACTCACGCTCTGCCTGAGGGATGCCCAGCAGGTCAAAGGTCTTTTTGATCTCCTCCGGCACATCATCCCAGTTTCCTTTCATATCCGTATTCGTCCGCACATAAGTCGCGATCTTGTCCATATTCAGACCCTCGATCGATGGTCCCCAGTCCGGTACCGGAATCTCATTGTATATTTCCAGAGACTTCTGCCGGAATTCCCGCATCCAGTCCGGGTCATGCTTTTCATCGGAAATCTGCGCTACGATCTCCGGCGTCAGCCCGGCCTTCAGTCGATAGACATCCTTCTCTTCATTTTTTATATCATATATACTGCGGTTGACGTCCTCAACCCAGGTTTTTTCTTTCATGCTCTGTCATTACCTCCGGTTTCTGTTTTCCTGCTGTCTTTTCTCCCATCCAGAATGCTCACCGACGGGATGTTCTTTTGCCAGGCGTGTTTTCACCTCTACAGGTACTGCTCGAAACCTTTTTCATTGATCTCATCCACAAGTGACGCGTCGCCTTCCGCCACAATCTTTCCATCCACCAGCACATGGGTCACATCCACATGAAGCGCTTCCAGAATACGGGTGCTGTGCGTAATGATCAGCAGAGAGCCATCCTTGTCCTTCTGGTATTCCTCCACGCCGCGGGAAACGGTACGCACCGCATCCACATCCAGTCCGGAATCGGTCTCGTCCAGAATTGCAAGCGAAGGCTTCATCATCAGAAGCTGCAGAATCTCTGCCTTCTTTTTTTCACCGCCGGAAAATCCGACATTCAAATCACGCTTTGCATAGGACTTATCCATCTGCAAAACTTCCATTTTCGCCTCCAGCTCTTTTCGAAAATCCCACAGGCGGATACGCTCCCCGGTGCGCTGCTCCAACGCACTGCGGATAAAATTACTCAGAGTAATCCCCGGTACCTCCAGCGGATTCTGAAATGACAGGAACAGCCCTGCCTTCGCACGCTCTGCTACAGATGTCTCCGCCAGATTTTTCCCGTCAAAAAGGATCTCTCCCCCAGTCACCTCGTAGGAAGGGTTCCCCATCAGCGCATGCCCCAGTGTCGATTTTCCCGCACCGTTCGGCCCCATCAGTACATGGGTCTCGCCTCTGCCAATCTCCAGGTCAATCCCATGCAGAATCTCTTTTTCCTCTACCCTGACAGATAAATTCTTTACCTGTAATAATTTTTCACTCATATCAATCCTCCGTAATCACCATGCGGTGTCCTCCGCTGCACCACTACGAAACCCGACTATTTTGCTCGGATATCGAAGTGTATTATATACCCGGTATACATTTCTTGCAAGGAAAAAATCCTATAAAATTGGTCGGATTTTATAAAACAGGCGTTTAAAAAACGACCGGCAAGGTATTCTTCCCTGACGATCGTTTGGCGGTTCTATTTTCGTTTTTTATAATCAAGCCTTATTTTGTCCGTAATCAATGCAATAAATTCAGAATTTGTCGGCTTTCCTTTTCCGTTACTGACTGTATATCCAAATAATTCTTCAATCGTATCCATTTTTCCTCTGCTCCAGGCGACTTCAATCGCGTGGCGAATCGCCCTCTCAACACGGCTGGATGTAGTCTGATGCTTTTTCGCAATCGTCGGATAAAGAATTTTTGTGATGGAATTAAGCATCTCTTCGTCTGTTACCGACATAATAATCGCGTCACGCAGATACTGGTAGCCTTTGATGTGCGCCGGAACCCCGACTTCATGAATAATATTTGTCACGTCTGTCTCCAGATTCTGTTCCAGATAATCTGCAAGGCTCTCTCCCTGTCTTTCTTCCTTTCTGTCTCGTGGCAGGATCCGCTCGCCGCGCGCACGTACCCGTTTAATATGATTCAGCACATTTGTCTGATCAAAAGGCTTCAGTATATAATATTCTGCCCCCAAATTGAATGCTTCCACGGTTGTTCTCTGCTGATTAACCGCAGAGATTATGATAAAAGCAGGCTTTTTCAGATCCGGTTCCCGGTTCACCCGATCCAGTACGCCCAAGCCGTCAAGCTTTGGCATAATAATATCAAGAAGAACCACATCCGGCTCCTTTTCCTTTATAATCTCGATCAGTTCCTCTCCATTCCCTGCTTTGCCAACCACCTGCAGCTCCTCATCGCTGCTGACAATGTGGTCCAGCATCTGCACCATTCTGTCATTATCATCCGCAATAGCGACATTCAACTTGTTCATAATATATACTCCTCTCCTTATTATCAGGAAACGGCGCTTTGCCATTTCCCTTTGCGCCGCTGTTTGAACCGGCCTGCCTCTATTATATTTTTTTCGTCCGAATTCGCAAGAAAATCTCATCGGGCGGTTCCGACAGAAACAGCCGCAATTCTCCCCTGTTACCGTGCGATTGACATGTCATAGAAACGAAAAGTTTGCCAAAATGTGACAGTTCAGGGGAATTTATAGCATTTTTTGGAGAAATATTTTTTCCTTGTATCTTCGTCTTCCTTTGTGGTATACTGTCTCGGTAGTTGTGTTGTATCCCGACAGAGAAGAGATACCATTTCATGCCAGACAGAACGGCCTATTGTCTCAAAGCATTCTACCTCGATGGAGAGTAGCTTTCCGACTGCCATATCCGGCGAATTCACGGTACTCTTTCGCGCGGGAATAATAACAAGGAGGACAAATCAAATGAACACAAACACAAAATTCAACACCTCGCAGCTCGTCATTCTTGGTCTCATGACCGCCATTTTACTTTTTCACTTCAGCGTTTTCCTGTTTGGGCTGTTAGACTGCAGCGCTTTCCAGTCTGGCTGGAGCGATGTGAAGTCAGACTGCTGTTTTGCAGCTATGCAAGCTTACGCATTCTTGTAGTAGATGTACATCAGGCCTTTCAAAAGCAAAGCATCGTCGAGCAGGATCTCATGCGTGCAGTGCGGCGTGATCCTTGCGGCCAGTCCTCCTGTAGCGATTATGGTTGTTTTCTCTCCGATTTCCTGTTCAATTCGGTCAATCATTCCATCAATGCAGGCAGCGTTTCCGTGAATAATGCCGCTTTTCATACATTCGGCGGTATTCTTCCCGATCAGGCGTTTTGGCGCCTCCAGGCTGATGCGTACCAGCTGGGATGTCCGGCTGACGAGGGAATCAAGGGAAACCCGGATGCCCGGGAGAATCATACCGCCAATATAATTTTTAGTCGAATCGATCACAGAGAGCGTAGTCGCTGTCCCCATATCAATGATAATCAGGGGAGCCGGATGCTCGGCGATCGCGGCGACCGCATTGACAATCAGATCACTGCCGACCTGCGCGGGGTTATCCATCAGGATATTCAGGCCTGTCTTGACTCCTGGCCCCACGACCATCGGCCGGATACCGATGATCTTCTGCACTGCATCGCAGAACAGGTTTGTCAGCGGCGGTACAACGGAAGAAAGGATCGCGCCGGAGATCTCATCCCGGTCAATTTTGTAGAGCTCCAGCACATTTTTGATACTGATCGCGTATTCCAGCACAGTACGTGAGGGAGCCGTGGACAGTCTCTCTACAAAGAGAATGTTCTGATCGCGGCAGCAGCCGATGACAGTGTTTGTATTTCCGATATCAATTGCCAGAATCATGATGGAACCTCCTGATTGTGATTACGCGCGTGCGTGCCGCGGCGCTGGTGCCGGTACAAAATGAGCTTTGTACAGCGCAATGCCGATCGCGCCTGTGATAATAGTGGAAGAGATCATTTCACATACGGCGTTGATGCCGACAAAACCGCAGATAAACAAAATAATATTTTTGCCGCCTATCAGGCCCTGCATATATTCTGTATTTCCAAACAGCAGTACGAGAGCGCTCATAAAGAACAGGGTGTTCAGAAAAGCGGAACAGAAGCCGGTTACAAAGCAGGCCGCGGAAGTGTTCCCTGTTTTTCTGACACCGCGGAAAATGTATCCGAGAAGCAGTCCGTCCAGAAACCTGGGTACAAAACGCTGGATAAAAGCCAGGAATGGATTGATACCAAACAGAATGGC
>Ga0192281_1032_pt1 | contig 11527 bp, 6 predicted proteins | sample Koala_Koa22_C3_FD_131254 | JGI IMG/M metagenome (GOLD analysis project Ga0192281, IMG submission 131254) | Enriched cells from koala feces incubated with labeled cellulose particles, San Francisco Zoo, California, United States - Koala_Koa2-2_C3 ...
AGAACACCTGTAGCCGGCATCCCTACGAACTGCCGGAGCCTGATTGCAGGAGTGCTTTTGGGTTGTGGTCGGAAGTATGCATTCTGACAGGTTATTATTCCCTTCCTGACACAGGAAAACGATTCGGGGTGTCGAGGACAAATAGAATCAATAGAGCCTCTCTCATTTTTAAACATCGAGCAGGATTACGGCTGGCCGTTTCCTGCTCGATTTGAAAAAATTTTTGAAGTAATTTTAAAGATCAATATTGACAGAATTGAACTGTGATTGCAAATAAATATAATGTTTAAGCAAATAGAAAAGATAATTTGATTTTGCCTGAGGCAAATCGACATCGTGGACAAAAGGCATTCGAATGGTTATGATGACACCATGAAGGATGCCTTCGACGGGAGGTGACTGAAATAAATACTTCGGAAACGGAGAAGAAGGTTTATCAGGCAGAGGAAATCCAGAAATTGCTGGGAATTGGCAGAAGCAGAACGTATACTTTTCTTGAAGAGGTATACAAGAAGCAGGAGCCATTTCGCGTAATCAAGATTGGAAAGCTGTTCAGGGTACCCAAACAATCTTTTGATAACTGGCTGGATGGATTCAGTGAGGAAGGGTGACATAATTGAAAGAACAGAATTCTGAAAAAGGCAAATCGTTCTATGAGAAATCTTCCTGGTATCATCGGACGAAAACACTTCAGGAGAATGGAACGATAAAATACGGGAAAAAAGGTGGCTTTAAGACCCGTGAGGAAGCGGACAAAAGCTACGAGCGATGTGAGAAAGAGTTTAAAAATGCATATCGGGCGTGGCAATTGTCCAATCAGGTCAATCAGGAAGTATCGTTGAAAGATTATCTGATTTACTGGCTGGAGGATGTCTTTTCTCAACGTGTAGAGTCAACCACATATATGGTTATGGCATATGCGGTGTATGATCTGATTCTTCCGTGTGTGGAACACGATGTAAAGCTGAAATATCTGAATGCGGAGTATCTGGATGCTTTGTTACAGAATGTGGCGCAAATCAGCAGATCAGCGGGAAATAAGGGCAGGGAAGTTTTAAATCTTGCATTAAAAGAAGCTGTAACGGCAGGATATATCAAAAGGAATCCGGTGACAGCTACAAAACCATACAAAAGGGCAAAGCCTACGATTACGATCCTGCATAAATCACAGATCAAGAAGCTTTTGTTTGCTGCATCCAAAAGCAACTGGTATCTGGAGATCCTTCTGGGACTGTTTTGCGGACTGAGAAAAGGCGAAATACTGGGATTAAAATTTTCGGATTTCGATTTTGATCAGAATACCGTATCAATAAAACGTCAGCTGGTATCCGATCCGAAATTGAAAAAAGGAAGCGGTAAAATCGAGGCATATGGTCTTGTGGAACGTGATCCGAAGACGCAGAATAGTTTTAGAACCTTGCGGGTACCTGATGCAGTCATGAAAGAAGTGGAAATTCGCAAAAAGAAAGTGGAAGCCGATAAAAGCAGGTATGCTGCGAATTATCAGGATCACGATTATGTCAGCTGCCAGGAGGATGGAAAGCCCCACGGAATGGTATCTATGAATGAGACGCTGACAAGACTATGCAATAAAAATGGTCTGCCGCATGTGACTGTACATGGTCTTCGGCATATGTATGCTACCATTTTGATTGAGATGAAGGTTCCCATTGTGAAGATATCTGCGATGCTAGGACATGGTTCTGTACATACAACATTTGAGTACTATTGTGATGTGATGGATGATAATGAAAATATCCTGGCGTTTATGAATGACGCGTTTGTGCCGGTAGAACAGGAGGGATGAAAATGAAGCTTGACATGAACCTGCAGCAATATATTGATTATGAGGTTTCTGCTGTGCTCCCAATCAAAAGAAAATATGGATATCGGGTTTCCCTTATTTATATGGATGCCTCAAGAGTGGTACAGCAAAAATCGGGTTTTGCTACAGAAAAGGAGGCGGGCGCGGCAAGGGACAGAACAATTGGGGAACTGTATTCAGGAACGTATATTGTATATTCAAATGTTTCCGTGAAAGAATACATGGAGTTCTGGCTGGAAGAGGATCTTGGAAAGCGAACGGAGAGCAGTGATACGTATGAAACTTTCTCGCTCAATGTACGCAATCATATCATTCCAGAACTCGGAAATAAAAAAATGGTGGATTTAAACCGTGGAGATATCCAGAAATACTATAACAAAAAGGCAGAATATTCCATTGCGGTTACACGGCTGTCGAAAACAATTCTCAATATAGCCATGCGTTTTGCAGTGGATAAAAAGGTGATCGCAGAGAATCCGGCGGTCGGCGTCGGACTGCCAAAGAAAGCGAAGAAAACTGTCGTTACCGAATTCCATACAAGGAATATTGATGCGCAGAAAACGCTGACTATGGATCAGATTCTTGTACTGCTGGAAGCCAGTAAAGATACGCCAATTCATATGCAGGTGTGCTTTAATGTGCTGATGGGGCTGAGACGGTGTGAGATCAACGGCGTAAAATATTCAGATGTTGATTATATTAACCAGACTCTGAAGGTACAACGGCAGCTTGGCAAGAAAAAGGGCGCAAAGAAAGAGGATTATGCGCCTAAGACGCTGACGAAGCAGGAGATTCCGCTGAAAACGGAATCCAGCTATCGCGAGCTGCCAATACCTGATTATGTGTTTGAGGCAATTCTGGAACAGCGCAAGCAGTATGAGAAGCAGAAAAACCGCCGGGGCGAAGAATTTCAGGATCTGGATTATATCTGTTGCTCCAGTTATGGCAGGCCGAGAAGTAAATGCTACTATTGGCCTTACTATAAAAAACTATTAAAAGAAAACGACCTGCCGGATATCCGCTGGCATGATCTGAGAAGTACCTTCTGTACGCTCCTGTTGAAAAATGATTTCAATCCAAAAGCGGTTTCTAAATTGATGGGACATGCGAAGGAGATTATCACCATGGATGTCTACGGAGACAACCAGAATATTATAGCAGATTGTGTAGGTGAGATGCAGTCGTTTGTGGATGAGGTAATGCCGGAAGGAGGAGAGCAGGAAAACAAGGAACAGCAGGAATGTGATGCGATCGTAATAGACATAGAAGAATACCTGAGCGCATAGATACATTTCAGGAATAAATCGTATATACAGCAAGTTGAAGTGATAGTCGCTGAATCGAACAAATATTCGAAAAAGCGGCTATACTTTTTTGAAAGGATGTGGTATACTGCTGAAAGATTTGGCGTCCGCTTAGTGACCGGCTGTGTTATTCAGTCTGCCAGGTTTTACAGGGTGTTGCGGAGTCGGAAAATCCGGGTTTAGTGACCTGCATTCGTAACGAGGCCTAAAATGACGATTTTTGAAAACGCATGGTTACGAATTTCTGCCTTATAGAAGACCTTTTTTTGCTACGGAATCAGGAGGTGACTTTTGTGCAATCTGAACAAAAACTATTCAAGCTTCACAGTGAATACCAGCCCACCGGCGACCAGCCGCAGGCGATCGCTGAACTTGTCCAGGGGTTCAAAGAAGGCAATCAATTCGAGACTTTGTTGGGTGTGACGGGCTCCGGCAAGACCTTCACGATGGCGAATGTGATCGAGCAGCTGCAGAAGCCGACTTTGGTGATTGCGCACAATAAGACGCTCGCGGCCCAGCTTTATTCGGAGTTCAAGGAGTTTTTCCCTGAAAACGCGGTTGAGTATTTTGTGAGCTATTATGATTATTATCAGCCGGAGGCGTATGTGCCGTCTTCGGATACGTATATCGCGAAGGATTCCGCGATCAATGATGAGATTGATAAGCTGCGCCTGTCGGCGACGGCATCGCTGGTGGAGAGGCAGGATGTCATCGTTGTGGCGAGTGTTTCCTGTATCTATGGCCTGGGCAGCCCGGCGGATTATAAGGATCTGGTGCTCTACCTGCGGCAGGGGGCAGGAGAGGGATCGGGATGAGATTCTGCGGAAGCTGATTGATATTCAGTATGACCGCAATGAGATGGATTTTCACCGCGGTACGTTCCGGGTGCGCGGGGATGTGCTGGAGATTTTTCCGGCGAATGCGGACGACTATGCTTACCGGGTGGAGTTTTTCGGGGATGAGATTGACCGGATTACGGAGATTGACGTGCTGACCGGTGCGGTGAAGAAGGGACTGGAGTTTATCGCGGTCTTTCCGGCGTCGCATTATGTGGTGCCGATGGAGAAGATTCTGCGGGCGGCGGACGCGATTGAGGAGGAGCTTGCGGAGCGGGTGACTTATTTTAAGAGTGAGGATAAGCTGATTGAAGCGCAGCGGATTGCGGAACGGACGAATTTTGATGTGGAGATGCTGCGGGAGACGGGGTTCTGTTCAGGTGTGGAGAATTATTCGCGTCATCTGGCAGGACTTCCGGCAGGGGCGACGCCGCATACGCTGATGGATTATTTCGGGGATGATTTTCTGATGATTATTGACGAGTCGCACAAGACGGTGCCGCAGATCCGGGCGATGTATGTGGGCGATCAGTCGCGCAAGACGACGCTGGTGGATTATGGCTTCCGCCTGCCGTCAGCGAAGGACAACCGTCCCTTGAATTTTGGCGAATTTGAGGATAAAATAGACCAGCTTCTGTTTGTTTCGGCGACGCCGGGCGACTATGAGGAGGAGCATGAGCTGCTGCGCGCGGAGCAGATTATCCGGCCGACGGGACTTCTGGATCCGCGTGTGGAAGTGCGGCCGGTTGAGGGGCAGATTGATGATCTGATCGGTGAGATCAATAAGGAAACGGCGGCAGGCAACAAGATTCTGGTGACGACGCTGACGAAGCGGATGGCGGAGGATCTGACAGACTATATGAAAGAGGTCGGGATCCGCGTGCGCTATCTGCACTCAGATATTGATACGCTGGAGCGGACGGAGATCATCCGGGATATGCGCCTGGATGTCTTTGATGTGCTGGTCGGGATCAATCTTCTGCGTGAGGGCCTGGATATCCCGGAGATTTCTCTGGTGGCGATTCTGGACGCGGACAAGGAAGGCTTTCTGCGCTCTTCGGTTTCGCTGATTCAGACCATTGGACGCGCCGCGCGGAATGCGCAGGGACATGTGATCATGTATGCGGATATGATTACGGATTCGATGCGTGTGGCGATGGATGAGACACAGAGACGGCGGGAGCTGCAGCAGAAATATAATGAAGAGCACGGCATCACGCCGCAGACGATTAAAAAGGCAGTTCGCGATCTGATCAGCATTTCGAAGGAGCTGGCGAAGCAGGAAGTGCAGATGGAGAAGGATCCGGAGTCGATGAACCGTGAGGAGCTGGAGAAACTGATTGCCGAGGTGCAGAAGAAGATGAAGAAGGCAGCCTCGGAGCTGGATTTCGAGAGTGCGGCCGAGCTGCGTGATAAGATGATTATGCTGAAGAAGCATTTGCAGGAGATCAATGAATGAGAAAACGGTTCAATCACAGGCAATTATTTCGAGTGCCACAGACAGAGTGGAGGAACAAATGAATCTGAATGATGCAATGGATATGTATGATGAGATAGAAGAAAATATGACAGATTCGATCGGAAAAACAGCCAGAACGGCCATACCAGACAAAAAGCAGTTCATCCGCATCCGCGGGGCGAACGAGCACAATCTGAAAAATATCAGCCTGGATATTCCGCGCAATCAGTTTGTGGTGCTTACCGGTCTGTCTGGTTCAGGCAAATCGTCGCTGGCCTTTGATACGATTTACGCGGAAGGGCAGCGACGGTATATGGAGTCGCTGTCCTCCTATGCCAGACAGTTTCTAGGGCAGATGGAGAAGCCGGAGGTAGAGAGTATCGAGGGGCTTCCGCCGGCGATCTCGATTGATCAGAAGACGACGAACCGGAATCCGCGCTCGACGGTCGGCACGGTGACGGAGATTTATGATTATTTCCGATTATTATATGCGAGGATCGGGATTCCGCATTGCCCAAAGTGCGGACGTGAGATTAAAAAGCAGAGCGTGGATCAGATGGTGGATCAGATCATGGCGCTGCCGGAGAGGACGCGGATCCAGCTGCTTGCGCCGGTTGTGCGCGGACGTAAGGGCGAGCATGTGAAGCTGTTGGAGCAGGCGAAGCGCAGCGGATATGTGCGTGTGCGGATTGACGGGAACCTGTATGATCTTTCCGAGGAGATAAAGCTTGAGAAAAATATTAAGCACAACATTGAAATCGTAGTGGACCGCCTGGTGGTGAAGCCGGGGATTGAGAAGCGTCTGACGGATTCGATGGAGACCGTGCTGCAGCTGGCGGACGGTCTGGGCTATGTCGATGTCGGTGAGGGAGAGATGATTACTTTCAGCCAGAGCTTTTCCTGCCCGGACTGTAATATCAGTATTGATGAGATCGAGCCGCGCAGCTTCTCTTTTAATAACCCGTTTGGCGCCTGCCCGGAATGCACCGGCCTGGGCTACAAGATGGAGTTTGACATTGATCTGATGATTCCGGATAAATCGTTAAGCATCCGGGAAGGCGCGATTGTTGTGAACGGCTGGCAGTCCTGCACCGATCCGTCCAGCTTTACGTATGCGCTTCTGACGGCCTTGGCGAAGGAGTATCATTTTGATTTATCGACGCCGTTTGAGCAGCTGGCGCCGGATATCCAGCACATGCTGATTTACGGGACAGACGGCAGACAGGTGAAGGTGCATTATAAGGGACAGCGCGGTATCGGTGTTTACGATGTGGCGTTTGACGGCCTGATCCGGAATGTAGAGCAGCGCTACCGGGAGACCTCGTCGGATTATACGAAACAGGAGTATGAGAGCTTTATGCGGATTACCCCCTGTAAGGCCTGCCGCGGGCAGAGGCTGAAGCCGTCTGCGCTGGCGATGACGGTTGGCGGGAAAAACATTCATGAGATTACTTCCATGTCCGTGGGGGATTTACAGAAGTTTCTGGCGGATCTGGAGCTGACACAGCAGCAGCGTCTGATCGGTGCGCAGATCTTGAAGGAGATTCGGGCGCGGATTGGTTTTCTGGTTGATGTAGGTCTGGATTATTTAAGCCTGTCGCGCGCGACCGGTACGCTATCTGGCGGCGAGGCGCAGCGGATCCGTCTGGCGACGCAGATTGGCTCCGGGCTGGTCGGCGTGGCCTATATTCTGGATGAGCCGAGTATCGGTTTGCATCAGCGCGACAATGACAAGCTGCTGCGCACATTGAATAATCTGAAAGATCTAGGGAACACCCTGATTGTGGTAGAACACGATGAGGATACGATGTATGCGGCGGATTACGTTGTGGACATCGGACCCGGCGCAGGAGAACATGGCGGTGAGGTTGTGGCGGCCGGGACGGCGGAGGATTTGAAGAACTGTCCGGAATCCATCACGGGCGCGTATTTAAGCCATCGGCTGTTTATTCCGGTGCCGGAGAAGAGGCGGACGCCGACTGGCTGGCTGGAGATTCGCGGAGCGCGGGAAAATAATCTGAAGGATATCAATGTAAAGATTCCTCTTGGCGTGATGACCTGCGTGACCGGTGTTTCCGGTTCCGGGAAAAGCTCACTGATCAATGAGATTTTATATAAGCGTCTGGCAAAGGATCTGAACCGGGCGCGGACGATTCCGGGAAAGCACCGGGCGATCACCGGAATCGGACAGCTGGATAAAGTGATTAATATTGACCAGTCTCCAATCGGGCGCACCCCGCGCTCGAACCCGGCGACCTATACGGGCGTTTTTGACATGATCCGCGATCTGTTTGCATCCACGGCGGATGCGAAGGCGCGGGGCTACCAAAAAGGCCGTTTCAGCTTTAATATCAAGGGCGGCCGCTGCGAGGCCTGCGCCGGGGATGGCATTCTGAAGATTGAGATGCATTTTCTTCCGGATGTCTATGTCCCCTGTGAGGTCTGCCATGGAAAGCGCTATAACCGCGAGACGCTGGATGTAAAATACAAAGGGAAATCCATCTATGATGTGCTGGATATGACCGTGGAGGAGGCGCTGAAATTTTTCGATCATCTGCCGCAGATCCGGCGAAAGATTGAGACACTGAATGATGTCGGCCTTTCCTATATTAAGCTGGGTCAGCCGTCTACGACGCTGTCCGGCGGTGAGGCACAGCGAATTAAGCTTGCAACGGAGCTCTCCCGCCGCAGCACCGGCAAAACGGTTTATATCCTGGATGAACCGACTACCGGCCTGCATTTCGCGGATGTGCACAAACTCGTAGACATTCTGAGACGCCTGGCTGAGGGCGGTAATACCGTAATTGTGATTGAGCACAACCTGGATGTGATTAAGACGGCTGATTATATTATCGATCTTGGACCGGAGGGCGGCGACCGGGGCGGTACGGTGATCGCGGAAGGAACGCCGGAGGAGGTTGCGGAGAATCCGGTTTCCTATACAGGGCAGTATATCAAAAAATATTTATAAAAAAATCTGAAAACGAAAAGACCTAACATCTGTCAGGCCTTTTCAGGAAAGAGAAAAATTTGGGTTGAAAAATGTTTTGCCCTGTTCTGGGAATTACCCATCCAGGAAAATGTTTGAGGGAGTACTTGGCAGCGTGTGGGAGCTGCCAAGTGTGAGTTATGAAATATATTAGCTCTTCGCTAATACTCCTATAATATAAAATGAAAATGTGTTGGAAATATGTCGGCTTTCTAAAAAAAGTGGAAAAATACTTAAGAAATCATTGACGGAAAATGATGCTGTTCTGAACTGTTGCGAAAAAATATTTCCATTTTACGGTATACTGTGTTAAGATATTGGAAAAGATAGCAGATAAGAAGATAGAAGATACTGGATATTCGGGATAGAAGAGTTACCGGAAAGCAGGAAAACTGTTTTTTGGATGGAAAGGGGTTTGTATTTATGGCAGCTTCTGACGTTGGAATTGATCTTGGCACGGCCAGCATCCTGGTCTATGTCAGGGGAAAGGGTGTTGTGCTGAAAGAGCCATCAGTCGTAGCCTACGACCGTGATACGAATAAAATAAAGGCGATCGGAGAGGAAGCACGCCTGATGTTAGGCCGGACACCGGGGAATATTATTGCGGTTCGGCCGATGCGCAAGGGTGTGATTTCAGACTATACGGTGACAGAGCAGATGCTGAAGCATTTTATTCAGAAAGCGATTGGACGGATGTCTTTCCGGAAGCCGCGCGTCAGCATTTGTGTTCCAAGCAGTGTGACCGAGGTGGAGAAAAAAGCTGTGGAGGACGCGACTTATCAGGCAGGCGCACGGGAGGTTCATATTATAGAGGAGCCGATTGCGGCGGCGATCGGGGCAGGGATTGACATTTCACGCCCCTGTGGAAATATGATCGTGGACATCGGCGGAGGTACCTGTGATGTGGCTGTGATATCGCTGGAAGGAATTGTCGTCAGCACTTCGATCAAAGTGGCGGGGGATGATTTTGATGAAGCGATTGTCAAATACGTGCGGAAAAAATACGGATTGATGATCGGGGAACAGACAGCGGAAGAAATCAAAATTACAATCGGTACCGCTTTTGAAAAACCTGAGCCGAAGGTGATGGAAGTAAAGGGGCGCGATCTGGTAACCGGACTGCCGAAGACGGTACGTGTGACATCGGAGGATACGCGGGATGCGCTTAAGGAAGTGACAGGGCAGATTGTCGATGCGGTGCACAGCGTCCTGGAACGTACGCCGCCGGAATTGGCAGCGGACGTAGTAGACCGTGGGATTGTGATGACGGGCGGCGGCTCGCTTTTGAGCGGCCTGGAAGAGCTGATCGAGGCACGGACGGGGATTAATACGATGGTTGCGGAGGATCCGATGACTGCCGTGGCGGTGGGAACCGGACGGTTTGTGGAGTTGACAGCTGCGAATAATACGAAGCCGTTGGAGCAGTGAGAACGGGAAATCATGATGCGGCTGTGAAATGAAAAACAGCTGTGAAAGTGAAAAATCAGGGTAACAGAGGTTTATGGAGAGACTGGAAGGTTATATTGACCATATTATATTTCGCAACAGCGACAATGGTTATACGGTGTTTGTGCTTACTGCACAGGATGGAGAAGGGCCAAGACCGCTTTCAAAGAATAAGAAGGGGGGATCTGCGCCGGCCCGTTCTGCGAATAGCGACGATGAGATTACCTGTGTCGGCACACTTTCTTACATTGGAGAAGGCGAGAAAGTTGTGCTTATGGGGGAGTACATATCACATCCGTCTTACGGGGAACAGTTTAAGATCACAGACTGTCAGGTAAAGGATCCGGATGATGCGGAATCTATAGAGCGTTATCTGGGAAGCGGTGCGATCAAGGGGGTTGGCACAGCGCTTGCCGCGCGTATGGTGCGGCGATTTGGTGAAGATACGATCCGGATTATTGAGGAAGAACCTGAGCGGCTTGCTGAGATCAAAGGGATCAGTGAACGAATGGCGCGTGAGATCGCGGCGCAGGTATTTGAAAAGCGGGATATGCGCAAAGCGATGATTTTTTTGCAGCAGTTTGGCGTTACGACAACACTGGCCGTGAAGATTTATCAGAAATATGGCGCCGGGATGTATCAGGTTTTAGAGGAGAACCCATATCGCCTGGCGGACGACATAGAAGGTGTTGGGTTTCGAATTGCGGATGAGATTGCAAAGCGTGCAGGGATCCGCGTTGATTCGGAATACAGGCTCAAGAGCGGCATTTTTTTTGTCCTGCAGCAGGCGGGAGGAGAGGGACATGTGTTCCTGCCGAAGGAACTGCTGCTTGCGCGGGCAGGGGAACTGCTCGGAATTGAATTAGAGAGTATTGACCAGTACCTGACGGATCTGGCGATTGACAAAAAGATTGTGATCAAACAGGAAAAGGAACAGACGCGTGTCTATACTGCGTCCGCTTATTTCCTGGAAATGAGCACGGCGCGTATGCTCTGTGATCTGAATATTTCCTGTGAGGTTGATCAGAAAGTAATTTCTCAAAAACTCAGTGAGATTGAGAAGAAAACGAAAACAGTACTTGACGAGAAACAGCGGATGGCGGTGATGGAAGCTGCCCGCTGCGGCCTGCTTGTTATTACGGGCGGTCCCGGTACCGGAAAGACAACTACGATCAATACGCTCATTGCTTATTTTGAGTCGGAAGGAATGCGCATTCTTCTGGCAGCTCCGACCGGACGGGCGGCCAAGCGTATGACGGAAGCGACTGGATGCGAGGCAAAGACGGTACACCGCCTGCTGGAAATCAATGTCACTTCGGATGATTCCAGACCGGAGGGCTTCGGCCGGAATGAAGAGAATCCGCTGGATGCGGATGTCATTATCATTGATGAGATGTCGATGGTGGATATTTATCTTATGCATGCGCTTTTGAAAGCAGTGACGGTTGGCACGCGTCTGATTATGGTGGGGGATGTGAATCAGCTTCCTTCTGTGGGGCCGGGGAGTGTTTTGAAGGACATTATTGCTTCGGAAAAGATGACGGTTGTTCGTCTGACCCGAATTTTCCGGCAGGCATCTGAGAGCGATATCGTGGTCAATGCCCATAAGATTAACCGCGGAGAGCATATTGTGCTTGACAATAAGAGCCGGGATTTTTTCTTCCTGAA
>Ga0192281_1034_pt1 | contig 11380 bp, 7 predicted proteins | sample Koala_Koa22_C3_FD_131254 | JGI IMG/M metagenome (GOLD analysis project Ga0192281, IMG submission 131254) | Enriched cells from koala feces incubated with labeled cellulose particles, San Francisco Zoo, California, United States - Koala_Koa2-2_C3 ...
TGGAGGCGGAGATCGTCGCCGAGGCGGGTGTGCACGGCACCGGGACAATTGCGCCAAACACGGCAGGCCGGGGTACGGATATCAAGCTGGACGAGGAATCCAAGGCCGCAGGCGGACTGAAGATCATCGGTACCGAGCGCCATGAGTCCCGCCGTATTGACAATCAGCTGCGCGGACGTTCCGGACGTCAGGGCGACCCGGGCGAGTCCAGATTCTATATATCCCTGGAAGACGACCTGATGCGCCTGTTCGGTTCCGAGAAGATGATGAATGTCTTCAAATCGCTCGGTGTACAGGAAGGTGAGCAGATCGAGCATAAGATGCTCTCCAGTGCCATCGAGAAGGCACAGAAAAAGATCGAGAGCAACAACTTCGGTATCCGTAAAAACCTGCTTGAATACGACCAGGTCAACAACGAGCAGCGTGAGATCATCTACGAAGAACGCCGCCGTGTACTCGATGGCGAGAGCATGCGTGATTCCATCATGAAGATGGTATCCGACATCATTAACAGTGCTGTAGACCGAAGCTGTACCGACAACGATCAGGAAAACTGGGATCTGAATGAATTGAATTCCATCCTTCAGCCCATCATTCCGTTCCAGCCGATTACGGCAGAGTCTGTTTCCCGCCTTTCCGGAAAAGACGAGCTCAAAAAGTCCCTGAATGATGAGGCAGAGAAGCTGTACGAGGCGAAAGAGCAGGAGGTCGGCGACAACGAGAAATTCCGCGAGATGGAGCGCGTGATTCTTCTGCGCGTCATCGACCGCAAGTGGATGGATCACATCGACGATATGGATCAGCTCCGCCAGGGCATCGGCCTGCAGGCCTACGGCCAGCGCGACCCGAAGGTCGAATACAAGATGAGCGCTTACGAGATGTTCGACGAGATGACCGCCGGCATCCAGCAGGACACCGTCCGCCTGCTCTACCACATTAAGGTAGAGCAGAAAGTAGAGCGCGAAGAAGTAGCAAAAGTAACCGGCACCAACAAAGACGATTCCGGCCCCCGCGCCCCCAAAAAGCGCGTGACCGAGAAAATCTACCCCAACGACCCCTGCCCATGCGGAAGCGGGAAGAAGTACAAGCAATGCTGTGGGAGAAAAGCATAAAAAGAAAGAAGGTGACACAATGGTAGAACTTGACCAGTTCAAAGCAATTTTAAACAGCTACACAAAACCATTAGTGGAAGTGAGGGATTCACTTTAACCTCGTAAACAAAGAGCAGCAGATTCAGGAGATGGAGCGCCGCATGGAGGAGCCGGACTTCTGGGATAAGCCCGAGGAGTCGCAGCAGACCATGAAGACGCTGGCGAGCCTCAAGGAGGATGTGGCGACTTATAAGCAGCTGCAGGATCAGTATGAGGAGATCGAGCTCCTGATCGAGATGGGTTACGAGGAAGACGACGCGTCTGTGCTCCCGGAGATTCAGGAGACACTGGACGATTTTCAGAGAACACTGGATGATATCCGCATCAAGACTCTGCTTTCAGGCGAGTATGATGAGAACAATGCGATTGTGACGCTGCATGCGGGTGCGGGCGGTACGGAGTCCTGCGACTGGGCGTCGATGCTGTACCGTATGTACACGCGCTGGATGGAGAAAAAGGGCTTCCAGCTGGAGGTGCTGGACTATCTGGATGGCGAGGAAGCGGGGATCAAGTCCGTAACTTTCCAGGTCAATGGTGCGCGGGCCTACGGTTATCTGAAGGCAGAAAAGGGTGTACACCGCCTCGTGCGGATTTCGCCGTTTAACGCAGCGGGCAAGCGGCAGACTTCCTTTGTAAGCTGCGATGTCATGCCGGTTCTGGAGCAGGAGGTCGATCTGGAGATTAATCCGGACGAGCTGCGTATTGATACGTACCGTTCGAGCGGTGCGGGTGGTCAGCACATCAACAAGACCTCTTCCGCGATCCGAATCACGCATCTGCCGACCGGTATTGTGGTGACCTGCCAGAACGAGCGCTCTCAGTTCCAGAACAAGGATAAGGCCATGCAGATGTTAAAGACCAAGCTGCTGCTTCTGCGGGAGCAGGAGAATGCGGAGAAGGTTTCTGATATCCGCGGCGAGGTCAAGGAGATCGGCTGGGGCAACCAGATTCGTTCTTACGTCATGCAGCCCTACAAGATGGTGAAGGATCTGCGTACGGGCGAAGAGACCGGCAACGTCGACGCCGTCATGGACGGAGCGATTGATCCGTTTATCAATTCGTATCTGAAATGGATGTCCCTGGGCGGAAAAGCACTGGAGCAGGAAGCATAATTTATGCACATACAGGAGCCGACCCCGGGTATTTACCGGTGCTTCGGCTCTTTTGCTTCAAAATTCAGCGTCGGGCCGGGGTGTAACGTGGCCAGACTGTGTGTAAAATCCTGTACAATTGCAGGAAACGCTTGCATATCCGGAAATACGTGCTATAATCCAAATCAATATAAATAATAGCGAAGTAGGAATCTATGCGTGAAGTGTTCATTGGATGGGGAGTCGCCGTGAAACGAAAAATCCAGCCTTTGACGCTCTGATAAGGCACAGAAGGTGTCTTATGACAGACGTATCTGAAAGGACAGAGATTTACGATATATTTTCCGCACCCGCTGCTACAGTTATGAGACATCTCATAATGTGGATGGCGTATTATTTATAGATGGCTTTGCCAGATGGAAAGGGCATGACCTTTTTGGCAAGGCTGCAGCCTGTGGTGGAAGTCCCATTATCTACACATTATGGAGGTGTTTTTATTATGCAAAAGTTTCTGGGTATGCTGGCAGAGTCCGGCAGGGAACTGAAGAAAGTTAAGGTTATGACTTTCTGTGCGATGCTTGCGGCTCTCGCGGTAGTCCTGAGCTACGTGTCATCCATCAACATTGGCCCTTACATCAGAATTGGGTTTTCCAATATCCCCAACCAGCTGGTGGATCTTTTCTTTGGCCCGGTAACGGGAGCTCTGTTCGGGGCGATTCTCGATGTTCTCAAATATCTGATTAAGCCGGACGGCGCATTTTTCTTTGGTTTTACCTTTGACGCGATGCTTGCGGCCTTTATCTATGGCTGTTTTTATTACAAGAGACCGCTGGAGCTCTGGAGAGTGTTTGCCGCGGATGGTCTTGTTTCACTGATCGTGAATGTCGGCTTTGCTACCTATTGGCTCTCCGTGTTGTACGGACAGGGATTTATGGCTTTGCTTCCAGCCAGAGCGCTGAAGAACGTGATCATGTGGCCGATTGAATCCATTATCTATTACGTACTTGCGAAAGCGCTGCAGCGAACCGGTGTGTTTAACGATTTCTTAGTATTTAAGCAGGAGAAGGATAAGAAGTCAGAAAAGAGACAGCCGGCGTAAAGAAGTAAACGCTTATCGATATATGAGTATTTCAGAATATAAAAATATAAGAATATAAGAATATAAGAAAAACCATTTGTCAGGACTCCCAGTCTGCTTGCTGACAAATGGTTTTTTGTTTGGAAATGGGTATGAAAACAGGGAGACAAGAACAGGAGAAAATGATATAATATGCGCACAGGCGCACAAGGGATCTGACAGCTGAAGCTGTCTGCGCCTGACGCGCGAGCAACGGCGGAAACGCCGATGCTCGAATAAGATGCACAGGCGCACAAGGAAATGAAAGGAGGTTGCAGGATGCACGGAATTTCTTTGGATTCTTTTGATCAGTTGGCTTTTCCATCCCTGGATGATTGGGAAGAAGATATTTTTGCAGATTATAGTGGTTCTGACAGGAAAGAAGGACTGATCAGTCCAAAAGGAGAGAGGTACCTTGTGAAGTACTCTGAGCAGCATACCCGGATGAATGATTTAGATACAAGCTATGTAAATAATGTTTTGTCTGAGTATTTATCCAGTCATATCCTTGCTATTGTTGGATTTGATACACATGAAACATTTCTGGCTACCAGGAACCAGGAGCTTTTAGTAGCTTGCAAAAATTTCACTAGTGATTCGGAGCGTTTGATTGAGTTTGGATGTTACTTGAGAAAATATTACGACAGTGACGATGTTGGGCGAGTGCCGGAGTATTCTCAGCTGGAGTATGTCATTTCAAAGGATACCATGCTAAAGCAGAAAAAGGATGAATTTTTGGATACCTATTGGCGTAGATTTATTGGCGACGCTCTGATCGGAAACTTTGACAGACATATGGGTAACTGGGGATATTTGGTTAGCAGGGACGGAGGAATAAAAGTATCCCCTATCTATGACAACGGCAGTACTCTTTTCCCGGCTCTGGCTGCACATGGAATGGAGCAGGTCCTTTCGGATGAAAAGGAAATTATGAAGAGGGCTTTTCTTTTTCCAAAGGCAGCACTTGCAATGAACCAGGTAAAATTAAGCTATTATGATCTGCTGCATTCCGGATATAGTGAGAGAATCACTGAGGCTGTGATTACCGTTGTCCCTGTGATACTTGAAAAAATGTCTGAAATTAAGGCTTTTATCGACGCACAGGATTTTCTCGTAGACATTCGTAAGTGTTTTTATAAGAAAATCCTCGAAGTCAGAGCAGAGTATCTGCTAAAGTCTGCTTATGAAAGATGCGTGAGAGGAAATTTTGATCAGGAAGCTTTCGAAAGAATGGAACAAAAGAAAGCTTACAGTGAGGAAACCTTTGAAAGATATTATGAAGCTTACAAAAATTCAACAGGCATTTTCTCTCGCTGAAAAGTTGCAATTGCGGTCGGGCATATTTGATGATATACTCAGGAAAAAGGACAACGGCAGAGGCTGTTTCTGGAAAATACAGGAGGACTAAAAGATGAAGTATCAGGGCATTATTTTTGATCTTGACGGTGTGATTTGCTTCACGGACAAGTATCATTACCAGGCATGGAAAGCGCTGGCGGATGAGATCGGCGTGTATTTTGACGAGACGATCAATAATCGTCTCCGTGGTGTGAGCCGCATGGCAAGCCTGGATATTATTCTGGAAAGAAGTGAGAAAGAGTATACGCAGGAAGAGAAAGAGCAGATGGCGGCGAAGAAAAATGAGATGTACCGCGGCCTGCTGGAGCAGATGTCGCCTGCGGACTTAAGCATGGAAGTAAAGGAGACGTTGGACGCGCTGCGGGCGACCGGCGCGAAGCTGGCGATTGGCTCCTCCAGTAAAAACGCGAAGCTGATCCTGAACCGGATCGGGCTGGGCGATTATTTTGATGCGATCAGCGATGGTACCAATATCACACACTCCAAGCCGCATCCGGAGGTGTTCTTAAAAGGAGCTGAATTCCTTGGTCTGGAGCCGAAGGACTGTCTTGTCGTGGAAGACGCGCTGGCGGGCATTGACGCTGCCGTAGCCGGTGGCTTTGACGGCGCCGGATTGGGTGAGGCCGCTACCCATGAGAAGGTGACCTGGCCGCTGAAAACCTTTGCGGATCTGAAGCAGATTCAGGGGGAATGACATAGTTTCATGAGAGAAGAGGGACTGTGAAATACAGCCCCTCTTTGCAGTTTTTGTCGAAGGGCAGAAAGTGTCACGTTACAGGTCACACCACAGCTAAATCTGCCTTATTTCAACCACTACAAGTGTGACCAGTAACAATGTCATCTCTCTGACAAGAACGATCATGTGCCGCTGCGCAATTCTCTTTCACACAGATGCAGCATTTTCGTTTTCATTTCTTCAATGTCCAGCACACCGTAAGCAAATCCTTTTTTCACCAGCACCTCCGGCAGATATTCATCATATTTGTCAAAGATAGGTACTTCTTTGGGGTAGACCAGACTCATCGGGTCAATGGGCTGATTCAGCTCTTCCCGGAGAATCATCCAGAATTCCCGTTCGGAGACGGTCATGACAAACTGGATGAAATAGGGGCGGGAGGAATCGACTCCTTTTATGCCCAGGCGTTTGCCGCAGGTAAGCTTCAGAAAACGTTCCAGAGCCAGGAAGGCATAGGTGCCAAGCCAGGGAAACAAGGCGTACATACTGCCGCCAAGGCAGATCAGCGATCGTTCGTCAAGCCCGGCGTTTTTGGCGGAGGTTCGGGCGGCGGCGAGTCTTATTCTGGCATTTTTCATCAGGTAAGGATAGGATTTTTCTTCACAGAGGACGCCCAGCATCCGCTCCAGAATCCGGGTATGGATGTCTCCAGGTACCTCGCCGAAGTAGGCGGGGACTTTGCCCTTGATGAGCTCACAGTAAACCATGTGCCGCTTGTGGTCGACCTCATCCACCAGCCAGACGTGACCGGCGATGGCGATTTTTTCTCCCGCGGGAGGCGGCTTTACGATGGTGCCGAGCTCTTCTGAACCGGCGCGGACCGTGTACTCCTCATTTTCCTGAAAAACCGCGTAAAATTTAAAATTATTGACGACACGTTCTCCGGCCAGACCAACGATCAGGCCGCCTGCTTCGGTTCGCTCGATGTGTCCGGTTTCCAGCAGGTGCCGCAGAAGAATTCGAAAATCCTCCTGCGTGATTTTGCGGAAGTAGCGAAGCGTCAGAACACGGGAGGCCAGCTCGGCCGGGGTCATCTCGCCGCAGGAGGCGAGAGTACTCATGGTCTGGTGGTAGAGAAGACTGTAGGGCAGGGCGTCCATTTTCGGCGGTTCCACCCAGCGCTCTTCGAGATAGAGCTGCACCAGGGCGATTCCCTGGATCAGCTTCCAGGGAATGGTGGCCGGCAGGAGCGCCCGTGCTTCCGGCGGTTCTTCGCGCATGACAAACCACATTTCCGGGGGCAGATCCCGCCGGCCGGTCCGTCCCATGCGCTGCAGGAAGGAGGATACGGTATAGGGCGCGTCAATCTGAAACGCCCGCTCCAGTCTGCCGATGTCGATGCCCAGCTCCAGCGTAGCCGTAGTCACTGTGGTCTGGAATTGTTCTTCGTCTTTCATGACAGCCTCCGCTGTCTGCCGGTAGGATTCTGACAGGTTGCCATGGTGAATGAGAAAACGGTCCGGTTCGTTTTTTGCCTCGCAATACTGGCGGAGCGTTGTGGTGACGGCCTCGCATTCTTCTCTGGAATTGACGAATATCAGACATTTTTTGCCTCTGGTATGCTCAAAAATGTAGCCGATGCCGGGATCGGCTTCCTTTGGCGCGATGTCCGTTCTGGGAGAAAGGGCGTCTTCGGGTTCGATGGGCGTTTCGGATGAGTCTTCTTTTTTTTGGTCGTTTCCCGAGGAGGCTTTCTCTGGCACCTGATTATGAATTTTCGTGGGTGCTCCGGGATTGGTCGGAGGGAAGGTGTAAAAATGCTCCATGGACAGCCGCCATTTGATACCGCCCTGGGGCAGCTTTGGAATGATGGTTTTCCGTCCGGTACCCGCCGACAGAAAGGCGCCCGCTTCTTTGGGGTCGCCGATGGTGGCGGAGAGGCCGATTCGCCGGGGATTCACACCCGCCTGACGGCAGAGACGTTCGATCAGGCACAGTGTCTGGCCGCCGCGGTCGCCGCGCATCAGGGAATGGATTTCATCGATCACGATGAAGCGCAGGTCGCCAAAGAGCTTTGTGATGGCGGAATGCTTGTGCAGGAGCATCGCTTCCAGGCTTTCCGGTGTGATCTGCAAAATGCCGGACGGGTGCTTCATCATTTTATTTTTGTGAGACTGCGACACATCTCCATGCCAGTGCCAGACCGGAATATTGGCTTCCTGGCACAGGTCGTTGAGGCGGGAAAACTGATCGTTGATCAGCGCTTTCAGCGGTCCGATGTAGATCGCGCCTACAGAAGAAGGCATATCCTCCGTAAACAATGTCAGAATCGGAAAAAAGGCCGCTTCTGTTTTGCCGGAGGCCGTGGAGGCAGAGAGCAGCAGGTTTTCATCTGTATTGAAAATCACATCGGCTGCGGCTGCCTGGACCGCGCGGAGGGATTCCCAGCCATTCTGGTAGATATAATCCTGGATAAAGGGTGCGTAACGGTCAAAGGTGTTCATGTTTTTCTACCTGTTGTTTCGTTGGAGATTGTGTTAGTTTTGGGCAGAGCAAGCCCTGTCCTGTGGGTTCCGTTTCCTGTACCTATTCGGTTCGTATGCTCTGTCTGGCTTAGCCACGATTCGAAACTGCCTGGGGCATTATAGTTCAAATTCCGCAAATTCGCCCAGATCCTCCGCCGCCTGTTCCTCCAGCGGTGTCTTTGCGTAAGAGAAATCCTCCGACCCCATGAGGGCGGCGACCTCCAGGGCTGGATTCTGATAGAGGAGATCCATCAGCTCAATGAAGTCCCGGATGATTTCTCTGGGCGTAATATGACTGTCGGCACCCACACGGCTGTACTCGATCTGAATAAAGGTAATGAGATCCTGCTGCGTCAGCCGCTGCTCGTAGTCAAAAAGCTGTGCATGGATCGCGGCGAGCTTTTCCACCAGGATCAGCATTTCCTCATTGGTCAAAGGAGAAAGCTTAATCACCGGCGCTAAAAGATCCCGGGTATCCTCACTGGCAAACCGCCCTTCGGTCAGCCGGGAGCGCAGAGCCTCGTAGCTGTAGACGCCTCTTCTGGTATCCTCGATACACTGCGGCGTTCCGCAGAGAATGATGCCGAGATAGCGGGCCTTTCCCTGCAGCGTGTCATTGTACATGGTGAGAATTTTCTCATAATTGTACTGCCGGGTGATGCTGTTGGGAATTTTATAGATATTCACCAGCTCATCAATGAGCACCAGTATTCCCGCATAGCCCGCGCCCTTTAGGAAGGTCGCGAAAATCTTGATATATTCGTACCAGTCGTCATCCGTGATGATGACGTTGACGCCCAGATCCTGCCGGGCTTCCGTTTTGGTCGCATACTCTCCGCGGAACCAGCGGATGACTTTGGCCTTAGTATCGTCCTCACCGTTTACGTATGCCTGATAGTAGAGAGTCAGCAGCCGGGCAAAGTCATATCCGTGTACCATGCCGTTCAGGTCGTTAATAACAGTGAATATTTTCTGGCGCACCAGAGTGGAGAATTCCGGATTATCATAAGACAGCCCAGTGTCCGCAGCCACAGCGCTTTCCACACTGCTGATCCAGCGATCCAGAACCAGCGGCAGCGCGCCGCCTTCCGGCCGGGTCTTGACCGACATATTCTGCACCAGCTCTTTATAGGTGGCAAGCCCCTGCCCCCTGGTGCCCTGCAGACGGCGCTCGGGTGAGAGATCGGCGTCTACCACCACAAAATTTCGATCCATACAATAATTGCGGATGGTCTGCAGCAGAAAGCTTTTGCCGCTCCCATATTTGCCGGAAATAAAACGGAACGCCGCCCCGCCGTCGGCGATGATCTCTACGTCGTGGAGAAGGGCATTGATCTCCGCTTCCCGTCCAACCGTAATATAGGGTAAACCGATGCGCGGCACCACCCCGCCCTTCAGGGCGTTGATGAGTGTACTCGCAATTCGTTTTGGTATCTTCAACTTGGTATCATTCCTTTCAGATCGTCAAGATAATCTTCTACAATAACCGGTGTATCGCCGTCAAACTCAATCACAGTATCCGCAAATGTATCGTACAGCTTCTCATTCACAGATTCCGCCAGAATCGAAGCCATATGGTGTGTCTCAGACAGAAAACCTGGCAGATCCCCGCCATAGAGAAGGAGCTGTATGAAGCGCAGCTCATCGTCCGAGAGAGGAAGGGTTTCCTTGCTGTACTCAGATTCTATATGCGATTCTGTTTTGGCACTTTCTCTTGTTTCTTTTGGCGGATCGTCTTTTTCATAGGATGGAGAATCCATATACCGCTCCTCCTCCGTCATCAGCTTTTGCCCGATGGCCTCAGAGCTTCTGCGGATATCGCCTAACATGCTCAGGTCAAACTCAATTCTGGGCCGGGCAGTTTTCTTCTGATCCGCAATCGCTTCGCGAATGAATTTTTCCATGGTTTTGGTCTCATCCCCGAATTTCAGCGAAGGATGAATCCCTCGATCCTCACGGAACAGGCGGTCAACTGCGCGGACAAATACCCCCAATTCCTGGTTCCGCAGAGGCGGCATACAGTAGCGCCAGCTGCTCCAGCGATTTTGATCGCAGCGATAGCACTGCAGCGAACCGAGGCTGTACTCGTAATGCTCCCGCTGTCCGCGATCATAGAATACGGCATGCTGAAAAGGCGTATAGCGGATTTCCACCGAACCGGCACCATATAATTTTTCTGTCCAGGTTTTCTGGTAGCGCTTTTGGTAATATTCGTTCAGCCTTCGGTATGCGGCTGTGATGACCTGCTTTAGTTCTTCCGGGTATTGTTTAAACGCTTTGGAGCCTTCCAGATGGTATTTGGAAAGCCTCAGGATGACCGGAAACAATTCCTCATCGCTGACCGAGTCATAATGCAGCAGCGTATACAAATCCTCATCAGAATCGAGAAGCGTATATGCTCGGATTTTCTCTGCGGGCTGATTATAATAGACAGCATAATCCACGATCCACTGCTCGGTATATCCCCGGATATCCGGATCCAGACTGCGGTACTGCTCATAGAACCAGATCAGATTTTCCAGTCCTTCCTCCGCAGTGGCCGCGCCGATCTGATGCAGAAGCTCGTAGATATAGAGGTAAGCATAGGTCAGGAACGTTTTTTCTAGCTGTCCGTGGCGCAGCCGGGTGCGCCAGGTAAAATATCCCCGCAGTTCCTCCGTAGACAGACTCTGGTAGGTCGGAAAATAATGGCGCACCTCCCGGTCATAGGGGCAGTCGTCCTCAAACGCTTCCATATATCTGGCCTGAAGATAAAAAATCTTTGCTTCGTAATTCCGGGAAAACGGAGAACCGAAAGCCAGAGAACGCATCAGTCGGTATTCCTTCGGAGGCAGATTCTTTGCTCGCTCCGGGGAAAGGCGGATGGGCTCATCCTTGTAAGAAAATCCATCCTGTGTATAGTCGAAGCGATCTTCTCCAGGGGCGGAGTCGCCCAAAGTCGACAGGTTACCATATCGTTCGTTGGATTTTATCCGGAAATCGTCCATACTGCCTCCTTCCCCATTTTTTCTGATTCGATGCGAACACATGTACTTTTACTGTAGTATAAGCGGGAAATGGTAAAAAGGCAAGAACGAAATGAGAATTTACGTCCTTATGGTAAAAATAGAACCGGCTATTTTGCGAGCCGGTTCAGGTACAGAACAATCGCATTCTCGTTTTTAGGATCAGATATTACTGCGTGGTTTTTTCGTAAATCCCACCCGATAAAACCACACGGACAGCATGGTTCCGATCGTCCATCCGACCGGCCACGCGCACCAGATTCCGGTCGCCCCGAGGCTGGTCTTTGAAAGAAGAATGGCGAGGGAGACACGGAGAATCAGGTCGGTAAAGGTGGAAATCATGAAGCGTGTCATCATACTGGCGCCTTTCAGGATTCCGTCTGCGACAAGCTTTACGGAGACGATAAAATAGAACGGCGAGAGAATCCGCAGATAGGTCATTCCGGTCTGCAGCGC
>Ga0192281_1039_pt1 | contig 10621 bp, 16 predicted proteins | sample Koala_Koa22_C3_FD_131254 | JGI IMG/M metagenome (GOLD analysis project Ga0192281, IMG submission 131254) | Enriched cells from koala feces incubated with labeled cellulose particles, San Francisco Zoo, California, United States - Koala_Koa2-2_C3 ...
TTTCCGCAAAATCAAGCCACTCCTGAAGCAATTCTTTATTCTCCATAAAGCAAGATTCCCTCCTGTTTCACAATTTTTTCAAGCGTATTGCTTTGAGCTCTTTGTTCAAATGAAGATTCATATCCCACAACAATATCTACCGGGCGTTTTCGTATGCCTCTCAAAGATTTATAAGCTCTTTGAGATAATTCTATTTTATCCCCAGCATCATCTGGAACTACCACATAAAAATCATAGTCGCTATCTTCATTATAGGTATCTTTCGCAAACGAGCCAAATAAATAAATTCTCCTCGGCATTACAGTAGAGCATAATCTCTCTTTGATTGCATCTATTTCATAATTCACCATAAATCATCACATCCTTCCCAGCATAAAGAAGCAGAAGTTTTTCATTGCGTATTTGAATGGTACCATTCGCGCAGCTAACAGCGTTGAGTCTGTTTAAACGTATTATAGCAGATTCCAATCATTCTTACACTCTTTATTTCGTGAGAAATCGTTTGTTAATGAAAAAACCTTCGTTACGAATTTAGGTCACTAAACCACCTGATCCAGAGGGTATTTTTCCGTCCATTTCGTCCATTCAGTCCACAAGATATGGTATAAATAACACAAGATAACACTAAATAGCGCCCCTGAAATCCGCCCAGCATTCTAGCTCACAAAATACTCAACCGCGTTTTCAGGGAAGAACTCTTTAAATTCACTGTACAACTGCGCCGCAAGCGTCTTATTGTGCGCAATGACCAAAGTCGGCTTCTGCAGCTGCTCGATCACATTCGCCATCGTGAAGGTCTTGCCGGAGCCCGTCACACCCAGCAAAGTCTCGAATTGATTGCCTTCTTTGAACCCCTGGACAAGTTCAGCGATCGCCTGCGGCTGGTCGCCGGTGGGCTGGTACTCACTGTGAAGCTTGAATGGTTTTTGTTCAGATTGCACAAAAGTCACCTCCAAAATCTATACTGAAAAAGTTCGTCTATTCGCCAGAAATTCGTGTAAACAAGTATTCCGTTTAGCTCTCAAAATGCCATTACACGAATTTTGGTCACCTCTTTCGATTTTTCGAACTGCGCGGAAGTAGTAAAACCAAACGGACAGTCCAACCGGAGGAACCGGGCTTCATTATAGCAGAAATAAAGCCGTCTGTCTACAGGAAAACGAACGTTTGTTCCTTACCTCTGTAGTTATATAGAAAAAGAGCAGACAATAGCTGCTCTTTCATAGTTATAATATGCAATCCGAAATCAATAGAATGTCATAAGTCTTAATATCTAATCGTGTATCAACCATCCGTATACCCTCTGCCTATATTCACTGAGCAAACAGTTCCGGCTCATTTTCCAACAAATCGTTCGCAAGATATTTATAGTCCATATTATCAATACCGTATATTCCCTGCTCAACCTGTACAGCAAGTTTACTCGAAAAATATACATCTGCCATTTCCCTGATTTCGCGTCCACATATTTCCGCCAGATAACAGATAATATCATTTTCCAGATTCTGTCGATACATTGAATTTATATACTCATTTCCCATCTATCACACCTCCGCCTGATACGATTTCAGGAATACGACTCTCTCCATTGCTGATTCGGAAGTAATACAAATCTGGTCATTCTTCCTGAAATATCGCAATTCTTCAAGCGCTCTTTCTTTCCCCCATATCCCCCTTAAATACATATCAACTGTCTTAAATACATCATCATCCGCCACATTTCCAATGATCACATCATACGCTTTGTATAATTCCTTTCCCTGGCGTGACGCACAAACAAAATCCAACCATTCTTCATCTGCGCCATGAAATTCCAGCACACGAAATCCATCCCATGTGTCAGGCAACTGATAAACATTGATAATAGGTTTCCCTCCAGTTCTAACAGCTTTCCTTCCTGCCCATTTCTCCGCCTGCTGCCTGTATGTGGTCACATAAAATCCTCTGCCAAAATCAAGATATTTCTTGGAATGCTTTATATCCGGATGCAAAATCTGTTCTGTGCTTCCATGATAGACAATCATACAGTAACCCCTTTTTCTCTTGCAAACTCGGTTATATCCTCAACAAGATATCGCTTGCCCAAAGTATGAAGCGTGTCATAACACCCTAAAATGTAATCATCCAAAATACCGCTCTTATTCAGTATCTGATATACCTGGCTTGGTGTCTTTTTCCATTCGTCAGCCAGGCTATATATTATAAACATTACGAATGTAAGCTGCGATTTGCTGCACATATCCATCATCTCCTCTTTCAAGGTGTACTGCTCAAAGTCATTATAACAGAATCTACGCTAATTTACATCTGTTTTCCTGTAGCATTTCCTCAAATTTTATCATTTCAAAACGCACAGAAGCCACTACGTCACTTTTACCACTGCAATTACACGAATTCTGGTCACCAGATCACCTTATCCGTACGGTTCGGATAAGCCTTTTTCATACCTCTCAGGCACCATATTTTGTGTCTTTCCTGTTAGTCATCCTCCATATATAGTGCGCAAATTTTCGGCTATATACTAGCTCACAAAGTACTCAACCGCGTTTTCAGGGAAAAACTCCTTGAACTCCGAATAGAGCTGGGCCGCGAGCGTCTTATTGTGCGCAATGACCAAAGTCGGCTTCTGCAGCTGCTCGATCACATTCGCCATCGTAAACGTCTTCCCGGAGCCCGTCACACCCAGCAAAGTCTCGAATTGGTTGCCTTCTTTGAACCCCTGAATGAGTTCTTTAATCGCCTGCGGCTGGTCGCCCGTGGGCTGGTATTCACTGTGAAGCTTGAATGGTTTTTGTTCAGATTGCACAAAAGTCACCTCCGAAATCCATACTAAAAAAGTTCGACAGACATGCAGAAATTCGTCGAGCCACATACTCAGATTCCCCGGGAAAAAACTCTCGACGAATTTGGGGCACCCAAACGCATTTTTCAAACCGTGCGGAAGCAATAAAAAATCACGAATGCTTTGACCTGAAATGCATTATACCAGACTTGTCAACTGTTGTCTACAGGAAAGTCGAACGTTCGTTCTTTCGTTCTTTCGTTCTTTCGTTCTTTCGTTCTTTCGTTCTTTTGTATTTTCTCTGTTTTCACCTTTCAACGGCAGTGATACCCGTAATACATAAGTCCCTTTTCTCCATATCAAAACAACGTTGATTTCAAATCACATTTGTGTTAATGTTTATTCATCTGCAAACTTATTATAAAGCGAGGTGTTTGAAATGATGTACCCTTTCATGACCCTTAACGATGACACTGAAATCACGCACTCCGAAATGAAATCTGACGGACGTGTCAAAGTTTACATTGAAACACCAGATTTGAAAGACGGTTTTCATAATGCTGTATGCTGGCTCCCAGAGTATCAATGGGAGAACATCCATGGCTATTCAGAACGAGAAATGCTGTACTTTAAGAAATTGATCCGAAACAACGCCCATCTGATCCTCGAATTTTCCCAGGAAGGAGGTATTTTGAATGCCGCAGCTGTTTAGGATCGGTTCTTACATTATTTATTTTTGGTCAAACGAAAGTGATCCGCTTGAACCCATTCATGTTCATATCGCAGAAGGACGGGCTTCTGCAAATGCCACAAAAATCTGGATCACCAGCACTGGTAAAGCTCTGCTATGCAGTAATTCCTCTAAAATACCTCAGCGCACTTTACGAACCATGATGAAAGTTATTGAAGCAAACAGTTCTGATATCATTGATAAGTGGTATGAGCAATTTGGTGAAATCCGATATTTCTGTTAATCTGTGTTTCCTGTATGGAGCATACCGCTTCCGGTATCTGGAACACGAAAATGATTTTCTGCGATATGACAAATAATGATCTGGAGAAATCTACATTTCCTATCTCTGGATCATTATACTCTCATTTGTGATATTTTTCATTGGAGTGACAGGATAATGGCGGAACGAAAAATAAAGCTCTTTTTAGCTATAGAAAGTTTTTTATACGTAGTATTTTTGTCACTGGATCTGATTGGCCAATATCAGGCAAGCATTGGATGGAAATATGCCGGTATTCTGCTCTGCTGCTTCTTTTCATTGTCCTACCAGAACAAGGACAAGCTGGTTCCGGCCGCCCTGACGCTTACGGCATTGGCCGACCTGTTCCTGCTTGTGCTTGATCAGTATTACATATTTGGTTTGCTGCTGTTTTTCTTCGTGCAGATGATCTACGCAGTCCGACTGCACCAGTTGAAAAGCCCTTATTTCACAGTAGCACGCATCCTGTCACCTGTGTTCGTATTCACAATCCTGTATGCGGCAGGTTTCATAAACTCCATTAACCTGTTGGCGGCATTGTATTTTACGCAACTTATTCTTAACACAATTTCAGCCTGGGCAGGCAGGAAAAATACATTATTTGCAATCGGTCTAACCCTGTTCGCTTGCTGCGACATCTGTGTCGGAGCATATAATGTGCCTTCACTGGTTCCGACTGCTTTGTACGAGGCCTGTTACATAGGAATGTGGCTGTTCTACCTGCCTTCACAGGTATTAATCACGCTTTCCTCAATAAAGCCATATATAAGTCTCAGCTGAACGGCAGATCCTCATCCCGTAAATCATCCGGAAGATGCAAATCCTGCCCATCCGTTCCAAGCAGCTTCGAACCAAGTTTATTCATCATTTCAATTGCTCTTTTCGCCGACAGTTCATTCGCAATCCGGTTTGCCTCTTTCGTGCCCAGCAGGAGAAGCGGTGGTTTCAGCCCAATATCCCTGAAGATATCACACGTATAGTCATACCCATATCCGGCCTGTTCCAAGGTAACGCCCCCTCACTTTGTTCGGCGGCAGCTTGCAGCGGCCATTTAAAAACGCTACGCGTTGGCCGCTGCTGCCGGCAAGCTTTTCAGTCTGTTTATCCCCTCAATAAAACCTTTTTCGAAGAAAAAAGCATAATCATCGTCCCAGAAAAACAGATTATCATCTTCGTCATCACTTAGCAGCATCTTGTCAAACCGCAGGACTTCATTTGCCGCCTGCTTTGCTTCCCGATCAGAATAGCCAAAACGCGCCATCAATTCATTTACAACAGCCGTCGCCTGTTTCCGGTTGATATACGGATTTTTCTTTTTATATCCAACCTCCCTGCGGAAATCCACTTCATCCTTAGCTGACATGATGGATATCGCAAACAAAAGCTCCTCGAAAACATCGAAGGTGTAAACTTTCTCCTCATCTTCCATCTTCTCGATAAGCGGTGAGCCTCGCCATTCCAAATTGCGCTGACGCGCAATGGCTCGGCCTGCGTCCATGATTTGCTTTGCAAATCACGGACATATAGCGGCGCACTTTTTCTCTGATAAATGTTATGCCCGCTGTCGTATCATCTTTCATTCCTACATATTGAGCAAAACCGGAGAAAAAGTCATCTGGAAAATAAGGTTCTATCATCATCCAGAAACAGTTATCATCTGCTTTCAGCTGGTAGCACGCCCGAAGTCCTTCCACGATCGTCTGACTTGCGATCTTTTCCAGATAAAGGACTTCCTCCGGATGGTTGTCAAAATCAGTTGATACAAATCGAAACATATCTCGCCTCCAGCCTCCAGGGCAGGGTTCTCAACCGCCCTGTTTCTTCATTGCCATGGTTAACATTCACTCAAAAGGATCTGCAAGTCATTACGCTGCTTTCATAGTACAATGGTGCTTTTCACTGTTTATAACCTTCCAGTATATGCAGCTCCCCGAAGCTGATTCCGATAATCAGATAAAATTTTCTCTATCCTTCCATTCATATCTGGATTTCGATAGCTGTCTGCCTCTTTACTCAGTCGTATCAGAAACTCTATCTCTGCTTTTGCATGGCGCAGATAATTTCCCTTATTTCTCTGAACCATCTTTACAGTCAGTCTGACTTGAGCCATATGGGCACTCATAAATGGATACAGACAATAATACAGTTCATCCTCTGCGAAAGAAAGATGTCCAAGACTGCCTCCACTTTTATCAGCAATCATCAATCGTCCGTTTCGGAGTGCCACCGGATAAATGTTTTCATTGGCACACAATGAAGCAATTCTTCTCATAATATCCAGATTCTGCTTTTCCCCGACATAGGCGCGAAATCGATATATTTTGCGGTTCTCTTTATCAACCTTATCCGGTTCGGCTATTTTAGGAAGACAGTCTGCCGGTTCCACAAACTGCATTGCAAGACAGTGAAACAAGCGTTCCTGACTGGAGATGCGAAGCCTATCTGTATTTCCAGTCACATTGCATTCCGCTTCGACTGCATCCAGTAAATCGCGCGCAGCATGATAAATGCTCCGCAAAAACAATGAGAATTCTTCCTCGTCAGGGTCCCACATATATTTCCCGTGGGTTATTTTCTGGTACAAGCCTTCAGAATCAATATCCATATGATAAGGAGCATAAACATTTCTTGCGGTAAATGCATACTCATTTACCTTCTCTTTCCAAATGTCTTCTCTAACAGCTTTCGTCAGGAAAAATTCTTCACTTTTGAGCAGTGAGTACGCAGCATTAATCTTCTGTGACAGTTCCTGGAGTTCTTTCGAATCCGTTCCCACCACATCGGGATGATATCGCCCAATCAGTCTCCGAAACTTTATCTTAGCTGTTCTTCCGTCATCTTCTTCTGTAATCCCAAGGATTTGCTTTGCCTGTTCAATGTCCATCTTCTTTCATTACCTTGCTTCGGCTATTTTTCCTCGTACCCTATAATCCTGCGAAAAATAACTCGTAATAATCATCCTCCGCTTCCAGCATCGGAGAGTTCTCGCCTCCGCCGTTTGTGCTGCGTTTCATTGCCGCATAAGACTCTTCCCCCGCAGCGATCACATCCATCTCATATACAGGATATCCCAGTTCCCTGCATTTCGCACAGAAAGCGGAAAGCGGGTTTCTCTGCTCTCTCGTATGAAGCAATTCTTCTTTCAGATTAACATCCTCCTGTGCTTTTTTCCTGATTTCATCCAGCATCTCCGCAATTTCCACTTCAGCACCTCCATCTTAAACACAAGTTTTTCTGATAATCGACTATCAGATAATCTTGCCATGCAGATGATCGACTTCATGCTGAATGATCTGAGCCGTCCACCCACTGAATTTCTGACACTGCTGTTTAAAATTGATATCCTGGTATCGAACCTCAATCTCTTTGTATCGCGTACACTTTCTGACACCTGCAAGCGAAAGGCAGCCTTCCTCCGTCTGAAAGGGATTGGCTTTCTTAACTATCTCCGGATTATACATGATCAGATTCATGAAACCGATATTCACTGCTATAATTGCCTTATTTACGCCAATCATATTAGCTGCCATTCCAACGCATTCTCCTTCATGCGCTTTCAATGTATCGAGCAGATCCACGGCAATCTGTTTATCTTCCAAAGTTGCTGGTTCCGCTTTCTGCGACAGGAAAATTACGTCTTTCATAATCGGCTGTATCATATCTGGTTTTGACTCCTTTCATTTGCTTCCATCTGTCTCTCAATCCACGCCATCAAAACATCTACAACATATTCCTGCTGTTTCCCTGTCAGCTCTATCCCTTTCGGAATCCGGTGCCATTTCTCCAGGCATCCGCGGCAACAGCATCCGGTCGCGTGCTGTGCAATAAAAACAGGATGTATTGAGCCACGCCATTCCGAATCACGCATTCGCGCGGCGCTGATCGTCCAGTGGACGATCGTTAAGCGCCGACCGAAGTGTAACGGAGAGGCGTGGCCTTCGCCCATGATTTGCTGACGCGAATCATGGACATGTTTCATAGGGGTCTGCTTCCCATCGTTCTTTGGCTCTTCCGGAGCTAACCTCAGACGGATAAAATCACAGGCATGTGAGCGAATGGTATCCATCCCTTTATTTCTGACATATGCTGTATCCGCCTGTTTCAGAGAGAAACTGCTGCGGAATTTGGAACGCGACAGCCGGTCAAATAAATCAGAAAGAGGCTCTGTATATCTATCTGTAGGTTTATCCGAACCACTATCTGAGAATCCGACTTTAGAACTATCAGATTGTCTCCCATATGGTGCTGTCTGCTCGGCCACCATCGGCAGTTCATCTCTATCCTGATTATTCTGATAGTAGCTGTAAAGTTCATCTGCTTCTTTCTGCGTCAATCCCACTTTGACAGCGTCTTTCCACCCATTTGCAATCCGTTCTGCAAGCTTTGTGTTCCTGGAAGTTGTCGTTTCATTGCGTGTAGCATAGGCAATCGCTTTTTTCTCCCCAATCAGAACCAATATCTTTTTTGCGCGCGTCACACCAGTATACAATAGATTTCGCTGCAGCATCACGTAATGGCTCATAGTAAATGGCATAACTACAATCGGGTATTCCGACCCCTGTGCTTTATGAATGGTTGTCGCATAAGCAAGCGTCAGCTCATCCAGTTCCGTCACATCATACGTAATGTGCCGCCCATCAAAATCGACAGTCAGCTCATTTTCTTCCGTATCCACGTTCACAATAATCCCGATATCCCCGTTGAACACTTCCTTATCATAATTGTTGCGTTGCTGCATTACCTTATCATGCATCCGGTACTGTGTACCTCCGCGCTTCAAGAAAATTGTTCCTGGATTCAAGGCTTCCTGCAAAACCTGATTCAGATTCGCTGCTCCGCAATATGTCCGTGATTTGCAAGGCAAATCATGGACGCAGGCCGCGCCATTGTGCGAAGCACAATTCTGCATGGCGCGGCTTTCCCGTACCGCGCTGCATTGGTGTCAGAACCTGAATGTCTGAAAAAGCATCTACATGATAATAAGATGGCAGATTCTTTGAACAGTATTTTACAAGCAGATCAACCACTTCTTCATTCGTCGTCTCTCTCGATGCAAAAAAGAAGTCCGCATCCCGTCCGCCGCGCAGATCCGGCATTTCGCCTTTGTTAATCCGATGCGCGTTCATGATAATCCGGCTTCCCTGTGCCTGCCGGAAAATACGGGTGAGCCGAACAACCGGTATGCTTCCGGATGCTATAATGTCTTTCAGGACATTTCCAGCACCTACACTCGGAAGCTGGTCGGTATCACCGACCAGTATCAGCGTCATTTCTTCCGGGAGTGCCTTCAGAAGGTTATACATCAGCATAATGTCAATCATCGAACACTCATCCAGAATCAGGACGTCGTCCTCTAACGGATTCTCTTCATTTTTCTGATATCCTTCCGGTGGTTTGTATTCCAGCAGGCGGTGAATGGTCTTCGCTTCCATTCCTGGTCCTGCATTATCGATGCTGGACGTAGGCCGCGCCATCGCGCCATCAGCGCGATTCTGCATGGCGTGGCTCTCCCGTACAGCTTCTGACATCCGCTTCGCTGCGCGTCCGGTCGGAGCTGTAAGGATGACTCTACAGCCTGCTTTCCGGTAAGCAGAGATAATCCCCAGTGTCGTCGTTGTCTTGCCTGTGCCCGGCCCGCCAGTCAATACCATCACTTTTGATGAAATTGCCTCACGAATCGCCTGCAGCTGAATCTCATCATAACGAATCCCGGAATCCAGCTCAATTTCCCGCATAACCTTCTCTACATCCAGCGCCACCCGGCGTTCGCCACTCATCAATCGAATCAGACGCTTCGCGCAGCCAGTCTCTGAAAAATAAAAGGGCGGCAGATAAATCGCGTCTTCCTCTTTGATCACATCAGAAGTACGCAGCATTTCATCCAGCGTCATCTCCAACTCCGGGGCTTCCACATCGAGCAAACCGACTGCAGCTTCAATCAGTTGCTCCCGAACCGCATAGCAATGCCCGCTTTCCGACAGTTTATTGAGCGTATACATAATACCACTGCGTAACCGGATAAAGCGGTCTTTTTCTATCCCGAGCTTCGATGCAATCGTGTCCGCCGTTTTAAAACCAATTCCCCATATATCATCCGCCAGCTTATACGGATTCTCTTCGACAATCTTAATGCTTTCATTCCCATAGGTACGGTAAATCTTCGCGGGGCATGGGCAGTGCTGACATCGTTGCTTTGAAGGAATATCATAATATTTTTAATCTCCTTCTGCTCCTGCCAGCTTTTCTTGACCTGATTCACACGCTTTTGTCCAATACCTGCCACCTCAAGGAGGCGATCCGGTTCCGTCTCGATAATATCCAGCGTATCCTTGCCGAACTGCTGAACAATCCGCTTTGCGAATTTTGGACCAACTCCCTTAATCAGGCCGCTGCCCAGGTATTTTTCAATCCCATAAGTCGTAGCCGGCAGCGTCTCCTCCCACTTTTCGGCAGAATACTGTCTTCCATATTTACCGTCGATCTTCCACTGCCCCTGCATAGACAAAACCGAGCCAACATGGACATCCGGCATATTTCCGACCACCGTCACCAGATCACTGTAGCCTTTTGCGCGGCATTTTATTACAGAAAAGCCATTTTCCGCGTTCTGATATGTAATTCGTTCCACCACACAGCGAAGATTATCCATGCATTGCCACCTTGTCTATCTTTTTGGAATTGAGGACATCTTACCATAAAAAACAGGCAGCTTCAACAAGGGGAGCCGCCATTTAGAAATTTTATATTTCAGACGTTACAGGTCACACCCTAGCCAGGACTTACTGAAACGGATTTGAGGACTAAATTGAAGCCCTTAAAAACTGCACAAAAAGCTTTGTAAATAGGC
>Ga0192281_1043_pt1 | contig 10453 bp, 16 predicted proteins | sample Koala_Koa22_C3_FD_131254 | JGI IMG/M metagenome (GOLD analysis project Ga0192281, IMG submission 131254) | Enriched cells from koala feces incubated with labeled cellulose particles, San Francisco Zoo, California, United States - Koala_Koa2-2_C3 ...
GCTGCCGATCTGGGATACAATTTGGATGCCATGGCAATCGGTGGAGGAAGTGCAGGAGGAACACTGGCAATGCTGTACGCTTACCGGGATGCAGATGAATCACCCATTCCCGTAACCATGCTTTTTGAATCGGTCGGTCCATCCAGCTTCTATGCTGAGGACTGGTCAAATTATGGACTGGATCAGGATGCTGAATCGGCAGCGACTTTGTTTGGCGTTATGGCTGGAACGGAAATCACCGCAGATATGCTTGGCACGGATGCTTATGAAGAAGCAATCAAACCTATCTCCGGTTATATGTGGGTTACAGAAAATTCAGTACCTACTGTCTGCGCTTACGGCGTGTATGATAAGATCTGCCCATTCGCATCGGCCAGATGGCTTGTGAACGCACTGGAGGAAAATGGTGTAACTCATGAATACATCGAATTTCCCCATTCCGACCACGCCCTACAAAACGATAACGATCTTTATCTTCAGTATATGCAGGTTATAGAGGAATATCTGGCAACATGTCTGCCGGTAGATGAATGAGGAGGATATCTTGAAAAAAATAACATGGCGTTTGCAATTAATAATTGGCTTTCTAATCATGGGGATAGGCCATCTTGTTGCCCATTTAATTCAAAATGGGATATGCATCAATGTAGCCTACATAATTATCGGGCTATTATTTATCATAAATCCCGTTTATCCCAATATAAACCAAACAATAGAGCCACGCAAAGGTATCCTTTACGCGCGAATCGGCGGAGTCGTGGTCATCATTCTTGGATTTATAATAAAGCAAGAGATATAAAACGTAGGGCACTTCCTTTTTATCGAATGCCTGAAAAAGAATATCGTAATGAACATAGAGCGGCGATCCGCTGTCAGGACTTTGGTTCCGACAGATGGGTTGCCGCTCTATTTTTGTTTCCGGCAACGGAAGCAAAAGTCCCAATCATATCGGGAGTGATGATGTGCCGTCACCGGAAGGAGGTCAAAGATGGCAGTATTTCGAGTCGAAAGAAACAGCAATTACACCACCATGTGCAACCATCATCTGAGAGATCATTCTCTCTCGCTCAAGGCCAAAGGACTGCTTTCTCAGTTCTTGAGCCTTCCCGACACATGGCACTATAGTGTCGCCGGGTTGGTGGCAATCAACAAGGACGGAAAGGCCGCTGTGGAGTCAGCTTTGTGGGAGCTTGAGAAATGCGGATATGTTCACCGCAAGCAGCTCCGGGATAAAAACGGCAGGCTGTCTACGGTAGAGTACACGATTTACGAGATGCCACACAAGGCACCGTCGGATGATTTACCGTTGACCGAAAATCCGTCAGCGGTAAGTCCGTCAGTGGATTCCCCACCGGTGGATTTCGACCCACAAATAATAACTAATAAAACAAATACTGAACAGATCAATGAACTGAAAGAGAAAGACATCCGCCACAAGTATGGAGCCTATCAGAATGTTTTGCTGACAGATGAGGAGTTGGCGAAGCTCAAGGCAGAGTTTCCCACTGACTGGCAGGAGCGCCTGGAGCGATTGTCTGAGTATATCGCTTCTTCCGGGAAGCATTACAAGAACCATCTGGCTACTCTGCGAAGCTGGGCGCGGCGCGACAAGCCAAAAACGGCTGCTTACAGTCATAGCAACTACACCTGTGCGGAGGGAGACAGCCTATGAGTATCTTTGATGATTTCATGACCCGTTTTCCCCAACGCACTGAGCCGGGTGAAAATGAGTACATGGGTGATGATGGCTTGCTCTATTGCAGCAAGTGCAAGACCCCCGTGCAGTGCCGGGTGAAGATCGGCTCTGCTACCCACATAGTCCCTTGTATCTGCAAGTGCCGGAAGGAAGAACAGGAAGCGACTGAACGCCGGATGGCGGAAATGGAACGACGCAATCGTATTCACAGCCTGAAGGTCAACGGTATTCAGGAGAAGGCGCTGTACAACTGGACTTTTGCCAATGCCGAGGACAATCCCAGCATCCAGATGGCCAAAAGGTATGTGGCAAATTGGTCAGAGGCAAAGGCGAATAATCTCGGCCTGCTTCTCTGGGGCGATGTCGGGACAGGAAAATCGTATGTAGCTGCCTGCATTGCCAACGCTCTGCTGGAAAGCGGTGTCCCAGTGCTGATGACGAACTTTTCTAAGATATTGAATCAGATGGGCGGTATGTACTCGGAACAGCGGTATCAGTATATCGCTTCTTTTTCGTCTTTTGACCTGCTTATCATTGATGATCTTGGGATTGAGCGCAGCACCGAATACGCACTGGAACAGGTTTACGCTGTCGTAGACGAACGGTACAAATCCAACAAGCCGCTAATCGTTACGACCAACCTGACCATCAACCAGATTCGCAACGCCGAGGACGTGGCTCACGCCCGTATCTACAGCCGGGTACTGGAGTTGTGTACCCCAATTCAGGTGCGTGGAACAGACCGGCGCACGGAAATCGGGCGCGATAAGCAGGCACACGTTAAAAACCTGCTCTATGGCAGGTGATTGGAGGTGAAAAATGCCGAAGAATGACGAAACACCACCCATGCAGGAACAGGTTCAGCAGATTCCCATCTCTGAACTGCACCCGTTTGAGGGACATCCTTTCCGTGTGGTGGATGATGAGGCTATGACCCGGACGGTGGAGAGTATTTCACAGTTTGGGGTGATTTCTCCGCTGCTGGTGCGGCCTGACCCGGATGGTGGCTATGAGATCATTTCCGGCCACCGGCGCTGCCATGCGGCGGAACAGGTCGGGCTGGAAACTCTGCCGGTCATTGTCCGGGAGATGGATGATGATGAAGCAATCATCACGATGGTCGATTCCAATCTGCAAAGAGAAACCATTCTCCCCAGCGAACGGGCATGGGCGTACAAGATGAAAATGGACGCCATCAAGCACCAGGGGGCGAGGACGGATTTGACTTCGACACAAGTTGTGTCGAAGTTGGCGGCGAGTGAAGTGGGTGATTCCGCTGGCGTAAGCCGTGAAACCGTTCGCCGGTATGTTCGCTTGACCAACCTTATCCCGGAGCTGATGGACATGGTGGACGAAAAGAAAATAGCGTTCAATCCCGCTGTGGAGCTTTCCTATCTGACGCGTGATGAGCAGTCTCATCTTCTGGAGGCCATGGACTACGCTCAGGCAACCCCTTCTCTTTCACAGGCACAGCGCCTGAAAAAACTCAGCCAGCTGAAACAGTGTACGCCGGAGGCGATGGAGATTTTGATGGATGAGGTGAAGAAGGAAGAACTGGCTCCCACCGTGACGCTGCCCACAGAACTGCTGCGGAAGTATTTCCCCAAATCCTACACCCCGAAGCAGATGGAGGACACCATTATCCGGCTTCTGGATCAGTGGCAGAAAAGCCGGCAGCGCAATCAATCGAGGTAACTATATGAACACGGACAGATCATAAGGCGGTCATCCGCACTCTAATATTTCGGAGTGCCAGGATGACCGCCTTTTTTTGTTTTGTCCCCCAGATTTTAAGGAGATTTTTGATTATGAATTATTGTGTTGATTGTATTTCCAACCCCATGAAAGAGCAGACAGAATCCGAGGGTTTTCCGGACGCCCTTCACGCTGTGATAAACGGCACCCTGGATATGATGCGCTGCATCTACGGTGAAACCGATGACCTCGATAAACCGGTTATCATGGTCGCCGCGATCCCCGGCCAGCCCATCAAGGTGGTCGATGTCGAGGAGGCGTATTCCATCCTTCACTGCTTTGGTGAGGATGATGTTATCAATGGCGCACCGGCAGAAACCTGTGTCGTCATGAGCTATGACGAGAAGGATGTCCGTAAGGTCGGCGGCAAGCGGTATGTGGCTGGCCCCATCCTGTTCTATGACGTGGACGATGATGGAGAGGAAATTAGTCTGACCGCACAGGAAATTTACGCTATTCGCCTTGCGGTGGAAAGCCGCACTGTCATCCTCACGGAGAAAGGCAGGAAGTTCGCTGCCATTTCCATTGACTGAGGTGCCGCCCATGAAAGAGTACGATGTGACAATCACGGAGACGCTGGAGAAAACCGTCACGGTTCAGGCCGACAGCCGCGAGGAAGCCGAGGAGCTTGTAGAACAGGGCTGGAACGATTCGCTCTATGTGCTGGATGCAGATGATTTCTCCCATGCGGATTTCGCCACAACGGAGGAACGATCTCTGCAAAAGGAGCAGATTTCCGTCCTGCTGGTGGAACCGGAGAAATATCCGCAGGTCATTCAGATGGAAAACACGCTGGAGGCCATGCAGGAAGCGGTCGGCGGCTATATTCAGGCAACGTATCCCTTCGAGGAGCCGGTCTGCATCATCTGCAATGAGGAAGGCAAGCTGAGTGGTCTTCCCCTCAACCGCGCCCTCCGGGACGAGGACGGCCAGACCTACGACATCCTGGCCGGTAACTTCCTTGTGGTCGGACTGACCGAGGACGACTTCGGTTCCCTGTCCCCGGAACACGCCGAACAGTTTGAAAAGCTGTTCCACCAGCCGGAGGCGTTTATCCGTCTTGGCCGCAGTATCATGGCCATCCCCATTGATGATGAAGCCATGAAGAAACGGGAAAAAGCTGCGGAGAAAGCTGTCACCGGAAAGGCTAAGACAGCTCCGGAACAGGATGCGCTGTAATGTCGGCGCTGTCCCTCCGCCCGGTATCTTTGAAAGAAGCAAATGCTTATGTCCAGCAGCATCACCGGCATCATAAGCCGGTCACTGGCCATAAATTTTCCATTGGCTGCACAGATGGTGAAAAGCTGGTGGGTGTTGCTATTGTGGGGCGTCCGGTTAGCCGCTATCTGGATGATGGCTGGACGCTGGAGGTCAATCGCCTATGCACGGACGGCACAAAAAACGCTTGCAGTATGCTTTACGCTGCTGCATGGAGAGCCGCCCGTGCTATGGGCTACCACAAAATCATTACCTACACATTGGAGTCTGAACCAGGTACAAGTCTGAAAGCAGCCGGTTGGCATTGTGCAGGAAAGGCCGGCGGGCTTCGCTGGACAGGTAAGCGTCAACCGGAGAATGACTTGTATCCGGCTGAAATGAAACTAAGGTGGGAAATGCAATGTTGATGTTAATCGGAATATGTTCATTTCTTGCAGGCGCGATATGTGGTGTTTTCACCATGTGCCTGATGCAGATCGGAAGTCCCCATGAGGAGGTGGTGAATATTGGAGGAGGAAGTAACCAATCGGACAGTCAACCTGGCGATCAGCACAACCAAACTGACAGGCCGTGCAATACTGACGGCATTTCGGAAGTTTGCCCAGCAGTATTCCAAAATGAAGGCCAACGCGCAGGCTAAAGCCAATGAGAAGCCCACGGGCGAACAGACCATTGACCAGCTCATCGGCCAGAACCAGGGAGCGACCAATATTGAGATTGAAAAGACCGATCTCAAGGGCTTTAAGCGGATTTTGGACAAATACGGTGTGGACTACGCCATCACCAAAGATGCGTCTCAGAATCCGCCCCGGTTCCTGGTGTTCTTTAAGGCGCGGGACGGCGACGCCCTGACCGCCGCCTTTAAGGAATACTCTGCTTCGGTTCTGAAAAAAGAGGAACGCAAGAGCGTCCTGAAGGAGCTGGCAAAACTGAAGGAACTGGTGGCTGCCACCCCGAAGAAGGTACGGGAGAAAACTCCGGAGCGTGATCTATGACCCAAAAACAGATAAAACGCATCCTGATCCTCGCCCTGCCTTACGTCATTATGGGGCTGGTTGCTACGAATATCGGTGAAGCATGGCGGCTGGCGACGGGCAGCACATCCGGCGAAAAGATCATGAGCCTGATGTACACCATCCCCCAGGCATTCGGGAACCCGCTGCCCAGCTTCCACCCGTTTGATCTGCTGGTAGGTCTGTGCTGCGGCGGTGGTCTGAAACTGGCGGTGTATCTGCGTGGAAAGAACGCAAAGAAATACCGTCACAATCAGGAGTTTGGTTCTGCGCGCTGGGGCAATGCGAAGGATATTGAGCGCTTCGTCAATCCAAAGTTCCAGGAGAATGTGATCCTGACCCAGACGGAGCGCCTGACCATGGAGAGCCGGGCGAAAAACCCGACCGACTCCCGGAATAAAAACGTGTTGGTGGTCGGCGGCTCCGGTTCCGGTAAAACCCGGTTCTTCGTGCTGCCCAACCTGTTACAGTGCCACAGCTCCTATGTGGTCACTGACCCGAAATCCAGCCTGTTGGGTCAATGCGGTCATGTGCTGGAAAAGCAGGGCTACCAGATACGGTTTCTGAATACGATCAACTTCAAAAAATCCATGCACTACAATCCGTTCGCCTATGTGCATTCGGAAAAGGATATTTTGAAGCTGGTCACGACCCTGATGGCCAACACCAAAGGCGAAGGCAAGGCCGGGGATGAGTTCTGGGAAAAGGCGGAGAAGCTGTTGTATACGGCGCTGATTGCCTATCTTCACTATGAAGCCCCGAAGGAAGAACAGAACTTCGCCGCCCTGCTGGAGCTGCTCAACTCCATGGAAGTCCGCGAGGAGGATGAAACCTTCCAGAATGCCGTTGACCTGATGTTTGAGGCACTGGCAAAAAAGAAGCCGGATTCCTTTGCGGTAAGGCAGTACCGTCTTTTCAAATTAGCGGCGGGTGCTATAAAGTGTAGATAAGATTTTAGTACATACCGAAAAACCCTTGAAAATAAAGGAAATTCGGTGTCCAGTAAAATCCTATCTACTTTTTTTATGGAAGGAGGAATGTCTGATGGGAAAGAAAAACCAGCAGCTTATCACTGCACTGTATGAGCGTCTCAGTCATGACGATGATCTGCAAGGTGAGAGTAATTCCATATCGAATCAAAAACGGGTGTTGGAGGACTTCGCACGGCAGCAGGGCTTCACAAATATCCGGCACTACACGGACGACGGAATCTCTGGCACCCGCTTTGATAGACCGGGCTTCCAGGCCATAATGGAGGACATTCAGGACGGAAAGGTGGCTGTCGCCTGCCTGAAGGACATGAGCCGTTTCGGGCGTGATTATCTCCAGGTTGGAACCTATATGGAGGTGATCCGCAAGGCCGGTGTCCGTCTGATCGCGCTGAATGACAACGTGGACACGCTCAAAGGCGAGGACGAATTTACGCCGTTCCGCAATATCATGAACGAATGGTACGCACGGGACACCAGCAAGAAGATCAGATCGGCTTTTCAGGCGAGGAACATGGCCGGGAAACCGACTGCCAGCTCTCCGTCCTACGGCTATCTGAAATCGCGGGACAACAAAGACCAGTGGATCATCGACCCGGTAGCGGCACCGATTGTGAAGCGGATATTCCAGTTGTCGATGGAAGGGAAAGGCCCGTATCAGATCGCAAATATTTTATCTGCGGAAAAGATCGAAATACCGGCCTACCATCAGCAGAAGCTCGGCGTCGGCCTCTGGCAGAGCCGAGAGATCAAGAACCCGTATAACTGGGGAAGCTCCACCATCGTTCATATTCTTGAAAATCCGGTCTATCTGGGGCATACCTGCAACTTCAAGACCCGGAAGCACTTCAAGGATAAGAAAAGCCACTACGTTGACCAGGACGAATGGACGATCATCGAAAACACGCACGAGGCGATCATCGACCAGGACACTTTCGATAATGTCCAGCGGCTCCGATCAAATATCCGGCGGTATCCGGACGGCTGGGGCGAGACGCACCCTCTCAGCGGACTTATGTTCTGTGCAGACTGCGGAAGTGTGATGTATATCCACCGCGTCAATAACGGCAAGAGGATACCGACCTTTGACTGTGCCGCTTATCACAAAACTCCGGTGGGAAGCGCTTGCCCGTCAGCGCACAGAATCCACGCTTCCGTTGTCCTGACCCTTGTGAAAGAGACGCTCAGGGAGATCGTGAAATTCTCTGCGGAGGATGAAGCCGAGTTTAAGCGGCTTGTGGAAGAATCCATCGCAGCGCAGCAGGACACCACCGTCAAAGAGAAGAAATCCCGTCTCACGGCCTGCCTGAAACGGCAGGAGGAACTGGAAGTGCTGATCTGCAAAATCTATGAGGATAACGCCCTCGGCAAGCTGCCAGATAAGCGGTATCAGATGTTGGACGCCCAGTACGCCGGTGAGCAGGACACACTTGAAAAAGAAATACGGGAGCTGAAAGAGACGGTTGCGAAATCGGAGAAACAGGAACACTCCGCTTCCAAATTTATTGCGCTGGTCAAGAAATATCAGGACTTCGATGAACTGACCACTCCCATGCTGATCGAGTTTGTGGACAAGATACTGGTGCATTAACGCGAGATCAAAGGCAGAATAGACTCCCCGCAGACGATTGAGATTTACTTCAACTTTATCGGGAAATTTTCTGTACCACACGATGAAGCAGAACCAACACCGGAAGAAGTTGAACTGGAGCAGCGGAAAGAAGAAATCCGAGCCAAACGCAGGGAGCAGTACCGCCGGAGGAAGGAAAGCGGAAAGGCAGACGCTTACTACCAGAAGATCAAAGATGATTTGAAGGCAAAGCGCGACGCCGCGAAAGAACAGATCAGAGCCGAGGACAGGGAGAACGGCATTTACTATCTCCCCAAACAACAAGATAGTGACGAACCAAAGGAGGCAGCACTATGAAGGAATTAAAACCGAGAATTCACGACGACAGTAACGGCCTGGACTATATCCTTGTCGGGGATTATTACATCCCCGCCCTGAAGCTGGACGACCAGGAAGAACACCGCCCCATCGGGAAGTGGGGACGAATGCACCTTCGGTATCTGAAGGAACACCGTCACATCACTTATGTGGAGCTGACATTCTCCGGCAGGATGGGAACCTACCTTGCGGACATAAATGAACAGGCACAAGCACGGCTTGAGCTGCTCATTGACCAGATGAAAGCCGCCGAGGGAGTGACCGAGGATTTGAAGCGCCGCGACTGGTGGAAATGGGTGCAGATGATGGGCAATATCCAGAACCGGGCAGAGGAAATCGTTCTGACCGAGATCGTATATCTGTAAGGAGGCGGCTATGAGATACCGGATTGAATACGCAGACGGAAGGTGCTGCAATTACGCGAACGGCAGGAAAGACCTGCTTGAATGGCTGAAACTTTTGAAGGACGAGACAATCACCGACATCCGAAAAGTTTATAAGAGCGGAGTCACCGACTCTGTGATGGAAACCTATAAACCCTATCTCAATCAGAACGGAGGCAAGCCGTGATCCTGTTAAAGATACCGTTGAAGATTATCGCTCTGCCGATGGCAGTGATTGTGACCATTGCGAAGTGGTTCGGCGTTTTCCTGACCAGTTTCGCCGGAGCAATCTTCTACATTTTCTCCGGCCTGTGCTTTCTGGTGGCGGTACTCAGCTACCTGATGGGTATCAGCACCGGGCGGGAGACTGTCACGATACTGGTAACAGGGTTTGTGTCATTCGCACTCCCCTTCATCGCCGGTTGGCTGATTGGCAAGATTGCCGTGCTGAATGAAATCCTCTGGGACTTCATCAAGTTATGATACGGAAAACTGAATACAGATCGAAAGGCCGTCTCTTGTATCACAGGAGGCGGTTTTTCCATACATAGGAACTGTCCGCGGCGGTTCCTAAATTTTTTTCAAAATCGAAAGGAGACACTATATTATGGAGTACTACTACAGATTCACCAACTACGAGAAGATGGCGCTGTGTGCGTTCGGCTGTCCGGACAAGGAACAGACCATCGACAACCTGAAGCTCGCAGCGTTGATTGCGGTTCAGGAGGAAACCCGCGCAAAGCTGGAACGGCTGGCAAACAGGCTGAAGGATGTGATGGTGTTCACCGCCAACTACAGGCACGACTTCTATCTCTGTGTTCATGAAATGGAACAGGAAATGATACAGGAGGCACTGGACTATCAGGCGGCGACCGGCGACCTGGAAAACGGATGGCCCTGGAAGAATTACGGCATGGCGCAGCTTGTCAACGCTTTCTGCAACGAGGACTATTACCAGACTATGAACTGTCTGCGTGCCCTCTCCTGTACCGCAGTCATGCCAGCGTTTGGCTCAATCCTGACGGCAGTCATGATTACCGTCAGCAGCATTCACGAGGAAATGCCGGAGGAATACGTAAGCTTCTTGATCCGGTGCCGGGAGATCGTCCGCCGCGGCGAGCTTCGCAAGAAGAAAGGCAAGGACAAGTACCGCCAGTATGTATGGCAGACACCGTCCGTCATGCCGGAATGGAGGTAAACGAGCGACCGCGATCCTGCCCGGCAAAGGAGGTGACGCCTATAAGACCTGAAAACAGGCAAAAATCATTCGCCAATCGGTAAAAATGGCAAAACAGCGATTTTTAGCAGTCTCAGACGGATAACTCTCCATCTGGGGCTGCTTTAAATCGAAAATCGCCGAAAACGCCAATTCGCCAATCGGGATAAAATCCCCGAAAATGACCCCTTAGAGAAAATTTTTGATTTTTACCCGTAGGGCACAAGGGAGGTAG
>Ga0192281_1044_pt1 | contig 10308 bp, 7 predicted proteins | sample Koala_Koa22_C3_FD_131254 | JGI IMG/M metagenome (GOLD analysis project Ga0192281, IMG submission 131254) | Enriched cells from koala feces incubated with labeled cellulose particles, San Francisco Zoo, California, United States - Koala_Koa2-2_C3 ...
TCCTGCATCCGTTCATTCAGCATTGTTCCTCCCGTACAAACCACATCGGAAATATCGGCTTGGATACTACCATTTTCTATGACGACAGGGAGGCGGTATTCCAGTCCCGATTTGCTGGCACAAATAGAAAGCACTTTTACTACGGGCGACACAATAGTCACCGTATCGGCAAAAGCAAACTTTCCATGGATTATTTCTGCACTATCTACCGGCTGCCCGCTCGAAGCATCTTTCATATAAACCATTTTTCCTTCGAACTCGGGCAAAGGTGCACTGCCGTTAATTTCGTAACCTCTTATCTGATGCCCGGTGCAAGCCACTATCAGGCATACTCCCGAAAGAAAAGATAAAAGTTTCACATATTTGTTCATTAAGCTCTTCATTCTTCTTTAAAAAAGAAAAGCCGTCCGCACTATCAGCTGAACGGCTTTCTCTTTTCATTCATACATTTGTATAATCATTCATCCTTAGAATCTGAATCCCAGTTTTACCACAGGCATTTCAAATATCTTGATGTTGTGGTGACTGGCGTTATATTTATCAAATCCTTTCGGGCAAATCTGTATCAGGTCATAGCGGTAAGCCAGAGGGTGCATTTCGAAACCGAAAACAAAACCTTTGGCAATGCTATACTCGATACCTGCTACGGCAGCTACTTTGAAACCGTACATCTGACCGGCTTTACTTCCGGAAACATAGACCTGTGACGGAAGTTCTTCCGAGTCGTCACTATCCTTATAAGTGTCTCCGGTGTATGGTTCGGTCGTTTCAATGCGTGCCATCTGGAAGCCGAGTGCGCCTCCAAGATACGGATGAATACGTTCGTTGCGAGTCTTGAAATAGTAGTTGGAACCGACAGATACATACCAGTTGTTGGTCATCTGCGCATTGATATAACTTTGCGCAGGGATAATCATGTCGGGTACACTGTTGTCTCCTTCTACATAGTCTTTCTTAGGAGTGAGGCTGACATTCATGCTGAACTGGAAATTTACATCCCAGTTGTCAGACACGAAATACTTACCTTCAATTCCGGCTATATTGACCAGACTATTATTATTCAGACTCCCGATGTTCAGATAGCGGTTCAGATCGCCGGAGTTATCCTTCCCTCCATTGGGAAGTCCGACTACTCCTCCGTCATTGGAGAACTTGGGAAGCAGATAAGAAGTGTTCTCGTTAAAGAACTTTCCGCTACCAAGCAGGACTGAAACCTGCCACTGTCCTTTCTTCGGGGCAAACGACGCATCATCACTGCTGCTGTAACGCTGCGCCATTGAAGGCGCAGCTGTCATACAGGTCAGCAAAAGTAATGTGCATAGTTTTTTATCATCTTGTTACTTTTACGTAGTTAGGGAATTATTTCAAGAAGATAGCAAGAAGTGCTTTCAACTGAGCGCTTGCAGTATCATAATCTACCTTGGCAGCATCATATTCAGCCTGTTTTACTTTGATCTTTTCCTGAATACTTACCAATGATTCAGTAATATCTGTATTAGTATAAGTACCAGCTGCTAATTTTTCTATATTTCTCTTAGCTTTAGCAACATCAGCCTTAGCAGTAGTAACACCTGCCAGAGCAGTCATATGTTCTTCCTTAACCAAGTTTTTGATCGCTTCCAAAGAACCTAAATCACCATTAGTAAAGTTATTATTCAAATAAACAGTGATTTCCTTTTCAATCTTACCTTTGATAATTTCATTATTGCCGTATTCTTTTTGTACTGTTGCAATATTATCATTTACTTCTTTAAATACTTTGTCATAAGCAGCTTGGGCTTCGTCGTTAGCTTTCTTAGCTTTATCTACAGCATCCGCCAAAGCAGCATTTGCTTTATCTTGAACAGTCTGTTCTACAGCTTTTTGAGCAGTAAATGCTTCTTTCAAAGCTTTATAAGTTTCTACCTGATCAATTATAGCTTGTAGACTAGCTGTTTCTGCTGTTGCCCAAATCATCTTACCAAGAGAACCATAATTACCATTCTTCAAAGCATCTACATGATTACCACCAGCCGCAGCTATTACGTCGTCCTTAGATACTGGCAATCTTCTTGGATTATTGCCTGAATTGAAATTATCGCTAAATACATCAGAAGAAGCAGATTTCCACTTTTCCAATGGAGTTTTTACACTGGAATCTCGCTCTACACCTATTAACTTCTCAATATTTGCAGCATTAATTTCATTTGCAGTAGTAATGTCACCATCATTTCCCCAAACAATAATACCTAAGTCTATTCCAACAACCTTTTTAAAGTTATTAGCGTCTGCTATCAGCCAAGCAGAGATTTTTTCGTGTCACTTCCTTTTGTCGCAGTTGCCTTAGTAACTTCCGCATTTTTAGCCAATGCATTCTTATAGTATGTTACTAAAGCTGTAGCTACAGCATCAATATTAGCTTCTTTTTTTCTATCTGCTGGAGCAAGTTTATTATATTTCGTTATTGCAGCATTAGCCGCATCCTTTGATTTTTTCAAATCTATCTTCAGACTTTCATCATAAGCTGCCATTGCATCTTCCCATGCTTTATAATCTTTAGCATAGTTCTCTTCTGCTTCTTTTTGTGCTGCAAGAGCTGTAGCCAATTGTGGTTTGGCCCATTCTATATTTTCCAAGTCAACACCTTTAGTAGCCTTATCAATCAGCTTAACCCAACCATCAATCTGACTTTGTGCTTCAGTAATTTGTACACCTTTAGCATAGGCAAAAGTACCAGTATTAGAATTATAACCAGTAACAGACGTTCCACCAGCATCATTCAATCCTTTTTTTACACTTTCAGCCTCTACTTTCTTAGAATAAGCTGCAGCTGTTTTGGCTTTGTTCTTGTTAGAGTTCTGATTATTTTTAGCAGTCTCTAACTTATTGCTAGTAGCTTCCAAGTCAGATATCAGTTTAGGATTAGCAACTTCCAGCTTGCCTTTTTCAATATTATACTGTTGTTCCTTAACTTTTGCAGCAGCAATTTCTTCTTCCAGCTTCTTGACTTCAGCTTCCCAATCTGCAACAGTAGTATATTCATTATCCAAGATAGCTTTCAAGTTATCAGCATACTTCTGCGTCATCTCTAAAGCAAATTCTGCATTTTTCAGTGCATTATCCAAGACGGCTTCTAAGTTATTGTCAGCTACTATATCAGAATAGTTAGCTAATTGTTCCTGAAGTTTTTTCAAGCTACCGGCTTTATAGCCACCCGCAGACTGGGTAAGATCTTCAGTAATAAGATAAACATAATACTTAGTCGTAGAAGAATTAGTCTCCGTGCTTTCATCCGGATTTGTAGTGGTAGTGGAATTCGCAACTTCCGATGATAGAATTCTTTTGATAACAGTTGTTGAATATCCATACATTGCCTTGTCCATTGTTTGTTTTGCATAGGCAACTTGCGCTTGTACGCCATTCAAACGAGCTTGTTCTTCATCTGTCAGCAAAATCTTGGAAGCTTCAATCTGTTCCATAGCTTGTTTGTAAGCTTCCTGTGCTTTAGCTGTGGCTGTTTCGGCAAGAAGCATTTTTTCCTTATACTGCTCAACAATCAATGCCTTTTCATTTTCCCACTTAGTTTTGTCAGTTTCAGCTTTTGCAATGGCAGCTTCCGCTTCCGCTTTTGCTTGTGCAGTAGCAGCTTCTTCCTTTTCAATCAGGAGTTGCTTCAACTGAATATCCAGTTCATGCAACTGCAAATCAATTTCTGCAGACTTATTCTGAAGTGCCAAACCTGCATTAACTAACTCTTGCTCTGCAACCTGTGCTTTTCTCAATTCAGCCTCTACAAGCTCAACTGCAGCTTGAGCTTTGATAAATTCAGACTTTGCTCCCCTAAGTTCTGCAATGCCTTCCGGTTCATCGGTATCAATACATCCCGTGAATGTCGCCGTCGTACCTGCCATGAGCAAGGTTGCGACTAAATACGTCCATTTTCTCATAAAAGTAAATTAAATGTTATACAATTAATAAATAAAAAATTTGTTTGTACTAATTCATGATTTATTTCGCTTCACTCCCCCTCTTCCCGTTACTTTGTAGGTAACGGGAAAACCCTTGTGCCTGCTCTTTTGGAGTAGTCTATACTAGAAAATAATACGATATATGACGAATCTTCTTACCCCTGCTTATGAGAAAAAGTAGAGGGGCGGGAAATCTATTGCAAAATTTAGACGTTAACAAAGTTCTAAGACAAAGAATCCACGTGTTCTTCTGTGTTTATTCCTATTTTGAGTAGTTTATTAGAAAAAATGTACGATTTTGTTTGGATGTTTTAAGAAATATGCTCATATTTGCAGCGTCTTTTCTTCCCGTTACCTACAAAGTAACAGCACTAAAAATCAGCTACTTGCCACAAATATAATTCCTTTTCAGCGAAGATAGAATCGTCACATTCGCTTCATCTATTTTCTTATTCTTAAAAGGTTTTAGATAAGTCTCTGTGACAATAATGGATGAATGCCCCATCGCCTCTGAAATGATGCCTGGATGTATCTCGCAATAATATGCCATTGTAGCCCAGGTATGCCGAGCCGTATACGAGCTTAAATCAGAAGTTAATGCAAGTACTTGTTTCAGCAACAGAAGCTGATAGTTAAAATTACGCAAAGCTATCTGATATTCCCTGTAGGTAGCTTCCGTATTCTCTCCGCCAGTCAGTATGGGAAAAAGATAAGGAGAAGCAGAATCGGTGTTCATATACTTTTTCATCAGTTTCATAGTTTCCGGCAGAAGCGTCACGGTCAGAAGCCTTCCGGTTTTTCTACGACGATAAGTAAGTACATTCCCCACTATATCCTGCTTTTTAAGATACGCAAGATCTACGAACGGCATACCACGAAGCATGAACATTAAGAAAAAGTACGCGCGCGTACGTTGTAATTCTCCTCTTCCCTGATGAATTTGTTTGGGAAGCTCTTTCATCAACCGTTCCATATCCTCCTTTTCCAGTGCACGCTTTCTGTCGGCACGCGTTCCAGTATAGACATACCGGAAATGATGCGGTATATAAGACGCCATCCGACGGTCAACCGCACGGTTGTATACCGCCCTCAACGTACGCATATAGGTTGAAACTGTGTTCCAGCTACAATCCTTTTCCCGCAAATACGTTTCAAAGCTTTTAAGAAACTCCTGATTCACTTTCTTGAATGGCAGATTCCTGCTCCCGTTAAATGCAATGATAGCATTCATGCTACTCCTGTAAACATGAGCAGTTCCATAGTTCCCACTTTTTCGAAGCCCTTCAGCTACTTCCTTCATAAATGAAATCAAATTCCCCATTTTTATTAATTTTAGTTATCACTCAAGCATGTCCCTGAAGAAAAGCGCCCTCACCGCAATTCCCCCCAATGCTCTTTATTCCAATTCTCAACGTATCATCATACAAATATAATGAATTATGTTTTCTTTATATATACCCGATGTGTTCCTCTGCCATCAATCCCGATACCGGAATCGGGCGTATACGCCCATTGGCGTAATTCATTGGTAGCCGCTGTGCGCAGCAGACCTGTCAGTTTCCGGTACTCGTAGACCGTCAGAAAAGGATGTTCCTCCAAATATCTAACAGCCAATGCTAGTCGTTGCTCCGGTGTATACTTCTGTGAAGAACGTTGCGACTTCCACGGAGCTCTTTCCAGCAGACATCTTCCATTAATACGCCTCATCATCTTCCTGTCTACACGAAAGTTCACGTTTCCCACCACAATGCTTCGTGCGTTACGATGGGGTTCACCCTCTCCGGCCTTTTCGCGTTCTTTATCTTTGCATAACGCCAACGAAGGAGAGAATGTTCCGATGCCATCCAGCTTCACAGACTTGCCTTCTGCCATCTGATGTGCCATCTCAATACCTATCTGTGTAATTACGCCTTCCACATCTCCGACGTTAAAACCACTACTGGATGCTATCTGACGTATCAAATCCTCGGTAGATACCTGTTCCATCATTGCAAACCGCGGATAAAGTACCTGTTCGCCCGTTCCATGAATATCGGGCATTTCTTCCATTATATACATTGCCATAATACAAAAGTTTATATGAAATATTGATTACTAATAGAAAACTTACTCGCTATAGGTAGAAAACTTGTTCTCCCCTAGAGGAAAAGTTGTTTTTCCCTTAGGGTAAACTAAAACCGCAAGTTCTGGTTTTATAACTGAAACTTCTGATTACATAATCAAAAGTTCCGGTTTTATAATCAGAACTTGCGGTTATAGTTTTCTTACCAACAAAGATACGTTTTCCTGCCGGGACAAGCAAGTTTAATCCCTATGAAAAGGAAGTTTGATACATTTGTTGCAGCATCTTGTTACATTTCTATTCCGCACATCACCTGTCACTCTCCTATCTTTGCCCATTATTAAACAAAGAATAGGAAATGATGAATAACTACTTCGAATCTTCTGTTAGGCTACTCGCTCTTTTAGCATTAATACCCTGTTTTATCACTGAAAGTTCCGCATCGGAACGCAAAGTCAGTATGAATGAGAACTGGAAGTTTTACCGGGGTTGCATTGCCAATGCCGAACAAACATCTTTCAAAGACACTCAATGGAGAGTACTCGACTTGCCTCATGACTGGAGCATGGATCCTGTGCCCGTACAAAGAGAAGGTATAACAATCGGTCCTTTTTCGCGCATGAGTGTAGGCGGGGCAGATACCGGACAAACCGTAGGAGGTGAAGGATGGTATAGAAAAGAATTCACCATACAGCCTGAAGATGCCGATAAGATTATTTCCCTTTATTTTGAAGGAGCTTATAACCAGACAGAAGTCTGGATAAACGGGCAGAAAGCCTGTTTTAATCCTTATGGATATATCCCTTTCAAAATCGACATCCAGCCATACTGCAACGCTCCCGGCATTCCGAATATAATAGCCGTCAAAGTGGTGAATGAAGGTCTGAACAGTCGGTGGTATGCCGGTTCCGGCATTTACCGACACGTATGGCTAATGAAAACAGACAAAGTACATTTAGACGAATGGGACACTTTTATAGATGCTTCCAAAGTAGAAGGTAAAAAAGCGACGGTTAATCTTCATTCTATTCTACATAACTCTGGCAAAGAAAAAGTGACCGCCCATCTGAAGATTCAGATATTTTCTCCACAAGGGGAAGAGGTTTATTCCACTACTCAACCAGTCAATATATCCGGTGAAACCAATATCCCCATTTCCCTCACTTTTGATATAAAAAAGCCGGAATTATGGTCGGTGGATACTCCTAGTTTATATACTGCACATCTATCCGTGAAATCGAAGAAGCTATCTGATGAAATAACCGTTCCTTTCGGAATACGAACCGTCGAATTCTCCGCAGAAAAAGGATTTCTATTAAATGGGAAACCGCTGAAATTAAAAGGTGGTTGTTTGCATCATGACAATGGTTTATTAGGTGCCGTAGCTATCAACAGGGCGGAAGAACGCAAAGTAGAGCTAATGAAAGCAAATGGTTTCAATGCAGTCAGATGTTCACACAATTTGCCGTCGGAATATTTTCTACAGGCATGTGACCGACTGGGATTGCTAGTGATTGATGAAGTATTCGATCAATGGCAACAAGCAAAACGCCCGCAAGATTATCACCAATTCTTCGATGAATGGAGCGAACACGATATAGCTACCATGGTGCGCAGAGACAGAAACCATCCTTCTATTATCATGTGTCGTCTCGACAATAACACCGTACTCGAAAAAGGACTTTATTACTATCAAGGCAACGACTTCGCCAGCGAATTGGTCTACAGTATTTCCCGCCTCTGCGAACCTTGCCTCGAACATATCGACAACAACTTCAACCCATTGGACGCCATCCAGAAAGGTGAATTCAGCGATGTATCCGAAGATATCACCTATCTGATTCAGCAGTGTCGTAAGAAAATGGAAAACAACGAGTACAACGACTTCGAAGAAGAAATCCGTCGTGCCAACGACCTCAACGGGCAGCTTTCACTATTGAAACGTAAGGAACTGCAACGCATCCAAAGCCAATCAGGAAGCATCCGGGTAAGCATGGTGTATCTCACGATGGTTCAGGAAGCACAGAACGTAGTCACTTACACCATCAATTTGATGAAAGTAAGCCGTAAGTTCCAGATGGAAACTGAAATGCCGTAAGGACGAAAAGCAAGGATCGTCCACAGAATAACGGACGAATCATAATCTGCGAGGAAAGGACTGTTTGATAAACCCTGTTTACATAGGAGGGGGTGTATCAAACAGTCCTTTCTTTTTCAGAAATAGGTTTAAAAAAGCTCTATTCTTTAGTATTTGATCTGGTAAAATTGTATATTTATAGTCGATAAGATACTTGAGACGATTTTAGATGCAATGATATAAAAACGAAATGAATGAAATATCAGTTAGAAATAACCACCTTATTGGTTCCTGTCAATGTGCATCAACTGTTTGAGAAATGTGAATGGCCTGAACTAAACTGTTTTGACAGAGAAATGGTTGAAGGCTATTTCTCTGATTTGGTGAATGGTATTCAAACCGATGAGGCTTTGGACGATTGGACGCTGACCGTTGTCCTTTATATCGGCACTTATTTGGGAGCCAACCATATCAGTATCTGGAAACATGGAATCACCGATACGGTAACTAAAGAAAAAGTACTGACGATAGGTATACCTCTTCCTTGTAGTAAAACCATTCGTTGGGGAGTGAAGAAGAAAGGACGTTTTACGGGTAAAATACCGGATGAAAGCTTTAGGAGGAATAACAGACTCCTTCCCGTCAACTTTGCAAAATATGATAATATGGAAACCTATATAGAAGATAACATCCGGATAGCCCTTTTGAACCTGTTTGAAGTTGGTTTTACCCTGAAAGGATATAAAGTAAAGAAGCGGTAATAGTAGCCGAATCGTAAAATAGAATCAATTTTAGCGGCATATATAAGGAACTAACATAGTTGTATGCTGTCGCAAAGAGTCGTCGATTATTGAATTTAGACTCTTTGCGGCAGCTCTGTTTTTTCTACTTTTCTATGAAAGTGTTCAAAGAATGCGGTTGCAAGGTTACATTCAAATAGCGAGTGCCTAATTTCACAGTAAGCTCTTTGGCTTCTTCGTTGAAATTACCGGCTATCACCACCTGTTTCTTTTGTGGAGTCATGACGATCATTACCGGCATCTTATCTCCTCTATCTTTATATGCCAGCACTTGCGAGCCGGGTGTTACATAATGGCTGTAATGTTTTACCGCATAATATTCGGGAGTGTAGGTCGCAGTCCCTGTCTTTGAATCCACATGAATCAAAGCATTCTGTTTCCATCCCCATCCGCTGAAACCTCCGTCATACAAAATGGCATTCCAGAAAGTATATTCTTCACAACCATTACCCAGATAATGATTCATTAGTCCGAAAGTGTGTTCGGCTGCTTTCCAGTCGAAAGAGCCCCAACCACATTCACTTTCCGTTTGCACGTACTTGTATTGCGGATATTTGGCACGGAGTTTGGGTAAAATCTGTCCGCCTTCCCATTGGAAGCCAACCCCTTCTATTGTTTCCGGCATTCGTGGGTCGGAAAGTACCTGATCGATCACCTCATAGCGGTTGGTGTTGATCGTCCCTAAATATAATTTTATTTCCGGATGCTGCTTTTTCAGAGTAGGAGCGAGGTACTCTGCATTGAAGCGGATCATACCTTCTGCCGTCCAGGCACAACCCGGATAGTTGGTGTAACTCCATGACTCATTTTGGAACATAATCATGGAGATGGGGATACCTTGTTCCTTGTACGCATCGATGAATTTGCAAAAGTAATTTGCATAGGTTTGCAGATAACGTGGGTCCTGGATAAAGTAATCATTTACAGCCAACTGTTGTGGAAATACCTGTGTGTTCTTTTCTTTACTATCCTCATAAAGTGCTACATCAGACAGAGGCGACATCTGATTTTGATTACGGTCACTGCGAACTGAATAGTAGTGATTGATTTTCATCCAGGAAGGAGGCGACCATGGCGACATCCAGAAAGTCATATCCGGATTATACTGTTGTGCAGCTTTGATAAAAGGAATCAACGTTGTTTTATCCCGATTGATATTGAAATGTTTCAATTGGAAGTCACCGGATACCTCATCGCAACTGTACCAGTCGCGGGCGTAGTCGTTGGCATTCATGGAGAAGCGTCCCATTGTAAACTTCAGATCTCCTCCGGGAGCAAACAACTGTTGAAGAACAATTTCCTGTTGTTTCCGTGGAAGCATGTTGAGTGCATCCCATCCAAGTTCATTAAAGCATGTCCCCCAGGCCTTGAAGAGAGTTCCATTCTCCGAACCGTTGACCTCGAGTAGGGGAGTGCGCCCGG
>Ga0192281_1047_pt1 | contig 10218 bp, 10 predicted proteins | sample Koala_Koa22_C3_FD_131254 | JGI IMG/M metagenome (GOLD analysis project Ga0192281, IMG submission 131254) | Enriched cells from koala feces incubated with labeled cellulose particles, San Francisco Zoo, California, United States - Koala_Koa2-2_C3 ...
GATCACCTTATAGAAAATCCGCTTGATAATCCAGGCATCCTGATTGGGCACCAGTTTTCCTTCCTCGTTCATATGGCGATGGGAACAGAACCGGGAAGCATCCAGGCACTTGTCGTGAAAAGCTCGCGCTGTTACTCCATTGTGCTGAATTCGGACTTAACCACTGGCCAGCAGTATTTCGTCCTCTTCCACGAAATCGGACACGTCCGTCTCGGCCACGCCGCCATTGCACTGTGTACCTGCCGAGATTTATTCTCATCCAGGCAAAGCGCCGTGATGGAGATTGAGGCAAATGAATTTGTCGCGGAATACCTGATGGATACAAATGATAAGCTGGGGCGGTTTATAACACAGACTCATTTTTCGAGGCTGCAAGCATCATGAGAGTGCCGCCGACGATTATGGATTTTAAGTTCCGGATGCTTCCGGTATTATAATCTGATTGGCCGGGAATATGGCAGACGCGGCTTATCCTCCATGGGATCGCCAATTCAGGCCAAAAGCAGCTGCATGGAAAATCTGAAATGCGGTGAGGATTGGGAATTTGCAGAATATTCCGATAGTTAGTTATGGCTAACCCATGGTGGAAAATCAGCCCCCGCCGCAACACATCCGGGACACATCCCGGAAAGCTGCAGCGGGGGCGTTTTTCAGAAATTGCGATTTTTCCGTAATTCCGCTGGAATCGGCGCAAGCAGCCGTTCCACAGAGTCACAGGCCAATATCAATCTTCTCCATTCAGACCTCATCATATGAGCCTGACTCACCACAATCCCCCAAATCCCAATCATCCTCATACTCTTCGATTTCTTCATACTCCATTCTCAGGCCATCCTCATACCAGTTATATCCCGATTCCCTATCTTCCTGCATCCACTTCCACACGATTTCCCGCCTCTCCGGATGCTCGTTCAGGTACTCTTTCATATGCCGCCCACAGGGATGTTCCTTGCTGCGCTCATCGCCATACATGATCCAGTCCTTGCCAACGCCAAGGCTTTCACAGTCGTCATCATCGAGGTAGAAATCCAGATTGTCTTCGCCACTTTCAAATTTTTCAACATCCTCATGGTGCATCTTGAGAGTCTGGTGGAAGTAGTCATACGGTTCACAGCCGTGTTCTGCCATGACTGCTTTCAGTCTTCCATACTGCTCTTTTCTCCATTCCATCATCTCAAGCTCGCGCTGTGTGGAATATTGGGGCATAGGATCACCATTCACATCCACTATATCGTCACGGGAAACCGAAGCAGAAATGTGTCGGCTGCTCATTCCGTAGGGTAATCTCTGCTCAATGGATACGATAATCTGCCGTTCCTTCATTTCCCTGGTCCTAGGCTTTGTGCCGGTCACATAACCTTCATAGCCTTTCCATGGGCCGGATATAATTTTTACTATTTCTCCGATGGCCGGTCGCTCAGAGGGGCGAAGATTACTAAAGTCTTGTATTGCTTTCTTCATACATTAGAATCCTCAAACTCTGTGAATAGATATTCTCATCTTCTCACTCTGTATCGTCTTTTTCTTCGACTATCGCATTATCTTTTACAGCTTTGCGATAGGCTTTTTCCACTATATCAAGGTTTTTCCGCATCCGCTGTGCAAGTTTTGCACATGATGGCAGGCCGCGCGCAAACGCATCAATTTCATGAAGTTGCTTTCCTTCCAAAAGATCTATGTCATTATAAATTTTCTGTATTGCTGAGTCAACCATAAATTCTTTCATATCATCATTCATCTCGTGTACCTCATATCAAATATTTCTTCTTGGTGCAATCATGTAGTGAACTCATTTTTAATCTTCTTTCACGCCACATAATCCTTTTTGTGGTCCACAATCGCCTCAATAATCATACACGGCCATTTCAGTCGCATTTTTCAACTACAACTATTTTTACTCTCCGCCTCTCTTAATCACCACCATGACAGTCTTAAATAATATTTTTATATCAAGCATCAGGCTCCAGTTGTCTATGTACTCCAAATCCATCTTCACGACATCCTCAAAATTGCTGATATCGTTCCGGCCGCTCACCTACCACAGACCAGTAATCCCTGGCTTCGCACTAAGCCGCCTCTTCTGTGATGCCTCATACTGCTCAAATTCATCCACTGTCGGCGGTCTTGTCCCAACTAGGCTCATGTCGCCTTTCAATACATTCCAGAACTGCAGCAACTCATCGATGCTCGTCGCGCGAATGAACTTCCCAACTTTCGTGATGCGCGGATCATCCTTCATCTTGAACATCGGACCGCCCATCTCGTTCTGTGCCATAAGCTCCTTCTTCCGCTCCTCCGCATCCTTATACATCGAACGGAACTTGTACATCTTGAAGATACGTCCGTTCTTCCCAACCCGATTCTGTCCAAAAAACAGCGGACCCGGAGATTCAATAAGCAATGGGAGCGCAAGAATCACAGTCGCAACAGCAGTTATCAAAAGTCCTACAATACCCCCGGCGATGTCCATCAATCGCTTGACAGCAAGCATCCGCCAGTCATATTGATGTCCGGAAAACGTAATCACCGGATTACCATAAACCACGCCAATGCTCTTCTGGCAGCCTCCGAAATGATTCAACAGTTCAAGATTCACATGGACATTTACACCCATCTTCTCAAACTGCATGGCAGCCTGGAAGGTTGATTTTCCGGTATGATAGGGAACATTGATGTATACCTCATCCACAGCATGGCTTTGCGCGTAACTGTACATGTTGTAGTAAGTGGCAACAACCGGCACCGCGTCTATGGAATCTCTACTACTTTTCGCTGACGCTTTCCCGCAGAGTCTGTTCCAGCCGATCCGTTGTGGTCACCAGAAACATCTGCGGCACGTTCTTCATATTCCGGTTCTTCCGTTTTTCGTGGTGATTCTTCCGCTTTCCATGGTGTTTCACCATGTTATTCGGTAGTTCTTCCGTTTTTACTGGTGACGTTCAAAATCTACCGCTACTCCTGGTGTTTTCATCCCATCACCATGTTATTCGGTAGCTCTTCCGTTTTTTCTGGTGTATACCCTATGTAGGTATAAGGTCTCCGCTTAGCATTTCATCCTGAAATCTGCTCTCATTCATTTGTATTAACATCCTCCTGAAATACTGCCCATAGCCGCTTAACAGCTCTGTACCTGCCAATCGTTGGCGTCAGCGTATCGGACTCAGGATGGCCTATCAAGGCTATATAAACGCCTGCGGCGGCCTTGACAGACCATCCTGAATCCGATGTATATCAGCCAAGCGATTGACAGGATGATTTTGACACTCTGTGTCTTCAAGTAAATATGTTGCTTAAATATCTAGCCATAGCATTTTACCTATGCTATAACATTTGCGACCAAACAAAATCTTATACAGGAGGTAAAAAGTATGGCCAGATATGTAAGCAACAATCGTACCTATCAACTCCCGCCCGATGTCAAAATCAGATCAACCGTCGAGCATCCCGCTGAGAATCGTATTGATGTCTCTGTGATTCTTCCCAACAAACTGGAACGCACCTGTCCCTGTTGCGGCTCCCACCACTGCGTTATAAAGGACTCCGGCAAAGACAGGACCGTCAGACATGTTCCCTCTTCAAACCGCTCTGTTTTTATCACTTTTCATCAACGCCGTTTCCTTTGCAAAGAGTGCGGCACTTCCTACTATGAGCCTGTCGAATGGGTCCATGACCGGCTCCATATGACCAACACGCTTGTCGTGGACATCTGTCTCCAGCTGACCGAAATGCTCTCCGTTCAGGAAATCGCCAGAAAAGAACTGGTTCCCGATGATGTCGTCTTCAGTGTTTTCGATATCATCTCTTTCCGGCCACCCGAGGCCCTTCCGCATGTCATGTGCGTAGACGAATTTAAAGGCGATACTGGCGTCCGCGATCCGGAAACAAAGCGCTGGATCACCAATAAATTTCAATGCAACATCTCAGACGGTTCCGCCAAAGTACTCATTGATGTCCTGCCCATCATTACAAAGGAATATCTCATTGACTACTTCATGCGCTATTCCAAGGAGGAACGTTCCAAAGTGGAATACTTCTGTTGTGACATGCACTCAGGGTTCATGAGTGTTGCAAAAAAATGCTTCCCAAATGCTGTTATCTGTATTGACTCCTTCCACATAGTCAACCGCCTTAACGATGCGATGGACGATATCCGTCGGCGCATCCAGAATGAACTGGAAGAGGCGGAGGATTCTGACGGCTGCGTCAAATACCTCAAGGATTCTTCCTATATCCTCAAGACAAAGGAAGCCAACAAAGCCAGCAACTGGGGCACACAGTACACTAAAAAGCAGGCGCGGCTTGAAAATATCCTGGATCTTTACCCCGACATCTGCGAGATGTATGACCGCCTCCAGGAGTATCTCGCGATTATCGATATGGATTCGTATGCCCACAAGCGCGTACAGTTCACTGACTGGCTGCATCGTGCAACATCATCTGAGGTTCCTGAAATATTGTCAGCTGCCAACACCCTGCAGCACTGGCGCGGCTATATCCAGAACACATGGAAGAGCGGTCATACGAATGGCATCGCGGAAGGCCTGAACAATAAGATCAAAGTGTACAAGCGTATTTCCTATGGTCTGCGCAGCTTTGAGAATCTCCGCAAGCGTCTCCTGCTCGTCTGTGGCACTATCCATCTTGACCACTCACCTGCCAGCACCTTTAATCAGATACTCAGTGAAAAGAAAGGAGTCATCGAATTATGAATACTGCTAATGACCATCTTCCAATGAATCCTGACGAATGCATCCATGTCCCTCATATTCGTTGTGCACATGCTGAATGTCCATGTGACCGGGCACGTTTCTGTGACATCTGGATGGAATACCAGATAGCTATGGTTTCACTCCATGATTCTGAAGAACTCTCCCATGGAAACTGGCATGAAATCACATATCTACGAAACTATATAGACTACCTTGAAGGACTTCTACATAGTCACGGCATCCATTATTACGATGAATATGAAGCTCAGGAGCATTGTTAACCATCCATGCGTTGTGTTACAGTCTTATTTAATTTGTCTTGTGAAAGGAGGTGAGATACTTCAAAAAATCCCACTCAAAAAGGACCATCCCGGTCCTTTCAATCGCCATCAGGTGAACGTGCATTCGATTGTAATAACTCCAATTTTCTCATTTTTCTAAGCCTCTCTATCGTCAGGTTAGCGGTAGCATGCCCTTTTTTAGACTTTACAGAATTGAAACAGCCAGTTTTCCTTGTAGTTAAGCCATTTTCTCTTAAAAATCACCATGTTTTACGGTAGAGCCGTAAAAAATAGGAGGAACCCCTTCTATGCTAGTGCATAATAGGCTTCGGGAAACCATTCTACAAAGAACGAGCGGTATAGTAGAAAGCCGCTTTAACCTTTAAAACTCAGATATTATCAATCAGTGTATGTTCCACCTCCCCAATACAAATGAGTAGTACCCTGAGTCTGAAACCTAAGGATTATTTAAATCTTATTAATAATGTCAAATAGTAAATGTCTTCTTCACCATATTTTGTCAAAAAGCGTTTTTTATGAATGTTTTTAGAAAACCTTTTGAGGCGTCAAAGACCATCCAATCCGCATTGTTGTTAAAATATCACGAATAATTCAGATTAATAACTCTTATCGCATCATCTATATAATCTTGTACACCCGCTTTATTTTTTTTCATTAATTTTGCACGTTTAATTCCACGAACGTACCATGCTATATCTTTGTTTCTGCGTGAATCTAAAAACATTTTTATTTCAAACGCAAAAAATATCACGGGCCATTTAATTGGATAATTATCCTTGTAATCAGACATTTCAAGATATCGATTTCTTCCCATCAAATATAATCTCCAAAACTCTATCCTCTTTGATTTGTCATGGTAGTGGCGAGCATAATTCTTTTTATCTTTCATCCATAATATTTTTTTTGAATTAAATATTATTTTTTTGCGAAACAACTTTCTTCACCATACATAAAGTAATGTTCTGGAAAGCCGCCCACTCCTAAAAACACTTCATTATCTACAAGCAATGCCGACCCTTGTGCTTCACTTATTGTTTCTAATGTATCTGACAATTTATAATTTGGGGGAAGGATTTTAGCTTTTCTTAATACCTTTAAATATGTTGAATCATTCTGATTAAGAACATCCCCTTTAGATGTTACATTAAAGATTAGAGGAGCAACCACAGCGCAATCTTTTTGATTTTTCATAATCTCAATCATATTTTTTAATAATCCACTACCTACCAACGTAATATCACTATTAAGAATAAGTGTATATTTACACCCATTATTAAAGCAGTAAGATATTCCAATATTATTTCCACCCGCATAACCGTAATTTGCTCCAGTTTGAAAGAAATCAATCTTTCCCGTATATTCATTTTTTAATTTAATAAAGCTATCATCTGTCGAACAATTATCTATTAACAATACACAAAAATCGACTCCATTTTGTTTTAGGCAACTTTCTATACACCTTTTGCTCTCCTCATAAGAGTTATAGTTTAATATATTTATAGACGTCTTCATTCACATACCTCATCACTTGTTTGTTATAGAATGAAGCATCTTCAAATGTCCATTAATTGCTTCATTTTTTCCCATTTTTTCCATAAAATACTTTTTTGTGTTTTCAATCACTTGGCCATACTGATGCTCATTTAATTCTGCGTAATATTCTATTCTACGTATAAAAGCGCTTATATCATCCAGCGTCTCTACAAAACCTGCTTTTTCATGCAAATCATCCCAAGGTGTTGTTCCTTTACTAAGAATCACAGGACGCGAATTAGCAAGGCTCTCGGCAATTACATGTCCAAAGTTTTCATTTATTGTCGGAAATAGAAATGCATCGTAACTCTGAATAGTAGAATTCATTTCCAGATGTTGAAGAATTCCCACATATCTTATTATTATATTTTGAGGTGAATTTTTAATTTCATTTTCACATTGTTCCCAATAGTTATAATCTTCTATAGGTCCATAAATATCAAAAATAATATTACTCCTACATTGATTTACCGCTTGAATAGCAAACAAAAGATTCTTAACCTCATGTATTCTAGAGAAAAAGAAAAGTCTAAGATAGCCTTTCTTTTTCTCGAATCGCACCATATCCGGTTGTTGCATTATCGCAATATTAGATACTTTAAAAATATGATCCTTATCCGGTTTGAAATATTTTCTTATTCCAGCCTCTTCGTCTTCACTTGTTCCGTGAAAATAGCAATTTTTATAAATACCAGATATTCTCAACAAATTTAAATATGGTATTTTTTTATAAGCCTTCAATTTTACTCGTTCCTTACTCACTTCCCCTCTTGGGGAAAAAAGAACCGGTATAGCCAACTTTTTGGCGATTTTAACTGTGACAATTTTATTATTGGGTGTTAGTACACCTGAAAACCAAATTAAATCTGGCTTCAATTTTTCACAAAGAATTCTTGTTCTCTTAAAGGAAAAATCTAAGTATCCAGGCTCAACATACATCACTTTAGCATTACCAACCTGTAACCACTTATTAATTTCCACATTAAAGCTTATCTTATCATTAAAATCATGATTATAGCAAATAATATAGAACTCAAATTCATAGCAACAAGCATTAATAATATTCTCAATACTTGTTACTGGACCCCCGCATTTTTTTGATGGATAATAGTATCCGTTAAATATTAATATTTTTTTCATTTCCGAGATCCTTTCAATCCTTATTTCCAGCACATAGAATTCTGTCAAAAAATAAAATGTGGCCAAAAAGAAAGGAGGCAAATTGATTTAGGAGATGTTTCTATAACAAACCATATAATTGCTTTTTTCACAGATTAGTTTCTTCCTGCCTAGTATATCAATCCAACCTTTTTATATTGGAAAAAACTTTTTTGACCTAACATCATGATTTCTTGCAAACATATAAAACCGTAATAATTACTATGCATTTTGGACTTATAAAAGGTTCACCAAAGTTTTTTAGCTGGCGTGTAGTAACCCCTTATTCATAACGTTTTTAGTCTCCAGTTTATAATTATAATCATCATGAAAATGCAAAAGTTTAACATTATTATCGGTGTCAGCTAAATTCAGAGCATTAAAAAACCTTGTTTTCAAAAGGTTCTTTATTACATAGCTTCACAGAAGACTCCTTAACAAAATAATCTTTTTATTTATTAATGTTTTGTTTTTTTATACATTCCAACCACTTTTCTGTACCGACTTCGCGAGTTAAATTCTCGATAATATATTTACGTCCATTGGCTCCAATTTTGCTAAGCTCGGTCTTATTCTTATACATCTTTTTAATCGCTTCTTTTAATGCTTCTTTATCATCTGCCGGAACACAAATACCACATTCTGCTTCATTAATTACTCTGTCTAGTTCATACCCTTTATCGAAACACGCTAGCACCGCTCTCCCCGCGCTCATGATGCTCCATGTCTTACTTGGAACCGAACTATTACCAACATTCGCTTTCGATATAATTAGACCACAGTTACCAAGGCTAAACACTTCGGAAATTTTTTCGTAAGGCTGGAAAGGAAGCATTATAATATTGTTTATTTTCTCTTTCCTGATTCGTTCTTCAACCTGTGGTCTTGCAACCCCATCGCCTATAAGAATAAATATTATTTCATTCTCAGTAATTTCTTTCGCAACGTCTAATAGCATATCCATGTTTTGTGTGTAACCAATGTTACCACTATACGTAATATAAAACTTGTTGCGATCCAAGCTATACTCGTCAAATAGGCTATTTTTTTCTCTATCTACATTTATTACAGCATTCTCATCTACCCAATTACGAATAACCGTAATTTTATCTTCATTTACACCTTTAGCCATGATATTTTTTTTGAAATCCTCGCTAGGAACAACAATTTCATCGCAGAAATGATAAGTAATCCGTTCGATAATTTTCCCAATTTTCCATAAAATTGATCCTTTGTGTGTCATTCCAGTATTAACCAGCGAATCTGGGAAAATATCCTGTAAATTGTAGAGGATTTTTCTTTTCCTGTGAAATAATCTAAAGAATGGGAACATCAATCCATTTATTGGTGGTGTACTGGAGATAAAATAAACATCAACGTCGGGTTCCTTGCACCCATTGAGTGTCTGTCTTACTATGCAAAGTGCATATCGAAGTGCTCTTTGTAAAGAGTTTTTACCTTCCTTAATCATCCGAAAACGGTGAACTTTTAATCTACCATCAAATTCCACTTCATAGAGCCTTTTTCTGTATTTTTTTCGAGTTTCATCCGAAATCCCCCGTGTTGGAAGCGGTGCGTATACAACAACTTCATTACCTGCTTGTATACACACCTCCCGGATGTTATCCCATAGATAAGAACTCGCGGCTTGTTCCGGTTTGTAATAGCCGGGTAAAAATAAAACTTTCACCCTTTTGTCCCTCCGTTTTCTCCAGGATAGGCGAACTTTTTATTTCTATAATCAGAACCAGATATCAATACACCAACATCATATCCTCTATTTTTGAAAATTTTCTCTATGATTTTTCGGTTCGCACTATAGCTATAAAGATCATTTGGAATTATATATACAATTTTCTTCATATATTCTCTTTCCTATAAAATTGATATCTCTATTGAATCAATTGCTTCTTGACATATTTTCTCTGCATTATCCGCATCATCACCTTGAGAAATAACAAATCCCATTCTTGCTGTACTACTATCAATATCCGTTACCTTTTCTCCTACCCCATGAATTATGTTAATCTGTTTAATACCTGGTATTTTTTTTGCAATTTCTAAACCGGTTATTTTTTTTACAATTCCTGCAGATTGATTGAAATATCTTATTGCACTTCCCTTTGAATATTTTACAACTATATTTGGCTTTTCGCCTAAAGCAATTCTAATGCAACACTCCACCATATCAACTCCTGTCGACAATGGAACAAGATGCGTTGTAATACAATCCCCACCTAGTCGTGCGCCTATTTCAACAATTTTAGGTTCACCATTGTTTACTATAATCTCAGTGTGAGACGGACCATCTACAATTCCAATAGCTTTATTTGCTTCCTTAGCAAGTAACTCGATTTTCTCTGCAATATGAGGATCTAGTCTAGTTGGTTGAGTATGTCCCATCTCAACAAAATGAGGTGATCCTGTAGTTATCTTATCTGTAATCTGAATCACATGGCATACACCGTTCAGAGATAATGTTTCTACGCTAACTTCTGGTCCCTCCATATATTCTT
>Ga0192281_1050_pt1 | contig 10029 bp, 10 predicted proteins | sample Koala_Koa22_C3_FD_131254 | JGI IMG/M metagenome (GOLD analysis project Ga0192281, IMG submission 131254) | Enriched cells from koala feces incubated with labeled cellulose particles, San Francisco Zoo, California, United States - Koala_Koa2-2_C3 ...
AGGCTTTTAATGTTAGTACAACAATAACGCATCCCACGATTATTTTGAATATCTTTTTCATTTGATACGTTTTTTACCGCTGTACATTTCCAGTGCACGCTCTACAAGTAAGTTCTGATTCCTGTCATCCAAATTGGCAAAAAATTCTTCTACCGCTCCATAATGACCATTTTGACTATTATATTCACGATACTTATTCCATAAATGCCTCCATCCACATTCGGCTTTTTCAAAAGCAACAGCACATTCGTGCTCATCCCAGCAATTCCACATATAGTAGAAGAAACTGGCTATATCATTCTTTTTTGCCATTATCTTTCACATCAATCATTATAAATTTGAAATATTTCCAACTCTCCAATACAATACTATATTGCTTCTCATCCTCTAGTTGGTACATGGTACCATCTTTCAATGTTAGGAAGTAAGTGTTTCCATCTATCCTCACAGTCTTCTCCACGCGCTGTATGTTTCCTGTAAATACCCGTATAGTTTTGGCATTTATCGCAATACAGGAAAACAACAGGCATATAACTACCAAGATTCTATAGAATTTACTACCAATTGCAGTAGCTACTTTGATATACTTTTTCCGCTTATATACCACAACATACTTCTTCATAGATTTACGCTTTAAATAAATCATACACAGTTTTCCGCTTCACGGTAACATTTTGAGATTTAGGCAAATAAAATGTCATACTTGCACAAGAGGTAGAAATAACTTTCACGCTCGTTCTTTGGATTCTTGCTCGTTTCATGCTTTATATTTTAAAGGTTTACAATCAGACACAAAAATGGCACGCACTCAAAAGTACATGCCACAATTAAAGTGGGTAACAAAGACTCGCACTTCTTGCACGCTACGCTTCCACGTTCGTTTTACCCATAAAAATAGCACGCCTGTATTCACCTTCAGACGTGCTATGTATGTTATGACTTACCAGTTCTTTATTTATGCAGCCATTCGCGCATCATATTCCGCACGCTTTTGAGCGTTTCCCAGCACTTCCCATGCTGCATTTACCTCTTGCATCTTTTCATTGGAACCACCGGCGTCAGGATGAGCAGATTTAGCAGCTTGTTTGTATGCAGCTTTAATTTCCGCTTCCGTAGCATCATGCTTCACACCCAAGATTTCATAATAGTCAGCAGCTTTTGCGGCTACTTCTTAAAAGTTCAAACGGAATTTCAGAGCATCGAAAGACGCTTTTGTAGCAGCATGGATTTTCTTCTTAAAATCACGCGCTGCACAATCCAAGTCTTTCTTTGTAGGCACCAAACCAATACGGCTCCATACACTTCCCTCAACATCCCACTTCTTTGACACTTTGCAATCACTTGTACGCACTATGATTTCAGCCGGTGTACCGCTACGCAATTTGGATGCAATACCACCATTATCTTCACGCAGCCCAGCTTCCACCGCTTTCACTGTCCAGAACGTAGCTACCACATTCTTCCACACGCGGAAAATCTCGTCCTGTGTCTTATCCTTTGGCGTGTATTCATCACCGGCAAAATTCAGTCCTGAATAATGCGTTTCTCCGTCACGGTTTACACTCTTATACACCAAAGTTACGCCTACCAACTCATTTGCGTTTAAGTTCTCAAATTGTACACTGTTATACCTACTAATTGTTCCCATGATTACTGTTTTTTTAGGAATTTTCTGCAATAGCGCATTGTAGGCAATCGGGGAATCGAACCCCGACCTACCAAAATAGGAACGCACCACCGAAAACGTTAACACGCTTTCGATTGCGTTAAAGCCCAATCAGAGCATACTGGACATTCACCTATCCAGCACACTCTATGTACAACTTTTTGCCCGTCACTAACAGCGCAACGGAGCCGTGCGCCCTGTGTATGAGTGCTCACCAACTGCAACCAAACCGATTGAATTGCAGCTTTTTACATACGCTTTCGCCTATGTGGTAGGTAATTTCCATCGTTACCGTTAAAGCACACTTTTGGCATACACTTCTTCACTGTTAGGGCTGCGTTGCGTTGGTGATTACATATATACGCAAGGGCATATATCTTTCTCAGTTCGCATTAGGGGCAGATTTTCACACCTTTGCGCAGACATCCGTTTTTCGGTATGCAAGTGTGACAGGCACACTTATGGCACTAAGCCCACGCTTTTCCCTTTTTCCTCACGTCCACACCGGCGAGGGTATAACTTATGCACATTTTAGGCATACTACGCGCTTGTTACGTACAACTTGCTAAACTCATAACGCTATCACAGCGGTTGCGTAGTTTTAACGTATGGACACACCTGGGGCTAACGACGGTTTGCATAACCCTCTTTAATAACTGAGCATTACAGTCAGGTGCATTCTTTCCCCGTTCACAAAACATCCCGTTTTATGTCTGGGCGTGCGCTTTTGCTTTCGCTTTCGCACTCCTTTTGCTTTTATGTACTACTTTCTTTTGTCCGTTTCTTACTTCTTGTTTTTACGGTTACTAATTACGTTCATTATCTCGTATCTGTTTGCGGTTTTCGCTTTTTGTAGGTTTACAGATAAAAACCAAAACGGAAAGTAAACACTCTATCAAGTAGCCGTTGTCTTAACTTGATGTTGCAAAGATATAACGCTTATTTGATATACACAAACAAAACCGCAAAAACTTTCATTTTAAGACTAAAATAATTTATAAATATCTGATTTTCAGATACATAAAAGCACCAATAAAACAAGCAAATCTATAAGTAATTGAGAATCAATAAGATAAGCACTCCGACACGTGCGCGTGTATGCGTGGTTGCTTATTAGGGCAAATCGTGACACACATACACACATGCGCACACATATACGCGCGCGAGACGTTGTTACCTGGATGCAAAAAGGAACGGGAACAAATCACATACACAAAAGGATAAATTTGTAATTATTTCAAAAGAGTATCAAAAGCAAAAGAATAGGCAAAACAAAGGACAAAAGTACATTTGTTTCACTTTTGCATATTAGTGAAACAATATAATCAACTGATTTACAGAAATATAACAGCAAAAATATGAAAAAAAGAAGGCAGAGCCGGTCAATTTTGGAGCGGATACCGTATATATAATCCGACCTGATTTTTCAATCTCGTTTTTTCAAAAGTCGATCATAGTATAAAAAGCCAATTCTCTTCCAGACCACGTTATTCAATACAATAAAATTATCTCCAATTTCTAACATTAAGTTTATAATATATCGAATCTGGAAGTAGAGATTTTGTAATTATCCCAGCATCAATTTATTAACTTTATTTTTCTAATACAGAGAAATAATTATTTCCCAATATATTCAAATTGACAACGATATAAAAATTCAATATATAAGTTTTCTGATTTTTTCCAGCCACCTATTTTTTCAGTCTCGTTTTATGGTAATTAAGCTAAATTTTTATATCCAAATTGACGTTTATCAAAAAATCATATTACATTTGCCTAACAATTGATTATTTTATCCAAATATGAAAACTAAAAAACAAGTAGAGCATTTTCTAAGAAAAAGAAAATATAAATCTGAAATTGATTTTAAAGGAATCAGTTCTTATTGCAAAACAGAATATAATATTAAGCTGCATGTACCTTCCAGTTATTCAGACGATCCTGAATCTCTCGATTATGCTACATTTGCTAACTGGTTTGACAAAGGATTTGGAGCTGGAGATGCAGTAAAATGGAATGATTCTATAGGCTTGGTACAAGAAGGGAATGTGAATACAGTTTTAATATGCCTTAGAATTGACGGAAATACGCCTAATTTCGACAAAATAACAATCCCCGTAGACATTATAACCCCAGCCGGAGAAAACGCTTTAAATCGCCTCTATTTAGTTTTAGATGAAAATGGCCAGGAATTTGGCAACCCATTTTTCGTAATTTCCACTAAGTATATTCCCAAATCATGTGATTTAGTATGTTTCCATAACCATAAAACTGGTCAAGAAGGATATGGAGTCGTAAGACTTACAGATAAATCCTCTGGAGACATTGTTATGTATTGCTATGTTATCAAAGGGGAACCCGTTAAATACAGCATGAACGAGTATCTAGGAAAAATAGATGATTTCTCGTTCACAACTTTCAAGCCAGCGGATTATCAAAGAAAGGCTCTGGATATAGAATTAGCCAAGGTCGGTAAGACATGGAATCATTTTCTAAAACGAATTGAACCTTTGAACATGAAAGTAGCTACAGGAGAACGCTACTGGTATATTACAGATAAAATGCAAGTTACTTCTGATGTGGAAAAAGGAAATGTAACAAGTAATAAACGTTATCTGGCAGGCAATTATTTCCGAAGAGAGAAAGATGCGATTAGAATACTGTCTGAAGAAATAGAAATTAGAAGAAACTTTTTAGCCGAACCCGAAATAAGATAATCAAGTCCGGCTAAGGAAAAATATTCTGAAAGGTGGCAAAAGACTTCATGGTTGTTCTGCCATCTTTTTGTTATAAAGCTCTTCCACATCACTTGCCTGATTTACCTGCACGTTATAGTTTATAATCTTATCGACTGATAACTGTTGAGGATGAAGTTTAACTGTATTTTTTTGAGGAAGTTCTTTCCACAGGGTTCTTAAATCTTCCACAGGTACCTTCGATTCGTTTGAGAAACGTTTAAGCAAATCTTCATAAACAGCTTTTGTCACTTCCGATGGGCGAGGTTGCTGATTGCTCTCCCGTTCTTTCACGAACTCAACCATAAGCCATATTGCATATTCGGCATCTGTTAACATGTTCGTATCTTTTTCGGCGACTTGCCGGATAGACTCAAGAAATATTAATCTGGAGGTTCGGTCCCCTACTCCTTTCCGTTTAATTTTTCTGGAAGATGAAGGAGATTGATTGATGTTTTTAATTTTACTGGGAGTCACATAACATACAGGTTCTCCATTCTGCATCTCAACATCGAATCCAAAAATATTCTTCATGTCTTGTTCCGAAAGAGAGAAATTCGGATTGATAGTTTTTAAATCATTCCAAGCACGGTAAAGAATATCTTTGAAATATTCAGCTGGGATGTAATTACCTAGAGAGTCTTCATCATATTGCAAATATCCCCAAACTTCTCTTATTGCCATATCAAAATCATTATCGGCAAAATCTGGAAGGTTAATGATAGTTTCAAAATCAGATGAAGAAAGATCTGGAAAAGATAAGTCACGAGAATTGAACCATTCCAAAATTTTCATATCAGTTTCTTTATTAAACTCACTTCGTTCGTTATGATTCTCTTTATTCTCTATATTATCTATATATATCTTATTCTGTTGTTCAATATGAGCGGACCCTCGTTCAATATGAACACACCCCTGCTCATATTGAGCGCACCCTCGTTCATATTGAGCGGACCCCTGTTCATATTGAACGAGGTTAGATTGCTCTTTGACTATATTTTCTGATAGTTTTTCTAAGTCTTCACCTTTTTCTTCGTCTATTTGCGAGGGTGTGTTCATATTGAGCGAGGGTGTGTTCATATTGAGCGAGGGTGTGTTCATATTGAGCGAGGGTGTGTTCATATTGAGCGAGGTGTGTGGATATTGACGAACTACATCGTTCAATATGGTCAATGGAATCGCTGAAATTGGACGTACCTCGCTATTTAAGCACAAGCCTCGCAAATATACCCATCCTTTATCTGATATTTGAGAACTTACTTTATGTATTGCTCGTATCTCACTCCAATTTACATAGAATGTGCAAAGTGCCCCTTTATTTTGAGAACAGCTGATAAGATTAAGTTGCTTCAAGGTATCTATTGCCCGGCGTACTGAACTAATAGAAGTTCCCATGACGTCAGCTAGTTCTTTGTTGGATATGGCGCATGTTGTCTTATCTCCATCCGTATAGCCTCTTCGTAACAGATGAAATAAAATCATAAAGCCATCACTGGATGTTAACGTTGCCATTGCGTATGGAATGCACTTCCAGTGGTTATCGAATTTGTTGGAAAACGTACTCATTTGCTTATATCATCTTTTATATAAAAACTAATAATCTGCCCTTTAACCATCTGTTTGGTAAGACGGAAACCTATTTGTTTTGCAAATCGTCCTATGCGTTGATTATTGGGTGCATACGGGAATCTTTCAGCATAACATGCTCTCATATCTTCTACAGAAACTCTGTTTTTATTTTCTATATCCATACTTTTATTAAGTTAGTTCGTTATACATCAATTAATTATTTCTCTTCATTTTTGGTTTTGCGTATTATTTGCTGGCACAATTTCAGTTGCTCTTGACTAATTAGTTCATCACATGTCTGCTTAAAAGGACATTCTTTACAAGCTGTGTTTTGTGCCACTATAATAGTTATAGCTGCAATTGAGATAAGCGATAATACGATAATCAGAATAATAGCAATCATGTTATTTTAAGTTTTTTGTCATTAATATAAAGTCATATTTTAATGGGTCCTCTGCATCCCAATGACGGTAAACATGAGTGAGTTCCATAACAGCCTTCCAGCTTTCTTTAGGATAAGATATAAGCCCCATACGTTGTGCTTGCTGCGCAACATGGGTATCCATAATAGCGTATAGTTTTTTAGGTTTGATTAAGCCAGTCTGCCATACTCCTAAATCTATTTCATCTTTACGAACCATCCAACGCAATAGCATATTAATACGTTTACAGGCAGAGTTACGATATGGGCTTCCAAGACGGGCTGGTTCACACCAATTACATAACGTGAGTAATAAATCATCAAGTGAAATAGGATGTTTTTTTAAATATTCCTGAATAGAATCGTGTTTACTGTAGAAGTATCTTAATTGATGACACACCTCTTTAAATATTTTTCCTGTAAGAGTACGGTAAATACTACATTCGTCCGGAATATCATAAAAATCACCAAATTTAATATACTTACCTGGCTCCCATCCACACACGTCCATCAACTTCTCTGCACAATATACTATATGACTACGTTGTCCCCATGAAACCATAGCTGTCCATATTGCACATATTTCAATATCAGCTATGGATTTGTTAGGCATTCTCTGCATTTCATGTACTATTTGAATTGGGTCATTCAATATAAATTTTTGACGGTCAAATTGATTCCACATTTGCTCCATCTCATTTTTTAATAATGGTGTCATTGATGCTGTTTTTTTAATTAAATTCTTATATCTACGATATTAAGTATTAGATTTCAATTCATTCATGTTGATAAATGAAGGACATCTTTCATTCCCAATAGTATGATTGGCCGGAATCTTATTGAAGGGTCCATCTCGTTCGCAAGATAAATTATATCTAAGACAATTATAGCGATCCCAGCATCCTTTAGCATGACACTTATGAGAGTCGTTAGATAATTTGGTATAAGTTATCAATGATAGGAAATTGGCAGTATTTGGCAATTGTTTTCTAAAATGTTCTGGGATTTCACCTTGATGCCATATATTATTGGATTTGATTAATGTTCCATCAAATCGCCGAATATAGAATTCTTTGCCATCAGAACCTTTAATAACATTATTGGGGCGTTTTACAAATGGATATACAATATAATAATGAGAACCAATAACTTCATTACCTATATCCGGATGGGCTATTTTATCCATCCAAAAAGCACAGTTAGAACAGACATTTCGTTTACTCATAATACGCAAAATCTCTCCTGGAGGATTACATTCATCCAGGTTCTCCGGCGTATTACATAATTCACAAGTAATGATGATGGGTGGGGATACAGACAGCCCCCTCTTTTGTTGTATAAACATGGTCAATTTTATTTATCCGATTATGGAATAAAGATAGGGGCACATGTCGTGCAAATCAAAATGTAAAATGTAGCGAAGAAGTTAGAGACGGATAGAATCGAATATAGAATTTATTTCATCTTCTCTAATACAGATGTATATTTTAGTTATTTCAATGTTAGAGTGATTAAATATCCTGTTTAATAGTAACAATGCTTCCGACTTGTTTTCGCTTGTATCATAGACATATCGTCCAAATGTTTTTCTAAAAGTATGTGTAGAAAAATTCTCTATATCCAATTTATATTTAGCCTTCCATTCTTTCATTATCCGATTAAGATATTGGGAAGAGACAGATACCCCTGTAAATTTGCTTTTAAATATCAATTCATTCGGATTAGGGCGTTTAAGCAATATATAAAGTTCCTCTATTCTCGTTTGAATACTTAAATTAAATGGGATTTTTCGTACTTTTCCAGTTTTCTTCTCAATTTTGGTCAATGAACCTTTATGGAGAATATCAGCCCATGCTAAAGACAATACATCTGATACTCGTAGTGCAGTGCAGAATGCCAGTCGAGCATATAGTTCCCATAAATATTGCCGATCCTTATGAAGAAGGCGTAGTAATTTCTTATATTCTTCCATAGGAAGATAATCACTTTTGGTTAACTGATTTTTCTTTGCCATAATTATATCAATTCATTTACTTAATGCAAAAGTATGATATTACATTCAATTATACAAATTTAGAAGCGATTAATATCAATTTAAATCAATATTAATCGCTAATACTTTATAATACAACAATTTAATTATTCAAAATTTCATAGAATTCTTCAATTGATAAAATTGGTACCCCCAATAATTTGGCCTTGGACATTTTTGATGAGTTGGCAGATTTGTCCTTCACCACCAGATGTGTTGTTTTTTTAGACACCCCACTAACAATTTTTCCTCCTTTGTTGGTAATTACTTCTTCAAGATTACTATCTCGAAATCCCGACACACAGATAGACCAACCTTTGCATTTACCTTCCAGCACAGCAGTCTTTGGGGACAATTTGTAAGGTATTTTAGTTTCCTCTAAAAAGGCCATAAATGGAAAATACCCCAACAATAAGTTTTGCACAGTTATAGGACAATTTTTAAAGTCTTCGCTTTGAACATCCGGTTCGTGATTGATATACCACCCTTGACAGAACGAGCATAAATCCTCATCATCCATTTCATCCAATATTTTTTGGGCCTTTATTTTTCCTATTCCTTTAAAGCAATCGCTGGCTTGCATTAAAGTCGCCAAATCAACTCCTTGCATGATTTTTCTGTTATTCTCCAATATTATATTTGAAATACTGTCTCCGAATCCTTCGATTTTTATCAGAGCGTTAAAAGTGATGTTAAGAATCGCCGGTATAGAAGTAAAGCCTGCATTGAATATTTTGAATAATGTTTCTTCTCCCATATTTTCAGCCCCACATGTCAAATAGAAAAATATAATTTTAGCTAATTGAACACCTGGACAACTAGGATTAGTGCAACACAGTTCTATGTGATTCTCATTCCACATAGTCGGTGAACCACAATGAGGACACTCTGACATTTCATCCCATAATTTTTCTTGTTCTTCTTGTGTTGCTGGGGTAAGAGTTGACAGAATCTTAGGAATTACCCCTCCAGAACGAGTAACTAATATTTCAGCCCCCTTTGCTATTTCATGATCATTAATCCAGCCGGCATTGTATCCAGTAGGATTTTCCATGTTGCAATCTCCAGTATCAACCATTTCAATATTAACCACAGGTTTAAGGGCACCCGACTTACTGACTTTCCATACAATATCCTTTACTGTTGTCTCGAAAGATTCTGTAAAATCTGGATGTTTGTAGGCAATAGCATATAATGGATTTCCAGATGTTTGATGTCTGCCAATAACTTCCCATAAGCGCAAATCATCAACATAAATCACAATACCGTCAATTGGATACACCTTACTCCACTCTTTGAATAAATTCATCAGTAGCTCTTCGTTCAGTTCATCTATAAAAGCAAAATGATAAAGATGCTCTTGTTGATAGATATTACAAATAGTTTCTATCAGACTATGGAAGTTGTTATAATCATGTAGGGAACTCTCATCCACTCCATATCTGAAGAAAGAAGCGTGTTCAAGATAATCACATGGCTCATCTCTATTTAAAAGGCCGGCAGCTGTATTACGCGGTGATTTAAAAATATCTCCTGTGAATTTAGAACGTTTCCCATGAAAATGTTGCTCCCAATCACTTCTGTTGATAACAAATTCTCCAAAAGT
>Ga0192281_1052_pt1 | contig 9968 bp, 8 predicted proteins | sample Koala_Koa22_C3_FD_131254 | JGI IMG/M metagenome (GOLD analysis project Ga0192281, IMG submission 131254) | Enriched cells from koala feces incubated with labeled cellulose particles, San Francisco Zoo, California, United States - Koala_Koa2-2_C3 ...
ATGATGTCCAAGCATTTACTGTCAAATTTAAACCATCAAGTACTCCTATCAAAGCCACGATTAACATTAATCCCGTTATGTAATACCTTAATTTCCATCTTGTGACTCCCTCTCTTAAGTAGTATCCAAGCAAAAAATAAAACACTGGATAAGTCATCGGGACATAAAAAGCAATATGGGAATCCAATATTTCTGACAATGTCGGACATATGAAATCAAAAACAGCCAACACAATCATTATGAACCGCAAAGTTTCCTGATCGGTCTGAGCTACAAACCCCTTCAGGACAGGAAGAATCAAATATATACCAAACAATGCGTACAGATACCACAAATGGCTCAGACTATCATTTGTAAATACACACCAAATCGCCTCTGGAATAATCCAAAACGATATCGCCCCCCCTCAGGCCGTCCGAAAACTGATTTTTAAGCATCAAAAACAGCCACTTTTTCGGTCTGATATAGTTTTGATCCCTTGAAAACTGAACAAAATACACATCAAACTCTAAAAGTGACTTCTTCAAAAAATAGTATGTCTTTTACTTATGCCTGATTCATTAATTCCATCATTTTCTCAAATCCAAGCAGGTTTTTCGCCCGCTCGATGTTGTAGCCCAGACAGAAGAGCGCAAATTCACCAGCTACGTTCCGCAGTCCTTTGCGTAAAAAGCAGCTTGCTCCCATTGCTCTCTTTATGGTTCCAAACGGGTGTTCCGAAAGGCACATCCGTTTGGCCATTTTTTCCAAGCTCGGCTTGAAAAACAGTTTCACGATTTTTATTTTCTCAAACTTCCTTTTACTGCCAGCCCCGGTTGTTGCTGTTGCTTCCGGATCCTCCGAATTCGTTTCCGCTTCAGCGGTTTCCTTTTTCGGCCAGTACCTGCACGGCCTCTCCAGACGGTCTTTCGTAAAATCGACTTCCTTCCACTCACCCTTGCCCCTATAACACTGGTTTCGGAATTTACAGTGCTTGCAGGCATTTTTATTTGAGTATCGGATGTTTCCGTTTTTCTTAATGCTTTTCTGTCGCAGTATCTCTCCGTTCGGACAGTACACCAGATTCCTTTCCGGATCTCTTACGAAATATCCTTCCTTCGCGCGCTCCCTCATTTCTTCCTGCGTTCCGTAGATGGATCTTTCTTTTCCTTCTTCTTCCGGTTTTTCTTCCTTTACCATGTGGCGTACTTCTTTCACCTCAATGCTGCTTATTACATCCTTATAGGCTTTCGGTACTTTTCCGGAATGAAGGCATTTTTTCAACTCCTCCGGACTGCTGCTTGTGGTATCAGCTTCCGCTTCCTCATAAGATAGTTCCAGCTCATAACCATCCTGACCATCATCTGTGATTACGTGCGGTATGATTCCGTTTTTCAAACATTCGATCAGATCCTCTGCTTTTTCATAACCCTTATCTGCCGTCACTTCAAGGATTTCGTCCCCACTTTCCGCCCGAATTCCCTTCATAGTCGGCATCAGCTGGCCGTGGTCAGTCACCTGGTTCGTCATGTTGAAATCACGGATCAGATGTGTCCTGGAATCAACCGCCGTCTGCGGATTGTACGCTACAGCGAATCCATTCTTACTTTTCATAAGTCTGGCATCCGCATCCGTCAGTGAAAGCTGGCTCGCGCCGCTCTCTTCCATAATCCTCTGATACTCCTGATATCTCGCCAATCTCTCCTGTGCTTCTTTCAGCTTCGCCTCAACAAGTTCCCTGGTAAGCTGCTCCGGTGTTTCTTCCGCATCTTCCTGCTCATCCATCTCCCGCAGTATCCTCAGATATTCGTTTGTATGTGCGTTCAGCCATTGAATCCGGTCGTCAAGCTTGTTCTTTGTAAAGTTTGAATTCTTTGAATTATTCGCCGCAAACTTGCTTCCATCAATAGAAGTGAATCCCCACTCAACCGCACCAGAAACCCGCCGGTTAAACTCATGGAATATTTTTTTCAGGCTGTCGATGTTTTCTTTCATGAAATCAGAAATCGTCCGAAAATCCGGTTCCACACCGCCGATCATCCATTTCACTTCAATGTTGACCTTGCAGGCTTTCGCCAGTTTTCTCGATGAATAAATGCCGTTACGGCTGCCGTAAATATAAAGCTTGTACATACTGGCCGGATCATAGGAAGGTCTTCCTTCCGATGCGGGCTGCTTTTTGGTGTACTGTATCATGTCCAGGCTGTCAACAAATGCGTTGATCAGTCTGGCTGCACTGTCAGGCGCCACCAGCATATCCCAGGAACACATCATTATCTGATTACGATCAAAAGTTTTCACATACGCCATAGTCTTTCACCTCAGAAGCGGTTTTATATTGATTGAATTATACCACAATTTGAGTAAATAATCACGCATAATGTGCATTTTGTTCAGTTTTCAAGGTACGTTTTTAATATATCTGAACGGCTGCTTTGCAGCCGGATTCAGCTGTTGTTAGTCAGACCCCCTATAGGGGGGTTTTCGGACAGTCTGCCCCGCCGAGATAAATCTTTATAATGGCAAGCGGGAACCCAAAAAGGAATAGTGCAAAAATAATCCTACGACAATACTTTGTTATGCATTGTTTTGAGGAGATCTCTTTTTCCGGTTTTAGGAGCAAAGAGCCAGATATCATAAAAAATACTGGTACAGCCCAGTACATAATGTGATAACTAAAATTAAAAAATATCTGCTGATGCTCAGTCATAACAAACACATCTGAATTTTGAGCCAATGTACTGCAAGTATGCAGCCATATCACCGAAATCGTTGCAAAAATGCGTAAATAACTAATTTCTACCCGTCTATTCGATTGGGAATTGTTTCCATTCATCGTTCATCTGCCACCTCTTTTGGGATTACTTATACTTTTCTCTTATAAACCTCTCCATACTAAGTTCCGTATCCTGTCTCTGTTTTCTTTTCTCAACAAAACCATCATACACTTCATCCAGCTGCGGAACGACACAGTGAATTATTATTATGAATCCTATATTAGTAACTTATCAGGATATTTTTACATGTTAATGCTCAAGATTTTGTTTCACTTTAATTCCGAAGTTAAAACTATGCCGAAGAATTCTCAAATGAGTGCTTGCTGTATGCCTTCTGCGCGAAAATCTTCGGCTTATTTGTTGACGAATGGCGTCTTCTATGAAACATTTTCTATATCAAAATATAGGAGGTATTCCATAGATGAACAACCAAGTTACGTTAGCCGAAGCAGTAGAAGGTGTCTTTTTGTGTCTGGAGGAAAAAGGATATACTGAACTTACCCTTACCAGCATGCACCATACATGCCTGAATCCACCACATTCGGCGCGCTAGAAAGAATACCGGCGGACATCACAAAACATGGTATTCACCGCATATTATTCGGGTAAATAAAAAAGTGAGAACCAGATCAAGCCGTATTTCAGTAGCACTTACACTACTCCTTCTCTGTTTCTATAAACAACACTGAGTTAATCACAGCTCCAACTATCGCGTCTTGATTATGCCGATTGTTACTTTGAGCCTTTTCTCTTAAAAATAACAATTATCGTTTTAAACAATATTTTTACATCCAAGCTAATACTCCACTCTTGTATATACTTTATATCCAGCCTTACGACTTCCTCAAAGTCATCAATATCACTTCTGCCACTTACCTGCCAAAGTCCGGTTATTCCCGGTTTTATCGCAAGTCTCGCCTTATGATATGTGTTATACTCAGATACCTCCCCCACAGTTGGTGGTCGTGTCCCGACCAGTGACATGTCGCCTTTCAGCACATTCCAAAACTGCGGAAACTCATCTATACTTGTTGAACGAATGAATGCTCCGATTCCTTTTCTTGTTCCGTCTGGGCCGCTCCCGATTATCCTGGGGTCGTTTTCCATCTTGAACATCAGGCCTTTCATTTCGTTCTTTTCCATCAGTTCTGCTTTCCGTTCTTCTGCATCCTGATACATGCTCCGGAATTTATACAGTTTAAAGATTCTTCCATTCTTTCCTACCCTCTCCTGGCTAAAAAACACAGGTCCTGGGTCTGATATGTAAATAGCAGGAGCTACAAAGAGAAATAAAATTCCAGTAAATACCAGTCCAACGATACTTCCGATAATATCTATGAACCGCTTAACAAAAGCCTGACCTGCAGTGATCAACTTCAGGTAGCTTGTCATAACGCTCAGCCCTGCGATATCTTCTTCATACCTTGCTCTTGCCAGTTCATCCGAAGACATAATCTCCAGATGGATCGTGATCCCCATCAGGCTGCATTCCCGGATCAGATCCTGCGGTATATCCTCTTTCTTTGGCACACTAAAAAGGATTTCGTCTACTACCGTTTTTAACAGATATTGCGTTAATGTTTCTACGCTGGCTACTACCGGAATACCCTGAATAGAATCAACCGTTTCATTATTTGTTCCAACCAAAACAATTCCTTTTACCTGAAAATCCAGCATCTGTCCCTGGAACTGATTTAATATACGTTCGGCTCCGGACTGGTCGGTTACAAGCAAAAGATATCTTGGATTTTTGGCAAGGCGATGATGAATAAATTTCTTCCATATTGTGCGCTCCACCCAGAGCAACACTAAGGATATGACCGCTGTATAGGCAACCACCATCCTTGAGAGTGCATCCAATGTTTTTAAGAAGAACATCAGAACCACCATCACCGCTACCACGATAACAATATGCTTGATTACGGCAATCAGTTCTTTCAGATATCCCCGCCGCAGGATGTTTTTGTAAGCACTGTCAAAAATCGCCACACAGATATGTACGAGTGCAATTATGATTAATAAACTTCTGTATATCTGTGATTCCCATATTTCTAAATCATTCAGCCGCAGACAATAAGCCAGCCATAAGGAAAGCAAAAAGCACACAAGATCAAGTATCATAAAATCGATATGCTTGATGATGCTGCTTGGATTTTTCTGATACATACGTTAGAACTTCTCCAGAGTTATTTTTTTGAAACCGGAAACTTTTGTATTTCCATTAATCTCATTTATTATTTTTCACACGACAAAGAGCCCGTATTCAACATCATCGAACGACTGAACGCAGGCTCCATCTCTACTTCAGGATATTTTGTGGAAGCTTGCCCTTTCCCGCAAAGCAATATGGATACGAAATCAAAAAGTTTTGTTATCCAATTTAGTCAGACATGACATCCTGAATTGCCCCCCTATCATGTACTGGGGATGTGTTTAATGTGCCTATTCAGGTACCAGTTGTGAATTTTACCAGGATGAATCCTCGACCGCCCCTATATTCTAAATTGATTCTATGTTTGTTACAATATCGAAAAATATAGAAGTCTCCGTCTTGCTGGCGGACAATACCAGACTGATAAGCAACCGTATTGTGCTCATATAGAGGGACTTCCATCCGCCCCACCACCATTTATTCTTCTGCCTCAGGCATAGCTTCGCCATCCCGCGCAGCTTTTTGCGCAGACAATAGTCCCACAATGACATCCAGCACAGACAGCAGCGGCGAAGCGACATGCTGCAGGTAACTGGAATTTTTATCCATACGTGCTAAAATAAAGCTTTTAGTGTAATACTTAAGGAATACTTTTATTAAGGAAATGAATCAAACATAACCTTTAGCACCCATGAATTTTACATCACATTGTTCTATCTGTCAAGATATGCAATAAAAATCACCTGATTTTCACTATCTTTTCGTGCCCATTATGCAATTATATAAATTGCAAATAAATATATGGATTTAAAAAACTTTACTCATTAGTGGTCAGATTCGTAGTAAGAGGTTATAGCCGAATCGTCGAAAGCATTTTTATCTGACTATTTTCCGTGTGCAAGATAATGTGTGGCTTTTTTGTCACCTGCTCCAGTCATAGAAGCGCTTTTCAAACATGTAATGGAACTTATAGCCGCTCTCAAAGGTTACATTACTTCTGCCATAAGCTACCCAATTACCAGTCAATCCCAGCTTACGCTTCTCTCCATTTGTAATAATATCTAATTTTTTAACTGGTTCCTTGTCCTAAATGTACAAATCGACGTTAAAATCAGAAATGAAACATATTAATACAGTTTTGAATGTTGTTATCGCTGTAACATTTTTGTATAATTTGACTATTACACATCCAGTTTTCCTCTGGAAGAATTATCATGCTGGATGAAAAGAAGGGAGAAGGATCATGAAAAAGATAACCAGAAGAGATTTTTTGCAGGGGTCAGCTGCTCTCACACTGAGCGCGGCATTTTCGGGGGTAATTGGCAGCCTCGGCGTATCAGCGGAAGAAAGCGCCATTCCGGCTTACGCGGATATCGTGCTAGGTGAGGATTACACAGACCTCACCGCTTCGGTTCGGTTCATCCACAATATGACCAACCGCGAGGAAGACGGAACCATGGCGTCCTTTGTTGAGGCGTTTAATGAAATGTATCCGAACATCACACTTACCACAGATGGTATCACCGATTTCGCTGAGGACGCGCTGCTTCGCCTGTCCGCTGGCGACTGGGGGGAAGTCATGTTCATCCCGGCGGTTGATAAGGACGAATATGCAAATTATTTCTATCCGTTTGGCACGGTAGACGAAATGAGTGAGCTGATTAACTTCGCAAACACCTGCGCTTATGACGGAATCTGCTATGGTGTTCCATGCTACGGCAGCACCCAGGGTATGGTTTACAACAAAGCTGTTTTCGAAGCCGCTGGCGTTACAGAACTGCCAAAAACACCGGATGAATTCATTGCTGCCCTGCAGGCGATTAAAGACAACACAGACGCGATCCCGCTTTATACAAACTATGCTGCAGGCTGGACGATGGGCGCATGGGATGCTTACATCGGTATCGTATCAGACGGCGACGCAGCATATTACAATCAGAAATTCGTGCATGATGCAGAACCGTTCTCCGATCACGGGGATGGGACAGGCGCTTATGCTCTGTATAAGATTCTCTATGATGCAGTTGCAAATGGCCTGATCGAGGAAGATTATTCCACCACTGACTGGGAGAGCTGCAAGGGCATGATCAATAATGGTGAGATCGGCTGCATGGTGCTTGGCTCCTGGGCTTATGTACAGATGGTAGAAGCCGGAGAAAACGGCGATGATATCGGCTATATGCCGTTCCCGATCTCCGTGGATGGGCAGCAGTATGTAGCAGCCGCAGGCAACTACAGCTATGGCATCAGCTCCGAATGCACAGGCGACACACTGATCGCTTCTCTCATATTCGTGAAATGGATGACAGAGCAGTCCGGCTGGTGTGACATTGAGAACGAATACCCGACCGACGCGAACGGCGAGCTTCCGGCAATGTATTCTGCTTTTGACGGCTGCACCATTCTTTCTAACGAGGATGCCCTCGCGGGCGAGGAGACCCTCCTTGATGACATGAACAGTGAATCTGAGCTGTCCTTCAACGCGGGCGGTAATACAAAAATCCAGCGGATTGTTGAATCTGCATTCACAGGCGCTGAGACCTTTGATGAGATTATGGCAGACTGGACTGCTACCTGGAATGAGGCGCAGGAGTATCTGGGAATCGAAACGACTACTTATTAATATAGAAGTGAATATCCGATGTAAGCGCCGTGTGGTTTTCCACACGGCGCTTGTCTTCCTTACTTTTGGAGTCTTCAATAATCCTTTTCAGTTCCTCCCCTTTCGGATATTTATTTCTTTCCAGTTTCCGATACCAGAAGGCACATGGAGCCTGTTGTGCCTGCGATAATTCCATAAGCTTCCCCTTTGTTCTATGTATGGTTGTAGTTCCGGAAATTGTGCTCCAATTTCGGAATATGCTATCAATTATATTATGTTTGCAGAAAGAGGCATAGTTTTTGAATTAATCATTTAGAAAGCCGGGCATTCAATCCCGGCTAAGCATTTGCTTACCTATCTATAATTATACGGAAACCGGTCAAAGAGTTCTACCTTCCATACCTCAACACCAACAGCGTCAATGTTGTAAGAGATAGCTGCCCATTCCCCAGGCAGTTCCATTAGTACCGCCGGAGCCAGGTATGTGTGGGAACTTTTCTTTGCCCTTTTCCCGCTAGCAATGCGGAAACGCCAGCTCTCCATGGCGCCCTCCCGCTGGAACTTTCCACAGTGCTTTACAAACTGCCTGATCGCGTAAGATACCGTATCTCCCCCGTATTCGCAGGGAACATGGGAAACAAAAGAAAAATCCGGGCGTACAGAAAATTCACATGCAATCGTACCATTTTTCATCTTCATATAAACATTTACCTCCGCATTAATTATTCTGGTTAGCTGTCGGGTGCAATCCCCCGATGTCATCAGCAGCATCAGGTCCCTGTTGGGAAACTCTACGCGGTTCCAACCCCGCACCAGGTGCGCAGGGCAAAAAATAACACTAAGCCCTGCCCTGGCCTAGTGTTAATTATCCATTTGAACGCACTAAGCCCCTGGTTTTCAATCCATAGAACCTAATGCATATTAAGTTGGTAAATGTTTACTACTTAGTTATAGCATAATTTACAGAAAAATCAATCCCCTTTCATATTTTTTCGCATCTATCCGGCGAACTATACAACGAGGACGTTGACCCGGCCAATACTGGCCGATTACCATGCCTTTTTTCCGTCTACTCGCAGTGTACTAACATTCCCGTATATGGCGGAACCTGGAAGTTTTCACAGAACATTCTGCATTTGCACAGAAACAGGAAATAAATATTCTTCTTGCAAAGGCGCAGCGTTTCATAATTTGCCTGCCCCTTGGAAATTACCACATCCGCCTCCTCCCAGATGGCTTTTGCCTGCGGGGATAATTCCGGCAGCCATGTCCCGGCAATCCCGTTGCCGTTCCCATATACTTCCGCAACTTCCTGCATACCAATTTCCTCCGCATCTTCCATTGTCATATCATTGGATACAGGGCTGCCCTTTACCAAGACTTTCACACGAAGCCGTGGATAGTTTTCCCGGATAATCTCTAAAAGGATTTTATCCAGTACCCCTTCGCCTGCATTGTCCGTTAAAAAGAGAAGGTTCTTCCTGCTGCCCAAATCCATTTTCAATTGTTCATAAGTCTCCTTTGCAACATAGTTTTGATCCACTTCCTCAAGGAGTTTCTCCAGGTATTCCTCTTCCACATTTTTCACAGCTGCAAAATCAATATAATTTCCTACAAGGGAGAACTGCAATGCTTTCAACAATGGATCTTTTGCATTTCGGATCTTTTCCCTGATTTTCTGTTCCTTACTTAACATAAGCCGATTATAGTAGGACTTTTCTGCCAAATAATCAGAAACCTCCCCGAAAACATCTTTGTATAATTCTGTAATATCCCGGACAATTACCGGCGCACAGGTTTCTTTTGGTGCTTCAGATAAAATCTTAAACATCCCCTGGAGAAACACCAGTTTTTGTTCTTCTCTCGCTTCTTCAGGCAGTGCATGCAGTTGTTTTTCTGCCAGGCACTGGATGCATTCTGACCGTAATAATGTACCCATAAGCTCCTCCTATATGTATATTAATCAGGTCGCTTGACGGCCTGTTTATAATGATTCAAAATTGCTGAAGCGATTGTCTCCGCAGCCAGTCACGAGCTGGCTTCATTTGGGTGGCTTCCGTATTCCTGTGCGGGCATATATGCAAAAGAATCGGTCTTCACCGCTGCAGCAAACGCCGCCATGATGGTTGTCCCAAAGCTGTTCACCAATCCATGCACCATCAGGATGCCAAGGTTCATGGCGAATTGCTGGAGACAGGTAAACACGGAATAGCTGGCAATTTCACAACTCCGCACTATCCTAACACAAAGAGGAATACGGCGTCAACGCTTCTTCTTCTGAAATTGCGATAGAACTGCTATGGAAACACACATAGAAAACGCCGTGTGGTTTTCCACACGGCGCCTTCTGTTACGCGTTTTTTGTTATATCGTGGTGATTGTGCCGGTACCGGATATCTGGCGCTTCTTTTCAAAAGAGGAAGCCTGCAACGCCATAGCGTCACTCGACTTCCTCTTT
>Ga0192281_1054_pt1 | contig 9947 bp, 5 predicted proteins | sample Koala_Koa22_C3_FD_131254 | JGI IMG/M metagenome (GOLD analysis project Ga0192281, IMG submission 131254) | Enriched cells from koala feces incubated with labeled cellulose particles, San Francisco Zoo, California, United States - Koala_Koa2-2_C3 ...
TGCAAGCTGAAATTATTAAAGGCTTGAAATACAAACTGAATTTAGGCCTTAGAAAAGACCATACAAAGAGCCGTACTTATACAGGCGCTTACGATCTAGGGACTTATGGCAAGAACGATGCGCCTGATTTGAGTGAAGGTTCCTCTGACTATGAATCATGGGTATTGGAAAATACATTGAACTATGATAAAACCTTTGGAAAACATAACTTATCTGCGCTAGTTGGTTATTCTGCACAGAAGGACAAAAGCTATAGTTTAAACGGAAGCAATACGGACCTTCCTGAATTTATTGAAACAATGACAGGTAACGTCACAACGATGAAGGCTTCCAGCTCATTGAATGAACTGGCATTGGTTTCTCTTTTCGGACGTGTCATGTATTCCTATGATGACCGCTATCTAGTTTCTGCGTCTATCCGTCGTGACGGTTCGTCACGCTTCAAGAAAGGACACCAATTCGGTAGTTTTCCATCAGCTTCTATCGGTTGGAATATCAACCGTGAAAAGTTCTTCAAACCCTTGGAAAATATATTCGATCAGTTTAAACTACGTTTCAGCTATGGTAAACTTGGTAACCAGCAAATGGATAAATACTATCCTACACTTAGTGTGGTATCAGATGGCATGAACTATCTGCAAGGTAACAATATTTGGTTCGGTCAGCTACCTAACGTAAGCGCAGTATCTCCTGCCAACCTGACTTGGGAAAGCACAGAAACATTCAACGTGGGCCTGGATCTAAGCCTATTCAACAGTAAACTGACATTAACAGCCGATGCTTACGTAAAAAACACGAACGACGTATTACTTCCGATTCCTTACGCAGGTTCTACCGGTATTAGCGGCCTTTCCATCCAAAATGCAGGACAAGTACGTAACAAAGGGGTCGAATTATCAATAAACTGGCGTAGTAACATTGGTGATAACTTCAACTACTATATTGGTGCAAACGTCACTACAGAAAAAAATGAAGTTACTAAGATTACTGTCGGTGGCAACAATCTAGCCATCTCAGGCTACTCTGCTCACGGTGCCGGCGGACGCGGTATCAACAGATTTGAAAAAGGTCATACGATGTCCTTCTTTAACTTGATCGAAGCCGATGGAATCTTCCGCAACCAACAAGAGATTGAAGACCACAAAAGTAAAGATGGAAAATTAATCCAACCAAATGCCCAAGTAGGCGATGTACGTTACAAAGACTGGAATGGTGATGGTGTGATTGATGAAAACGACCAGTACGATGTAGGTAACCCATTCCCTGATGTTGCACTCGGTCTACGTTTAGGCGGTGAATGGAAAGGATTTGATTTTGGATTGTTTTTTGATGGTACAATAGGTAACGAAATATATAACTACCAACGCTACTGTCTCGAATCAGGAAAATTCAATGGCAATTACAGTACCAAATTAGCCAATTCATGGAGACCCGACAACCAGAACACCGATATTCCCCGTTTCTCTAAAGTAGATAGCGCAGATAATGGACTAGCATACACTGACAGATGGCTAGAGAATGGTTCTTACTTCCGCTTGAAAACACTGGATATCGGTTATACACTTCCGAAAAACCTACTAAAGAAAGTGAAATTAGAAAATGTAAGAATTTACACCTCCATGGAAAATCTATTCACACTAACCAAGTATTCAGGTTATTCTCCCGACCTCGGTGAAAGTGGCAGTGTAGATATTGGTGCAACGTATAGCGTATTCTCAAGAGGAATTGACCAAGGACGTTATCCGTTACCACGTACTATCTCATTCGGTATACAGGTTAGCTTATAATACTAAGATAATACACACTAATTGAATTTACAACATGAAAAAGAATTGGTTATCATACATAGGCATGGCAGCTCTCCTTTCTGGAACTCTGACCTCATGCAACGAATCCAAGTTTCTGGACCTAACAGATCCTAACCACTTCACGGAAGATAACTTCTGGAAGAATAAAGCTGACGCAGAAAGTGGTTTGGCTACGGCTTATTCACCTATCAAATACCAGATGAATGGTTATTATGGTGCTTTTGACGGCTGGTTGAACATGAACAGTCGTGGTGACGATATCTTTACAATTCTGAATGAAGAGGCTTCTATGTGGGCTATCGCCACATTCCAAAACTCTACTACTACAGGAAGCGATCCTTACGGAGCACTCTACGCAGGTATTCAACGTGCCAATGTAGTATTGAGAAACCTTGATCGAATACCAGCAACTGGTATCAGCGAAGAAGATCGTTCTATGATTAAAGGAGAAGCACTTTTCTTGAGAGGACTTCAGTATTTCTATTTGGTACACAACTACAGAGAAGTCCCTCTACGTGTGATACCTTCTAATGAAGATGAAAGTAATAAACCGGCTGCAACAGAAGCTCAACTTTGGAAACAGGCAGAAGACGACCTGAAAGATGCTATCAATTGCAATTTGCCTGTAACTCGCTCTGGCGATGAAAAAGGTCGCATCGAGAAAGGTGCCGCCATCGCTATGCTTGCCAAAGTATATTTGTATCAACACAAATATGCTGAAGCAAAAATACAACTACAATTATTGATGAACGCTCCTTATTATCCAGGACGTTATGACCTGATAGAGAATTTTGCTGAAAACTTTACCCCAGCAAAAGAAAATAATGAAGAGTCCGTATTCGAATTGCAATATAGTAGTGACGGAGAACTAACCTGGGGCAACGAGAGCGGCATTAATCTAGGTAACTCCATTCCTCAATTTATTGGTCCGGTTGCCGGTGGTGGTTGGGCAAAGTTAATGCCTTCCAGCTTTGCTATCGGACAATTTGTAAAAGAAGAACGCCCTTCCGGATCAGACACCAAATATGACAAACGCATGTATGCCAGTTTATTCTTCAATCCTGAATCTATGGGCGATGTGGTGAAAAATGAAAAGTGGTATGGAGGCAGCCGCTCAATGGAAGATCTCTGGGACGGTAATAGTGGAAAAATGGCCGGTGGCGCTCCCACATTTAGCCAGGGAGACGGCAAATTTCTGCTGAAAAAATATACTGCATATTTTGCCAGCGACGGTAATGCTGACAACATGGGACATAAAGAAGGAAAATCAAACAATATACGTGCAATGCGCTTTGCAGAAGTACTCTTGATGTATGCAGAAGTTTGCGCCAGGACAAATGACGTAAACGGTGCAAATACAGCTTTAAAAGCCATTCGTAAGAGAGCCGGCCTAACAGAAAAGACTTTCGCACAGGTAGATCTAATGGCAGAAATCGAACATCAGTGTTTGCTTGAATTCTTCGGTGAGGGACACCGCTTTGACGACTTGAAACGTTGGTATACAACCAATGAAATCAAAACGATCTTCAAAGCGAATGTGAAACAAGGAGCAGACAACTTCCAGGAAAAATATAGATATTACCCAATCCCTTCTGGTGAGTTGAACAATAACAATGCTATGGTGCAAACTGAGTTGTGGCGATAATACCTTTAAACCAATTTATATTAGAAAATTATGAAAAAGATATATTCATTATTATTTGTAACACTTTTCCTCTTCTTAGGATACTCTTGCGATGATGGAAGCTTGGATCACAGTGATGTCTACATTCCGGATCCCGTGGAAGAAAATTTTGAAGATGACGGATTCTCATCAGAACCGACAACCACCGCTGTTGTAAAAATAAAAATCGGAGAAGAGAATAAACATCAAACGATCGATGGATTTGGCTGTGCATTTTGTGGATGGTCACACCGTATTTGGAATACCATGCAACGTGAAGCGGTAATGGCAGATTTGTTCAGTAAGGCTGGTTTGTCTCTGAACATTTTCCGAGGTGAAGTATTTCCTTCTTACTATAATCCGACTTCAAAGGATATTGAATTCAAGATGGATCGTAACTTCATGTTACCCCCCGATGATCCTTCTATGATTAATAACTATTGGCGTAACTACAACGGCGAAGAATGTGGAGAACAAATGCAGTTAGGACAAATGTGGCTAGTCGATCATGTGAACAAGAAATACAAAGATGTCAAATTCTTCTTCTCTGTATGGTGTCCCCCTGTCATGTGGAAAAGTAATGGAAAACTTAATGGTGGAAACTTGAAAAGTGACTACTACGATGATTATGCAAAATACTTGATGGATTTCGTAGATGCATATGAGCAAAAATTGGGCATTGATATCTATGCAATGTCAGGATGGAATGAACCGGATGTTTTATCCAGTATGGGAGGATGGGCTAGCTGTTCTTGGAGTCCGGAACAAATGGCTAAGTTTGTAATTGAGAAGCTTCGTCCGGAGATGCAAAAAAGAGGACATAGTGATATGAAGCTTGTTTATGGCGAGAATGCTTGGTGGTCATGGGCTACTAAACATATTAATACAAGTCTTCAAAACTATCCGAAACTGGCAGACCCGAATTTAATCACAGCCGGTCATGGATACTCTACATCAGACGAAAGTATCGCACCTTTCGAAGAAGCGGTGAAGCATAACCTACATATCTGGCAGACGGAGATCAGTGATGATAAAGATCGACAAGAAACATGGGCAGACGCAATGAAGTGGGCAAAAACATTCCACTGTTATTTAGCAAATGGTAATGTTAGCGGCTTTGTTTGGTGGGCAGGGGCACGTCCTTGCAGTACTACGGGCGATAACTTGATTCAGTTGGAAGAGGCATTGCCAAGTTCAACCTATTATAGAGTTCCCCGCTACTACTCTTACGGACAGTACACGAAGTTCATTGAACGTGATGCCGTACGCGTAGATGTAGAAGCCATTCCTTCAGAAACCGATAAATTCCCGAAAGATTTATTAATCTCTGCTTATATGAAGGATGACACCTATATTATCGTATTTGTAAATACCTCTAAGGATGAATCGTTTACTACCTTACTAGAAATTGACGGAGTGGAATTCCAGAACATGAGAACATACACATCCAGCGAAGATGTGAAATGGCAACATAAAAAGATCAATCCGTCTTTAAGCGGCTTACGGGCTATAACTGTTCCTAAATACAGCGTTGTAACTGTTACAGGTAAAATGAAAAACCACGAAGCTGAATAATGAATTATAAATTAGAGAATATCATGAAGAAAAAATTATTACATTTAGCGGGAGTCGCACTCTTCACAGCCGGATTATTCTCCGGTTGCGATGAAGATGCACCTAGTTATACAAATCTGGCTGTAGACACAGAGACCCTGACAATTAATCTGGATGAAACAGCTGAAGGAAGTTTTCGAATTGTCGAAGGTAACGGCAGCTATAAAGTAACTAGTTCGGATGCAGAAGTAGTAACGGCTGCGATATCAGGCGATGAAGTTATCGTAACTGGTCTGCAATATGGTACTGCAACATTGACAGTTACCGACTGGGCAAAAAAATCAGCTAACGTAAAAGTTGTTGTAGATCAAGAACGGGATCTTGTTATGAAAACAAGTTCCACTACTATGTTCCTTGGAGAATCTAAAACTCTTGAGGTGTATACCGGAAACCAAGGGTATAGCATTACTTCTTCCAACGAATCTGTGGCGACTGCCAAGATTAGCGAAGATGGCAAAATAGATATCATGACTGTCACTCCGGGTACTGCCACACTGACCGTAAAAGACAAACTCAACAAAACAGCAGATATTACTGTGAAAGTAATAAAGAAACTACTTGTAGACAATAGCGAAGAGATCGTTTATCTACTAACAGAAGAGCCTGTCACAATCAAAATTCTGGATGGTAACGGTGAGTATACTTGTAAGAATAACGGTTCTGCGACCTATCTTAAATGCACGATGGCAGAAAACGGAACAGAAGTCATTGTAGAAGGATTGAAAAGATACTACTTCAATAAAACAATTACGATTAGTGACAAAGAGGGACAATCTATTAATATTTCTGTTAAGTATATCGATGAGCCGTATTTGGTGAACCCTTCTTACCGTTATTTAATAGCTGGCTCTTATAGCTATCTGTATCCTTCTACATCAAAAGCAGGGGCAGCAATCTATTCTCCAGAGTTCAACATCTCTCAATTGATTATAAAAAGTGCAACGACAGCTTCAGCCACAGGTTTTGCCGTTGAGTTTACTGGTGACCTAACTGTTGGTAAAAAGACGAAAGCCACACTCTACAAAGTAGCCAAGAATGCAGTAGACAAAAGTAAGGAGTATCCTGTCACAGATTGCCAGATCGATAAAATAGAAGATGGCTGGTATTGGATTAGCTTCATAGAGCCAGGATACACCGTGCGTTCTTATTTTATTACTAAACAATAATTTGTAAACTTGACGCGTGTATTTTAAAAGTACCCCCATACTTTTGAAGTGACAAACATAAAAAGAGACTGTTCTTGCAACACAGTATATCCCTTGTATCTGTCTGTATTGTGGTCAGTCTCTTTTTATTAATTTTGAATAGATATGAATAGATATGATAACAGATTACGTGTTCTTATGGAAGAATACGAAACGCTCATCTCCCGTGAAAATGAAAAGATACTGCCAGGCAATGGAATATTTGAACGTTACAAATATCCCATATTAACAGCTGCCCACACTCCACTGGAATGGAGATACGACTTCAACCCCGAAACGAATCCGTATTTCATGGAACGCTTCGGTATTAATGCCGTATTCAATGCAGGAGCAATCAAGTTCGATGGGAAATATCTTGTAATGGGACGGGTAGAGGGGTATGATCGCAAATCATTCTTTGCCATTGCCGAAAGCCCTAACGGTATTGATCGTTTTCAATTCTGGGAGTACCCGGTTCAACTGCCGGATTTATATCCCGAAGAAACGAATGTATATGATATGCGCCTGACAGCCCATGAAGACGGCTGGATTTATGGAATTTTCTGCAGCGAAAGCCTTGATCCCAATGCTGCGCCGGGTGATCTGTCTTCTGCCGTAGCCAAAGCAGGTATCATACGTACCAAAGACCTGAAAAACTGGGAACGTCTTCCGAATCTGATTTCCAAAAGTCAGCAGCGCAATGTCGTACTGCATCCGGAATTTATAAATGACCAATATGCTTTATATACCCGCCCACAAGATAACTTTATCAACGCCGGAAACGGTGGAGGTATCGGCTGGGCACTGATAGACGACATCACCCATGCAGAAATAAAAGAAGAAACCATTATAAACCACCGCCATTATCATACCATCAAAGAGGTGAAAAACGGCGAAGGGCCTCATCCTATCAAAACCTCCAAAGGATGGTTGCACCTGGCTCACGGAGTCCGTGCATGCGCTGCCGGCCTGCGTTATGTGCTCTATCTGTACATGACTTCTCTGGAAGATCCGACAAAGATCATTGCCGAGCCGGGTGGTTTCTTATTAGCCCCTATGGGAGAAGAGAGAATCGGAGATGTATCCAATGTACTGTTCTCTAATGGATGGATTGCAGATGAAAATGGAACAGTGTATATCTATTATGCCTCTTCCGACACTCGTATGCATGTAGCAACCTCTACTATTGACAGACTGATAGACTATTGCTTCCACACACCTGCAGACGGTTTCCGTTCCGCTGCTTCTGTGAAGAACATTTGCAAGTCCGTAGAAGCCAACAAACTGATCTTGGCAGAACAGTTTCATTTTTAAGGTATTCAGGCACAAAGCGCAAAACTGCCCGTTTTATATTTTAAAACGGGCAGTTTTGCGTTCTCCTTTTTATATGGAGCTACTTCCAGCCGTATCTCTGCATCTATCACTGAATATGCCAACACAAAAAGAAAACTCCGGCGATATCAATATAGTATCAGAATGAGTTAAAATAATATTTGTTTCCTTACCACTTTCCGCCTACCTTTGCGACAAAGATCATAACATATAAATCGATTCAAACCTATAGTATGAAATTACACACTACCGACCTTCTCATCATTTGCGCTTACCTGATCGCTATGATTGTCATCGGACTTATTCTAAAAAAACGGGCTGCCCAAAATATGGACTCCTATTTTCTAGGAGGAAAATCACTGCCTTTTTATATGCTCGGACTGTCCAATGCTTCCGGAATGTTCGACATCACAGGCACGATGCTAATGGTATATTGGGCATTCGCCTACGGATTCAAGAGCCTCTGGATTCCCTGGTTATGGCCGGTATTCAATCAGATATTTCTAATGGTGTATCTGTCCGTGTGGCTCCGCCGTTCCAATGTACTTACCGGAGCGGAATGGATCAAGACGCGTTTCGGAAAAGGTAAAGGGTCCACCCTTTCACATACGATTGTTATCATCTTCGCACTATTGAGTGTTTTAGGTTTTCTAAGTTACGGTTTCATAGGTATTGGCAAGTTTATGGAGATATTCATCCCCTGGGAAGTAGTATCTCCTTACATTCCTTTCAATGTTCCGGCAGAATACGTCCCCCACGTATATGGAATCTTCTTTACCGCCATCGCCACATTCTACGTAATGCTCGGAGGTATGTTGAGTATTGTATGGACAGACGTGGTGCAATTCCTGATTATGACAATAGCAGGTATCGTGATCGTTGTTATCGGAATGCAAATGGTAGCGCCGGATATGATTCACTCCTTCGTTCCCGCCGGATGGGACTCCCCTTTCTTCGGATGGACACTGGACGTTGACTGGAGCAGCCGAATGAACCTCCTGACAGAACGCATGGCAAATGAACCATATAGCCTGATTAGTATCTTCGTCATGATGGCTTTACTTAAAGGTATATTTATGAGTATGGCAGGACCTGCGCCCAACTATGATATGCAGAAAATTCTATCCTGTAAATCCCCTAAAGAAGCGGCTATGATGAGCGGCTCCGTGTCGGTCGTACTGTTAATTCCCCGCTACCTGATGATTATGGGGTTTGCCCTGCTGGCTATCTACTTCTTTAAGGAAGATGGCGGCCTGACACAAATGGAAGTGACACGGACCGATTTTGAGACCATTCTCCCCCACCTAATCACACGTTACGTACCGGCAGGATTGGCAGGAATCTTATTAGCCGGACTACTGGCGGCTTTCATGTCAACCTTTGCATCCACAGTCAATGCCGCACCAGCCTATATCGTGAATGATATTTATTTGAAATATATCAATCCGAAAGCGAGTGTGAAAACACAGATACGCAGCAGCTATATCATTTCTGTTGCAGTGGTAGTTGTCAGCACTATCATCGGATTCTTCCTGAAAGACATCAATGAAATATTCCAATGGATTGTAGGCGCACTCTTCGGAGGATACATCGCAGCCAATGTATTGAAATGGCATTGGTGGCGCTTCAATGGCGAAGGTTACTTCTGGGGAATGACTGCCGGAGTCATAGCAGCCATTGTCATGAAGTTTACCGTTCCCGACGCATGGGTGCTCTACTTCTTCCCGGTACTGTTCGGTGTCTCTCTGATAGGATGTATTGCCGGAACGTACAGTGCACCTCCGACAGACGAAGAAACATTAATCAGCTTCTACACCCGTGTACGTCCATGGGGATGGTGGAAACCTATTGAAGAAAAAGCATTGGCCCGTTACCCCCACATACAGCCCAACAAGAACTTCAAAAGAGATGCATTCAACGTGGTTATCGGTATTATCTGGCAATGCAGTCTCACCATCATTCCGATGTATCTCGTTGTCCGCGAACAACTGGGACTATGGAGTTCTATCGCGCTACTTCTGGTTACGACACTGATACTAAGAAAAACCTGGTATAAACCCTTGTGTAAAGAAGAAGTAAGGTATAATGAAGAAATGAAACAACTAAAATAAGGAAAAAAGATTATTAGCTTAACACACTAAAAAACAGAGAACCGATCATGAAAAAACTATCCGTCATACTATTGTCATTGATGCTATGTCTCCCACTATGCGCTCAATTTAAAGGGACAGTCTATATCGACAGCAACCAATCGGGCATATTGGATAAAAGCGATAAGCCGCTGATGGGAGTCATGGTAACAGATGGATTGAATGTGGTAAAAACAGATAAAAAAGGTCGGTTCTC